>OCPI01000418.1_pt1 | contig 16810 bp, 14 predicted proteins | sample 1476291 | NCBI WGS metagenome assembly OCPI01 (sample SAMEA2580054, study PRJEB22360) | human gut metagenome | reverse complement strand
GTGAAGGCCTACGATGAACTGAATATAACAAAAACACTAAATATTCAGCCTGTTGACGGTTTCATTAAAGGCGAAACAGCAGCCGGGGCTAATCTGTCGACGAAAACGGCTGATTATGTTAAAAGCCTGCAAAAAGATAACACTACCAAATTAGTTAGTATTTTCAACAAACAAAATCCCAACGCTGAATTAAATGTTTTTGGGAAATCCTTGCAACAAGTTTTGGGTCCTGGAGGGAGCGATACCAGAGGCAGAACTAAGGTTTTTGCTTCAGAAAAATTAACTGAAGATGAAATCATAAATTTTGCCACATCTCTAACTGGTGGAGTACCATTTAAAGAGCAGATTCTTCCAGATGGAAGGCTAATGTATGCAAAAATAAACGATAATCAAACAATCAATCTTCGAAATTTTTCAGCTTCAGCAGAGAAAACCGGAGCAAGATGGACAATTGAAATTATTGGCAACTCCGATATTAAAGCAGCATCCAAAACATCATTAAATAGATTCGAAGTAAAATTTAGATAGGAGATAATAAAATGACATATTTAACAGAGGAACAATACCAGGATCGAAAAGATTTATTGCGAGGAGCCTCTACAACGATGTTATGGAAAAATATCGACCCAGAGAGTGTGGATGGTGCCTATAAACTAACTTATGAGGAAGAAAAAGCTCTATATATCTGGTTCATTTCACGTTTACTGAAGGATGGTGACATTAAACTCGCTCGTCATGGAAAATTTCTCTCGGGAAGCATCGAAAAGCAGATCGAGGTTTTTGAAATGGCATTTCCCAAAACTGAGGATGATATGGATTGTGATGCATTTGAAGGATTTTGGTTTTTAAGTGAAAACTGCCCTGCAGGTATTGTCTGGATTTACGAAAATGGCTATCAGGATTGGACTTAGGTCATAATATTTTAACATCCGCCCCGTCATTTATGATGGGACGGATGTCATTACATACAATTATATCCAGACTGTGTAACTATTTTACGAGCCTGTCAGTAATTCTGTGTAACTGCCACTGTTTTAGGGTGATCGCTCAGGCGGTCACCGAACTCGATAATAAAACGACTCATCGCCAGTCGTCAGTTCTGGATCGGCATACTCCGTTTTTTTTGATGTATTTTTGATCACCAGAAAAACAACTTTCCGTACCGAGTCATCCGTCGGGAATACTTTGCGTTTCTTTATCGCCGCCCGGATCACGCTGTTTCTGGTGCAAGTGGGTACAGAGAGTTGGGAGTCCAGATTGGATTTGACATCGCCGGACAGTATCAGCAGATGGGGGAAAATGCATATAACCGATTCGATACCTGCGGATGGACCGCTGGCACGGGATGCGGATTAAAGTTATCGGGGAGCAGGTCAATTCCACACCGACACCCTCACTTCCGACAACAGCTTCTGCTGAGGCGGGAGGGAAGTGTTTCGAACTCTTTCGTATTCGTCTGGATAACGTCACGGTTCTCCCGCGTTCTGTACTACGAAAACTAACAGCAATTCCGGCAGAGGGGTGTATGACCCTTAAGGATATCCAGCTGCGGGTGCGGGATGTCACTCAGGATTATCTTTCCAGGGGATACATCACTTCACGGGCCTGGCTGCCGGAACAGGATATTCCCGGAGGGAGTCTGGTCATCGCCGTGACGGAAGGGCGGGTGGAGACCGTTACTCTGGATGGTCATCAGGAAAAGGCTCTGAAAATGGCTTTCCCTCAGGCTGAAGGATAAGTACTGAATCTCCGTGTGTTGTGTACTACGCTAAGTATGACGGAAAAAATATAAATATGAGAAATTATTCTACTAGTGCGCAAGAGTCTAAAGCTCGATGGACAATTGATATTATAGGGAATAAAGATATAAATAAAGTTTCAAACCTCTCTGACAACAAGTTTGAAATCAAGTTTAGATAGGGGGTTATATATGATTACGAATGATGAATATGAAAAAAGGAAGGAAGCCCTTGAAGGGGCATCAATGGTTACGATTTGGGAAAACATTCACCCAGCTAGCCTATCAGGTAAGATAACGCTGTCATTTGATGAAGAGAAAGAGTTATTTTTCTGGCTTATCGAGCGTTTGATGTATGAGGGGAAAGTAAAGTTTGGAAACGGGGGCGTGTTCTGGACTGGTACAATAAAAGAACAGATCTCTAAATTTAGAGAAAGTTTCCCAAATTCGCCTGAAGAGATGGAGTGTGGCGCTTTTAATGGGTATTGGTTTTTATCTGATGCTTGTCCTGCAGGGCTTGTCTGGATTCACGAAAACGGTTACCAGGATTGGACTTAGGAGGGATCGCTTGGCAAACGGAATTTATCTGTATTAGCTCAGGCCTGATCTGACAGTTACCGGTTATTTATACAGGTGTCTGACAGATTACATCTGACTTAAATTTTTTTTTGGTCCAGTTTGGGGTTCTACGACGGAACCTCAAATTTTTTCGTCATCTCAGTTTCAGCCCGGTACCAGCGCATCCAGGTCAATAATCTCATTGTTTCTCTTGATGCGTAATGCCCGTTCAGCAAAATATGATGCCAGGTGAGATCCGGGCCAGAGTTGGCGTAACATTCGCGGATGATCCGCAACGCACGCTCAGCGAGGCCAGGCATCACTCTCGTTTATTTCGGCTTCCTCGTTTTCTGCGGCTCTTACCTGTTAAGCCGTCTGAAAGGGAACCGGAGGTTAGCGGCCATCGGAAACGCGCTGGTAGGGATGTTCTTCATTGGATTTGCAGCTCGGCTCGCAAGCACAACTTCCTGACCAGACAGCTAAACCGCCGTTAGTCGGTTTTTTTTACGTTCTTTGCTGAACGGGAGCGGCTCACACTGCTTCAGAAGTGGTGGCTGATCACCACAAACGGTTAGATACAAGCTACCGTGTTAAGTTCCCTGGTGTCGCTGAAATAGTTGATGAACATCCCCCTAAGCGTCAGCAGCAAGCTGCCGCCGCCAAGGCCCCGGAAATCACGCCCTTTACGTCGTAAACGCCGTAAAGCCCGCTCACCGGGGTTAAAAGGGATTACTTTTACTTCTTCATTGCTGTGAGCGGGTTAAGGCTAATCAGGGCAGGGGGTAGGGTGGCAGAGTTTATAGCCAGGTAACCGGCTACGCCGGGCTTTCGGCGCCATTTGACTCCACAGACACATGTAACCTCATCTGGCGCCTCCATGCCGCTGACGCGGCATCCAGAAGTTTCCCGATGCTGTAAGTCTTAACGTCTGCTTTGTGCTGTGAGTTCAACGGGTCGATGCAACGCTATCCTTAATCAAGGGGGACGTTGTCATGAAACGAAGAACTCGGATTAACTACACGCCAGAGCAGAAGGCAATTATCTGGGACAGATATAAGCAAGGTGATTCTCTACATGATATCGCCAGAATGTTCGACAGATATCATTCTTCCATTATGCCCACTATCCACCAGACAGGCGGCTATCGTCCTCCCGTGCGAAAACGGCACCGATTAGCGCTTTCGCTTGATGAAAGAGAGGAGATATCCAGAGGGCTGGTAGCAAAACTCAGTATCAGGGATATCGCCGCCAAATTATCAAGAACGCCCTCAACGATTAGCCGCGAGGTCAGGAGGCACGGTGGTGCAAAACAATACCGTGCAGCAAAAGCCGATGCTACTGCGTGGGAAAATGCACTGAGACCAAAACCTTGCAAGCTAATTGAAAGCCCCGCATTGTGTAAAATCATTGCAGAGAAGATGCATCAGGACTGGTCGCCGGAACAGATCGCCGGTTGGCTGAAACGCTGTTATCCGGATAATCAGGAAATGCATGTGTCACACGAAACGATTTATAAAACGCTTTTTATACAAACCCGGGGAGCATTAAAAAAGAGCTGCAGCAATGCCTCAGAAGCGGAAGAGCAGTGCGTAGATCCAGAACGTCATCGCTTAAAGGGAAAGGATTAGGGTCAATCCCGAACACGATACCTATCAGCGAAAGGCCACCAGAGGCGGCTGACAGAGCCATCCCAGGTCACTGGGAAGGTGACTTGATTCAGGGCTCGAAAAACTCCTATATCATCACCCTCGTAGAACGTCATTCTCGTTTTGTTATGCTGGCGAAGATCAGAGACAACAAGACCATAACGGTTATATCTGCACTCATCAGACAAGCCCGGGAATTACCTGCTGAGCTTTATAAAACATTAACTTGGGATCGTGGCGCTGAAATGACCAGCCACACACGATTTACTATAGCGACAGACATTCAGATTTATTTTTGTGATCCTCAATCTCCCTGGCAACGTGGCTCAAATGAAAATACGAACAGATTGCTCAGACAATATTTTCCAAAAGGAACTGACTTATCGGTTCACAGCCAGCAAAGACTTAACAGTGTTGCCAGACAGCTCAACGAAAGGCCGAGAAAAACGCTAGACTATGAATCACCCGCAGAACGGTTCAATCAATGTGTTGCATCCATCGGTTGAACTCACAGCTCAAAGCAGCCTCTTAGAGACTAGCGCTTGGGCAGCTTCGGGATGCATAATAGGTCATGCGGAGTATTATTGAAAATTTGTGTTTAGGGATCGCGAAGGACGTCAGCCAGCATCGAGTATGAGGATGTCAATACCGGGCTGATATGCCGGAAACATCCCCCCGCCCCAAAGGAGCAGGAGGATTAATAATAATGTAAGGCCTGTCTGTCCGAGAATAAAGCAGCCGACTAATGTCGCTAATTTTTGGGGGTGATTTTCGTCACTGAACCTGTTTGAGCTTTATCCCCGGAGGTTCCATACATAGACACCAGATAAACGGTACCATCAGGCGCGGCAGTCAGGTGGTTTGGTGTTTCATCCATCGGAATATTAGCAACTAATTTACCGTCCTTGTTCAGAACAGCAACAGTTCCGCCTGCACGCGTGGCGGCGAAAACCTGCGACGTCACAGGATCCCAGACGACAGATACGCCCCCGGCACCAATATAAGTATCAGCGAGAACCTTACCCCCAGCATCAAGAACCACGACGTTGTTCGTCTCCTGAGAAGCAACGTAAAGACGGCCAGTTTGCGGATCGCGAGCGATGTCGGTTGCGCCCTGCGCCTGAGGTACTTTCACCGTTGTACTCTTGCCGGTTTTGAGATCAATCCAGCCTACCCATGGCGTATCTCGGCTAACGCCGTAGAGTTTGCTGCCAGCGCTATCGAGGGTAAGATCTGTACTGTTAAACAGGTTTTTGCCACGCTCCACCACAAACTCCAACTGACCGATGTGCTCCAGCGTTTTGGTGTCATACACTTCGACAAAACCGGTCAGAGCCGCGCTGACATAGGCCCGATTGTTGGCTTCATCAATAACCACATCGCGTGGATGCGAGACCGATCCCTCCGGGAAAACCTTCACGACGGAAAGCGTTTTTGCGTCATAGACGGTCACCGTCTCGGCAAGAGTGTTCGTCGTCCAGACCTGATTATGGGCGTTATCAACACCGACGCCGAAGACACCAATCTGCTCACCTTTTTTGTCTTTAGGCAGCGTTGCCTCTGCTTCGATAGCCAGGGTTCCGGCGTTCAGTCTCATCAGGCGGCTACCATCCTTCGGGCCGCGTGCAGAGGTCACGAACAGCTTCCCGTCAGCCGACACTGCCGACTGGTAAGCTCGCTCACCGACGGACGTTGTTTGTAGCCTGAAAGCCTCCGTGTTTTTTGGCGGGACAATCCGGGACAATTTCAACATGACCTGCGAAACGCTCGCGGGATTTTGCGTAATAACAGTGAGTGGATGAAGGCCTGTAGCGGCATCGGTCGGAACGGTCAGCGGAATATTGAGATTTCCTTTTTCATCGGCAGTCAGTGGTTTTGGTGTCAGGACTTCAGTGCCATTGAGCATGGTGACGGTCGTGCCCGCCTGCAGGTTCTTAATGGCTACAACCGTTTTATCTCCTGGCTTAACAGGAACTTCCCGTGACCCGGCACGGATATTACCAGGGAAGGTAGTGGTGGCGGCTGCCCATTGGCTATCGGCGTATGCCGTTGTGACGGTTGACATCGCAATAGAGGAGGCCAACAGCACTGACCAGACTGAAATTCTTCTCATCTTATCTCCATAAATTGTATTGATGCTGCATCTCAACGCAGCCACAGTTTTTCCCCACGCACTTAGTACTAACTTCCGCTATGAGAAAAATGTCTTGTTACGAACGTGTTCAACATATCATACCGGAGTAAATAATTATCATTACCGTTTTATGTGATATCGTAAATGGTAGGGGTTTAATGTATAGCGGGCGACTGGGGGTTTTGCGGTAAGAGGCCGCATTGTGCCAGTAGCGGACGTTGTTTACACAGTGTTATATTATTACCCAGCAGTTCATTGGATATGCGGTTCGCGCAATGAGGGGCTGTCTGGTACTGATTAAAGATGGAAACATGAATGACAGGTGATTTGATCGCGGTTTCTGCTATTGGCGTAGCTATCCTTTTTGGTGCAATGAGCCCGGGAGCTAGCTTTCTTCTCGTTGCCCGAATGGCAATGTCCAGTTCGAGACGGACGGCTTTATCTGTTGCTGCAGGTATGGGTTTTGGTGCATCTGTTTTTGCTGCCATAGCGCTAGCGGGTCTCCATACCCTGCTGACTCTAATCCCATCACTTTACACAGGACTCAAGGTTGCAGGCGGTTGCTATCTTTTATGGCTGGCGTTGAAAATGTTTCGTCGTCCTTCAAATCGTTTTAATGATTCTGCCGGTACAAAAGAAGTAAGCGTCTCGAAAGCTTTTATGACTGGCGTTTTTACGCAAATCAGCAACCCCCATACTGCGCTGGTATTTGCCAGTATTTTTTCCGCAGCGCTGAGCAAAAATATTCAGCCTGTTATGTACATCATCCTGCCCACAATGGCATTCGTTATTGATTTGCTCTGGTATGCAGTCGTTGCATGCTTATTATCAACTGACGGGCCACGTCAGGCTTACATTAAATATCGTCATTTTATAGATAAACTCAGCGGAGGCTTTATGGCCTTTTTGGGAATACGATTGCTGTTAAAGTGAGTCTGACTAGTACGACGTAGTCTGGTGATACGAAGTGTTCATTTCGTCTTTTCGCTCATAGATGCTAGTCAAATATCTCGCATTAAGCATGTGAGATGACAGTGTCTGACTGATAGGCAGAATTACAGGACAGCCCTGGGGAGACATTTCCGGGAGACAATCAACGGGAAACATTTTAATGTGAGAGTTTAGGCGGGTCACTGAGTATGTATTACCACATGCCATTGGAAGAATGATCCATGCCACCTGCGAGTGTGGAACAACCAAAAGCCTACTGCACCGGAGGATGTCTTACCATGTTGACTAATCTCAGTAGAGATGAAAGTAAAAGACTTGCGGCTATCGACTTGTTGAAAAATCCTGACAAAGGTCGGGATGATGCGTTAAAAAAATATACTCATCTAATATGTCACTTGCTGAACATGCCGATGAGCTTTGTTTCTGTTCTCGATGAAGAAAAGCAATATATCAAATCCGCTCAGAATATCGCCGCCACGGAAACCCGCCTGAGCGAGGCATTTTGCGTACAGCCCCTGAAACAGAGTAAAACATTCATTTGTCATGACACTCATCAGCACCCCACCTTTCGTGACTATCACGCGGTAAAAGAAGATCCATTCATTCGCTTTTATGCAGGGTGTCCACTTAAAACTCAGGATGGAGTACCGATAGGAACCTTGTGTATCCTCGATACTCAACCCAGGGAACTTTCAGACAAGCAGCTCGAACTTTTTGAAAAGATGGCAGAGCTTATATCAGATTTTCTGGCCTCCTGGCACTCAGTAGGCTATACCGATGTCGTCACGCTATTACCCAATCGTCAGCGCCTGCTCAAGGACATTGAGGTGTCGGCGGCAAGCACCTTCCGGCTGGTCATCATTGACTGCATTGATATGCCCTTTGCCTACGAGATGGCCCGCTCATTGGGAATGATTGCCGTAGAAAACTTACTTCGGGACATGACCGTCGAACTGCAGGCACGTCTCACCCTGGCGGGCCAGCTTTACGCCGTGGCGGTCGGACGATTTGCTTTTTTAACGCCTGAACCTACGGCCCTGTCACTGGAAAGTATTGCACAAAACCTTCAGGGAACCCAGGCCCGGATTGGCCCGGAAGTTCCCCTGGATTTGGATATTCACATGGGGGACTCCGGGCTATGCGACAGCACCCTGACGCCGAATGAAATTCTGCGTCGTGCGGTAAGCGCCTTGCATGAGGCGATAAGCCAGGGGCACCGTTTTACGACCTATAATGACGCCCTGGATACCCGCAAAAAGAGAGATTTCAGCCTGCTGACCGAACTCAGACAAACGTTGCAGGGAAACCAGGGCTTATATCTGGTCTATCAGCCGAAAATCTCACTGGCGACCGGGCGCGTGACGGGTGCTGAAGCGCTGGTCAGATGGAAGCATCCGACAAACGGCGAAGTCCTGCCCGGCGAATTTATCCCGCTGGTCGAAAAAACCAGCCTGATGCGTGAGCTCACGGCCTGGGTTATCGATCGTACTATTGCGCAGCTGAGTGAGTGGCGGGACCAGGGACTTACTCTGCCGGTGTCAATTAATCTGGCCGCCAGTGATTTTTCTCGGCCCGATTTCGCCGAGGAGCTTGAACAGAAACTGCGGAATGCGTCTCTTGACCCAGCGCTGCTGGGGTTGGAGTGTCTGGAAACAGAGAAGATACTTGAGAGTCCGGCCGCGCTTAACGGGCTGGACATGCTCAAAAAACGCGGGTTTAAAATTTCTCTGGATGACTTTGGTTCGGGATACAGCAACATTAATTATCTGCGACAAATCCCGATGGACACCATCAAGCTTGACCGCTCTATTGTGAGTAAGGTTGCTCACGACAAGGCAAGCCGCATCGTTGTTCGCAACGTTATCATCCTCCTCAAGCAACTCGACTATACCGTTCTGGCCGAAGGAGTCGAGGAAGCCAGTACTGTTGATATTTTAAGAACGCTGGGCTGCGATGAAGTTCAGGGTTATTTTTTTGCCAAACCAATGACCCCTGATGTTTTTGAAACCTGGTATCATGGTAGAGACGAAGCCTTAAAGTGAGCGAGCATTAAGTAGATACGTATGCACGCATGCCCGTAATATATGACTAAGAAGGGAGCTGGTCACCCTGATCAGCCCTCTATTGATTATCAGACGCCAATGATAGTCCTGCATCCGGGTAATCATGACAAGTTCTAACGACCGCTATTAGCTCTCAACAGACCTTCAGTTCCAGGAGCTTGTCCGATGTGTGCCAAAAGCGGATAATCCTGATACTGAAATTAGAACTGTGGGGAACTCCATCATAATGCGGCGTCGCCCTGAAACCGCAACATATCATTTATCGCTCAGGTATCCATGTGTCTGCTTCGCTGTCTTCAGGATAATAATAACCATTAGGTATTGATTGTAGTTCAATCAGGCCGCCCCATGGAGCCTTAAAGTATACGCTGGCATTATCATCGGTATCTTCATGGCGCGAATTTCCATGAATTTCCGAAAGGAACTGGCCTCCCGCTGCCCTGACCCTTTCCACCGCGTAATGTATATCGTCCACATAAAGTGAAATGTGGTTCCAGCCAAAGTCCTGTAGCCTTACCGGCTGCGCCTGTTCTCTGCTTACTATCTCAAAAAGCTCCAGATTTGGACCATTACCAATTCTCAGCAACCGCTGTTTGATAATCATTGAGCCTTCTGTCAGGCCCAACTGTCTTTCGGTATCAGCCCCTTCTCTTGGGGAATCGCTATCGGTCAGGCCGTCATAAACAAACCTGGCATCTAATGCCTTTTGCAAAAATTCTGTTGCCTGCTGCAGGTTTGGAACCGTTAGCCCCACATGATTTATGCCTCTGCTAACAGTTCGTTTTTCTCTATTTATCATATGTATACTCTGGTTAAAAATTTGAGTGAATCAAACAGAGTTTAGTACACTTTTCATTTAAGAAACGCCAGGCCTGATATTGTGTAAATTTTCTGCCGCTATAAAAGAATATCCGTAGTTCGTTCCTTACGGACAGCTAAAGACCATAATTAATATTCACCTTCAACTTTAAGTGACATCATGATGGCTACATGTAAGGCTTCAGCGTTTATTCAGCGATATCAGGCATGATTATTCTCCACCATTCAGGTTTCATATCTTGAAATGAATGGGATGATGGGGAAAATAAGTCGCGTTGGTTGTTGTCAAATATACCGCTCAGCAAAGCAGTTACCTGAGAGTCATCAATAGCACCAACCGAGGACCCACACCGGGCGCAAAATGCCCTGGATGAAGCTGCTGATGAGCGGAACAGCGATGGTTCCCCCCCTTCGGCAGTCCATTCAACATCTGCGGAGTCAAATTCAATCCATACTGCGGTCTGACAGCCAGTATGTTTCTGGCACATATCGCAGGAACAGGAATGAGGGGAAGAAGGATTTATCGCTGTGAATCTGATGAACCCACATAAACATCCACCTGACAATTTCATATCCATCGAGCCTTTGTAAAATGTTCAGAGAGACAAAGATAGCATCGACCACTCCTCACAGCGGAACCTCAAATCAGTCAGTTAGTCCGCTCAGTGCCAATAACAGACATTGCGGGAAACGTATGAAGCTGGCCGCCATTCCCGATAGCACAGCCCTGATGCTACACTGTTTTGTATTCTCATTATCTCATCAAATAAATTTATGACTACCGCTGATTTCAAACGCCCTAAACTAGAACTCCCAAATGGGACAGATAAACTGCTGCTGCACTCTTGTTGCGCTCCGTGTTCTGGTGAGGTAATGGAGGCGATCCAGGCCTCAGGGATCGACTACACCATCTTCTTCTACAACCCGAACATTCATCCGCAGAAAGAGTATCTTATTCGTAAGGATGAGAATATTCGCTTTGCCGAACAACACGGCGTACCGTTTATCGATGCGGATTACGACACAGATAACTGGTTTGAGCGCGCCAAAGGCATGGAATGGGAGCCCGAACGCGGCATTCGTTGCACCATGTGTTTTGACATGCGTTTTGAGCGGACTGCGCTTTACGCCGCTGAAAATGGCTTCAACGTGATCAGCAGCTCACTGGGGATCTCTCGCTGGAAAAATATGCAGCAAATCAACGATTGCGGTCAGCGAGCCGCCGCCCACTATCCGGGTATGGTTTACTGGGACTATAACTGGCGCAAACAGGGCGGTTCGTCGCGCATGATTGAAATCAGCAAGCGGGAGCAGTTTTACCAGCAGGAATACTGCGGCTGCGTTTATTCACTACGTGACAGCAACTTGCACCGCAAATCCCAGGGCCGTCCTCTCATTCAGATCGGTAAGCTTTACTATGGTAAAGAAGACGACCAGTCCTGATTTTATGTCACGCCCTCGGTGGCGTGGCCGCCTTCCTGTGCATTCCTCTAACAATTGCATGCCCCACCCGGCACGAACAGTAATTTTTAGCCGTGAGATGGCTGAAAGGCGATCTAGCACTGAGGTCTGCTGATCGCTCAAAGCAGCCCTTCAGTATCTCGCCCGTCCGCTTTGTGCCAGAAGCGGAACTAGCTAACAACCATTTGTGTTGTTCAAAGGGGAGCAGGTCATTTCCTTCCTAGTTAATTTCTTACATAGCTTTATCAGCTGTTTAAAGGCGGATGCACTTTAATGCTGTGGCCGCCCTCATCTCTAACTAATAGTTTTGATCACTCAGATCGTTGTTGGAGAGGATTATGACTTCACTTTCTACGCAATCTTAGGTAAGTTTAGATGACTGATTTTTAATGATTAAAATCATTTGAAAAATCAAATTTTTTATGGTGTTAGGTGAATAAATGTTTTAAGGTGTCAGTTTCGCCTAAACACAAATTAACTTTAATTATTAATTTTACTGTGGGATGCCATGGCCAACGATACTACCTCTAAAGATGATCCATCATCAGAAAGTAACTCCTCAAGTCGAGACGATGTAACAAAATTATTAGTTATTATGGTTATGGTTTTGCTTATATGGGGCGGCGGGTGGTTCTGCATTGACTACTTTATAAAATCTGGTGATGACATAGTGAGTAGTCAGACCGCCAGAGGTCAATTTGGGGATAAATTTGGCGCCATAAACGCTTTATTTGCTGGGTTTGCCTTTGCGGGAATTATCTTTACGATATTTTTGCAGAATCGTGAGATCAAGCAAACAAAAAAAATGCTTGAAGCTCAATTGAAAGATTCCAATAAACAAAGATTTGACAGTACATTCTTCCAACTACTTAGCTTACATAACGATATTACTTCAAAACTTTCTGATCTTGAGACCTTGGGACGCGCAGCGTTTCGATCATTTCATGAAAGAGTAATACTTTCGGACAGAGACTACAATTGCTTTGCTGCCTTGCAAAAGCTTGAGCGTGAGGAAATATATAGGATTAAGGATTCTAAGAAAATTGAAGAAGACGTAAAATCAAAATTAAATAACGCTGATATTTCAAACTTAGAATCTAATCTTGAGTCAGGAATTTCTAGTTTAGAAAATTATTTAGATAATACGGTAACTTCTCAAGAAAAAAAGATACGGATAGCATACACCGCCGCAGCAGAGTTGCATGTTGATAGTTATTCCCATTATTTTAGAAATCTTTATCATATCTTCAGATTTATAAAAGAGTCTCCATTGATAGAAAATGATGAGCGTGCAAGGTACTCTAAATATGTCCGTTCACAGTTAACAGAGCCTGAGTTACTTTGTCTTTTCTATAATTCCCTAACCAAAATTGAGTTACCTGGTAGAGAAAGTATTGAGCTGGGATTTCCTAAAATGGGTAAACTGCTTCATCATTTTGACATTTTCCAAAACTTACCTCCTCGAAGTTTGTTACATCCAACACATATGACTATCTTTAATAAAAATAACTCGGGGTCAAAATAATGTCGCAGAAAGAACCTAAACCAGAAATATATCGTTTAGAAGAACTGGCAATTCTTGTTAAGTCTGGAGATATAAAACTCCCTAGATTTCAGAGGCCGTTCGTTTGGCGTCGTTCGGATATGCTTAAGCTACTTGATAGCATATATAAAGGATATCCCATTGGAAGCCTTTTATTATGGAATAGTTCCCAACGTTTGAAAAGTGAACGCGACATCGCTGGACTAAAAGTTGGAGAAGAGTCGACCCTTTATCCCACAAGTTATCTTTTAGATGGCCAACAGCGGTTAACCACTATATGTGGTGCTTTATATTGGGATGGCACAAAATTAAATGATATTTGGAATATACACTTCGATCTTGAGACCGAGGAGTTTGTACATCCTAAAAATGTTGATAACATTTCACTTTTCCCTCTTAATAAACTACTTCAAACAAGTCAATTCATTAAGCAGTGTATGAAGTTTGCTCATCATGCTAATCATAGCATATATACTGAAAGAGCTGAGAAGTTACTAAGAACTATAAAAGATTATAAAATTGCCGTAGTAAAAATTGGTGATATGTCCATTGAGCAGGTAGCTCCTATTTTTGAGAGGATCAATAGCACTGGCCGCAAGCTAACTATTGTAGACCTAATGATGGCGGCCACTTGGAGTAATGGATTTGATCTTTCTGCTGAGATTCACAAAATTCAAAGTAACTGTCTTGATCTGGGTTTTTCTGGGCTATCGGAACAGTTGATATTGCGTTCTATATCTTCATCATCAGATTTTGGTATTAATAAAGAAGATATACAAAAGTTAAGAACATTAAGTTCCGAACAATTAAGGTCATCTGCAAGTAAATGTAGTAATGCGGTGGAGTTGGCCGCAAAGTGGTTGATCCAACAAATGTCAATTACTGATACTAATTACCTCCCTTATAATTTGTTCTTCACTTATTTGGTTGAGTTTTTTAGGTGTAACCCTAGTCCCAGTCCAGAAGCATTGAAAGAATTTGAATCATGGTTTTGGTTTACATCTTCCACTCAGTATTTTGGTGGTTCGAGTACTGGAGACATATCACGTGATTTACTGAATGTTAGAGAATTCGCCAATGGGAAAAGGCTTCAACTTTTCAATCGAACGCAAATTAACATAGGCAACCTTATTAATGATAAGTTTAACTTAAAAAATGCCAGTAGTATGGCTTTTGCTTTACTTCTTCTTTCAGTTCGGCCTTCATTAAGTCTCTCAGGGAAAGAGTTAGATTATGACGTATTGTTAGATAAGAATTCCAAGTTCTTTGGAAAGTTATCTTTAAATAAAAATAAAAATCAAGATTCAAACATTTTTATGGTAATTGATCCTTCGAGAAATTTAATTGAATCATTATCAAAAGACAGTGGTGTTATTGAACATTTTCTTAATGATAAATGTGTTGAACATTTCAATCAGATGGATGAGGAAGCATTTATAAATGAAAGGTCAGATATTGTTATGGCAGCAATCAGTGATCTTACAGGTTGTAGTGCTTTTGTTACCACCCCGGAATTTAACCTTGATGATGATGAATCATTAGAAGGAGATGATTCTTAACTCTTTTTTAGGCGTATTGGTTAGGTACGCCTAATTTCCCTTAATTTGAAGAGTGCTGCATGTAACATCAAAAGCAACAGTTGACTAACAGTGTGCACTCTCTCAACTAATCGAAGATGTTAATGTCTGAATCGCCACGGCTTTCGTAGCCATTTTTCATCGTAAGTAAATATATATTAATTTCCGCTTCTCGCTCATAACGGACTGCGCTCACTTATTGCAGCGAGCGTTACCTTGTGTTTAATGCCAGCCTGGTACAGTCAGGTTGACAGTACCGGTTTCAGGTCTTCGTCATTAAAAACGGTTCCGGTCTTCAGGACGCCATAACACCAGTGCACCAGTTTCCGCATCAGCGCGCCAATGGCCACCATTTTAGGTTTACCCCGCAGGCACATCTCATCGTAAATATTACGCATTCGCTTATTGTAGATTTTTCCGCACAGGGCGGACATGTAAAGCTTCGCTCTCAACTGAGGGGGGCCGATTTTCGACATCCGCGGTCGGCTCCGGACCGATGTGCCTGAGCGTTTCTCGATCGGCACCACCTGCAGGTGTGTCTGTCGACAGGTATTTTTCCAGCCTGTTCTCCTCACGCAGGGCATCACCCAGCAGAACATCACGCCGTCGCAGGAGTGCACCGAGATATCTGATTTCGGGTGCCGGCGGCTCCCAGTGGTGTGGCTTCTTAAGGAATGCGTAACAGGCAAGCATATACGCATCCACCTTATCCGTCTTTGTCATTATTCCCATGCCGCGTGCAAACTCCCGACTGCGGTGAGGGTTGGCCAGAGAAACCCGGAAACCGGCATCATGTAACTCAGTGGCCAGCCGTTCGTGATAAACACCGGTAGCTTCCATCACAACATGAACATCCTCAGGACCGCAGTGCTGGAGCCTGAGCCAGCGAAGAATATTTTCAACTGAATGTCTGTTATTCTGGATGTTACGGGGTTTTATGCGTCCTTTGATACCGTCATACAGTATGCAAAGATCAAGGGTGTTTTTACTTACGTCAATGCCGACTGGAAACATGGTCAAACTCCTCTCACATAAACCGTCACGCCTGTTCGCCTTGTACATACGGAGTCGAGCTCCCGGTAACCGTTCAACCTGATGTGCTGGCGTGAAAGGTGAAGCGGAGGGCCATATGCTGCAAATCAAGGTTCAGCGGTGCTGGCTTTTCTGACCTTAAGTGAAGGGGGCGGCTCACTCTGCTTCAGTGGTGGTAGCTAATCACCACAAACTGTTAGATACAAGGGAAGGGGGTCGGTGAGGCAGAACCTGTCAAAACGGCAGCCGGCTGCGCCGGGCGACGGCGCCATTTGCCTGCAGTGCTTCATTCAACAGCTGTTGGCGCCTCCATGCCGCTGAAGCGGCATCCCGAAACTTCTCGCCAGTCTATTTCAGCTGATCAATATTGGTGATTAGCACAATCAGGTGAGTGATTTTGTTGATTCCGGTCATAGAAAGTAAGCCATTTTGGCTAATAAATCCGTTGCGGGTCTATAACGGACAAAGCATAATTTGCCGTGAGCGAAGTCTTGCCAGTTCTCTCCTGTGAAAGGAGAAACGCAAAAAAACCACCCTGGCAGGTGGTTTTTTTGTTTGTTTCCCTTTGATTTATAGAGAAATATTCACATTGATATGGCTGACATTCACTGACCAACCACTTTGACTACCAACAGGGTAACCAAAGAGAGTTAGAACAAGAATGCATAAACACAATCTGTTCATATCGCCTCCAGGAATCAGGGCGGCCTCCGACACTATTTACGCTTCTGTGACGGAACGACTAGTTGAGCGAAGTCTTGCCACCAAAAAAATGACTCTGTTTTAACGCAAAGTGATCTGGCAGTATCACCGAACAGAGGCTGAATGAAACATAATACAGTTATGTATGTCTTTGTTTCCAGGAAGCATTCTAATTTGTAAATGTAGTGATTTGCATCAAAGATGTTTTCTTTTTTATTGACCCAGAACAAGGTAAAAAGGTGGGAGTACAGACGGCAGGCCATGGAAAGAAATGTAAATTTATCTGTCTGTTTTTTTGTACTTATCCAACCGGACATGTAATGAACGTTCACCAGTAGCCTGCAGCCAATTTTTGTATAGACGGCAGGTCTTATACCGCTGAAAAACTCGAAAGGGATTACCTGGCCGAGCAGGCCTGTTACAGCAATGAACACTGGGAAGCCCCGCTGCGGGCTGCTCGTCTCCCCGCGGCAGTAAACGGTATACAACGCCTAAAATACTGAGCTGTATTTTTCCCACCGCAGACTTAGATCGGCGTTGTTGAATAAATCAGATTCGGGGCGAGTGTCCCTGTAGCTGGTTGTGT
>OCPI01000417.1_pt1 | contig 16848 bp, 10 predicted proteins | sample 1476291 | NCBI WGS metagenome assembly OCPI01 (sample SAMEA2580054, study PRJEB22360) | human gut metagenome | reverse complement strand
ACCTGGTGCAGGGGGCGGGGGCACAATGGCGCCCGGCCCGCCCGACAGCTCTAGCCGGTAGAAGGGAGCGCGTCCCGTGATGTACTGCAGTGGCTCGCGGCGGGCGCGGCGGGCGACCAGCACCTCGTACTCAGCGACCTGCGCAGGGGTGAGTCGCTCCCCCATAAGCAGGGCCCGCTGCAGCTCGGCCCGAGAACCACCGTGGAGCAGGTGCGCTGCGAGTAGCTCGGCGTCCACGCGAGGGCTGGGCACCTGCGCCAGGGCCGCGGTGGCGCGCGTCAGCACCTGCGCGAGCTCTTCCCCGCGCGGGTCGTGCACGTTCACCTTCATAAGTTCCCCTTCTTCTGCATGTTCCCCGTCAAGGACGGGCGTAAGGCTCGGGCTGCTAAGCCGCATATACGCAAGAGGGGGCCATCGCGTGACACGATGACCCCCTCTTGCGTTCAGACAGCCCACCCGCCTGCGAGCTGGACCTGCGAAACGCCTACATCTGTGCGGAACTACTTCTGTTCCTGACCCACCTGAGCGAGGCGGTGTGCCTCATCCATCTCAATAGCGGACTGAATCACCGGCTCCAGGTCACCGTTCAGCACGGCGTCCAGGTTGTACGCCTTATAGCCGGTACGGTGATCAGCGATGCGGTTCTCCGGGAAATTATAGGTGCGGATACGTTCCGAACGGTCCATGGTACGCACCTGCGAAGCACGGTGTGCCGCGTTCTCGGCGTCAATCTGCTCCTGCTGGTGAGCCAGCAGTCGTGCACGCAGCACGCGCATCGCGGCTTCACGGTTCTGCAACTGAGACTTCTCATTCTGCATCGCCACGACAATGCCGGTCGGCAGGTGAGTAATACGCACCGCCGAGTCAGTGGTGTTCACCGACTGACCGCCGGGGCCCGACGAACGGTACACGTCAATCTTCAGGTCGTTCTGGTTAATCTCGATTTCCTCAGGCTCATCCACCTCGGGGAACACCAGCACACCCGCGGCGGAGGTGTGAATACGGCCCTGAGACTCGGTCGCCGGAACACGCTGCACGCGGTGCACGCCACCCTCATACTTCAGGTGCGCCCACACGCCCTCAGCCGGCTCGTTCGAGGAACCCTTAATAGCAATCTGGGCGTCCTTGTAACCACCCACGTCGGTGCTGGTCGAAGAGATAATCTCGGTCTTCCAGCCCTTGTGCTCAGCGTAACGCATGTACATACGCAACAGGTCACCCGCGAACAGGGCGGCCTCGTCACCACCGGCACCGGCCTTCACCTCAAGAATGACGTTACGGCCATCATCCGGGTCACGCGGAATCAGCAGGCGGCGCAGCTTCTCCTGAGCAGCCTCCAGCTCCTCCTCCAGGCCGGGAATCTCCGCCGCAAAATCCGGATCCTCAGCAGCCATCTCACGGGCAGCCTCGAGGTCATCCTTGAGCGAGGTGTACTTGTTGTACGCAGTCACGATACCGGTCAGCTCCGCGTAGCGGCGGCCCACTCGGCGTGCCTTACCCTGGTTCGACTGCACGGCGGGATCGGCCAGCTGATTCTGCAGGTCAGCGTGCTCATCCAGCAGAACCTGAATAGATTCAAACATTCTGTTCTCTCTTCCATCTCCCGCACTTTACGCCGCACGGGCGGGCACTAGAATTCGTCACTCCCCTAACGGGGCGCCTCTCTGGGAGGCACAGGTGAACGCCTCACGCGCCCCACCGTCGTACCGGGGTGGGGCGCGTGAAACACGGGTCTTAGTCGACCAGGCGCAGTCCGTTCTTCTGCACCGTGAGCAGGAACTCCACGTTACTTTCGGTCTTGCGCAACTGGTTGGTCAGAACGCCCAGAGCCTGCTCGGGCTCCATGCCGGCCAGGGCACGACGCAGACCCCACATAATCTTGATTTCGTCCGGGGAGAGCAGGTTCTCTTCGCGGCGGGTACCGGAGGCGTTGATGTCCACGGCCGGGAAGATACGCTTGTCAGCCAGCTGGCGGGACAGACGCAGCTCCATGTTACCGGTGCCCTTGAATTCTTCGAAGATCACTTCGTCCATCTTCGAACCGGTCTCAACCAGGGCGGTAGCCAGAATGGTCAGCGAACCGCCCTCTTCGATGTTGCGGGCGGCGCCGAAGAACTTCTTCGGCGGGTACAGTGCAGCAGAATCCACACCACCGGACAGGATACGACCGGACGCCGGAGCAGCCAGGTTGTAGGCGCGGCCCAGGCGGGTCATGGAGTCCAGCAGTACGACCACATCGTAGCCCAGCTCTACCATGCGCTTCGCACGTTCAATGGCCAGTTCGGCAACCGTGGTATGATCCTCAGCCGGGCGGTCGAAGGTCGAGGCAATAACCTCGCCCTTGACGGTGCGCTGCATGTCGGTCACTTCTTCAGGACGCTCATCCACCAGAACCATCATCAGGTACACATCTGGGTTGTTCACGGTAATCGCGTTCGCGATGGACTGCAGCATGAGGGTCTTACCCGCCTTCGGCGGCGAAACAATCAGACCACGCTGACCCTTACCAATCGGGGACACCAGGTCAACCACGCGAGTACCCAGCTTCTTGGGAGTGGTCTCCAGGCGCAGACGCTCCTTGGGATACAGCGGAGTCAGCTTGGAGAACACGCGGCGGTTAGCGGCCTCTTCAACGCTCTGACCGTTGATAGCTTCCACCTGAACCAGGGCGTTGAAGCGCTGGCGGTTGTTCGACTCGCCCTCGCGTGGCACGCGAATCGCACCAATCACGTGGTCGCCCTTACGCAGGTTGTACTTCTTCACCTGAGCCAGGGAGACGTACACGTCATTGGTGCCCGGCAGGTAGCCGGTGGTACGCACAAACGCGTAATTGTCGAGGATGTCCAGCACACCCGAAATCGGTGCCAACACATCATCTTCGCTCAGGCGAGGCTCGTGTTCCTCACGGCGGCGTGCCTGCTTCTCGGCGCGCTCAGCCTGGCGGTCACGCTTGGAACGACGCTCGGTGCGCTCGGAGTTCTTACGCTCGGCACGCTCTGCGCGCTCAGCCTGGCGGTCACGCTTGGAACGGCGCTCGGTCCGCTCTGCACGCTCAGTACGCTCGGTGCGCTCGCCATCCTGATCACGGCGACGCTCGCGGGTGCGGGTACGCTTAGAGCTCTTCTCGCCATCAACGGCACCGAAGGTCATATCCAGGGCAGCATTCAGACTATCCAAGCTTGCGGTACCGTCTGCAGTGGAAGCCTTCAGCTCAGAGGAGTTCGGAGCCGACTCGCCCGGCTCGGAACGCTCAGAGATGCGCTCCGCGGCCAGCTCGGCGCGCACATCCAGCGGAGGAAGCTCTGCCGGCTTCTCATCCTTGCGGCTACGGCGGGTACGCTTCTCAGATTTCTCGCTCTTCTCCACCTTCTCAGAAGCTTCGGGGGTGTCCTGGCCCTCAGCGGCGCGGCGAGCGCGAGCACGCTTCTGGGCAGGGGTCTCGTAACGCGAAGAGCGGGTACGCTTCTCGGACTTTTCGGAACCCTCGGACTCGCTCTTCTCTGCCTTCTCGGCTTTTGCCTCGGCCTCCTTCTGAGCGCGGGTGCGGCGAGTACGGCGGGTCTTCTGAACGGGCTCGGAGCCCTTCTCACCCTCAGCAGGAGCCTCGACTGCCTTCTCCTCGGTCTTCACGGTGGACTTTTCGGTGGACTTTTCAGAAGTCTTCTCGGCGGGAGTCTGAGCCTTCGGAGCGGCCGGGGCAGCTACGGCGCCACCACGCTGGTGCTCCTCCAGAGCCCGAACCAGCTCCGCCTTCTTCAGTTTCAGGTAGCCACGAATGCCCAGCTGCTGAGCCAAAACGCGCAACTGCGCGACCTTCAAATTTGCCAGTTCCGGCGCGGCCGATGCCGTGCCGAACTCATCGGTGACAACAATGTTCTTTGCCAACTACAATTCCTTTGGTTGTAAGCCCTGAAAATCTTCAGAATAAAGATCGGGCGGGCGCTATAGCGCGGTCAAAGGTTCCTGCACCGCCGCAGAACGCGGCGACCTGCACCTTCGACTCCCTCGAACCGCACTAGAGGCGGTTCGCGTCTCTTACCGTACCCACCGATTCAGACACGGCGGGCACACACGGAAGATAAGGCGCTCTATCATCATGTGTGCACCCCTCATTCATCGGACCCGCACCTGCGGCCTGGGGCCAGCGGGTCAAGAATGAACGGTTGGGAGGTTTCAAACGCCGTGACCGAAACCGCCCCCTTCACATCGACACCCTGCGGGTGAGGCATTACAGAAGGTAAGCTCCCCTCCGAAACCCAACCAGGCACAAAGTCCGGAACGGGGTGAAACGGGGTGAGGTACAAAACGTACCTGCCAGGAAGCATTAATTACGGTCATCGTCGAACGGCGGGCAAAACCCACAATAGGACGTTACACGTCCTACTGAGTAACTATAACACCTTCAGTATCAATTTCAAGAGGGAGCACACGCCAGTTCAGGCGGCGGCCGTCCACCTCGCTCGCGGGGCTCTGCGCCTCAAACTCAGCAATAGCCTCAGCAGTCTGCTGCACCTGCTCTTCATCGCGGGCGAAGGTCAGAACGGTCGGGCCAGCACCCGAAATTACGGTAGCCAGGCCACGCTCACGCAGGAAAGCAACCAGGGCAGCCGAAGGCTCCATGGCGGGAACACGGTAGCCCTGATGCAGGTAGTCCACCGTCGCATCCATGAGGTACTCGGGAGCACCCGAAAGCGAACGCACCAGCAGCGCGGCCCGCGCCGAATTGGCGGCTGCCCGAGCGTGAGGAATCTCCGCGGGAATCAGGGAGCGGGCCAACTTCGTGGACACCTCATAATCGGGTACAGCCACGACAGGACGCACCTGCGGGTGCACCGGAATAATCAGAGAGTGCCACTCCCCCAGCTGACCCCACGACACCGAGAGATTACCGTAAATCGCCGGAGCCACATTATCCGGGTGACCCTCCATATCAGACGCAACCTGCAACATGCACTCGCGGTCCAGTCGGTGCTCCTCAGGCAGTAGCGCGCTGGCGGCAGCCACACCCGCAACAATTGCGGAGGCCGAAGAACCCATACCGCGCGAATGCGGAATCTTGTTATCCGCAATCAGCTTCAGCGGAGGCAGCTCCTCCAGGCCAGCCGCCTCAAAAGCCGCCTTCATAGCACGAACCACCAGGTGGTTTTCGTTGCGCGGAACCTCGGCGCTTCCCTCACCCGTCAGCTCAAACTCCAAGCCAGACTCAATGCGCTCAACCCTCAGCTCATCATAAAATCCCAGGCCCAGGCCCAGGCTGTCGTAGCCGGGGCCCAGATTGGCGCTCGTGGCAGGCACGCGCACGGTGACGGATGCGCCCACGGGAATATCAGAAAGGTTCAGGGAAGACATGTGAAGAGGTACCTCGCGATCGGTGACGGAGTGAACGAGCAGGATGCTGAAAATCCGCACATCCGCCTTAACAAATAGGTGGTGACGGGGTACTGAGACCCGCCATCATGCAGGTGCACCCCGCCCCGAAAACCGGGACGGAGTGCACATCGTAGTATGAATAGGCTAGTGCAAATCGAGAATATTTGCCACAGCCACCACGTCGAAGGGGGCCTTAGTCGGCTCAACCTTCACGCCGTTCACAGCCTCCAGGGCCCACTGCGGGTCCTTCAGGCCGTGACCGGTCACGGTGATAACGATGGTCTTACCCTTGGGTGCCTCACCCGCGCGGTGCTTCTTCAGCAGACCCGCCACACCAGCAGCCGAAGCAGGCTCCACGAACACGCCCTCACGAGCAGACAGCCAGCGGTGCGCCTCCAGAATCTCCTCGTCGGTCACAGCCTCAATCACACCACCGGACTCGTCGCGAGCGGCCTCAGCCTTCTCCCACGAAGCGGGGTTACCGATGCGGATTGCGGTTGCGATGGTCTCGGGGTTCTCGATGGGGTGACCCGTCACGATCGGGGCGGCACCGGCGGCCTGGAAGCCCCACATAATCGGGCGCTTGGTAGCCACGGGCTCCAGAACCTCACCATCACGGTTGGTGTAGGGCTCGGAGTACTCCTTGTAGCCCTTCCAGTACGCGGTGATGTTACCGGCGTTGCCGACCGGCAACAGGTGGTAATCAGGGGCATCGCCCAGGGTGTCAACAACCTCGAAGGAACCGGTCTTCTGGCCCTCAATACGGTAGGGGTTCACCGAGTTCACCAGGAACACAGGGTAGTTCTCGCTGAGCTTGCGAGCAACCTCAAGGCAGTTGTCAAAGTTGCCGTCAATCTGGATGATATCGGCGCCGTGGGCAATCGCCTGAGAGAGCTTACCCATAGAAATCTTGCCGTCCGGAACCAGCACAGCGCAACGCAAGCCAGCCTGCAACGCGTAAGCTGCGGCGGAAGCGGAAGTGTTACCGGTCGAAGCGCACACCACAGCCTTCGCACCATCGCGCTTAGCAGCGGTCATGGCACTGGTCATGCCGCGGTCCTTGAAAGAACCGGTCGGGTTCATACCCTCAAACTTCAGGTAAACAGTGTTGCCGGTCTCGGCGGACAGCGCTGGGGCGTGAATCAGCGGGGTACCCCCCTCGCCCAGAGTCACGACCTGAACGTCCTCACCGAAGGGCAGACGGTCACGGTATTCCTTGATAACGCCCTGCCACACGTGTGCCATTGGCATCTCCTTTAATCTTGAGGCGCACCGCCCGCCAGGGTCCTGTAACCCCGGTAGCGGGTACGCGGGTTCGTCAGTGCGCGAGGGGCCTCCCCGGCCGCTCCCGCAAGTCTATTGCGGTGCATCACACCGCGAGATTGGGTAGTGTCTCTCGACAGGGGCCTAGTGCTTCTCGGACTCCACGCGAATCACGGAGTTCACCTCACGCACCGTATCAAGCGCGTCAATCACGGCGATGGCACGGCGCAGGTCGGAATCCTTCGCAGAGTGGGTCACCAGGCGAATCTGGGCCGCGCCCTCGTGCGGAGTGGACTGGCGCAACGAATCCACCGAAATGCCGTGCTCGGCCAGGATTCGAGTAATGTTCGCCAGAACGCCCAGGCGGTCCTCCACCAGAACGCCCACCGAGTAGCGAGAAATCACGTTGTCCAGGCTGGTCGCGTGCAACTGCGCATGAGAGGTCTCAGGAACACCGGGGCCACCCAGCACCAGACGACGAGCCAACGACACGAAGTCACCCAGAACAGCCGAAGCAGTCGGGGCACCACCAGCACCGGGACCGTAGAACATCAACTCACCGGCGTTCTCCGCCTCAACAAACACGGCGTTGAACGCACCATGCACACCAGCCAACGGATGCTGGCGCGGAATCAGGGTCGGGTTCACACGGATGTTCGCGCCGTCCTCCCCCTCACGCTCGCAAATAGCCAGCAACTTAATGACGTAGCCATCGGCGTCTGCGGCCGCAACATCATCGGCGGTGATAGCGGTAATGCCCTCAGTATGCACATCATCAATCGTGAAATCCGAGTGGAACGCCAGCGAAGCAACAATAGCGGCCTTCGACGCGGCATCGTGACCCTCAACGTCAGCGGTGGGATCAGCCTCAGCATAGCCGAGCTTCTGGGCGTCAGCCAGCGCATCCGAGAAGGAGGCGCCGGTAGTGTCCATCTGATCAAGAATGTAGTTGGTGGTGCCGTTCATGATGCCCAGCACACGGGTCACACGGTCACCAGCCAGGGAATCACGCAGCGGGCGAAGAATCGGAATCGCACCGGCCACGGCAGCCTCATACGACAGCTGTGCACCGGATGCGTCAGCGGCCGCCTGCAACTCCATACCGTGCTTAGCCAGCAGAGCCTTATTACCCGAAACGACAGACTTGCCAGCATTCAGCGCACGCAAAATGCGGGTGCGCGCCGGCTCAATGCCGCCGGTCAGCTCGATTACGACATCGGCTGCATCAATCAAAGCCTCAGCGTCGGTGGTGTACAGCGAGGGGTCGGCATTCCAGTGGCGAGTTGCCTGAGTATCACGCACAGCAATGCCGATCAGCTCGACAGGCGCACCAATGCGCTTCGCAAGAACGGCGTTATCCTCTACCAGGATGCGCGCCGCCTGGGAACCGACATTACCGGCACCCAGCAGGGCAACTTTGATCTTGTCAGCCACGATAGTCTCTTTCTACGGTCGTTCCGGGGCGTTCCCCCGGGATCTCTTCGGGCTACGGTGCGGTGCGCTACACGGAGCACGCACTCTACACCACTTTATCAAGAGGCAGGATGAAGCTATCGGCCTCAAGCTGCGACTTTTATTCTCTGAGATGAGGCATCCCTCACAGTCGAGGGGTGCCCGGTATACAGGGTCACGAAGACGGAAGGCTCGGGCTTCACGGATGCACCGCGGCGATGCATCCGCGAAGCCCTGCCCGCCCTGCGACTCATCGGCAATCTACCGGAATTTTAGATATCCGACCCCATGTCCAGGGAGAGCATGTCGTCCTCACTCTGGCGGCGAATCATCACGCGAGAGGGGCGGCCCTCAGCGGTCGCAATCACCGGCGGTCGAGTCAGGAAATTGTAGTTCGACCCCAACACGTAGCAGTACGCGCCAGTCGCCGGAACCGCCAGAATATCGCCGGCCTGCAGGTCAGCGGGCAGGTAGCAGTAACGCACCACAATATCGCCGGATTCGCAGTGCTTACCCACCACGCGGCAGAGTACCTGCTCACCCTCCGGGGCGCGGTTCGCCAGAGTCGCCGAGTAGTCCGATTCGTACAGCACCGGGCGGGCGTTATCGCTCATGCCGCCGTCCACCGAGACGTAACGGCGCACACGAATCTCGCCGTTCTCGTCCTCGATACTCACGTTCTTAATGGTGCCCACCGTGTACAGGGTCGCACCCGAGGGACCCGAAATCGAGCGGCCCGGCTCGAAGGACATGTGCGGAATGGCCATGCCCAGGCGCACACAAGTGGCCGCCACCGAAGCGGCGATGGATTCGGTCACCTCGGCAATGGAGCGGGGACAATCAGCCTCAGTGTAGGCGATGCCGTAGCCGCCGCCCAGGTCCAGCTCCGGCAGGGTCACGCCCAGGTCACGGTTGAGGCGGTTCATGAACTCCAGGGCGGTGGTCGCCGCCTGCTCGAAGCCCGCCGCCTCAAAGATCTGCGAACCGATGTGGCAGTGAATACCGCGGAATTCCAGGGAGTCGGTCGCGTTCAGAATCGCCGCAGCCAGCGCCGCGTAAGAATCGGATGCCTCAACACCCCAGTGCTTCAGCTCTGCCTCGTCCAGGCCGGCCAGCGCGGCGGTACCCGGCTGCAGGGACATGCCGAACTTCTGGTCCTCATGCGCGGTCGCAATCGATTCGTGGGTCGAGGCGTGCACACCCGGAGTAATGCGAATCAGCACCGGAACGGGCGGGTAGGGTTCCTCCCCCTCCGCCACGCGCTCTGCGGCCAGCTCGGCGTACACCCGCTCAATCAGCTTAATCTCATCCACCGAGTCAGCCACCACGCGGCCCAGGCCGTTGCGAATCGCGCGGGCAATCTCGGCCTCCGACTTGTTGTTGCCGTGCAGAGCGATGCGCTCGCCGGGCATACCGCCGCGCAACGCCAGCGCCAGCTCGCCACCGGAGGCGGTATCCAGGCACAGCCCCTCCTCACGCACCCAGCGAACAACCGCGGTGGACAGGAAGGACTTACCGGCGTAGTAGACGCTCACCTGCGCGCCGTGCGCGGCGAAAGCCTGCTCAAAAGCGGTGCGGTAGGCGCGGGCGCGGGCGCGGAAAGTCGTCTCGGAGAAAACGTACTGCGGGGTACCGTGCTCTGCGGCCAACTCGCTGACAGCCACGCCGTCAATGCAGAGCTCCCCCTGCTCATTGCGGGTGAAGGATTCGGTCCAGATGCTTCGGGACAGGTCGGCGGGGTTCTCGGGCAGGGTCAGCCATTCGGGGCGGTAGAGGGAACGAGCTTCACTCATCGGGTCTCTTTCTGGATGCTCTTGTTTCTGGATGCTTTTGCGCACCGCACGCGAAGGCGTAGATTCTCGCGGCACGGTAGCGGTTCTCTGTCTGTGAAGGGGATGAAAGGTGAAGAGTACTGCCAGCCGGGGTGACGAAGCCACCGGCGACGGCATACATTCAACCCCCGACCCCGGCAACACCGGGTCGGGGGTTGAATCGAGGGGTATTACATGCGCTCGGGTGCGCTCACACCCAGCAGGTTCAGGCCGTTTGCCAGCACCTGCTGTGCCGCGTTATTCAGCAGCAGGCGGGTGCGGTGCAGGTCGGTGACCTCCTCGCCCGCCTTCGGGGCCACGCGGGAGACGCCGTACCAGCTGTGGTAGGCCGAGGCGAGCTGCTCCAGGTAGCGGTTCACGCGGTGCGGCTCGTAGAACTTCGCGGCGTCGCGCACAGCGGCCGGGAACTGGCCGAGCACAGCCAGCAACTCACCGTCAGCAGCAGAGTCGAGCAGGGAGGTGTCCACACCGTCCTCAATCTTCACGCCGGCCTCCGCGGCGTTACGCGCCACGGCGACGGTGCGTGCGTGAGCGTACTGCACGTAGTAAACCGGGTTCTCGTTGCTCTTGGAGGTCAGCAGGCCCAGGTCGATGTCGATGGGGGTGTCCACCGAGTAGCGGGTCAGCTCGTAGCGGGCTGCGTCAACGCCAACAGCCTCGACCAGGTCCTCAAGGGTGACCACGGTGCCAGCACGCTTGGACATGCGCACGGGCTTGCCGTCCTTGACTAGGTTCACCAGCTGGCCAATCATGACCTCAATCTGGTCGGCGCGGTAGCCGAGAATCTGGGCGATGGCCTTCAAACGGCCCACGTAGCCGTTGTGGTCGGCACCAAGCATGTAAATTGCCACGTCAGCGGGGTTCTCGGCACGGGTCATCTTGTCCTGATAGTAGGCGATATCGCCCGCCACGTAGGCGTGGTGACCGTCAGACTTGATAACCACTCGGTCCTTGTCGTCGCCGTAGTCGGTGGTGCGCATCCACCAGGCGCCGTCAGCCTCGAAGAGCTGGCCGTTCTCGCGCATGGTGTTCAGCAGGGCATCCACCTTGCCGCCCTCGAACACGGAGTTCTCATGGAAGAACACGTCGAAGTGGGTACCGAAGGCCTCCAGGGACTCCTTAATCTGGTCGAACATCAGGTGGGTACCGATTTCGCGGAAAATCTCTTCGGGGTTCTCGGCCTCGAGCGCGTCGGGGCGCTGAGCCAGAATCTGATCCTTAATGTCGACGATGTACGCGCCGGCGTAGCCGTCCTCGGGGGTTTCCTCGCCGCGGGCGGCGGCAATCAGGGAACGCACGAAGCGGTCAATCTGGGTGCCGTGGTCGTTGAAGTAGTACTCGCGCACGACCTTGGCGCCCTCAGCCTCCAGCACTCGGGCGAGCGCGTCACCCACGGCGGCCCAGCGGGTGCCGCCCAGGTGGATGGGGCCGGTCGGGTTCGCGGAGACGAACTCAAGGTTAATGGTCTTGCCGGCGAACTTGTCGCTGCGGCCATAGGCTTCGCCCACCTCAACGATGGTGGCGGCAAGCTCACCAGCAGCTGCGGCGTCCAGGGTAATGTTCAGGAAGCCGGGGCCCGCGATATCCACGGAGGCCACGCCGGCGATGGCGCCGATCTTCTCTGCCAGAAGAGCTGCTGCCTCGCGCGGGTTCTTGCCCACCTTCTTGGCGAGCTGCAGAGCGACGTTGGTGGCCCAGTCGCCGTGGTCACGGGACTTGGGGCGCTCCACTCGGACGGCGGGCAGTTCAGCGCCCTCCACGAGGGTCAGCTGGCCGGAGGAAATGGTTTCTTCAAGGGCAAGCGCAATGGCTTCAGAGAGTTCTTCAGGAGTCATAAGAACCTATTCTAGCAAGCATTGGGTCGGGGCTGACCGTTTATTCGGCGCATATCTGATACCATGGTGAGGTTGCCTCTGTAGCTCAGCGGATTAGAGCACCAGTTTCCGGTACTGGGGGTCGAAGGTTCGAATCCTTTCAGGGGCACGATGTTCTTATTCGAGAGGGAACACGGGAGCCGATACTCGCACAGCGGGTGTCGGCTCCTTTTTATTTCTCAGGTTATGTCTCGGGCAGAAACATCAGAGGCTGGACGCTTCCGCTCCCTTATTGTCCCGGGACCTCACAGTTGAGAGAATAGACAACACGCACACCGTTCAAATAAGCACGACAACACCACACCAGCGGAGGTAAACCGTGACCACCATGCGCCAGATCCAGCTCACCGAATGGGGCGACGAAAGCGTTCTGCACGAGGCGACCGTCCCCATCCCCTCCCCGGTGCGCGGTCACGTTCTCATCAAGACCGTCGCCGCGGGCGTGAACCCCATCGACGTGACCACCCGCAAGGGCCTGGGCCCCGCCGCGCAGCTGGCCGACCCCTCCTATAGGCCCTTTGTGCCCGGTTGGGATGTAGCCGGCACCGTGGTCGCCACCGCCGGCGACTACACGGGCTTCTCCGTCGGCGACGGCGTTTTCGGAATGGTGACCTTCCCGCACCCCGGCGGCGCGTACGCCGAGTACGTCCTCGCCCCCGCCTACCAGCTAGCTAAAGTTCCTTCCGACGTTCCGTGCGCCCAGTTGGGCGGTGCACCGCTCGCCGCGCTGACCGCATACCAGTCACTCTTCGAGGTGGCGCGTCTGAAGGAAGGTGAGCGCGTACTCATTCACGCCGGTGCCGGAGGCGTCGGTCACCTCGCCGTGCAGCTGGCCGCCCAGGCAGGTGCGCAGGTTTTTGCTACTGCTTCCGCCGCAAACCACGAGTTTGTGCGCTCGTTGGGCGCCCAGCCGATTGATTACCGCACCGAGGACTTCCGCGCCGTACTGGGTCAAACCATGGACGTGGTGCTCAACTCAACCGGTAAACAGACCTTCCTCGATTCGCTGGAGGTGCTGGTTCCGGGCGGGCGCATTGTGACGCTGACGAATCCCGACCCGCTGGAGGTGGCCCGCGAGCGCGGGTTCGAGGCGCAGTGGCTGACCGCGCACCCGGACCGCGTTCAGATGCAGGAGATTGCCCGGCTCATGTCTCTGGGCCTGTTGAAGGTGCATGTGGAGAAGATTTTCCCCCTCACCGAGGCAGCCGCGGCTCAGGAGCTTATGGCTTCCGGCCACACGTGCGGCAAGATTGTACTGGTTCCCTAAAGGACTTACAGAGAACAAAATCTATGAGACCGAGATCTTAAAGAACGGGCTGATTCATGCTAAATTCTGAGGCTGTGCAGAGCGTTATGAGTGACGAGTATCGCTCCGGTTTTTACCGCCCCGAGGGGTTTTTCGACGGTCTATCCCTGCCGGGCTACGGGGACGAAACGCCCGTCACGAGGGAGGCCTTCGCCTACGACTTTTACCCCGCGCGCGGAGCTGAGAATTCTAATGTTGATAAGAAGTCCGGTATTGCTGAAAAGTCCGGCGCTACTGAGGGTTCCGATAGCAATAAGTCCAGTAGCGTTGAGCCCGCTCCCCTGCTCATCTGGGTGCACGGCGGTGCCTGGCGCTTCGGCACGAATCAAGGCCTGCGCGAAGTAGACATCATGACCCCCGAGGGACCGCGCACGAACCGGCAGACCCTCATGCGCCGCACCCTGCAGGAACACGGCTGGGCGGTCGCATCCATCAACTACCGCTACTCGCACCAAGCGATTTTCCCGGGCGACCTGCACGATGTGAAAGAGGCGGTGCGCTTCTTCCGCGCCCGCGCCGCTGAGTTCGGCATAGACCCCGAGCGCATCGCAATTGCCGGTGGAAGCGCCGGCGGGCACCTGAGCATGATGGCCGCCCTGACCGGCCCCGACACAGCCGGCTACGCGGGCGGGGACCCCGAACTGCACGAGTACTACGAGGGGCGCGCCTCCAGTAGCTACCCGGCAGTAAGCTCAACGGTTGCCGCGGCTGTCCCCTTCTACGGGGTTAGCGACCTGCGCACTATCTTCACCGACCGTCCCCTCGCCGGCTACGCACTGGACCATCCCGAAGATGACGGCGCCGAGTGGCGCCTGCTGGGTTGCGACTACCCCCTATCTGAGGAGCACGAGTGGGTAGAGCACGTGCCCGGTATTGGCCGGGAGCGCGCCGCGCAGAATTGGGAGCGGGCGCATCCTTTGGACCTTGCGCGTGGAGTGCACGCTAGTGGCCCCACCGGCGAAACCTGCACCGACAAACAGAGCAAGGAACACACGACAAGCGGGAAGAGCGCACCCATCATGCTGGTGCACGGCATTGCCGACTCGTGCGTTCCGTACCAGCAATCGGCGCGGGTGTATCAGGCCCTGCGCGCGCGGCAGACGCCCACCGATATGGTGCTGGTTCCGGGCGCTGAGCACGGGGATCCACGCTGTTTTACTCCCGAAATCGTTCAGCGGATGCTGCCGGTGGGGGAGGCTACCGTGTAGGCGGTTCAATACCTGCCGTGGGGCCGCCGGTTGATTCGTAGACCCTGGACCACCGCATGGCTCAGTCCGTTGAACACTCAGCTTATCGGCTACGGCGGCTAACGTACTCGTGTTCGAGGCGGTAGCGCTCCACATCGTCGAACGCCACGCGGCGGTGCGTATTGATACGTTCGAAGGGAATCTCGCCGCGTTCGAGGAGCCGCACAATGGTCGGCCGTGATATCCCCAGGTAGTCGGCGGCCTCCTGGGTGGTCATGAGGCGATCCTGACGGACCACGCACACCTCTTTACGGTCGGCAAAGGCGCGAGCCACCGAGGTGATGGGGCCGTACATTTCGGGGGAAATCTGCACCCTTTCCCCATCACCAGTCACGAGGTACAGGGTTTCTGAGGAGCTCAGGCGTTCAAAGTGCGTGCGAAGACTCGCGTGAACGAGGGCTTGGAATAGCTCTTCGCAGCGGTGGTGAATTTCTTCGTGGCGTATGTCCTCGCAGCAGCCCAACACTGCAGTGTGTGAGGGGCTGTACGTCTTAGAGGTTGGCATAGTCGCTCCTTCATTCCTGTGTTATGCACCACTGTAACACCTGAACGAAAGTATCGAAAGGAAGTCGAGGAAGATGTTTATTTCGTATCCGTCATACTTGAAATACCAATGATCAATTTATTGATTTTTCCATGAATATTGATGGACTTTAAACTACTTTAATATCAGCCTTATGGGCATCAAGATGATGTGACTTCCGTTTCGACGCCGGCAAATCCCCCAAATATGACGCAATATTCGCCCGGTGCGTACTCCCGTTCCCCGCTACGAAAGGGGGCGAGTACACTGAATAGGATATGTCTGAGCAGAAAACCCATCACGCAGATAAGACCTCCCGCGCGCCTCAAACCGGGGCCCCCCGAACCGCCCCCACCATGGCGAGCATGGCCGCCGCCATCCACGCGGCCAAGGTGCGCGCCTCCGAAAAGAGCACCAAAAAAAGCGTTGAAAAGCCCGCTAGCAAGAACGCCGAGAAAACCGGCAACAAGAACGCCGTAAAGAACGGCGCGCAGAAAAATAACACCGACCGCGGCGCCTCTCGATCCAACCGACGCGGAGGCGGCAACAAGCGTAACCAGCAGGGCGGCAAGCAGAACCGCCCCGCCCCTCGCCGCTACGAGCCCTTCATTCCCGAGGTCATCACCTACCCCGAAGAGCTGCCCGTCAGCGAACGCCGCGACGACATCATGAACGCTATCCGCGACAACCAGGTCGTCATCATCGCGGGTGAAACCGGCTCCGGTAAGACCACCCAGATTCCCAAGATGTGCCTCGAGCTCGGCCTGGGCGAGAAGGGCCTCATCGGCCACACCCAGCCTCGCCGCCTCGCCGCGCGTTCCGTGGCCGAACGCATCGCCGAAGAACTCGGCCAGAAAATCGGCGAAACCGTCGGCTACCAGGTGCGATTCACCTCCGAGGTCGGCGAACACAGCGCCATCAAGCTCATGACCGACGGTATTCTGCTCGCCGAAATTCAGAACGACAAGCTGCTGCGCCGCTACTCGACCCTCATCATTGACGAGGCGCACGAACGCAGCCTGAACATTGACTTCATCCTCGGCTACCTCAAGCGCATCCTGCCGCAGCGCCCGGACCTGAAGGTCATCATCACCTCAGCGACCATCGACCCTGAGCGCTTCGCCCGCCACTTCTCCCCCAGCTACGTGCCGGGTAAGGGAATCGTCGACGAGAACCTCAGCGACGAAGAACGCGAAATTGCCGAGGCAATCCTGCCCGACGACGCGCCGCCCATCATCGAGGTCTCCGGCCGCACCTACCCCGTGGAAATCCGCTACCGCCCCCTCGAAGGCGACGAGCTCTACCTGGATGACGAGGAAGTGGCCGAAGACCGCGACCCCACCGACGCGATTCTCGACGCCATCAAGGAACTCTCCAAGGAAGCCCCCGGCGACATCCTCATCTTCTTCTCCGGCGAGCGCGAAATCCGCGACGCCAAGGACGCAATCGAGGCCATGGTTCTCAAGTCCCCGCGCCTGAACTACGAGGTGCTGCCCCTGTACGCGCGCCTCTCGCTCGCCGAGCAGCACCGCGTGTTCTCCCCCGGCTCCCGGCCGCGCATCGTGCTCGCCACGAACGTCGCCGAAACCTCGCTGACCGTGCCCGGCATCAAGTACGTCATCGACACCGGCACCGCCCGCATCTCGCGCTACTCCGCGCGCACCAAGGTTCAGCGCCTGCCCATCGAGCGTATCTCGCAGGCAAGCGCCAACCAGCGTTCGGGCCGATGCGGCCGCGTCAGCGACGGCATCGCGATCCGCCTCTACTCCGAGGAAGACTTCAACTCACGCCCCGAGTTCACCGACCCCGAAATTCTGCGCACCAACCTCGCCGCCGTCATCCTGCAGATGATCGCAATCGGCGTGGTGCGCGAACCCGGCGACATCTCCCGCTTCCCGTTCGTGCAGCCGCCCGCATCCCGCGCCATTAACGACGGCGTGAACCTGCTGCGCGAACTCGGCGCGCTCACCGAACGCACCCG
>OCPI01000414.1_pt1 | contig 16957 bp, 17 predicted proteins | sample 1476291 | NCBI WGS metagenome assembly OCPI01 (sample SAMEA2580054, study PRJEB22360) | human gut metagenome | reverse complement strand
GTTTCCGGCCCACACCCACATGTATCTAGTTCTTAGTCAAGATAGTCACGCAGGACTTGCGAACGAGAGGGATGACGAAGCTTCGACATCGTCTTGGATTCAATCTGACGGATACGTTCGCGCGTCACTCCGTAGACCTTGCCAATTTCATCAAGAGTTTTAGGCTGGCCATCTCCAAGACCGAACCGCATCGAAACGACTCCTGCTTCGCGTTCAGAGAGAGTGTCGAGAACTCGGTGCAACTGCTCTTGAAGCAGGGTGAAAGACACGGCATCTGCAGGAACAATAGCTTCAGAATCCTCGATCAGATCTCCGAACTCGCTATCGCCATCCTCGCCAAGAGGAGTATGTAGAGAAATCGGCTCACGTCCGTACTTTTGGACCTCGACAACCTTTTCAGGAGTCATGTCCAGTTCTTTAGCAAGTTCTTCAGGAGTGGGTTCACGACCGAGATCTTGAAGCATTTGACGCTGGACGCGAGCAAGCTTATTAATCACTTCGACCATGTGGACGGGGATACGAATAGTACGCGCTTGGTCTGCCATCGCACGCGTAATCGCCTGACGAATCCACCAGGTTGCGTACGTCGAGAACTTGTAGCCCTTCGTGTAGTCGAACTTTTCAACCGCACGAATAAGGCCAAGGTTGCCTTCCTGAATCAAATCCAAGAATTGCATTCCACGTCCGGTGTAGCGCTTTGCCAGCGAGACAACAAGACGGAGATTCGCCTCGAGAAGGTGATTCTTCGCCTGCTGTCCATCTTGGGCAAGAATATGAAGCTCGCGCCGCTGGCGAGAAGTCAAATCATTGGAGGTGGTCTTCAGCAATTCTTCGGCATACAGACCAGCTTCAATTCGACGGGCGAGGTCAACTTCTTGTTCTGCGTTAAGAAGCGAGACCTTACCGATTTGCTTGAGATAGTCCTTAACCGGATCAGCCGTTGCACCTGCGACAGTAACCTGTTGAACTGGCTCATCGGTCTCATCAGAATCAGAGACCACGAAACCACCCTTTGAACGGACAGCTGCTACTGCCTGAGGCTTTGAATCCTGATCCTGTGACGAAGCATCGTCATCAGAGTCCTTGTCCTCTGAGTCATCTTCATCCGCATCATCGGCATCTACCTCAATGTCGTCGACATCGGCATCGATATCTTCAACATCTTCAAGTTGGGCTTCCTCGACGATGTCGTCTTCGAGATCCTCTGCCTCTTCAGACTGAGAATCTTGGGGAGCCTCTTCGACCTTTTCAGCCTTCTTCTTACGCGTCCGCTTCGCGGGCTTTGCGGCGGCTTCCTCAGCAGATGCGCCTTCTTCAGTCTTCTTTGCCTTCTTACGCGTTGTCCGCGGTTTCTTTTCGGGTTCTACTTCAGCCGCGTCCTCGTTCTTCGCGCTCTTTGAAGCAGTAGCCTTCTTGGTCGCCCGCTTTTTAGCGGGTGCCTTCTTTTCCGTTGCAGCGGCAGAATCGGTTGCGGTAGATGCGGTCTTCTTGGTCTTCTTTGCCTTCGCAGCCTTCTTTGGCGCTTCGGCCTCTTCCGCTTGGGCTTCTACCGATGTAGTCTTTGACGAGCGGCGCGTACGCGTTGCTTTCTTGACCTCAGGGGCTTCATCTTCAGTATCGCGGGCGCTGGTAGCGCGAGATGGAGACACTCGAATCCCTTTCATGGGTTGGCAAATGAGCCGCCAATCCACTGGACGGCGACAGACTGCCTACAATTATAACTATCCCTTTATCACTCGCGCAGCATGAAAGTGCGTAAATAGGGGGTGAAACTAGGCGCTCGTATCCTCAAAACGCCACGACGACGTCATCACCGGACAGGGAGCATCAAGCAAAATCTGAGTCGCTGTATTGCCGATCGTTGTACTCTTCGAGCCACCAGGTCTCAGGCCAATGACGATCATATCCGCATCGATCCTGCGCGCACAATCAAGTACGGTTTCCGCCATTGACATATCACGTCGGCAACGTATGACTTCAAAAGAAACCTCGGTTCCGTCTAAGCGTTCCCAGAGATGTGCCTCAGCCGAATTCTCATCCGCGAAGATACCCCCGCACTCGTGAGAAGCAACAACAATCATCAGTGATGTCCGCATCCAGGACGCCAGACGTACTGCCTGATCCAGCGCGGCATCAGACTCGCGATTCCCGTAGTAGCTCAAAACGATTGCCACGAAACCTCCTTAATTGCATTTTCATCATAAGAGCAGGGAGTTAAAGACGTGAAATTGTTTTATAGACTGGTCACATGACTTCATTGAGCGAGCAGCTTCAGGCTTTAGCACCACGGATCGAGGAGCGTGCGCACGCCGTCCTGAAAGACCTTGCTGACACAATTGCACCAGCCGCTCAGATCTCGCCGCTTCTCCAGGTAGTTCATTCCAGTCTTGAGGAAGGCAAACGTTTCCGAGCATTCCTTGCTTTTGTCGGCGGTAGTATTGCGAATCATTCACCTCTGCAGGCGCTCGATCTAGACGATCTTGGCGCAGCATTGGAGCTCTACCAAGCCAGTGCTCTGGTTCATGATGACATCATCGACCATGCGCCCACGCGTCGTGGTCGTCCCTCTGCACATGCTGCTTTCGCTGCACATCACCGCTGCGCTTTATCCCGAGGCGATAGTGAAGATTTCGGGATAAGTTCCGCAATCCTTGCTGGGGATTTCCTTTTCTCCGCAGCTGAACTTGCAATGATTCGTCAATGCGAGGCAATCCCCCACTACCGTGATGGCGTGATGGAGCTCTATGCACAAATGCACGCCGAAGTCGCAATTGGGCAATTCCTTGATATCGCAGCCGAACAGCGACCACTGAATGTTAATGACTCGCAGGCGATTAATGCACAGACAGCTCTGACAATCGTCTCTCACAAAGCCGCCAACTACTCGGTCGTCATCCCGGCAACTCTTGGGGCTCTCGCATTGGGCGCTTCGCGAGCAGATACCGATTCGTTGCGGATGATTCTTAGCCCGTGGGGACATGCCTTCCAGCTACGTGACGATGACCTTGGAATCTTCGGTGATCCACGAGTTACAGGAAAGAGCGCAGGAGATGACTTGCGCGAAGGAAAACGGACCTATCTCCTTGCCCTCACGTGGCAAGAAGCAAACGCAAGCGAACGGGAAAAGCTTGCCCACGGCCTCGGCAACCCCGACCTTAGCGAAGAAGAGCTCGAGGAACTACGCGGGATCGTCAAGCGCCGAGGTCGTCGTCGCCATGAAGAAGTCATTTCGACTTTCGAGGCCGAGGGCTTCCTTGCGTTGGAATCCAGTAGATTCAATGCCGACCAGCGCGAACTGTTAAGCGAGGTCGCAGCGATGCTGATCAAGCGCTCGAAGTAAGCGTACGCGCCAAGAGAAGTTGTATATCTCTAAGCGAGAACTCACCCTCAGAGATCAGAATCCTAAAACAGAGGCAATGCGATTCACACGGTGGTGACGACCGCCAAGAAGAGCGGACATTGGCGTCTCCCCTAGTTCTTCATGCTCGGTGTAAAGCCATCGTGCGGCCTCTTCGGGGCTAAAACCACCATCAGCAAGCAAAGTGAGGGTCCCGGGAAGATTGAATAGTGGTTCGTATCCGCTATCAGTCTTAATCAGGATTTCTTCGGGAATCCCAGAGTTCCCAGCTTCGTCGGTATAGGTAAAGAGAATGTGGTCGCGCACCAATTGCTTCACTCGGCGAGGCTCAATACCAAGCCTGCGCGCAACCTCTTGAACGGACAGAAGGGAAACAGCTTCACTCATGGGACAATGATATAGCCTGGGAAGGGATTCGCGCCCCAGCACGGCTCGCGGGCTTTCCTGCGCACATCACCTGAAATCTCCAGTAAAATCCTAACGATGACTTCTGAGACAGAATTTGACCCTGAGGACCGCAGCGACGCCGAAAACGGCACTGACGGCCAGGGGTTGTCTGTGCCTACTGACCCATTGATTGGTTTGCTCGTCGATGAGCGATACCGGATCCAAGCTCGCCTTGCACGCGGTGGTATGGCTACCGTCTACGTCGCGCACGATGAGCGTTTGGACCGCCCAGTTGCCCTCAAGGTCATGCATCCGCATCTGGCAGAATCTGCTGATTTCGTTGCGCGTTTTAGGCGCGAGGCTCGTGCAGCCGCACGAATTGTTTCACCGGGAGTTGTTTCGGTCTTTGACCAGGGTGTAATTCACGGGCAAGGCTTCCTCGTGATGGAACTTATCGACGGAACCAACCTTCGCGCACTGTTGCAGGCACAAGGCGCTTTCACCCTTGCTCAGTCTCTTCAGTACACGCAGGATGTTCTTGAAGCGCTGCGTTCTGCGCATCGAGTCGGTGTGATCCACCGTGACATCAAGCCCGAAAATGTTTTAGTACCCAGTGAAGGCCCTGTACGCGTTACCGATTTCGGTCTTGCACGTGCAGCATCAGAAGTATCGATGTCAACGACCGGTTCAATGCTTGGAACCGTCGCATACATGGCGCCAGAGATCGCGACTACAGGAACCTGTGACGCGCGAAGTGACATCTATGCCGTTGGGATCATGCTCTATGAAATGCTCACGGGCTCAGTTCCGTGGCAGGGCGAAAATCCCATGCAAATGGCCTATCACCACGTGAACGACTCTGTTCCACTTCCTTCCGAAGTTGAGCCGTGGATTCCTCGCGAGATTGATGATCTTGTTGCATCGCTTGCAGCCAAAGACCCCGAGGACCGCCCCGTTGATGCTCAAGAGGCTCTTGATTTGGTGATGCGTGCTCGCACCTCACTGCCCGCAGAGCTCATGAGTCGGCGTGCGGATATCGACAGCACTGACGACAACGAACAGCGAACCACTGCACTGGGGCTTGTCGAGTTGACTTCTCCCCTTCCGGCACAAAGACTCCCAGCCACTTCGCAAGCTATCGTTCATGTCTCTGGCGGGATTGCCCACGCGGCCCCACAGGCACGGACCCGGAAGCGTTTTGGTAAAGTTCTCGCTCTCATTGTTTCCTTGCTGATTGTTGGAGTCATCGGAGGCTTTTGGTGGTGGCATGAATACGGGCCGGGTTCCTACCTGACCATGCCAGTCACTGATGGACGCGCTGTTTCTGATGTTGAGAACGATCTACGCTCACTGCATCTCAATTTCCAAGAACGTGAAGATTTCTCTGACACTGTTTCTCAAGGAAATATCATCTCTTCCACACCGGGAAGTGGCGAAGCTGTTCACAAACGTGCTGAGGTTCTTTTGGTCGTCTCAAAGGGCGTTGACATGCGTAATGCGCCAAATCTCGGCGGCATGGAAACAGACGCAGCGAAGAATGCCCTGACAACTGCAGGACTTGCAGTCGGCGATGTTCGCGAAGACTGGTCCGAAGACATCGAAAAGGGCAAGGTCATCTCGCAATCTGTCCCAGCGGGAGCGTCGGTTCGCCACGATACAAAGGTTGATATTGTCGTTTCTAAGGGCCGCGAGCCCTTATCGGTTCCCGATATTAAAGGCAAGAGTGCCGGTGAAGTCCGTCAAACACTCGAATCGATGGGACTGAGTGCACAGGAAACCGAGGCATTTTCATCGACAGTTGCCCAGGGAACCGTCATCTCTCAAGAAACCGCTGCGGGTACAACTCTTCATCGCGGAGATAAAGTCCAATACACGGTCTCCAAGGGCCCTGAAACGGTAGAGATCCCCGCTGTTCAAGGACTCCAAGAAAGTCAGGCTCGTGCGGCCCTCGAACGCGTCGGCCTTCAAGTCCGTGTTGAGCGCTTCATGGGTGGGCTATTTGGAACTGTGCGTTCTTCTGACCCTGCAGCTGGAACGGTCGTTCCTCGAGGAACCACAGTGACACTGACGGTTGTCTAGTCCCTTAGTGGCTAGGCAGTATGGAGGGTCTAGTTTTACCTATGGGTGAGGGGGTGAAGAACCAATGTTCTTCGCCCCCTCACCCATAATCAGTTTCGAGAAATTCAAGCGGTATACCGAACGAATTCAGCTACTCTTTCTTTAAGTACTCCGCGACTTGGAATGCCATCTCCAAAGACTGCTGGTGGTTCAAACGCGGATCCACCAGCGTCTCATAGCGATCACGCAAGGCCTCCTCATCAAGCTGCTCGGAGCCGCCAAGAACCTCCGTCACATCATCCCCTGTGAGTTCGACATGGATTCCACCGGGAACCGTTCCAGCCTCGCGATGGGCCTCAAAGAAACCGGTAACCTCATCCATGATCGTCTCGAAGCGTCGTGTCTTGTAACCCGTCGACGAAGTGATCGTATTTCCATGCATCGGATCGGTCACCCAAGTAACGGGGCGCCCATCATGTGCTTGCGCTTCCAAGAGAGGAGGTAATGCATGGCGAATTTTATCCGCCCCCATACGCGTGATGAAGGTCAGGCGCCCTTCTTCACCCTCCGGATTCAAACGGTCAACCAGACGGCGCATATCATCAATTGATGTCGTCGGTCCTAGTTTGACGCCAATGGGATTACGCACATGCGCAAGCAATTCAACATGTGCATCGTAAACGCCACGAGTACGTTCGCCAATCCACAAGAAGTGACCGGAAGTGTTGTAAGGATCCCCAGTGCGTGAATCGATACGGGTCATCGCGGACTCGTAATCCAGAAGCAGGGCTTCGTGAGAGGAGAAGAGATCGACGCTACGCATCTGGGCCGCACTCGACACACCTGCTGCCTCAAGGAACTTCACTGCACGGTGAATCTCCTCAGCAAGAGACTCATAACGCGCATAAGCCGGATTAGCAGTAAAACCACGATTCCAGTGATGCACAAGCCGCAAGTCAGCATAGCCACCTCGAGTGAAGGCACGAATCAAATTCAGCGTCGATGCGGCATGATGATACAAATCCAACAAGCGCGTGGGATCTGGAATGCGAGACTCGGGAGTGAATTCAAACGAATTGACAGCATCGCCACGGTAAGAAGGAAGAGTGACGTCTCCACGGGTCTCCATGTCTGAAGAGCGCGGCTTCGCATACTGGCCCGCAATTCGCCCAATCTTAATCACAGGCAAAGATGCACCATAGGTTAAGACAACGGCCATTTGGAGAAGAGTTTGGATCTTCAGACGCAAATGGTCAGCCGTCGCCTCGGCAAAAGTTTCAGCGCAATCACCGCCCGTGAGGACGAAGGCCTCACCGCGCGAGGCGGCAGCGAGGTTCGTTCGCAGATCGTCGACCTCACCAGCAAAAACCAAGGGAGGCTGGCGACGCAACTCAGCCAATACGGAATCGAGTGCCTCGGGATCCGGGTAGCTCGGTTGTTGAAGCGCACGCTTGGAGCGCCAAGCTTCCCATGAAGCAGATTCTTCAGAACCGGCAGGAGCAAAGAGTTCAGGTGCGCCGGGGCGCAGCGAAAAATCGCCGCGCCCCGGGAAAGAAGATGAAGCCATCGTCACTGCGCTGCAGACACAGGCTGGCCGATCTGTGAGAGCAGATCAGTGAACCACGGCTGCGTGATGTCGAAAGGCTTACCACCGGCAATGCGCGGGAAGGCAATCGCAGAAAGCTGGTCGCCATTCTCTTCATCCTGACCGATGACACCGCTTTCACCGCGGAGTGCGCACTCAACGGCAAGATCACACATCTGCTTGATCAGTGCAAGATCTTCTTCGTGTGCTGCTGCCGCGCGTGAGTAGTAACCGGACTTCTGAACCATCACCTTTTCTGCACCAATAAGCGCTGCAAACTTGCGCGCGAACCACTGGCCGGGGTTGATGGTGTCGAGCTTGACGTGTCCGAAGGGATCACGCTGGACCTCTTCACCATTGGCTTCCATCTCGGCAATGATTTCGGGGAGGCCCGCACCTTCTGAAAGGAAGATGTTGACGTTGCCCTGCTCATCCATGATTGCCTTCAGACGTTGCGCCTCACCGGCAATGTCAAGAGCAGCCTCGGGAACGTAAACGCCGTGAACATCCCAACGCTCACGGGTCAAGCCCAAGGACGGCGCCCAGTTCTTGCTATCGAGCAGCTCATGGTAGCGACGAGCGGTCTCTGCCGTGAGGTAGCCGCAGTTACGCCCCATGCACTCGTGAACAATGAGCATACGGGGGTTAGAACGGTGTTCGCCGATGACGTTGAATGCGAAACGTGCACCTTCGTCCGCCGCGGTCCATGCGCCCAGCGACTGGCGAATCGGAACAACGTCATTATCAATGGTCTTAGGAAGGCCAACCACGGTCAGTTCGTAGTTGTGCTCGTGCAGGTAGGCAGCGAGATCTGCTGCGGTCGTGTTTGTGTCGTCACCACCGATGGTGTGCAGAACATCAACGCCGTCCTTGCGGAGCTGCTCGGCAGCAAATGCAAGCGGATCGACGCCTTCTTCAACCAAGCCTCGGTCGACAAGGTTCTTTGCATTGGTCAGCTTGACGCGAGAATTACCAATGGGTGAACCACCAAACTCGCGAAGAATACCTGCGTTGCGGCGTCCTTCTTCGTCGACGACAACATAGTTACCGGTCAGAAGGCCGTGGTAGCCGTACTGGTAAAGGATGATTTCTACCTCGGGAGCAACCTGGGTGTAGCGCTCGATGAGATCACCAACAGCAGCCGAAAGACAGGGGGCAAAGCCACCAGCGGTCAAGAGAGCAACACGACGAACCGTCATGAGTCAACCTTTCAGTTTTCTTCACGCGCAGCAAGAGAAGCGCGCCAGATACTTATCTTATCGAGAGTGTAGTTTCTTCGCCGCCCCGGACCTTGTTCTGGGACACGGCGGTCGCTATCAGTCTTCATCCCCAGACTCGTCTGTTAGTTCAGGGATCTGTTCAAGGTCTTCTTCGGGCGCGGTCAGAACCTGAACCTCAGGGGCCTCACGCCCACCGGGCGCGCTCTTCCCGTTCGAGGGTACCGGGCCGTCAAAAGCGCCTTGCTCAGCAAGCTGCGCTTTGACATCAGCGGCATAGAGATCGACATATTCCTGACCAGAGAGGAGCATCAGGTTGTACATAATCTCATCGGTGATCGCGCGAAGAACGTAGCGGTCTTTATCCAGCCCCTTGTATCGGCTGAAATCCAAGGGCTCTCCGATGACCATACCGATATTGGTTCTCGAAGGAATTTTCTGTCCGATTGGCTGAGCCGCATGCGTGCCGATCATCGCCACAGGAATGACAGGAGCACCGGATAAAAGCGCTAGACGCGCGACACCTGTCTTCCCACGATATAAGCGCCCATCGGGACTACGCGTGCCCTCGGGGTAGATTCCAAAAAGTTCACCTTCACTGAGGCGCTTGAGTCCAGCCTTCAACGCGGCTTCAGATGCGCGGCCGCCACTGCGATCAACGGGAATAGTGCCAACAGCACGCATGAATTCCTTCGTTGCCCACCCCTTAAGGCCGGTACCCGTGAAGTAATCGGCTTTACCCATGAACACAACCTCACGGTCAATCATCATGGGTAGAAAAACAGAGTCCCAGACAGCGTTGTGGTTAGAAGCGAGGATCGCCGGACCGCTCTTAGGGATGTTTTCTTTCCCGCGGATCCACGGACGATACGCAGCCTTAAGAATCGGAGTGCCCGTCAGCTTCAGTGCTTGATACAGACCCATGTTTCCTCCACCCGGATCAACCGCTAGCATCGTGGTTATGACCAATGGTTCTACTGTACAGCCCGATCGGCGAAAAACCGCAATGATCCCAGCTTGGGACCACGCTCAATGGCTGGTAGTAGATCTAGAAACAACTGGACTTAGCTCCCGCGATACCATCATTGAAATCGGGGCAGCAGTCTACGAAAACCGCGAGCTTGTCGATAGTTTTTCAGCCCTCATCAACCCCGGTAGTCCGTTGCCTTCATTCATTACTGCTTTGACGGGACTTAACGATGAAACACTTGCCCACGCCCCGGATCTTCACACTGTTTTTTCGCATTTTTGCCAGTGGGCAGAGCATCTATGCGATCAGAAAAAAATTTCAGGCCTTATCGCACACAATGTCGCCTTCGATTGGGGGTTCCTTGAGCGAGCTCAACGGACCAGCGGTATCCGACTCCCCCATTTTCAGCCTATTGACACACTGTCAATGGCTCGTGCCTTACTTCCAATTGAGGTACCCAACCACAAGCTCACGACGCTGCGTGAACACTTTAAATTAGGTGGCGGCCAGCATCGCGCACTGGACGATGCCCTGGCCACGGGCATGTTGTTCTATAAGTTGTGTGAATGCGCAGAAAGTCTTGGAAAAGATCCCCTTGCTTACTGCTCGCCTGCGTACCCTTTGTCCTCATAATTTCCCGAGGCCGCGCGTACTTTACGTTGAAAAGGACGAGTTTCAGCGACGCTGACGCAGAAGCTCCGCGAGGGCTTCTTGAAGCTCCTGTGAGTCAAATGGTGCGCTGACAATACGGCTTGCACCTGCCCATGTTGCCAGCCAGTCATCTTGGGGACGAGCGGTGAGCATCAGGACTGGAGGAACATCCTGGCGGGTACCGGCGAGCTCCTTCGCGACCGACATGCCACCTTCCTTTTGAGTTTCTCCGTCAAGAACAAGGGCTGCAATATCCGAGTTATTGTCCACGAGCTCAAGGACACCGAACTTCGTGGCGGCTTGAAGCCATTCAATAGGAGCCGTATCTTTCGATGCTTTGAAACCGACACCTGTGATCACTGCCTGGCGAGTGGACGAGTTATCACTGAAGACCAGAACTTTCACGGGTGTTTCACTCACGATGCGCTCCTCAACGTTAAGAGATCGTTACTCTGGGTATTCTAACCGCTTTTTCATACACGTGTGGGGAGCTGGAACTCCAGCTCCCCACACGTGTTGTTTGCTCTACCGCAGTAGTTCAGATGAACAAACTACTTTTCAGGGATAACAGCAAGAATGTCAACGACAATCGCTTGCGGAGACTGCCCTTGAGCCCCATTGCTAGCAGATACGAGGAGTACCCGCGAGCCCGCGGTGAAGCCGATAAGCTGATTACCGTCCTTCACGCTGACAACCTGGGCACCTTGTTGTCCCCATGTCGACTGTGTTAGAGCATCGTTACCAAAAACGGTTCCGACACCCTGATAAATAATTGTCGAGCCAACAGCAACCTTGTCACCGTGTCCCTCAGCGATGACGACCTTGGAGGCCTGTGTGGGCGCGCTCTGTCCCCAAGTGACCGTGGGCTGGCTACCGAGATCACCACTAACAGTAATGCCCGCTGGAAGTTCATTTCCGGTCGGCGTTGCGCTTGTCAGCTGAGAGGTATCGTTCGGGTTAACAGTTCCCAAAATATCGACGACGAAGACGAGGTCAGCATTTGCGGGAATTGAAGAACCCGAACCTTGAGCGCCGTAACCCCACTTTGATGGGATGACGAGTTCAACACGATCGCCAACATGAGCGTCCGCCAGACCGTACTTCCATCCCTTAATCACCTGGTTGAGGCTGAAAGCGATAGGGGTGCGACCATCTTGGAAAGAAGAATCAAAAACCTTGGCATCGCTGAAGAGCGCACCTGCGTAGTTGACCTGAACAATATCATCGAGGCCGACGGTTGCGCCATCACCCTTGTGGAGGGTTTTTACCAAAATCGCGTCACCCACACTGCCCGATCCGGCTTTAATTTCGGGCTTCTGCCCGAAATCACCGCTTACCTCCGGGAAATTACCCTGGCCGCTTCGATCAACCTGAGGTGTCTCTTCAGAACTTGAAGCCGACTGAGTTGCGCTTGCCGAGGCCGAAGGTGATGCCGATTGAGAGTCCTTTGACTGGCCTGAGCAGGCACCAAGGGCAAGAGAGCAGGTCAGTAGGATGGCACCAATAGCAGGTAGCTTCTTCACAATTCTCCGATCAGGCGAAAGACTCACCGCATGCACAAGTGTTCTGCGCATTGGGGTTATCGATCGTGAATCCCTGGCGTTCAATGGTGTCAGAGAAGTCGATGGTTGCGCCTGCAAGATAGGGAACACTCATACGGTCAACAACAACCTCAACACCATCGAAATCACGGACAGCGTCGCCATCGAGCAAACGATCGTCGAAGTAGAGCTGGTAAATCAGGCCAGAGCAGCCTCCGGGCTGAACGGCGACACGCAGACGGAGATCGTCGCGGCCTTCCTGCTCAAGAAGGCTCTTGACCTTCTGTGCTGCGACATCAGTCAGGATGACGTCGTGGGTTGCAGTCTCAGTCGTGTTCTCAGACATGCTGCTCCTTTAATTCTTTTCTTATAGGAATAACCTCTAGCCTAAGGCTACTCAGGCACGAGCGCCATCTTCAAAGCTGAGAGCGAATTGTCACTGCCTAGCCCACGTACGAGCAGCGCGGTATCCCAGAGCATCAAGGTTTCCAGTTTCATCAACGAGAATCCCATGAATCCCCCACTGGGCCCGCTCATGTGCCGATAGAGTGGAATGCGCGCCAATAGCAAGAACGGGTATAGCTGATCTCGACGCGATTTCAGTTAATAGATCAAGGCTAGATTCAGCCAAAGCCGGTGAATGTAGCTCTGGTTCACAAATGATCACAAGGTCAGATGCCTCAATTGAGCTTTCGCAGTCGGTGTGGTGGAGTAAGAAGTCACCATCGGAGACCAAACGGCCACCGAGAAGCCCAACAATCGCTGCAGCACCCCCACTAGCCCCCGAACCGGGAAGCCTTCCGGGTTCCACTACCGAGGCCGATTGCCCACTGACTGCAAGTTGCGGGCGCATAGTTTTGTGAAGCAGCTCCGCCCATCGTCGATCGAAGGCTGTATCTCCGCTGACTCGAAGACTAAGGTCTGGTTCGAGAGCCAATGTCGAGGATGGGCCAAAGAGCGGGCGTGACGTCGAGTAGGCGGCATAAAACTCCTGACCCGATACAGCGTTTTGTGCGTGCTCAATTGCGCGCGCAAACCATGCCTCGAGCGATTCCTTCGCCCTTCGCTTCGCTCCGGAAATACCTTCAAGAAAGCTCACCCCACCATCAGTTGCTGTGAGGTGACCACCCTCAAGGACGGGGACTTTCCCTTCTGCAAGCACCTCACGAAAGCGCTGCCCGGCCTCGTGAAGGCAGTCCCCATCCCCCACGCTAAGGACACAAAAACGTTGATCGTCCTCCATGGCCTCGGCAAAGGCCTGACCGGGTCCAAAGGGTAAAAAGGAAACTTCCCACGAAGGCGCACCTGCCGAGAAGCTCTGAGCAAGTGCACGAAGCACGGGGGCAGGATCATTTTCCTGCCCCCAATGCCCCGTAATAAACGCGCGTCCCACTTACTTCTCAGCCAGGCGAGACAAGACCAACGCCTCTGCTAGGACAGCGTTCTTCAGATCGGGAAGTGACTGAGACTCGTCCTCAGAGTGAGCATTCGTCAGCGGATCTTCAACGCCGGTGACGACGACCTGTGCGTGAGGGAAGGTCTCTTGGAACTCGGAAATGAACGGAATAGAACCGCCGACACCGATATTGACTGCTTGAACACCCCATGCGTCAGTAAGCGCCTGCTTGACCACGTGTGAGACTGGGGAATCGACATCAGCAAGGTATCCGGGCCCTAGGTCGACATCAGAAAACTCGATACGTGCACCGAAGGGCACGTGCTCACGAAGATGCTTCTCAATCGCATCCATTGCTTGACGCGGGTCAACACCGGGAACCGTGCGCATCGACAGACGGAAACGAACGTGGGGAATGATCGTATTCGATGAATTCGCAACGCTGGTCGTATCAAAGCCAATCAGTGATACGGAGGGCTTCGTCCAGGTACGGGCCGCAAGATCTCCGCTGCCAGCAAGTCGAACCTCATCAAGCATTCCGCTTGCCGCGCGGAACTCGTCTTCGGGCCAATCAACCTCTGCGCGGTCATCTCCACCCAAACCTTCAACGACGATGTTGCCATCTTGATCGTAAAGCGAGGCAATCAAAAGAGCAGCGCAGCTGGGAGCGTCGATCATCGGGCCGCCAAACATTCCTGAGTGAACAGCGTGGTCGGCGACGGTGAGATCAACTGTGAAAGCGCAGTTGCCGCGCAAGCTTGTCGTAAGCGCAGGCTCCCCCGGCTTCCAGTTATCCGAGTCAGTCACGATAATGACATCGGCTTCGAGCTGGTCACGGTAGGTCTCAAGGAAGTGAGTAAAAGAGGGCGAGCCGATTTCTTCTTCGCCTTCGATGTAGACAACAACGTTCGCACCTAGATCCTTACCAAGGAGGCTCAAAGACCCGAGGTGAACAATGACACCCGCACCATCGTCAGAAGTTCCGCGTCCATAGATGCGATCACCCTTAACAACGGTTGTCCAGGGGTCTGAGTGCCAACGTGCGACATCTCCAGTTGGCTGGACATCGTGGTGAGCATAAAGAAGGACCGTCGGTGCACCCTCAATATGAGGGGAACGAGCAAGGATTGCCGGCTTGCCTTGAACTCCTTCAGGAGTCGTCACTGAGTGAATCTGAGCGTCTAGGCCAAGGGCCTCAAAACGCGAACGAATATGCTCAGCGGAACGGTCAACATCCGCAGCGTGAGCCGGATCCGAAGAGACGGAGGGAATGGCCACAAGCTGAGAAAGCTCATCAACCAATTGCGGGAAAAGAGCGTCAAGGCGCTCACGAAGTTCATCGATATTCATAAGGCAAGAGTATCTCTTCTACAAGTTTCTGCTCGCATGATTCCATTCTTAGCGGACAAGAATGTGCCGATCGCACTATCGATCTATTACCCTTAGAGACGTGTTGAGCTCAAAGAAGTCAGAACCCGAAGAAACTCCTCAGCCTCAGACTGCGAACGATCGTTCGAAGAGCGGTCCGACGCCTTCGCGTAAGCAAGCCCAAGCACGCAATGATCATTCCTTGATTGTTGCGGATCGTAAGGCTGCCAAGAAAGCCGCACGTGAGAGCGCTCGCGCGATGCGTCTTGAACAAGACCGCCTCCAGCAAGAAGCGCTGATCACCGGAGACGAGCGCCATATGCCGCTACGCGACAAGGGCAAGGTGAAGCGCTTTACTCGCGACTGGCTCGATGCTCGCTGGTCCCTCTCAGAGTTCGTCTTCCCAGTGATGATTCTGTTTTTCGTCGTTTTCTTCGGCGTGTCTTTCTTCGCCTCCACCTCAGCTGCCGGTCAGCGCGCGCTCTTTATTGTCATGCTGATTATGTACGGCCTGTTCTTCGTTGCGATAGTCGAAACCAGCATTGTATGGCGGCGCATCAAGCGTCAGGTCCGCGAGGTTTACCCGCGCGAGTCCATGCCTCGCCGCATGTGGTTCTACGCATTTTCGCGCGCAATCATGCTGCGTCCGTGGCGTTCACCTCGTCCGCAGGTCGAGCGCGGACAGTTCCCAAAGAGATAGTCCCGCGATCTCATTTTGGAGGGGTAAAGGTTATTCGCCTGCACCCCTCTTTTTTTATCCACAGGGTAGCCATCTATTCGGCGTTTTCCACAGATTTCTTGAGGGGCCCCACTACAACTTCAGCGCAGAGGGAGACTCGTGATGCAAAAAGCTTATGAAAGGAACAATCATGGCGCATCACTCTTCGGCCCTTGAAAGTATTCCTCCGCTCTACGGAGAAACTGGATGGGTTGAAAACTGCGGACTAGTTAAAATTCTCCGGTCGCTCACAGATACTCAGGTCACTTCTGATTTCTTCAGATTCTCTGGTTTAGACAGCTCGCGAATCGAAAAGATCCGTCCCCTTCTTCCTCCGGATAACCTGCAGGATCGGCAGAATAACGCACCCCCGCTGGACCTCTTTTTTACCGCGGCGCTTCGTAATCCGCGCGTTTCTTTGGGTGGTTACCTCGTTCTTGCACCGCGATGGGATGAGAGGATGAGCATCGATTCACTCTTCATTGAAGACGCATCAGCACTGAACTACCGCGAAAGCCCGTGGGCGCTCATCCATGAAGACGGTGTGTGGGAACGCCTTCAGGAGCAACTGGGATTCGACGGCTATTGCAGGCCGGACGAATGCGAACCGATTGCGTGTATGGATGAGACTCACGGCCCCGGCTGGTGGCTTTGGTGGGACTGAGCGCACAACGCGTCAGTGGCACAATAAAGGAATGCTCATTCATCTGACATCCGCCTCGCTCGACGAGGATCCACGCCTAGCCGACTACACCTCAATGACCGATGTTCATCTTCGTAAGAGTCTGGAAGTCGAACGCGGCCTATACATGGCAGAGTCAACGAATGTCATCATCCGTGCTCTCGAGGCCGGACATCACCCACGCTCGCTCATCATGGCTCCGCGGTGGCTCCCTGACCTCGAACCACTCCTCGAGCGCTTCCTAGGAGCCACGGACGGCGGCGAGGTACCTGTCTTCATTGCTCCTGAACCGATTCTGGAGAGCATCACCGGCTTCCATCTTCACCGTGGCGCACTCGCTTCCATGCAACGCCCTGTTCTACCTTCGGTGGCAGATCTTCTCTCCTCTTTAGGAGAAGGACCAAAGCGTATTCTGATCCTTGAAAATCTGGTCGACCATACGAATGTGGGTGCCGCCTTTAGAAGCGCTGCCGCACTCGGTGCGGATGCAGTTCTTGTCACTCCAGAATGTGCAGACCCTCTCTATCGGCGCTCCGTTCGTGTCTCAATGGGAACGGTCTTCCAAGTCCCGTGGACCAGATTGGACGACTGGCCGGCAAACGATGACCTGCACGCTGCAGGATTTTCTCTGGCAGCTCTGGCTCTCAGTCATGATTCCGTTAGCCTTGATGAGTTCGTAACGATGCCCGTGATGACAGATAAAGATTCACGCATTGCCTTGGTCATGGGAACGGAGGGCGATGGCCTGAGGAAGAGCACCCTGTCACGCACCGATTACGTCGTTCGTATCCCGATGATGGGCGGTGTTGATTCGCTCAATGTTGCTGCAGCAAGTGCGGTTGCCCTGTGGGCAACGCGACTACCTCGCGCGTAATTCCTTCACAATATCCGCGATCACACCAACGCATTCTTCCCAACCACTCACAGCGAGGGTCGGGTATCCTGCAACCTTCACTGGATAATCGTTGCCGGCCTCGTCTAGCCGATCCCCAATGAAGAGCATGTCTTCTGGTGCGATTCCAGTGA
>OCPI01000412.1_pt1 | contig 17020 bp, 9 predicted proteins | sample 1476291 | NCBI WGS metagenome assembly OCPI01 (sample SAMEA2580054, study PRJEB22360) | human gut metagenome | reverse complement strand
CGCCACCCACTCAGGGTGGCGGGGCCTTCCGCCATATCAGAAAAGCGTCAAAACTACGCTTCCAGAGGAGCCAGCTTCTCCTCATGCTCCTCACGCCACAGGTAACCGTACAGGTGCCCCAACGCAAAGTACATGGTCGCCACAATCACCGGCACCATAAACGCGTTGCGGTAGTACGGAGCGTCACCCATGTAGCCGCCCCACATACACCCCATCGCCATGCCGATGCCCAGTAGCGCACGAGTGAAGAAACTAGCCTGCGCGTCAGGAACATACTTCAGCGAGCGGCTCAGCGACAGCTCATGCCCGGCAAAAGCCACACCCAGCGTCGCACCGCACAGAACCAACGCATAGAAAATCGTTGACGTATCCACGCTCGTCGGCAGGTACAAGGCGCCCAGAACCAGCAAAATTCCGCTCAAAAGCCAACCATGCCACGGGTTAATGGACTGCCCACCCAAAATCACGGGGAAAGCCACCAGAACCATCGAACCCGTTCCGACAGCCACCATCGCCATGAACATGTTCATCGACCCCTGCATCAGCGCGAAGCCCAGCAAGCCCGAGCCCACAGAGCCCACGCATCCGCCCAGTAGCACCAGGCCAATCACCAAAACCGCTGTCTGCAGGCTGGGACGAACCATGCGCGCCTTCTTGGTCGCAGTCTTCAAGCGAGACACATCCGGTAGGAGCTTCGGAGCCACGAGAACCACCAGGAAAAGGAGCGCGTCCAGACCGATAGTAATCCAGAAGCCCGAATACTCATGATTAGGCGCAATATAGGCGTCACCAACCCAAATCATCAGGGCACCCAGCGGATGCATCAGCAGGTTCGCCGTGGTACCCCACGAGACAGCCGTCGCCAACCGCTCATCACAATGCGGGTAATTCCGTCGATACAGCGACTCCAGAGCGAACGGAGTCCACGGCGGGGTCGTAAAGCCCATCGCCACGCAGGAAAGCGCGTGGTACAAGGTACTCACATTGTTCGGGTCCACCGTCAAACGCCAGCCGATAACCAGCATGTTCGCTGTCGCGGCGATATTCAACAACGACGTGACACCCAGCAGAGCCCGCAACCCCAAGGCACGCACCAGCATAGGCCCCATCATCACCTGCACCGCATACGCACCGGCAAAAGCCGCCACCGCATAACCGGCATCATGCACACTACCCAGGTGGCTTGCCAACAGAATATATAGAGCAAACGCCGACGATGACACGGGGACGTGGAACAGAACGGTCAGGAAGCTACGTGCAAATCCTTCATCGCGCAAAATATCACGCAGATATTTGCGCTGCTCACGCCCATTTCGCAAAAACAGCGCCCAGTGCTGACGCACAATATTCGACGCCGAATCGTCCTTATTAACCTCGTCATCCAAGGGCAGAGGGAGGGGCCTCACCTCCTGCAACACATGGTCGTTATTACGCACCACATCGGCAAGGGGACCGCCCGGAACGGTAGGAACCCCCGTGCCAGGAGAAGGCTGCGCATGCAACGCGGGAGGAGGAGCCACCTTCACGGTGCGCGGAGGAACCCCCGGTACGTGAGCACCGGGGGCGGGTGACGCATCCGCGGGGTGAGCCGCCGGGTGCGCAGGGTCCTGAGTCCTACGCTGAGGTGTTGAGGTCATGGTCTCTCTCGTGATAGATCCGCCAGTTCTCGACGTGTCAACGTTCGAGGGCGGGGGTATGTCTAATAGGAGTTTACCCTCACCGAAGAGCCACGCGGTCCCTTTTCCACCACGATCTGGGTCGGAATACGGTTCTTCATCTCCTCCACATGCGAAATAAGGCCGATAGTGCGACCGTTCTCACGCAGAGACTCGATGGTGTTCATCACCGTGTCCAGGGTTTCGGAGTCAAGCGTTCCGAATCCCTCATCAATGAAGAGAGTGTCCAGCTCGATGCCGCCGTTGTTCGACTGCACCACCTCAGCCAGGCCCAAAGCCAAAGCCAGGGAAGCTAGGAAGGACTCACCGCCGGACAGGGACGCGGCGTCACGCGGCTCTCCCGTCCAGGTGTCGGTGATGTTCAGGTTCAGGCCACCGCCGCTACGGCTTCCCTTAGCGCGGTGATCGCTGAGCTTCATGCCGTAGCGGCCGTCACTCATGCGCTGCAGATGCTTATCCGCAACGTCTAGAATCCGCTCGAATTCACCGCCGAGCACATAGCTCACCAAATCCACCTGATGCGTGTACCCACCGAGGGTATCGCCCCTAGCCGCGGCGGCGAGGGCGCTCAGCATCTCAGCCCGATCATAGCGTTCAGCCGTCCGTTCACGGAACGCAACGAACTCGCTGTGCAGAGCCCGCAAGGAACGCACGATGCCTTCCCGCTCGCCCTCTCGACGAATGAGATGCCGCACCTGCTGACGCAATTCCTCAATGCGGCTCTTGAGATCCTGCTGGTCATCCGGAGCCTGTTCGCCAGCGGCCACACGAGCCGCAATCTCGACCAGGGCTTCGCGTCCCAAGCTTTCACCCACGCGGGCAGACTCCAGCTCGTAGGCGTTCGTAGCCTCCTCAAGGGCAAGAATCTGCGCCATGGTTCGCTCGGCCGCCATAACCCCGGCAGAATCAGCGAAAGGCGATTCACGTAGCAGAACCTGAACCTCGACAAGGTGCTTAGAGTGCTCCTCCACCGCACGGTTCAGCAGTAACGAGCCCTGCTCCTCACGCTGGGCGAGGGCGCGGTAGCTCTCGAGAGCCTCAATACGCTGGGCAAACGGGATGCGAGCCTTGGCAGGCTCCAGCTCCCGGGCCAGAGCGTCACGGCGTTCGAGGCTTTCGCGGTAGAGGGCCTGGGCCTCAGTGAGAGCGTCATGCAGGGTGCTCCGGGTCTCTTCGGCGGTCTTCTGCTCAACTTCTGCTTGGGCCTGGCGCTTGCGCAGAGCATCACGCTCAGCGAGCCGGGCCGTCGTCTGCTGAACCCGTTCGCGAGCCTGGGTGAGCTGCCGGGCGCTCTGCTCAGGATCCATACGCTCCTGGGACGTGAGAGTTTCACTCTGGCTACGGGCACTAGCCAGGGCCTCAGAGGCCTGATGATACGCGAGGGCTGCTTTCTCCTTCTCTTCCTCACGAGCGCGGCTGGCCTCGTGGGCGCGGTCTTCGCGCGCCTTGGCTGCATCCAAATCAGCTTGCTCGACGAGGCGCTCACCGTCACGAGCACGGGCGGGGCTGGGGTGCTCCGCGGAACCGCACACCGGGCAGGGTTCACCCTCGGTCAACTCGCGGGCCAGTAGAGAGGAGGCCTGGGCCAACCGCTGCGCCTGCAGGTTCCTGAAGGCATCGGTCGCCTCGATGGAGGCTCGGGCAGCCTTCTGCCAGAGCTCCTGAGCCTTCTGCTGGGTTTTGAGGGTTCGTTCCGCTTCCTTCTCGGCCTCGGCGACGGCCCGCTGCGCGGCATCAATATTCTGCTGGGCCTGCTGGGTTTCTCGATGCACCTTCTCGGCATCCTCAGCCCCGAGGAGGGCAAGAGCGTGCTCTTCCTCAGCCTTCTCGTAAGCAGTCAGGTTCTCCTGAATGTCCCGCACCCGGGCGCCCAAGGCATCGAGGTTCTGGGCGGCACTTTCGGCCTTCTGCGCCAGCTGCTCACTCCGGGCACGGGTCTGCCGAACCGTGCGCTCCTCCTGAGCCAGCAGGTCATCGCGCTTGTGCAGGGCGCGCAGGGAGGTGAGGGCGGCATCAAGCTGCCGGCCCCGAGCCTCCGCAAAGTCTTCGGCCGCAAACTTCGCGAAGAGCTCCTCCTCGGGGTAGGGAACGGCATCTTCTGCGGGCTCCTCCCCCGCGCGCAGGGCACGGAGCAGGTCCTCCCTGGCGGTCTTCAGTGCGCCGGCGTACTCGGCCTGCTGGGCACGCCGCTCTTCGATATCCTCTTCCTCACCGCGCATCTGAGTGTAGTGCGCAACGAGCGGGGCGGCGGCGCGGGCATCCGCGAGTTCCTTCACGCGTGCTTCGTGCGGTTCCCGCTCCTCGGCAAGGCGTTCACGGCGCACAATGAGCTGCTCGTATTCGCTCCAATCCTTACGAAGTTGGAGACGCTCGTTGAGAGTCTGGGTGTGACGGTCGGCTTCGCCGGCGAGGCGGGACTGTTCCAGGGCATCCCTTGCGGAGGCGGTGCGCGCCTCCTCGATACCGGCGGCGAGCCACGCGTCAAGGGTTTCGGCGGCGACGGTTTCGGCGGTGATGGTCTCCGCGGCTTCTGCGGTCGCTGCGGTCTCTGACGCGCCGTCGGCGGAGGATTCTTCACCCGCCTCGGACGTGAGCGGGGCGAGGCTTTCATGAAGAGCCCCCATGCCGCTCCGGGCACGCTCGAGGTAGCCTTCGAGGGCCTGCTCATCGTTGGCCACGTCCTGCCGGGCCTGCTTTGCCTCCTCGAGAAGCTCGGCGTACATGGCCTCGATGTGCTCTACGGGGAACATCTTCTTGAGCAGTTCTTTACGCTCAACCGGCTTGGACTTGAGGAATTGCGCGAACTGGCCCTGCGCCAGAAGCACGACCTTAAGGAATTGTTCGCGGTTGAGGTGAATACGCTCCGCGATGACGGCGTTGACCTCCTTGACCTGGGAGGCGATGGGCTTCCATGCCTGCTCATCCTCCGGGTTGCCTCCGGGAAGTAGCTCCTCCACGGTGGCGGTGGCGGCTTTGACGGTCATCTGGCCGGCGCGCTTGCCGCGGGTGATGGGGTGGCTGTACACGGGGGTGCGGTTGATGCGCAGTCGGCGGCCCTGCAGGGTGAGATCGAGGAAGACGCGAGGCGGGGTATTGGCGCGCGCCACGTAGGTGGAGTAGAGCTGCGCGGGGTCGCGGTCGCCGGTGGTGCCGCCGTAGAGGGCGTAGCAGATGGCATCCAGAATGGTGGTTTTACCGGCGCCGGTGGGGCCGTTGAGCAGGAAGACGCCGGCAGCATTCAGGTCACTGAAGTCAATGGTTTGCCGGTCGGGGTATGCCATGAAGGCTTCAAATTCGAGGCGGTGCAGGATCATGCGTGGTCTTTCTGAGTGGTGACTCGGTCGGCGATATCGGCGATGGCGGCGCGTTCGGGGTCGGTGAGGGGGCGCTCGCGAACGTAACGGTGGAACTGGTCGAAGAGGTCCACGGGGTTGAGCTTCTGGCTGAGCGGCGGGGCGGCGGGTTTTTCGACGGCTTCGAGGGTGCTGCGGTAGCTGAAGTGCGAGATGGTTTCGTAACGCTTGCGGAGCGTGTCGACCGCGCCGACCGGCAGGGTTTCGTCGGTGAGCTCGATGCGGCAGTAGTAACCGCGCTCGTAGGGGGCGTATTCGGGGTTGTTGAGCAGGTCGTCCATGGTGCCGCGGAGGGTTTTCATGGGAACGCGGGTGGCCCATTCGTGCCCGGTGATGATGGGCTCTTCGCCGGGGGTGAGCTCAAGCAGGTAGGCCCCGTTGCGGTTGGTTTCTTCGCTGAAGGAGAAGCCGAGGGGGGACCCGCTGTAGCGAATGGTGGGGGTGACGGGGTACCGCTTATGAATGTGTCCGAGGGCAACGTAATCGAAGCCTTCGAAGAGGGATGCGGGAACCCAGTCGATGCCGCCGACGCTGATGTCGCGTTCGGAGTCGCTACGGGGCGTGGTGTCGGCGTTACCGGCAGTGTCACTGACGGTGGCGTGGCTCATGACGATGACACGGTCGGCGCCTTCGCCGTGGGCCCGACGGTCGGCGACGTCCGCGCGAATGGCGTCGGTGACAGCGCCGAGGACGGCGCGGTGCGTGGGCTCAACCCCAAGCGCGGCGGCGTGCAGGCGCGGCGCGAGGTAGGGGATGGCGTAGACGTGTATGCGCTGGGTACCCTCGACGAGTTCGACGGGACGGGTAGCGTCTTCGAGGGTGGTGCGTAGGTGCACGCCGGAGGCCTCGAAGAGGGCCGATCCGTAGCTGAGGCGGCGGAAGGAATCGTGGTTGCCGGAGCTGAGGATAACCTGCACATCTGCCTGAACGAGGCGGGTGAGAGCCCGGTCGAGCAGGGCGGTGCTTTCGGCGGTGGGGATGCTACTGTCGTAGACGTCCCCGCTGATGAGGAGGGCGCCGATACCTTCGGCACGCACGTAGTCGAGCAGTTCGTCGATGAACTGTCGGTGCTCGTCGGTGAGGGGGCTGCGGTGAAAGGTGCGGCCGAGGTGCCAGTCGGAAGTGTGCAGAATTTTCATGGTTTCAGTATGGCACCGTTGGAAAAAGTGCGCCTCGCGGTTCGTCATTCACGGTTCGGACCCCATCGCGGCGTAGGTGCTCATGCGGAGCGGGGGCTCCGTCCTCGGTGTCTCCCCATCCGCGGAGTAGGCACCCCCATCGCGGCGTAGGTGCTCATGCGGAGCGGGGGCTCCGTCCTCGAAGCGCCCCCAGGCGCTGAAGAGGGGGCACTCCCCCGCGAGCATGAGCGCGAGCCGCTATGTATTCTTTCACCGCCGCATCCTGAACGCCCGTGGGATAATCGCCCTATGAGTTTTTCTGAGTTCACGCGCGCACCCGAGGTTTCTGCTGAGTTTGCGGGCCGGGTGCGCGGCCTGCTGCGCGCGTCCGCGCTGGGTGACGCGCTGGGCTATCCCATTGAGCTGTTGTCGGCGGAGCAGATTGCGGAGTGTAATCCGAAGCCCTGGGAGGCGGCGTACGGTGAGCTACTGATCAGTGATGATACCCAGTTGACCTGCTACACCCTAGATGGCTTGACCGAGGTTTTGGAGTGGAATAACGAGGGTGCGGCGGCGGATGAGCTGGCCTGCCTGTGGTTGGCGTATTTGCGGTGGTTCCGCGGTATTGGCGAGGCTCTGCCAGGATCGGCGCCGTTTTCGTTGGATCGTGAGATTGATGGGTCTTCGGAGTTGACGGCTCGTCGTGGTCCGGGTGCGGCGACGTTGCGGGCGTTGGGTACCGGTGAGATGCAGTTGGTGTCGAAGTCTGTGAACCCTGATGCTTTGGGTAGTGGTGCGTTGGTGCGTTCGGCTGCTTTGGGGCTGTTGCCGGTGGCGCAGGAGCGCACGGTGGTCATGCTGGCGGTGCGTGGTGCGGCGTTGACGCATGGGCATCCGGAGGCCCTGGTGTCGGCGGCGGCGTTCGCTCTGCTCATCCGTGATTTGTTGGCTGCTCCCTCCGATTCGTTTGGCGCGTTGCTGGATTCTGCGCGTCGTGTGGTGTTGTGGTGCGGTTCGGTTGCCGCGGATGATGCGATTCCGGGTGACGGTTCCCGTACCGTGGAGTCGCTGAATCGTGCCCTCGACCTGCTTGAGCGCGGCGTTAAGCCGGTGCCGCAGGCTGTGGCTGAACATTTTGGTACGGGCTGGACTGCCCCGGAGTTGCTGGGTACGGCGTTCTGGTGTGCGGCGGATGCTCTGAGGATTCTGCCGGCCAATGCCGCCGATGCGACGGTGCGTGACGCCCTGTTTGAGGGGCTGTGCCGTGCGGTGTCGGTGGATTCTGATTCGGATTCGGTGGGTGCGATGACGGCGGCATTGTGGGCGGCGGCCGGTCTGCCGGTGGGCCAGGAACCTGCGGGTGATGCTTGGTCGCAGGCGCTGGGTCGTGTCCGCGGCTTGGATCAGGTGGAGGCCGTGGCGGACCGCTACCTGCGCCAGCTGGGTCTGTAGCGGTGCTGAACCTTAACGGCGCTGAACTTTGACGGCGTAGCGGACATGCGTAGCGGGGGCTCCGTCCTCAAGGCGCTCAGCGCCGCAGAGGGGGCACTCCCCCGCAAGCATTGTCCGCAAGCCGGCTGTGCAGAGCATAGTCTGCATGCCGCCGCAATAAACAGCCCATAAACACAGAAAAGGCTCTCCGGTATTTCGGAAAGCCTTTTCTGTATGCACTAGAACTAGCGAAACTGAACCTAGACGGCATGGCGGACATGCGTAATGGCGGAGGCCCCATCCTCAAGGCGGCTGGCCCATTCACTTATTGGGGCGCCGCAGAGGGGGCACTCCCCCGCGAGCATCGTCCGCGTGCCGGCCGTGTAAGAGAGCTGTACCACGAGCATCGTCCGCGAGCCAGCCAGAAGACCAGCTACACGAGCATCCGCCCGCATATTAGAACCGCTAGTCAGGAACTTTTAGTCCAGGTAGTCGCGCAGTACCTGCGAACGCGACGGGTGGCGGAGCTTAGACATGGTCTTCGACTCGATCTGGCGGATTCGTTCGCGGGTCACACCGTAGACCTTACCAATCTCGTCGAGGGTCTTGGGCTGGCCGTCGGTCATGCCGAAGCGCATTGCGACCACACCGGCTTCACGCTCGGAGAGAGTGTCGAGCACGGAGTGGAGCTGTTCCTGCAGAAGGGTGAAGGACACCGCGTCTGCGGGGACGACTGCCTCGGAGTCCTCAATGAGGTCGCCGAATTCGGAGTCGCCGTCTTCACCGAGGGGGGTGTGCAGGGAGATGGGCTCTCGGCCGTACTTCTGGACTTCGATGACCTTTTCGGGGGTCATGTCGAGTTCCTTGCCGAGTTCTTCGGGGGTGGGTTCGCGCCCGAGGTCCTGGAGCATCTGGCGCTGCACGCGGGCGAGCTTGTTGATGACCTCGACCATGTGCACGGGGATGCGGATGGTGCGGGCCTGGTCTGCCATGGCTCGGGTGATGGCCTGGCGGATCCACCAGGTTGCGTAGGTGGAGAACTTGAAGCCCTTGGAGTAGTCGAACTTTTCGACGGCGCGGATGAGGCCGAGGTTGCCTTCCTGGATGAGGTCGAGGAAGAGCATGCCGCGGCCGGTGTAGCGCTTGGCAAGGGAGACGACGAGGCGCAGGTTGGCTTCGAGCAGGTGGTTCTTGGCTCGCTTGCCGTCGTGGATGACCCAGCGCATGGCCTTCTTGAGGTCTTTGTCCATGTCGGGGTTTTCGGCAAGCTTGTGTTCTGCGTAGAGGCCGGCCTCGATGCGCATGGCGAGGTCAACCTCCTGCTGCGCGTTGAGCAGAGAGACCTTACCGATCTGCTTGAGGTAGTCCTTGACGGGGTCGGCGGTTGCGCCGGGGGTGACGACGCGCTGTGCGGGTGCGTCGTCGTCGTCGCTGGCGGTGAGGACGAAGCCGGAGCCCTTGGCTGCTACAGCCTCGGCGGCTTTCTTTTCTTCCTTCTTGGCGACGGTGGCTTCGTCTTCTTCGGGTTCTTCGTCTGCGTCGGGGGTTTCGAGAACGTCGTCGAGTTCGAGGTCGAATTCGTCTTCGGTCTTCTTGCGTCGTCCGCCGGTCTTGCGCTTGGTGGTTGCTTTAGCGGTGGTTTTGCGGGTGCGCTTGGGCTTGTCCGCGGTTGCAGTGTCTTCTGCGGTGGTGGTCTTGGTTGCCTTGGTGGCGCGGGTGGTCTTGGCGGCGGTTTCTTCGGTTGCGTCGCCGGTTGCAGTCTTCTTGCTGGGTGCAGGTGCCACTAGTACCCTTTCTGGCTTGTGTTGGGGTGCTTTGTCTGCAAAACACCTAAGACCCTGTCAAGTCTGTGCTGGCGTCCTCTTCGGTGTGTTTGCGACTCTGGAACCGTTCAACGCTGCGGGGCGGGTTTTCCGCTTGCGTGGGTTGTTGGTGTGGTGCCGCGGCTCGTTGTGGTGAGCTGTTTGAGGGCGCGCTATAGCGCATCGACTGTACGGGGTCAATATATAAGTATTGCAGATTTTTGGGTGCTTTCAACTTGACTGGCCGTAGGTCGGGGTGTTTTTGCGGGGCTTGAGGGTGCTGATGGTGGTCCCTTCGGTGAGCGCGTCGGTATTGGCACGCCGAGCGGTGAGCCAGGCGGGGCAGGTTCCGGTGGCGAGTCGCGCATCGATGATGTTGGGGCTGAGGTGGGGGTCGTGGAGCTGCGCCTCGTGGCGTAGCAGGTTGGCGTAGGTGCTGTGCCCCTTGAGCCAGTTAATCCAGGCTTGTAGGGTGCGTAGGGCGCTGTACTCTGCGGTGTTGGAGCTCGGGATGAGGAGGCTGGTGAGAAGCTCGAGGGCGTTGAGACGGTGGTGGTCGGGTGCTTCGGCGGCGACTGATCCGGCGAGCGCTGCACGGTAGTGGTTGAGGGCCGCGAGGCGCTGGGGGTCGCTCATGTAGGTGCTGTTGTTGAGCTGTTGGATGATGTGCTGGTCGCGGTTTTCTTCCTCTGCGGTCGGCGCTTCCCCGCGTGTTTCGGCGATGTAGGGAGGAAGAATGCCGTCGTTGTATTCGCGAAGGGTTTCTTCGTGCAGTAGGGAGCTTTCGGCGAGGTCGATTCCGTCGAGCTCGGTGAAGGTCCAGCGTTCGAGGTTGGCGGTTTGGATGGTGCAATGGGTTCGGCGAATCCAGTCTTGCCATTGGTTGCATTTGGCGGGGACGGTACGCACGGCGGGCCCCTCACCGGCTAGGGCCGCGGTGAAGCTGCGCGGCATGCGGGCTTTTCGGGTGAGGCGTGTGCCGTAGTGGGGCGGTTCGATGGGCTCTTCGTGGGGCTCGCTGATGGGTGCGGTGCCGCCGAGGGCGTAGTAAATGTAATCGGTGGTGTACCGCTGGAGGGTGAGTACCTGTTGGGCGCGGTCGAGGCCGTATCCGGCAAGGTAGGCTAGGGTTTCTGAGTTGAGGATTTCGAGGGTGCTGTGCGCCTCGAAAGCGTTGGTGAGGATGCTGGGCTGCAGGGATGCGCGTAGGTGCCCCGCAACCTCGGCGGGGATGAGCTCGCGGAGGGTGTCGCCGATGGTGTGTTCATTGAGTTCGGGCGGGGTGTTGAGGTAGGGCTCGACGGCGCTGATGGCGGTTTCCCAGTAGCAGAGGTCGAGCTGGGTCTGGCGGTAGGCGCGGTCGGTGGTGGTGATCGGGACGCGTTGGGTGCGGGTTGCGCTCCAGAGTTCGGTGGCGGATTCCCAATCCTCGCGTGTATCGGGGCTGTTGGTTGTGTCGGTGTCCCAGGGGCTCCGGGCGAAGTTGCCGGTTGCGTCGGGTGCGATGCTGTCACCGAGGCTGGTTCGCCAGGCCTGGTAGCAGCTGGTGTGGAGGTCTTCGATGGGTCCGAGGAGGGTGAGCGCTTCCATGCGGTCGTTGAGGGCCCACACGGTGGCGGCGCCGGCGTAGATGATGTCTTCGCAGCGTCGTTCGCCGACGATGCGCGGGTCGAAGAGCATGTGTGCCCAGGAGCTGATGCGGCTTTGCGTGGTGATGTCGGCGCCGACTTCGTGCAGGGTTGCGGCGGTTCGGGTGGCGGGGTCGAGCTGGCGTTGGCGCACTGCGTTATCCCCATCGACGATGATGGCGTAGAAGCGGTTGAGGGGTGCCCCGTCGTATTCGGTGGGGATCATGGTGAAGAGGCCGGTGAGGTACACGGCGCGGTGGCTGTCCGGCAGTGGTTCTTCGGGCAGGTTGACGCGCAGGCTGGGGCCGAGAACGGAGTCGTGGGCGGTAAGGATGATGAGGGAGCGTTCGGGCCAGTATCCGTTGTGGTGGAGGGCGTGGCTGAGGATGTCATACTCATTGGAAATCGTGGGAGGTGCGGGGCTCGGGGTACCGTTCGGGAGGCTATTTCGGGTGTCAGGGTTCTGAGTTTCGTGGTGGTTATTCATGGTTCCACGATGTCAGGTGCGCCGCTTTGGTAGCTGTTAAAGAAAAAATCTGTGGATATCTCCTCCATAGAGGGGCAGAAAATCCACAGATTTGTTCGTTTTATTCGGTTTTTTAGGCATTGCACCGCGGCGGTTCCGTCACATTCGGTCACGAACGCCCCACTGTATGGCCGGCTGGAGGGTCATAGGCTGAAGGCATGTCTCCCCGTCGCCCGACGCGCACTTCGACGAATCGCCTAGCGCTCGCCTAGTGTTCGTCCAGGAAACGTTCGAAGAGAGCACCGATCTCGTCGCGGCTCGGAATATTGTTGGCGTCCCGTCGCGACAGCGGAATGGCGATATCCGAGGTGCGGTAGTTCTCGTCATAGTTCTCTTCCATAGTCGTAATCATGCGCCCGATTTCGGGGTTCTGCTTGACCTGGTCGTTAATCTGCCCGTGCACGTGACGAGCGGCCTCGCGCAAATCATCGGTGGGTAGCGAGAGATGCGCGGCCATGCCCACATGCTCGAGGGCGGTGAGGGTGCCCTGCGGCAGGTCGGCCTCGGAGATGTACTGCGGAATGTTCACGCCGAATCCCACGGTATCGAAGCCGTCGTCGGTGAAGAGCACTTCGAGCAGGTTGGTGACGGTTGCGTGCAGGTCCGCGGTGGGCTTCCACGGCGAAATGCCGCGAATCAGATCCTTGCGGGAGCCGTGCGCGGTGACGGGGAAGGGTCGGGTATGCGGCACGGGCATGGGATAGGCCGAAACCAGTACGATCAGCGAAGGCTGCAGGCGTCGCACGATGCCGAGCAGGGCCTTCTGAAAACGTTGCCACTGCAGGTCCGGTTCGGCGCCGGTGAGCAACAGGAAGGGCTGGTCGAGGCTGTCTTCGACGGCGTAGAGCTTGAGCTGCGGGTACTGCGGCTTCTCGAAGTGATCCTTCTCGTAGTGCACGAAGGGGCGGCGGGCGCGGTAGTTGTGCAACTGGTCGCTGTCGAACTCGACGATTTCAATGTTTTTCAGCTCGCTGAGGAGCACCTGTCCGAGCTGGCCGGCGGTGGACCCCGCATCCTGCGGGCTGGAGAGGGCAATGACGAGGGTCAGCCCGTGCATCCGCGGATCGTCGAGGATTTTGGTGTTAGCTAAGTAGAGGTCTTCGGGATTGAGCATGGCAGCCTCCTCACTATGAATCTGTTCGGTCTGCCTTGCGGTGTTTCTTCGCGGGGCTGGCCGACGCGTCTTTCTGTCAACAGACGCTTTCCGTAGTCTTTCATTCTAATGCTAAGAAGGTTGCGTCGGCTTCTCTCTCGGTGTTTTCTCGCGACGGGTGAACGGTTTACCCCGAATGAGTCAAAGGGTAGTGGAACCTCGCTGGCTGCTCGCGGGCTTGCTCACCGCTCCTATGCCCTATCCGGTAGAGTAGAAACGAGTAGTCCGCGTACTTTGACGCGGCGCATTCCACCTCTACGCGCGCATCGTTTTGAGCGGTTCGCCAACCTCAGGTGGGATGGTTTCAAGAAGACATACGCAAAGGAGTAACGATGTCTCTGTCCCTGTCGATTCACAGCACCGATCTTGAGGCGCTGGAGGCTGACGTTCTGGTCCTGGGTGTTTTGAAGGGCTCCGAGGGCCCGTACCTGGCTCCGAACTCGCTGTCTGAGGATTCCGTTGAGGGTATCAACGAACTGTTGGAGGCGCTGGGCGCTTCGGGTGATCCTGATCAGCTGTTGCGTCTGCCGGGTCTTGAGGATTCGGGTGCCGGTGTTGTGGCCTTGGCTGGCTTGGGTTCTGACCAGGCTAGTGGCCAGGAGCGTCTGGATGCTCTGCGCTACGCCGCGGGTTCGGCAAGCCGTCAGTTGGCTGGTTCTGCCGAAGAGATTGCCTTCGATTTCGGCTTGTCCGCTGCGGATGAGATTGAGGCCGTTGCGCACGGTGCCGTGCTGGGTAATTTCATCGAGGAGGGTCTGCGCGGTAAGACCAAGGATTCGATTAAGGAAGAGATTGAGTCCGTCCTGATTATCTCTTCGATTGATCCGGAGGAGGCAGAGCCCGCTCTGGTGCAGGCCCTGGTTCTGGGTGAGACCACGAAGGATGCACGCCGCCTGGTGAACCTGCCCCCGTCGCACCTGTACCCCGAGACTTTCGGTGAGTTTGCGGCTGAGCTGGCCGAGGATTACGCAAATGTTGAGATTGAGCTCTTCCACTACGACCGTCTGGTTGAGGAGGGCTTTGGCGGCATCGCTGGTGTTGGTCAGGGTTCGCCTCGCAAGCCTGTTCTGGCTGTGGTGAAGTACGTTCCTGAGAACCCGCAGGCTCACGTGGCGTTGGTGGGTAAGGGCATCACCTTTGATTCCGGTGGTAACTCGCTGAAGCCCGCTGCTTCGATGATGACCATGAAGTGCGATATGGCCGGTGCCGCAGCCGTGCTGAACGCCGTGGTGGCCTCCGCTGAGCTGGAGGTTCCGGTGGCCGTGACCGGTTACCTGTGCCTGGCCGAGAACATGCCCGGCGGCCACGCCCTGCGCCCCGAGGACGTCATCACCATGCGCGACGGCCGCACCGTCGAGGTGCTGAACACCGATGCCGAGGGTCGTCTGGTGATGGCGGACGGTATCGCGCTGGCTTCGGAGACTAAGCCGGACGTCATCTTGGATATTGCTACCCTGACTGGTGCCGCTATGGCCGCTCTGGGCCTGCGGACCGCCGCTTTGCTGGGTGATGAGCAGATTCGTGAGCGTGTGCAGGTTGCCGGTGCATCCGCTGGCGAGTCTTACTGGCCTATGCCCTTGGAATCGCACCTGCGCAAGAACCTGAACTCTCAGGTCGCCGATATTAAGAACATCGGTTCACGTTACGGTGGTGCTCTGACTGCTGGCCTGTTCCTGAAGGAGTTCGTGGGCGAGGGTATTCCGTGGGCGCACTTGGATATTGCGGGTCCTGCGTTCAATGAGGAAGCCCCCTACGGTTACACCCCGAAGGAGGGCACCGGCTTCGGTACCGCTACCCTGGTGAACTTCATCCAGTCCTACGCCAAGTAGAAGGTCTGGCGACGCCGGGACTCTTTCGTAAGCTTCCTTATCTGCGGAGTCCCTGTTGATCACCAAGTCTTTGATAGTGGGATGCGCGAGAGGCGCCCCAGCCAGGTTGGCTGGGGCGCCTCTCGCACCATGTTGAGGTCATTTCCGCCTTTTCCGGGGTCTCGATGGCGGGAGTTTCTTTTCCTTCTCTTTACGTTCTCTGCGCCTTCATGCTAGAACGACCCGGGTGGAGTGTCCAGCATGCTATACACCTCGAATTTTTGGCCGCTTTACGGGATTATTTAGCTAAAAACTACCCTGAGTGAACTTAAAGCGGCGGTATCGGGGGTATTGTTGTATTAAGTGTTTTTCTGCGTACGCGGATGGGCGCGCGTCTTTTGATGCGGGTCTGCTGTGTGTGCCGGGGAACCTACCAATAGGTAAGAACTCATTGCACGGGGTCGTACCCCACCAACTATGCAAGGGAGCAATATCGTGGCTCAAGAATTCGATATCCTCATCCTCGGCGGCGGTTCCGCTGGCTACTCTGCAGCTATTCGCGCACGCCAGCTGGGCTTCACCGTCGGTCTGGTTGAGAAGGAAAAGGTCGGCGGCACCTGCCTGCACACCGGCTGCATCCCCACCAAGGCCTACCTGCACGCCGCTGAGCTGGCTGAGGATGCCCGCGAGGCATCCAAGGTCGGTGTTAACGCTGTTCTGCAGTCCATCGAGATGGGCAAGGTGCGCGACTACAAGGACGGCATCGTCTCCGGTAAGTTCAAGGGTCTTGCTGGCCTGCTGAAGATGAAGGGCATCGAGATTATTGCCGGCGAGGGCAAGCTCACCGCTCAGGACACCATCACCGTTAACGGTGTGGAGTACAAGGGTAAGAACATCATCCTGGCTTCCGGTTCGGTCTCCAAGACTTTTGGTCTGCCCATTGAGGGCCGTATCCTGACCTCCACCGAGGCTCTGGAGATGGACTACCTGCCCAAGAGCGCTATCGTGCTCGGCGGCGGTGTGATTGGTTGCGAGTTTGCATCCATGTGGAACGCTATGGGCGTTGACGTCACCATCATTGAGGGTCTGCCTCACCTGGTTCCGAACGAGGATCCGGCCATCATCAAGGTTCTGGAGCGTGCCTTCAAGAAGCGCGGCATCAAGTTCAACACCGGTACCTTCTTCGAGAAGGTCGAGCAGGACGCTAACGGCGCTAAGGTCACCCTGGCAGACGGTAAGGTCTTCGAGGCTGACATCGTTCTGGTTGCTGTTGGTCGTGGCCCGAACACTGCAAACATGGGCTACGAGGAGCAGGGCATCCCCATGGACCGCGGCTTCGTCCTGGCTAACGAGCGTCTGCACACCGGCGTGGGCAACATCTACGCTGTGGGCGACATCGTCCCCGGCGTTCAGCTGGCTCACCGCGGTTACCAGCAGGGTATCTTCGTTGCTGAGGAAATCGCTGGCTTGAACCCCACCGTTGTTGAAGACATCAACATCCCCAAGGTCACCTTCTGCGATCCCGAGATTGCATCTGTTGGCTACTCCGAGCCTAAGGCTAAGGAGAAGTTCGGTGCTGACAACGTTGAGACCGCCGAGTACAACCTGGCTGGTAACGGTAAGTCCGCTATCCTGGGCGCCACCGGTATCGTCAAGGTTGTTCGCCAGAAGGACGGCCCCATCGTTGGTGTTCACGCCATCGGTAAGCGCATGGGTGAGCAGATTGGTGAGGCTCAGATGTGGGTTGCTTGGGAAGCATTCCCCGAGGATGTTGCCAAGTTCATCCACGCACACCCGACTCAGAACGAGTCTCTGGGTGAGGCAGCTATGCTCCTGAACGGCACCCCGCTGCACAGCGCATAATCCAGGCGCCCCTATTTTTACTGGCTGGTGCTTTTGTATCGGCTTAGTTACGACCTTTTAGGTCATAGGCGGTAACGGGCGTATCCGCTGAACTACGCCCTGCACCCGGATGCGCATCCTCCGGTTTTGAGCCGGGGTGCGCATCCGGGTTGCCGCCCACATTTTTCTAGTTCAAGCATTCACCAAGGAGAACGGGAAAGATTATGTCCCACACCGTAGTACTGCCCGCACTGGGCGAGTCCGTGACCGAAGGTACCGTCACCCGCTGGCTCGTAGAGGTCGGCGACACCATTGAGGTTGACGCCCCCCTGGTTGAGGTTTCCACCGACAAGGTTGACACCGAGGTTCCCTCCCCCGTAGCAGGCGTTGTCGAGCAGATTCTCGTTCCTGAGGACGAGGACGTCGAGGTTGGCGCTGCTCTGGCTATCATTGGCGACGGTTCCGGCGTTGCTGCTCCCGCAGCCCCCGCCGCTGCTGCTGCTCCGGCCGCTCCCGCTGAGCCTGCCGCTGCTCCCGCTGCTGCTCCGGCTGCTGGCTCCGCTTCCGGTACCGAGGTCCTGCTGCCCGCTCTGGGCGAGTCCGTGACCGAGGGCACCGTGACCCGCTGGCTGAAGGAAGTTGGCGAGCAGGTTGAGGTTTCCACCGACAAGGTTGACAAGATC
>OCPI01000409.1_pt1 | contig 17076 bp, 19 predicted proteins | sample 1476291 | NCBI WGS metagenome assembly OCPI01 (sample SAMEA2580054, study PRJEB22360) | human gut metagenome | reverse complement strand
TAGGTCGATGGCCTACCGGGTTTTTGATGTTTTGGTGTGCCGTGTTTTTTGCGTGACTGATTATGTTCGGAGGCAGTTGGGTAAGCCTCATAATAGTCGGTATGGGTTCCGCATTGATGAAGTGTGGTATAATAGTGAGTATTATCGTAAGGAGTTGGCGGAGTTATGTTGAAGTTGAAAGCGGAACGTATTACTGGTGACTTGGGCGTGGTTTTTCATTCATTGCGCAATGGTGCGACGTGTGATGAAGACGTTGAAGAGTACGCTAATGTTAGTGGTGGTTTTAATGAGTTTTATTTGAGGTTTTACGCTCGGTATGATGATATCGCTGAGGTGGTGCCGGTTGTTGAGGGCCCTTACCGTATTGATGAAGCTCGGGAGAGGATGGAGTTTATTTTGAGTTTGACGCTTGAGGAACGTGGGGAGGTGGTGTGATGATTTTCGATGAATTTGCTAAAAACTATTTTGTGCGTTTGGGCGAGTTGCGCGGCGCGCTTGACTACATGCATGATAATAGGTATGATGATTATGATAAGTCAGTTCCGAAGATTTTTGTAGAAACGTATAAGGCCGCTTATAAAAGGGGGTATGATGTTGAACGTATGGCCGCGCAATTTTAGCGAGTCTCATAGCACACCGGTATCGCGAAACTCTTTCAATGATGATATCCTAAACGATAAGCGCGTGAGTCGTGTGCTGAAAGGCGTGAAACGGTATGTCACTAGCTTGTACCGTGACGCGGAACATGGCGACTGGGAGACGTTTTGCCGGGCCACTGCTCTTATGGGTCGATTCTATTCGAGCGACGGCCCCCAGAACTCATATCGGGAGAGTATCCTATGCGCCGCCGAGATTTGCGCGACACTTAAGCCCCGCGACGGGTTTAAGGACGCCGAGAACCGGTCGTACGGCACAGTTACTCTGGATGGGCTTATTATTGTCCCCAGCTTGATAGCGTGGTGTGCCGTGGCGTGGGTTAAGGGCGGATACGATTTCAGTATGAAAAAGTTTTGGGAAAACGATTTTTTCTGTGATTTTATTATCGAAAAATGTTGCAAATCGTTTGACAATCTGACAGATGAAGTTTATAATGATAAAGACGTAGCTCTTTGGACTATGAATCAAAACATTATAACCAACGGACAGTAAGGCGGTATCTAATATGATTAAGCGAACTCGAAACTACTCAGTTGTTAGGGGCGTCCAGCGTGGCGAAAACGGTGAACTTAAAAATGTCGAGGTCATTGTCGATGGCGCGTGTCGTTCCGAAGAAAAGGCCATGAAGAAGGCGAGGCGACTGAATAAGAGCATGTTGCCGGTCAGTGCCGAATATCATGCGCAGTTGACTACCCTTGATGATAAAGAGTATTATAAGATTTGCAAGTTTGGAGAAGATACCATTATCGACTACAAGGGTATCAACGATATTGATACCGTGGTTGAAGATGATATCATTTCCGAAGAGTAATAACAATAACCAACCAACAATAAGATAGGCGGCATAATTATTATGGCTGACAACAACAATACCGATATTACCGTGGCTAAGGGCAACAATTTCAGCGCCAATGGCACTAACGCGCTCTCCCACTTTTTCGACACCGAAACAATGGAGGGTAAGCTCGCTCTTTACGCGGCCCTACAGTCCAACGATAAGGTCGATGAACATTTGAATGAGGTCTTGCACGTCACTAACGTGGCCGCGCAAGCTGTCGAGGTTGCGGACGAAAAGACAGGCGAATTGAACCCGTCCACCCGCGTGATTATCCACTCCGAAGAGGGCGATTTTACCGCCACGTCTCCATCCCTCGCACGCGCGTTCGGCACTATGTTCTCGATTTTCGGCACTCCCGATAAGTGGGATGAACCATTCGTCATGAAGGTGGTCGAGAAGAAGGCGCGTTCCGGCTACAAGTTCTTTGACATTGAACCGGTACTGGACTCTAAGAAGTCCAAGTGATATACTAGGTAGAGTGGGCTAAAAGCTCACACTGCCGCCAAGCACTAGCCCCCTATGAGTTACGGCATAGGGGGCTATTTAATCTCAGAAAGCGGGGGCGTATGGCTAAACGTGGTAGGAACAACAAGCGTCAACAGCGACGCGAAACCATACGCGCACGCTCTCAGCAAGCGCAGTTGAATGAACGTTTGCGCGATTATTCCACGGGGCGCATACCCGATATCAACGACAGGAATCTGGGTAGGTTGACAGTCCGGCAGTTGGAACAAGTCGCGGGAAGAGTGGCGCAAAAGGTTGAAGAACAGCAAGAGGCGTTACGAGCAAGAGACGCGCATATTTTCCAAGCTACGCCGGACGTCACTATCACTAAACTTGACAGAGAGTTGGCCGAGCGCCCATTAATCACAGACGAGCAGATTAATAACGCGCCGTCGAAACGCCGCAAAACTCTACGACAGCAACAGCGCAGACGTGTCCAAGCACGTGAGAAAATCAAGCGTGCGCAACAATATAACGCTTTTAACATGCAACAGTACACCGTGGGAGAATTGCGTGACCTCGAATCAAGAGGAGAGTCACCATTTGAAGTGCTGGGCGGCCGTATCATACACGAAACACCCGAAGACAATCTAATCAGAAGTCGCAAAAACGTGTTGGCAAACAAAACATGGGTGCGCGAAAAAATCAGGCACGGCCGACGTGATGAACTTGAAGCGTACATCAAAGCATATGCCGGTATTGCCGGGATGAAGCCGATTGATTTGCGAGACTTTTTGCCGGGTAATCTACGCTCTGAAAACTTCCGGCCACTGACTCTCGATTATCGCAGTGGTGTATACGAACAAAAGCTCGAATCAATGGGCGTGACAATCGCCGCAAGATATAGTAGACTCAGCAACATGGGTAAAAATTGGCTACTCGAAAACACACCTTTTATGAGTCTGTTGGATGAAAGTACTCATTATGACGAAAACCAGAAAAAATGGGCGACAAACGCGGGCACCATGCCCGACGTAAAAAATCAGATAGCAGACTATCTAACTCAGGCGGAACAAATGAAATGAGGTGTCATGGCGGTACGTTTGGCGGCGGCTACCGACGGTACGACACTACTGGACAACGAACTGGGGGTAATGGAACTCTCGGCGAACACGGTAATGCAACTGACCCAGCGAGACAGTAATACGCGCGTTTATTGCGCTCATGGTTGGGCTGACCTTGAACGACTCGCAACCGACTTGTTTCGGACACTGCCTCACGCCACGTCGCCGCAATCCAACGGGATACGCGGAACGTTTGACACGCGCGGCCACTTTTACAATCTCGCTATACGCTGGGACAAAACCATTGTTGACTTTGCAGACGTGCGCAATATAACACGCGACAATGAGGTCGCCGAAAGCGCCGCCGATTTTGGGGGAGACAGTGAACTTGAAACCACGTGGAACATAGCCCAGTCACTACAGGCCCACAAACTGCAAGGCACGACCATAGGCGCGGTGGCAATGAACAATTACATCGGTGGCGATTACCGTAGATTCCGGGAAAAATTCCCGCCACTGAATACGACGGATTACAAGCGTATGCGGGCTAGCTATTTTGGCGCATACCTACAATCCAAAGCGGGCGAATATGCCGAATGCTCTAGCTGGGACGTAAACTCATTGTATCCGTATATCATGCGCAATTTGCCGCTACCATATGGGACGCCGGAATGGTATGACGGCGAATATGTGGCGGATAAAACCATGCCACTGCATATCGATATCATATCGTTTGCCGCCACGTTGAAAAAAGACAAATGCCCGACGCTGACAAACCTGTTGCCGTTATGGGGGTTCGACCATGTTCGACTGCCGAGCACGTTTGGAGTGGTCACTATGCCACTTACCGACGTAGACCAACAGACGTTACGAGAAAACTATGACGTTGATATATATGAGGTTCAGGGCGGTTGGAAATTCCGTAAAAGTCAAGGACACTTTCAAGCGTATGTTGACGAATGGTTTCACGTGAAACAATCCGAGACGGGGACACGCAAACGTATCGCCAAACTCATGTTGAACTCGCTGGTAGGAAAGTTCGGCGCAAGCATAAACCGCCCCATGATGGAACCTATATTGGATGAATCAACGCAAGAACTGCGGTTTGATGTGAAACCGGCTAACGCTTCGGCGTCGCTCGCATACGTGCCGGTAGCCGCGTATGTCAACGCCTATGGACGGCAGATTTTAACACGTGCGATAAACCAGAATCAAGACAGGGTCATATATGCCGACACCGATAGTGTGATTGTGACGGGGTTAGAACCGCCGCATGGAATCGAGGCTAGCCAAAGCAAGCTGGGCGCATGGAAAAACGACTACCGATACAGGCGACTGCGAATATTGGGGCCGCGCAAATATTGCGGGGAGACCATCGAGGGCGATACCGTCATGAGATTGTCCGGGGTCAAACGCCGTGACATGATACCGTATGACAGTTTCCTCGCGGGGAATAGGCTTATGAACGACTATGGCCAGGAATTTGTGTTATAATAAGGAATGTGCGGGATATGCCCCTTGAATTGACACGCTAGCCCTCATGCGTGGCACGCGGTAAGGCGCGGCATGGGGATGTAAAATGGTATGCCATACCCTAGGTGCAGTAAGAGTCTCGGCATGACCTACATCATTTGTATGGCCCCATTATTGGGGCCATACCTTAAGCGAAAGGAAGTCGCATGGACAACGATGAAACCGACGCCGCCCCGGCCGATACCGTGCTACCCGGTACCGGCGACAACGGCGACGGAGAAGACAATCCGCCCGAGCAGAACCCGGAAACACGGGACAACGATACCGATAAGGACGTCAATCCGGCCGAAGCCGACACCGATAGCGACATGAACGCACGTATCACGGCGCTGGAATCGGCTATCACGGAAATCTCCCAGACTCTTGCGGAAATTCAGGCCGCAAACGCCAAGACGGTATTGGGCGGGGGCAGTGAGTCCAACGACCTACCCGACGAGGCCGACGCGCTTACCGACGATGACGCCAACGGTACCTATCTTACTTTTGATGACCTCTACGAAAAGGACGAAGACTAATGGCAACCCCTAATGTGACCAATAAGCAGACGTTACGCCCGCTCACCGATTTCAGCAATGTCCAGTTGTTGAACATGATACGCAACGAGTCCAGCCCGGAATACCAGCGCCGTATCCCCGCCGCGACTCAAAGCAACATGGACATCACCGTTTCCACGCTCATGTCCAGCACCCAGCTGAAGAACGAGTTTTACTCCTCGCTGATCAACCGTATCGGCGGCACTATGGTGCATTCGTGGAAATGGTCGAACCCGCTTTCCGTGTTCACCCGCGCCTCACAGACGTATGGCGACACGTGGCAAGAAATCGCCGTGGGTATGCCGCTCGCACAAGTGTACGACCCAAACGCCGAGTACCTCGGTGCCGACAACTTCCGCAAGTGGAAAGTTGACGTGGACTCCCTCTATCACCGTCTCGACTTTGCGCATTTCTACCCGGTCACCACTGATGATAAGACCCTTCGCCGTGCTTTCACGTCTGACAATGGCCTATCCTCGCTGACCTCCCAGCTTATCCAGTCGTGCTACAATGCGGCGGAAGTTGACGTTTTCGAGGCCATGTGCCACATGTTTACGCAGTATGCGCGACTGGGCGGTTATTGGCGTGTCCACATGAACGCCGACTTGAACAAGATGACCAGTACTCAGGATGAGGCGCGTGGACTGTTGCGACAGATTCGCTCTTGGGCCGACAGTCTCAAATTTGTTTCGACCCGATATAATGCGCGTCACATGCCCACGTTTGCCAAGCCCGACGAATTGGTGCTGTTCTGTTCCCCCGAGGTCAAGTCAGCCTTAGACGTTCAGGGCCTCGCCACCGTATTCCATCGTACCGACGCGGAACCGAACATCGACCGTATTATCGTTGTGCCGGAAGACAGGTTCGGAATCGACGGTGTTCAGGCGATTCTCACGACTGATAAGTTCCTTATCGATATCCCCGTCATTGAGGAAATGACCCAGCAAGTCAACCCCGTCAATATCAACAGCGTCAACAACTATTTGCATATGCAACGTATCATCAGCGTGTCCGGGTTCGCCCCGGCAGTGCTGTTCTGGAATGGTGCCGCGTCCACGGATAACGTCGTGCGTCCGGCCGGTACCACTGCGGCCACGCCGAAGTTCGCGCTGAAGCTTTCCGCTTATGGTGAGGATGCTACCACGCCGGAAAACGTGGCGCGTGGCGGCGCGGTACAGGTCGAGGCCGATACCACCATTACCAATGACGGTCAGGCGACATGGCGTTCCGGCGCGGTCAAATACTCTATCGGCACGACCGACAAACCGCTCTCGGAATGGACGTATATTAGCCCGACAGGCGTATTGGTGGTTGGTATTGATGAGGCCAACACTGTTATTCCTGTTCAGGCTAGCGCCGATTACATCAACCCGGTCACCCCCGAAGTGCCGAACACGGTGAGCGCGTCGCTTGACGTTCTTGTTGTCGGAGACGGTGTTATCGGGTTTAGTCCGAGTATTGTCGCGTCCATTACCGTTGACGCCGTTTCGGTCAAGAATGGTAAGACAGGTCAGGCGCACGCCACCGCCGTGATGATTGACGGCCGTAAAATCGATGTGACCAAACAGGCCGCATGGACTAGCGCCGCCACTGCGACGGCAACAGTGGACAATACCGGCCTAGTCACCGGCGTGACCACCGGTTCCACCACGCTGACCGCCGCGCTGTTCGGTGTCAGCGGTCAGGGCACCGTGACAGTCGCCTAATCTGCGATATAATAAAAGGGAGTGTTTCACGTGAAACACTCCCTTCTTTATGAAAGGGATAGTATGCTGAGAGATATCAACCCTAACGTCGAGGCGACGTTTAACTGGGCCCAATGGACGCCCAACACGTCGCTGAAACTCTGTAACGTGCCGTGGGATAGCAGTTACCGTGACCTAGCCCGGTTCGAGTCACCGCAGAAACAACAGGAATGGTTCGACCGACAGCCCGGAATCGACAGGGTACATGGCGTCATGCACATGTTCGGACAACCCGTGCGCGTCGAACTGCCATTCAACGCGGCGTCCAACTACAACTATGTCGTGGTGTATAACGATTACCCCGACTTGGAGTCGCCGCGATATTGGTATTATTTCATCAACCACGTGGATTACATCAATGCGTACACTACTCAGCTCACCGTGCAATTGGACGTTTGGCAGTCATTCCAACATGTGCTTAGGTTCGGGTCATGCTATGTGGTGCGGGGTCATATCGGCATTGCCAACGAAAACCAGATGACCGATTATGGGCGCAGTTACCTCGCACTGCCCGAAGGACTGGACACCGGTAGCGAAATGGTGACGGTAAACCAACGGTACAAGTCTCTTATCGGCATGGACGGGAAAAATCTGAATTACGGCGTAATAGTCGTGAGCACGGTAGATTTGTCAGCGGACGCGGGCAATCAGGAAAAACCGTCTCTCACTACTGCGGGCGGCTCTCTGTTTGAGAACATGGCCAATGGTGCTGAAATACTGTACTTTAAGGACATCCAGTCTATCCGAGTGTTTATGGGTGTTGGCTCTACTTTTTCATGGATAACACAGGGTATTGTAAACATGTATATGATACCATCTTTAGACGATGATTTTCTCAAGCAGTCCGGCTATGTCGTAGATAAGCTATTTGGGAGAACACTCCCACCGGAATTAAATAATCGTATCTACCGTTTCCCCCAGTCGGCCACAAATGCGCCCAGCAGATATGAAGACATTATTACTATTAATGATTTTCGTGATAATTTTAATATCCCTAAACGTTATAAAAACCTTAAAAAACTCAAATGCTACCCCTATTCCACTGTCGAATGCACTTGCTTGAACGGCACAAATATCACCTATAAGCCCGAAAATATCCAAAGCGATAATCTGGTTATTAGAGAGGTGCATAATTACGCACCCAATGGCGCGCGCTTGAACTTTTACCCGGTTGGGTACAATAAGGCGGGTGCAAGCGATATTGCTCCTCTTGATAAAAACAATGGGTTGCCCATTGATAGCGGCGAAATGTTGGACGCCGCGTTTGGTATCAGCAATTTCCCTCAATTTGTGATAGTCAACAATGGTGCTCAGTTGGCAATGGCAAACAGTGCCTACACTCGCGCCTATAATCAGCAGTCAGCTGACTGGACATATCAAAAAGCGCAGATGGGCATTAGTCAATCGCTTGCGGCCACGGCCATGCAAAACCAGTACAATACCCAAGCCAACAAACTCGCTATCGGCAACCGCAACGCCAATAACGCGATACAGGCGACCTCGCTTAACGCCAGTCTGGACAACACGACGTATATCAACAATCAGCGGGCCGACCTCGCACAGCTGAATAACGCGGTTAACGGCGTGGTCGGGGTGGCGGGTAACGCCGCTTCAGGCAATGTCGGGGGCGCGGTATCGGCATTAGGCGGTGCTGTCATGAATGGTGTAAACACCGAAGCGAACCGCAGTATCAACAATACCGCCGCCCAACTTTCCACCGCCAATTCTCTGAGTACTAACGCGGCCACAACAAGTCAGGCCAACACGTACGGGTCTCAGACTACAGCGCTTTCAAACCAGTTGGCCCAAAATATGGCGGATATGAACGCGGATTACGCGCAACGTTCCGCGTTTGGCGACTACCAAAACACTATCGCCGGGATTAATGCGCAAGTCCAGCAAATGCAGTTGACGCCCCCTACCACGTCCGGTGCCATCGGCGGAGACGGGTTCAATCTTGCAAACGGCATTGTCGGGGTGTTGGTTCGATTCAAGACGTGCGCACCCTCAGCTCTGCGTAGCGTCGGAGAGTACATGTTACGCTACGGGTATTTTGTCCAGCGTTTCATCACGCCGCCGCAATCGCTGGAATGTATGACCAAGTTCTCATATTGGCAAATGCAAGAATGCTATGTACGAGGTGACTTGCCCGAGCAGTATCGGCAGACCATCAAGGGCGTGTTCGAGTCCGGGACTACCGTATGGGACAGCCCGGATGATATCGGAGTGACCGACTGGGCGGATAACGACCCATTGCCAGGTATCTCATTCTAGTGATATACTGGAGACATGTCCAGGTCGAGGAAAAATCAGAATCGTAGGGGCGGCGGAGTGCATCCCAGTGGCAATTATGCCAAAATACGCGCCGTCGCCCTTGATGACATGTACTATCATCTGCTACGCGAACTCGCACTGAACCGGTTCAAATGGCATGGGCTACCCCCCACCATAGATGAACGTTGGATGGAAACGTGTCTGTTGGACTATAATCTCTGCTTGTTTTTCTACGACAGGCGTATCGGTTCGTTTTTGGCGACTCAGGCGGCTTATCAAGGACGCTTGAATCTCTACAATAACCCGACCGAGTTTTCGCCGGTCGGAGTCAACTATCATTACAAGGTTCTCTCGGCGGCCAATGAATGCGTGCCCATCTGGGACAATCGTATGCGGTGGTCGTTCAATGACATCCTTTGGATGTACGCAAGGCGTTTAGCAGACATCGATAAGGCATATCAAGTCAACTTGGACGGGTTGAAACTGCCGACGTTCATTACTGCCGACCAGCGTACCAAGCTCACGGTGGAAAACATTCTACAACAACAGCAAGACGGGCAATCTTTTATCATCGGCTATGATTCGCTAGACCCATCCAGCATGTTCCAGCCGTGGCCCAACACGACACCGTATCTGTTGGACAAATTCATTCAACAGAAAACACAGGTGACTAATGAGGCATTGAGTTATCTGGGTATCCAGTCCAGCGGGACGGAAAAACAGGAACGTTTGATAGGTGCTGAGGTTGCTCAGGCCAACGAAAAAACCGACATGTTCCGACTCGCTTTCCTAACGGCGCGACAGGAAGGCGCACGACTGATTAACAGGATGTATAATCTAAACGTATGGGTGGAATACGCGGATATGCAAAGCTCTGGTGTGCCGAACGCGATTGATAATACGCAGTCCGGTGGCAACGCCACTACTGCGGTTGATTCGACAGATTCTCTTGGAAACGGAATAGGTGGTGTGGCATGACGCAAGACTTAAGCAAGTGGGGTACGCGCGTACCTCCAGAATATACTGCCACATTGGGCGCGGTTATCGACATGGGTTATAATACTGATGATAAATTGCATTTGTCCTCTGATTATTACCCGATTTTTGATGAAGCCCATAGGGCTGAGCTGAATGATAAAATCTGCCAAAACTACATGTTGCGCGAAATTGGTCAGGAGACAGTGCAACAGTTTATTTTTTATCTGGGTATGACATTAAGTCAGATTATGCCGTATTTCAACGAGCGTTATCGGACGCTAGCATTAAAATACGACCCGCTAAACACCGTGGAAATGACCAGTGAAAATACATCCAACACGGTAGCCCAGTCCAGCGGCAAAACCAGCGCGTCTCAGGATAGTTCGACCAAAAGCACATCGGACGGCACTAGTTCAAGTAGCACCAAGTCACAGTCATATGATTCTGAGGTTCCGGCAACAGGCGTACAAGGCGACTTCGCCCGGTATGCGACTCACGCCAATCAGGCGCAAGCGGATACGGACGGCAGTAGCCATAGCACGCAAGACACCACGTCGCAATCGCATAGCACATCCAGCACGGAATGGCAACATGACGCGACAGACGGCAGTAGTTCCACCCATACGTCGGGCCGGTCTCAGTCTGCAATGAGCCTCATTACCGAATATCGCAATGCGATTATCAACGTGGACATGGAAATCATACACTCGCTCGAACCCTGTTTCATGCAAGTCTGGGGGTCGTATGACACTATTTTTGGCGACAGTCCAATATATTAAGGAGACAGTGGCATGATATATAATGACGCGACTACCCCTCGGTTGGTTCCGAGGCGCGTACCCACATCGGTGCCTTTTACCTACCGGGACGGCATAACCACTCTGGAACTTATCGAGTGTCTCAGGCGTAATCTCGATTCATTGCAAAACGACTTGAACAACGCCATGAAAGACATCAACGATGAGGTCGGGGGATTCGAGGGCGAGCTACAGGCGGCAGTAGCCCAGATGGACTCGAATCTCAAACAGTTGCGCAGTGAGCTTATCCAGCTCATCAATGAAAGTCAGGGTGCCGGAGTATTCTACGGCGCGGCCTACGGTACGACAAAACCGATACCCCAGATTATCGGTGACGTATACGACAACACTCGTTACTACGGGCTGTTTGCCAAGGACTACGATGAAATGGGAATCAGCGCGCTGGACTATGACACGCTCGAAACGTCGGCGCGCCGCTATGATTTGCAAGGCTCACGCAAGTTGAACCCAGTCCTAGGCGACTTCAAGGGGCGCGAGGACTTTTGGGCGGCGCTTCCGACTCAGCCGGAAGCGCCACAATATGAGCCATTTGCGACAAAAAAATACGTTGATGATAATTTTATGACAGTCAACCCGACTGTAGAACAGTTCGACCCGAGGAAAGGATGACATAATGACCAGCACCAATAAAACGACCAATTACGCGCTATCCAAGTTCGAGGCGGGCGACAGGCCGAGTTTCCTACAGGACTACAGCTCGGATATGGAGAAAATCGACGCCCAACTAAAACGCAATGCCGACGCCGCCGCTAGCGCGGCCGGGGGCAATGTTGACGCCTACACCAAAGAACAGTCCGACGCCAAATACGCGCCGAAAGCGGCGACAGCCCCGGCAGATGGCGCTCTCGGTATTACTGCCGGTGATTTTGACCGGTTGTTTATCGACTCGAACAATATTGTCCGATTCAGCCCCCGCACGGCGTAATATGGTAACAAGCAACAACAACAATGACAATAAGGAAAAACAATGAGTAGTGTCGAAAAAACCGCGTACTTTAATCTCTCGCAGTTCGGGGACAATGATAAGCCTTCGTGGCGTGGCGATTACACGTCGGATATGGGTAAAATCGATACGGCGCTTAACTCTGTGAAAACCACCGCCGATAACGCCAGCACTAACGCCAGTAATGCGATTACGCAGTTGTCGGACGTGCGCAACACCGCAGACAACAACAAGCGCGTGCTATCCGCAATGGGCCTTGAAACCACCACGGAAGCCACTGACTTTTTGACTCGGGTTGAAAGTCTTGACACCGAAACCACTGCCGCCACGAAAAACCTTAAGGCGCTTGGGGCCGACACCGTGGACAAGGCGACAGCCCTGGCGCATACCATATCTACTGTCAACGGCAAGGCCAATACCGGCGACGTGTACACTAAGGCTCAAGTGGACAGCACGTTTGCGACTATCGTACAACTCAACCAAAAAGCCAACAGCGCAGATGTATATACCACGTCAGCCGCCGACTCCAAGTTCGCGTTGAAAACCGAAGTACCGGAAACTGTGACCTCGAATATCATTGTCACAATGGGCGATAGTTACGCGGACGGATTGGGCGCGAACAAGTGGCCCAACAAGCTGATCAACATGCTACCCGGTTGGACGCTCAAAAACTACGCGGTATCCGGCGCGGGTTGGAACGTGTCTGGCAGACTGTTCCACGACCAGCTCAATGCCGCAATCGCTGATACGACACTCGACAAAACCCGAGTCGGAATCGTACTGGTCGCCGGAGGCCGCAACGATATCATGGACGCCGGCATTGCCAAGACCCGCACTGTTGCATTCGTGAACTTGGCGCGTGCGAGTTTCCCGAACGCGCGTATCATGGTCGTTCCAATGTTGTGGCACAATACGGCGCTTAACGGTGCGGGGCGCGTCAAGGCGGCCGGTGTTTTGGCGGGTGCCGCCGAGGCCGGGGCCGAGGGTATCAACTGGGCATGGACGTGGAACATGGGCAATACCAACAACTTCCCCAGCGGCGATATCCACCCGAACGAAACCGGTGCTCAGGTCATAGCAAGCTATATGGTTTCCGCGATTCGTGGCTCATACTCTGGACGAACCGAGGCGTGGTACCAGAACAACGGTGGTTCAAACGGCGCTTCGCTTTCCATTGTCGCGTCGGGCGGCTTTATCACCTATTCATGGATTCTCGCAGATGGGGCGACTACCCAACAGCGCACGTTCCAGAATCTGCCAAGTTGGGCGGTGTATGACAGTTCGCCACAGTACGGCGGGGCTCGCCCGTGGTCATTGTACCTGTCCAATTCCGGCGTTGGTGTGTCATACGTGCTTCTTGGAAACGCAAACTCAAGCGGCACGCAGTTCAACGATAAACTGCTTGGCAATCTTCAAGGCAATGCCGGAGGTCAGTCAGCCGGTAACTGCACTATCCCGTGGTAATCATTGTTTCACGTGAAACACGTATACCCCACTCGACCGGGTGGGGTATACTGTTATGTATGGCAGTTGACTTCAGGACATGGGTGAAACAGACCGAAAACCACTTTTGGGACATGGACGGCAGTTGGGGGCCGCAATGCTGGGACCTGTGGGCCAAGTACTGCATGGATGAGTACGGGTGCAGTGTTCAGGATTGTATCACCCCGACAGGTTGGGCCGGGGGATTATACACACATCACCCCGTAAGTGCAAGAGTCGGGGAAATTTTCGAGAAAAAAGACAACACATGGAACCCTATGCCCGGCGACGTAGCCATATGGCAAGTATGCTACCCCAATTATCCGTCAACGCACGTGGCCATTGTCGTTGATGGGATACAGGGCGATTCCATCGACGTGATTACGCAAAACCCCGAGCCAAGCGTGCATAAACTACTCCCATTGCAAAAAGCGTATATCGGATATTTGCACCCGCGCAAAAAACCGGACGGCGGCGACAATGACAGCGGCTCGAACCCTACCGGCTCTAACAACCCGGGTAGCATATCCAGCAGTGACGTGTGGATACAACAACAGGGCGACAATCTTATCTACCATTACCGCGACAACGACAGTGGCGCGGGTACCATGATTTTCTACAAAGCCACAGCCCAAACATGGACGGCCAAGGGCAGTGCTAAAGCGCCCAGTGACTCGGGCGGTCAAGCCACGCCCTCTACAGGCAACGGCAAAAGCAGTTACGCGCTCTACTGTATCGGCACAGTGGAAAGCTCATTGCAATGGGACGCGGTAGAATTAGCCAACAGACAGGGAATAGGAATTGCGCAATGGTCGTTTGGCAGACGGCTGGACGTGCTGAATGCAATGAAAACCGCCGACCCGACGGGCTATGAGACGTTTGCCGAAACATGCCCCGAGATAGCGGCACTCATGGGCAATGGAGGGACGTTTGCACGCCCCCTTACCCCTACGGAATCGGCGGCGTTCAAAGCATGGGCGCAACGCGCCGAATCACACCAGGGGCAACGTGACCAGTTCGAGACGGATTACAACAATTATCCGCAGATCTACTCGGACGCGAAAATGCAGATACTATGGGCGTCGGCATATCATCAAGGCCCGGCATACGCCGAGGCGCTACCGAAAGCAACCACATTGGGCGGCTTATTGAACAATCTGCTTAATGACGGTGTTTTCGGGCAATATCCAAACCGGTATCGGACTGTATATAATCTGCTAGCCGTATGGGACGGCGCTAGCGCCCCACCGAACTTTTAGTTATCCACAGGATTATACACTTATCCACATGTGATATACTATGGTTATGGCCGATGAAATGACAATCCTTAACGAGAATGATTATTATGATTACACGCGCGTGCTCTCATACCACGCGCCGTGGATGTTCATTATCGGCGCACGCGGTCTCGGCAAAACCTACGGCGGCAAAAAACTCATGATAGATGACTGGGTGAAACGACGGTGGCAATTCATCTATCTACGCCGCACCGCCGAAGAACAAAAAAACAAGGGAACTTTTTTCAACGATATCGCAGACAGTTACCCCGAGCTGGACTTTAGGGTTAACGGCAATCAAGCGGAATGCCATTGGGCTGATGACAGAGACGCGATAACGGACAAGAACGGGAAAAAGAAATCAGTATGGCATATCATCGGCTATTTTATTGCACTCTCGCAAGCCGGACAGGTGAAATCGGTGGCGTATCCGCGCGTGCGCACCATACTGTTTGACGAGATTTTCCCGGATAATATGCGATATCTCGGAGGAGAGGTCACGGCGCTTGAAGAGTTTTACAACACGGTAGACAGGTGGCATGATAGAGTTAGGCTTATCATGTGCTCGAACGCCGTGAGTTTGGCTAACCCGTATTTTGCGGCGTTCAATATCAACGTCACCCCGCAGATTGATAACAAGATTCAATACCAACGATACTGTGACTCTTTCGTCGTGGTCGAACTTGCTGATTATGGCGGTTTTTCCGCCAAAATCGCCAAAAGCAAGTTCGGTCAATTCCTTAGCAAATTCGACGCGGATTATGCCGCATATTCGATTGATAACACGTTCCGCGACAACAACAACGCACTAATAAGCAACCTCAGCGGCGCGGGGTACGTTTTATCAATAAAAACACGCGAATACGGTTCGTTTGCCGTCTATCAAATTCTAGATGATAGCAAAATCATGACGGTATGGCAGATAGCACGCCGTCAACCCAAAAAGCAAAAATGGTACACGCTAGACTATCGACTAGTTGACGAAAAATGTGTAATGTTAAAAAGGTCAGATGATATTATCAAAAAACTAATTGAGGCGTATCGCGTGGGCCGCGTCCGATTCGAGACCCCCCAGACAAAATCAGAGTTTAGTATGCTGTTAGGAACGCTATTAAATTCCAGCAAAACAAAGTAAAAAAGGAAGGAAACTAATGCAACAGTATATAGTGCCATTTGTGATTACGGCCATTTTTATTATCATAGACTACGGGACAGGTGTAGCTAATGCTATCATGCATAATCAAATGAGCAGTGAAAAAATGAGGAACGGGTTATGGCATAAATTCGCGTACATTGTCGTAATCTGTACTGCTGTTCTTATTGAGTGGGGGACACAATGGCTTGACCTAGGGTTCGAACTCCCCCTAGTTACACCCGTTCTTGTTTCCATTGCCCTTATCGAGATTACATCGATTCTGGAAAACTGTGTTAAAATAAACCCCGAACTCAAAGCCTACAAAGTGCTGAACATTTTCAGCAAAAGTCAAGACGAAAAGGCAGACAAATGACCGTAAACATTGATGTGTGGTACAAAAACCACGTCAACCGGAATACAGACGTAGACGGATACTACGGGTCACAGTGCTGGGACTTATGGTCAAATTATTGCGTAGAGGTGCTAGGACTCCCGCAATCATGCACAAACACATCCAACAAAGGGCGAAACGCCGGGCTAGCTGGGAGTATTTATGAACAATTCCCATTAAACGACACGCTCAAAAACGCTTTCGTCAAACTGCCGCCCAATATCACACCGCAAAAAGGTGACGTGGCATTCTGGGGAAACGACCCGACGCATCCATCAACCCATGTCGCAATCGTAATCGAAAACGGGAAAAGCAACGGACGTATCCACGTGCTAGCCCAGAACGTTGACGCAAGCATGGCGGCACGCGACATGTGGGACACCGCCGCGACAGACGGATACCTACGACCAAAAACCAATATCAACAAGACAGGAGAACTAACAATGAACGACATTCAAAAAATCGCCGGCGCTGTATGGTCATACGTGTACGACGGTCGAACCACAGTATACAACTACCAATACCTTACATACGACCGAGTACAAGACGCCCGCAAGGAAATCGCAGAACTCAAAACCATGCTAACCGCACAAACCGCCGCTATCGAGGCCCTCTCTAAAAGCATGGGTGCCGACCCGACAGCAATCGCAACCGCAGTACAAAAAGCAGTAACCGACAAACTGGACAAACTGGAAATCAACATCACGGCCAAGTAGCCCTTGATACATGCCCCCTACATTATATATGTAGGGGTCATTTTTTAACCGGCATTACGGCGACAACCGCCACGTCGAAACCGCTCAATATCACCCCGGTATCGCAAGTTCACAAAATCATAAATACTATCATCGTCAACAGCACCCCCCTTATTATGATGACCACCACGCTTCTTGCTCGAACTCACCTTAGAACCGCCGATAAAATGCTTATCGCTCATACGCGATTCAATCACTGACATAATCAA
>OCPI01000403.1_pt1 | contig 17251 bp, 14 predicted proteins | sample 1476291 | NCBI WGS metagenome assembly OCPI01 (sample SAMEA2580054, study PRJEB22360) | human gut metagenome | reverse complement strand
CCTGCCGCTCCCCGAATATCACACGAAGTCGGTAAATGTCGCAGGGAATAAGCTGTGTCTTTTGTTGACTTCGTGTGGAGGTAGCCGGTTAAGCGCAGGACGGGAAGGCGCGTGACACCGTGTACTGCTGTTCCGTGCCAAAAGACATACGAAATTGGTGAATGTCACTGGAAACGAGCTGTGTCTTTTGTCGACTTCGTGTGGAGGGGGGGGTGAGTCTTCGTGTGAGACGGGTCGGGCGGGACGAGGCGGTGGCTGGGGTGTCGAACGCGGCGCGGCGGGGCGTGCGGGGCGAGGCGTGGGCACCGTAAGTACGGCTTCTAGAGCAAGTTCAGCATGAGGATGTAGCTGAGGGTCCCCAAGCCGACACTCCAGAGGAGGCGCCGCTTTGTTGCTAGATGGACAACAACCGTAATGGCGGTTGCGACAATGGCTGCCCACCACTGGGAGCCCGCAGCGCCCGCGCTGTCACTTAGGGTTGCCAGAACAAGGATCAACAAAATCCCCGGAGGCATCCACACAGCCATATTGCGAACAAAGCTGGACTCGCGCAGGGGCTCGAGGATCTTGAAGGGAAGTGCTCGCAAAGTGAAGTCGATGACGAAGACGACCAGGAGGATTCCGAGGAGGTAAGGGAGTGAGTGAGACATCAGGACTCCTCACCGGTGTGCGGCGCGTGCAGCTGATGGTCTGAATCGGCGCTGGGATTGGAAGAGGCTTCGCGTCTTCTTGAGAACACATGGCGCACCACAAGAGAAGTGACGAATAGTAGCAGTGCAAGCAAAAGCCGTTGTTGTGGCCAGACCAGCATTGCGATGAGGAATGATCCGGCGGCCAAAACAACCGAGGGAATGTCCTTGAGGGAACGAATTGAATCGACGGTCAAGGTAATGAACAGTGCAGTGAGGGCAAAATCCAATCCCTGGATCTGAGTGGGGATGAACGAGCCCGCAAGAACGCCAATTAATCCTGAGGCCACCCATGTCGCGAGATAGGTCGCTTGCATCGCAAGAAGACGAGGCTTCGTCCAGCCTTCGGGTCGTGCTGCGGTGATCGCGTAGGCCTCATCAACCAGGGCATACATGGAAAATAGGCGCGCGAGTTTGCCCTCGACTAGGTGGAGAGGGAAGGAAAACGCGTAGAAGAGATGCCGGAAGTTGACGAGCAGCATCGTCACCGCAATGACGGCGATGGGGGTGTACGAAGCCGCCAAAGTAATGACAAGGAGCTCCGCCGACCCTGAATAGGCAGCGAGAGAAAGTGCTGGTGCCATCCACCAGGGCATACCAAGCTGCATGACCAAAATGCCGTATGCAATCCCCAGAGGAATATAGCCCGCCGCAATGGGGGCGGTCATGCGGATTCCGGTAAGGATTTCCGCGCGGGTTGAGGATGGCATTCCCCCATTTTGAGCCGCGGGAACAGGACGTGCATTCGGTGTTCGCGAATCGGAACAGAATGTATCCGTTAGCCCGGAAGGTTGAAGCTCTTGAGCGATACGAGTTACCGAGCCGAGATTGGTGAGGACTGGTGCATGAGGATCCGAGGCCCCTCCTTCCCCGCAACCCAGGTGCTGCTTTCGCGCAGCTTTCCGCCCGTCCAGGTCAAAACGTAGGTGATGACCCATGTGTCCGGATAGCCTGCGGCCGTATTGTGTTGGTCGCTTGAGCCCTGCACGCGACTGACCTGGAAATTCGAGGCCTTCACGTGCTCGGGTGCGCGTCCTTCCAAACCCTGGGTAAGAGAACCGTTGTGCCAGATGCGTATGCAGCCGGGGGCTTCGAGCGCTTTGAGGGCAAGAGAGTTTGCGCGAAGCCAAGCCTCAAGGAATTGGCGTTCGAGTGCTTCTTCCGGCGTTTGCACATCCGTTGCGTTTCCCAGAATTTCTCTGCCTGCCGAGGCAGCATCAGCTGTGGGCGTGGAAGGTTCGAATTCCGTCGCCGTGCTTTCCGCAGGTGAAGCGAACCCCGGCCCCGTGGGAATATCGCGACCATCGCGGTAAGCTTCCGCGCAGGAACGTGCTGCGTCATCGGCCCGCTCGTTGAGCGGATGTCCCGCGTGGCCCTTCACCCACTCGAAGGTCACTGTGCGCCCCTGCATAGCGCGGTCGATTTCTTGAATGAGTTCCAGATTTTTAATGGGTTTCTTATCAGCCTTGACCCACCCGCGCTTCTTCCAGCCGGGTGACCACTTGGAGATCACATTAATTGCGTACTGAGAGTCTGCGAGGATGTGGAGCTCTTCGTCAGCTAAACCGGCTTGAGCGGTGGCATTGAGCAGCTCGAGGACTGCATTGAGTTCGCCCAAATTGTTGGTACCGCTGGGCCAACCGCCCGCATCCCAACAGTCCTCTGAGATTACCCATGCCCATCCAGCAGGTCCGGGGTTGCCTAAAGAAGAACCGTCTACCGCAGCTGTGATTGTCATAGAAAATTCCTCTACTTGGTAATACCGACCTGGTGCAGCACGAAGGCGAATTCTTGCGCCCTGGCATTCCAGCGTCCCTTGCGTCCAGATGCCCCCGCGTGTCCAGCGACCATTTCGGTTCGGATCACGATGGGTGGTTGATCGGGGACTTGAGCGGTAGCTTGTCGAAGACGTTGAATCCACTTATGGGGTTCAACGTAGAAGACGCGTGTGTCATTGATTGAGGTCGTTGCCATGATTGCTGGATAGCGCACTCCCTGGTGGACATTTTCATAGGGGGTGTATGAGCGCATGAGCGCGAAAACGTCAGGATCCTCGATGGGATTTCCCCATTCTTCCCACTCGCCAACAGTCAGGGGAAGTGAGGGATCCAAGATTGTTGTCAGTGCGTCAACGAAAGGGACCCCTGCGATTATTGCGGCAAAACGATCGGGCTGTGCGTTCGTGACTGCACCCATAAGAAGTCCCCCCGCACTGCGACCCTCGGCGATCAAACGATCGGGGTGAACCCATCCGGAGTTGACCAGGTAGTTCGAAACGTCCAGGAAATCGGTGAAGGTGTGGGTTTTCACCAGTTTCTTGCCGTCTTCGTACCATGCGCGTCCCATTTCTCCGCCGCCGCGGATATGGGCGATTGCGTGCACGACGCCTCGTTTAAGGGCAGGAAGACGCAAGATGTCGAATTCGGGGTCAAAGGAAATTTCATAGGACCCATAGCCGTGGATCCACCCCGCATGTGTTCCGTCGGGCTGGGCATCACGACGATGAACCAAAGTGACCGGAATTTGAGTGTGCCCATCTCGGGCACTCACCCACACGCGCTCTTCCGTGAAATCAGACGGATCCCAGTTGGGAACCTGAGTGACCTTGAGGATACGCGACTTCCCTGTTCGTAGATCAAGCTCTTCTACGGTCGGTGAAGTCAAAACACTCTGATACCCCACACGAACAAGGCAGTCTTCAAATCGCCCAGAACTGAGGGGATAGAGGCTACGGATCGTCCCTTCTTTATTGAGTTCTTCCCCAAGCTCCCACAGATCACTGCAATCCGAGGCCGGAACCGGTTTTCCGTCGACAACTTCGAGCTGGCGTGTGCGCCGGTAGTAGCGTGCTTGGGGGAGTGCGTCACGCCTGTAGGACAGGGTGAAGAAATCGCGATAGGCCTCGAGATCGCTCAGGCGCTCACCGTCACGGGCGGTGTAGAGCGTCACCCAGCGATCGGGGTCCACAAGCGAATCCACCGTGCCCTCTTGAGGCAAAGGAATACATGCCAAACTTCCTTCGCGTGAAAGCGCCGTGTGGATGACAAGCAGGTGATCGCCTGCGGGTTCAACGTTGATCTGGACGTCATCACGCTTGGCGACAACGGGAAGCGGAGAAGTGCTGGGTGCATAAGGATCCCACAGCCATGCACCGCCACTGGTTGTCGAGGTCGAATGAACAACGACGTGCCACGGGTCGTTCGACGCGGAAAACCACAGATCGAAGGCCTCGTCCGGCTCTTCCAACAGCAGGGAATCCTCGTCGATATTCGCGCCAACTTGGTGATGCCAGAGCTGGAACTGGCGCCACGCTTCATCAACTCGCGTGTAAATGAAGGACTGTGAATCAGCCGCCCAGGCGAAGCCATAGCCCGCGTCAGTCACGACCTGGTCAACGATGTCGCCGCTGGATGCGTCCTGAATAATCCACGTCCAGCGTTCGTCCCCTTCGGTATCGCGAGACCAAGCAATCAAGCGTCCATCTGCGGTTGGAACCAATTCCCCGACTTTGAAGAACTCTTCACCTTGGGCACACAGGTTTTCGTCAAGAAGAAGCTGCTCACCTTCCAAGGTGTCCTTATCTGCCAGCACCGGGGTTTCGGTGTAGTGCAGGGCTGAAACTCGATAATGCTTCGCGTAGGAATCTTCGTGGAATTGGCGCTGGAAGTACCACCAGTCACCAATCCGCTGAGGAGCCGAATACACAACCGGTGCAGTGAAAGAATCGAACTCCGAAACAAGAGCGCTGACCAATTCCCGTGTAGGTTCGCACACCTTGTCCGCCCAGCGGTTTTCCGCCTGGATATGAGCCACAACCTGGGGATCATTACGGTCGCGCAACCAATCCCAGGGGTCGTCAAAGTAGTCCCCATGGATGGAACGAACTCGCGTCCCAAAACGCTGCGGGGCAAGAGGAGCTGCTTCTTCAGTCATATGGATACTGTAAGGGAGTACACCCGCATCTGGAGACCGTTCGGAGCACGCTGGCCAAACACCCTCAAATTAAACGTTAAAATCAGTAGCATGCCCACAGATCAACACATCACTACACAAGCCCCCCAGAGCCTCGGGGAGACTCTGCGCGGGTGGATTAAGGAATTCATCCAATTCGGGCTGGTTGGAGCAACCGCTTTCGTCATCGACATGGGGCTGTTCAACCTTTTTCAGCACGGACCGCTGGGATTCCTTTCAGGCCATGTCAATACCGCGAATGCGCTTGCAGCCAGCATTGCAACCATCTACTCGTGGATCATGAACCGCGTGTGGACCTACCGCGGGCGAACTCAGGAAAACGCGGGACGTGAAGCATTTCTATTCTTCTTTGCAAACGTGTGCGGCATTGGAATTACGCAGTTCTGTCTGCTGTTCACGCACCACATCCTCGGTTTGAATTCGCCTCTGGCCGACAATATTTCCGCCTATGTCGTCGGCTTTGCGCTGGGAACGGCTTTCCGCTTTGTTTTCTATCACTATGTCGTATTCACGGGAACAAAGAACAGGTAATTTTCGCCATAAATTCGTCCCCACCCCTTCGCCTGCCCCCGCTTTGCGCCGTAGAGTCGAGGGGTGAACACGAAAACTCTTAAGCACATTGATGACACTGCCCTGGTTTTTGAAGGCGGCGGTATGCGCGGCGCCTTCACCGCTGGAATCACCGCAACCCTGATCGAAGAGGGTATTGATTTCCCCCATGTTTCGGGGATTTCCGCGGGTTCATCGAACACCGTTAACTATGTGTCTCGTGATGCTCAGCGTGCTCACGATACTTTCACGACAGTCGCCGACAGCCCTGAATTCGGAGGTCTCAAGCACTGGATGCACGGCCGCGGGATGTTCAATGTCGACTATTTGTACGACGAGATCGCTCAGCCCGACGGCGATGCGCCTTTGGACCTCGATACTTTCCTTTCGAACCCGGCAGAGGTTCGCATCGGAGCCTTCAATGCGACCCGAGGGGAAGAAGTCTGGTTCACCAAGGAAGATATGCGTACGGTGGAAGAAGTTGGTCGCTGCGTTCGTGCCTCCTCGACGCTGCCGATCATCATGCCGACGGTCACGATCGATGGCGACACCTACGTTGATGGAGCTCTTGGGCCAGATGGTGGAATCCCGCTGGATGCACCCATGCGCGATGGCTACCGTAAGTTTTTCGTCGTTCTTACGCGCCCGCGAGACTTCGTCAAGGCTCCGATCAAGCCCGGCGTATATTCCGCCCTCAGGCTGGCTTTCCCCCATCTTCCCTCCATGGCCGGGGCCGTGGCTCGCCGTACCGTCGCCTACAACGCCGCCCGCCGGAAGCTATTTGAGCTGGAGGAACAGGGACGTGCGTTGATTGTGACCCCCGAAGATCTGGCCATCGACAAGATGGAGATGAATGTTGAACGCCTTGAAGATGCCTTTGACGCCGGAGTTGCTCTGGCGCGTCGGGATCTTCCCCGTTGGGAAGCTTTTTTGGGGCTCTAAGGTTGGCCTCGGCGCTCGTGGGCGCTGAAGATGACTGAGTACTTTCATGAGTAAGGGTGTGGGGCCAAGCGGAAAACCGCCTGGCCCCACACCCCTACTTGTGATCTGGCAGAAAGCCTAAATTTTCCAGTCTTATTCGGTAGCCAGGGCGACCGAAGGACTGACCTTTGCTGCTCTGCGACCAGGTAGCCACGAGGCAAGGAGCGCAGCAAGGATCGCGATCAGGATCACCGCAAGGATCTGCATCCACGGGATAGTGATGAAGACCGTGATGCCTTCCAAGGGAAGCGCCAGGATGCCTATCGCTCCGAAGAAGATTCCGCACGCGGTTCCAATCAGCGCCCCCGTCACTGAGATGAACAGTGCTTCAAGAGCGAGCATAGATTTCATCTGTCTCTTGGTCAGGCCAAGGGCTCGAAGCAGGCCATTTTCACGGGTACGTTCGGCAACCGACAGTGACAGAGTGTTCGCAACACCCACCAGCGCAACCAGGACAGACACACCCAACAGGCCGAGGACAATGAGCAACATCCGATTAATGATGTTCGTGTACATCTCGCGTTCGATTGCCGAACCTCCAACAGACAGTCCGGTGTCAATCTTTGCCAGGTTCTTCTGAACGGCTGTTGCAGAGGCCCCATCCTTGAGCTTGACGATCATTCCGGTAATTGGAGCCTTTGGGGCGATTTTCAGCAGATTCGCCTGACTGATCTCATAGGGTGCTGTGGAATCCTTGTCGTACTTCGCTTTCAGGGTTATGCATGAACCTTCAGCTGCGCACAGCTTGATGTTCTTGCCGTCCAGGGACCCCAAACCGACCATCACAGTCGCATCGTCGATCTGATCGACAGTTGAGTGCGCGACCGTTGAGTAGTTGGGTTGTCCTAAAATCCGCATCGATCCGGGCGCTTCAGAACCGCTACCTCCGGGAGCAATGGTTCCATCCTCTGCGTTAGCACCGCCCACAGTGGAATAAACGGGGACCGTAGCGGCCACTCCATCGGTCGAAGAGATCCGCGACTGAATATCGCTACTCAGAGCCTCGTCACTAAAGTTCGACACCGAGATGTCGAAAGGACGACGCTCATTAACTTCGTTAATCAGGGAGTCACGCAACGAGGAGGCTCCGACCATCATGGTGACAACCAGGGTGACGCCAATGACAATCGATGTACCGGTTGCGGCGGTTCGACCGGGGTTGCGGACCGTATTTTCGCGTGCCATCCGCGCAAGCATTCCCGGCCACACCTTCCCAAAGAGCTTTGTTGCCGCGGGGACAATGACGGTGCATGTCACGAGGATGCCCACCAGGCACAGCAAAGACAGACCGAAAGAGGCCAAGAATTTCTGCGACCCATTGTGAATACGAAGTGAGGCAAACAGGCTTCCACCGCACAGCACCGTCATTAGCAGTCCCAGGGTCAACGCGAAACGGTGGCTCTTCTGGGAAGTAGCGTCGGACTCGTTAACCGGGGAAAGCGCAGCGATCGGAGGAACTTGAGAAACCGTGCGGGCAGGTCGGCGGCCAACGAAAACGGTTAGCAGTGTACCGAAGAGCCACACGAGCACGACATAGAGGGGCGAAATCGAGGAGATGACATCGACAAAAGTGGTGTCCTCTGTGAGAGTGCTTAGCAATCCGCCAAGTAGGAGTCCCAAGACGATGCCGACGAGCGAGGAAATCCCGCCAACCGCATAGGTCTCGCGGCGAACCAGAGAGCGCACCTGCTTCGTACTTCCGCCCAGTGCGCGCAGAAGTGCCAGTTCGCGCCTGCGCTGTTGGAGCAGTACTCGGAAGGTCGAAGAGACGACAACCGAGGCAACCACGATTGCAATAGCCGGGAAGATCAGCGCAATCGCGGTGATCATCGCCGATGAGATTTGAATCGCTCGCAGGCTTTCGTCCACGGTTGCGGAAACACTCGTCACCTTGACGCCCTTGAGTGAAGCCAGCTCAGTTGTGAGCTTTTGTGTCCACTTTTCCTGATCATCAGTTGAGGGGTTTCCGTACTTATTCACTGCAGGCGCATTGGTCGCAACGTGAATTTCACCGGTCGGCTTCATTCCCGTGCTCGCCTCGAAACCTTGAGTCGTCACGTAGGACGGTGCCAAAGTGCGATTTCCAGAAGAGTAGGTTCCGACGATGGTGAACTCGTGTGCGGAAACCGCATTGTCACGGGACAGGCTTGTCAGTTTGTCGCCAATTTTGAGGGAAGATTCCTTTGCCGTGCGCTGGGGAATGACGATTTCCGAGGCCGTGGCAGGGGCTTTTCCTTCACTCATCTTCACTGCGCTGAGGGGTTCCGCGAGCGCTGGAGAGAGGAAGATCGTTGTCTGATCGTTGCCGGCCTTCACTGCAATGGGGTATTGCGCTGTAATTCCAACCGCCGTCACGCCCTGAATGTTTGCGATCTTTTGAGTGAGGGTATCGAAATCATTGCCGACCTGGGCAGGCGTCATGTTCAGCGCCTCGTCATCGGCAGGACTGTAGGTGACCACTGATGTGGTCCCGCGGTAGGAATTACGGACGCTACCGGTAAGCGATGAGGTCATCGTATTTGAGAACAAAAGCGTGATGACGATGAACGCAGTGGAGATGGCAACCGCCAAGCCAGTTGAGAAGTAGCGGCGACCGTGGGAATGAAGATTGGCTTTTAACAGCCGTGTCGTTGCGCTCACGGATGTCACCTCAACGCGGCATTCAGCTGCTCTTCGCTGGCATTGCGAAGATCGGACACGATTTGGCCGTCACGGACAACCAAGACGCGATCAGCGTAGGTTGCGGCATGAACATCGTGAGTGACCATAATGACGGACTGACCCAGTTCGGTAACTGCTCGACGCAATAGATCAAGAACCTCTGAGGTCGAGTGAGAATCTAGGTTACCGGTGGGTTCGTCAGCAACGATGACTGCGGGACGGCTCATCAGTGCACGAGCTACAGCCACACGCTGCTGCTGGCCACCCGAAAGTTCTGATGGCCTGTGGTTGAGGCGTTGTTCCAGCCCTAGCGAAGAAACAACGAAGGTGAACCAGTCTTCATCAACTTTCTGTCCTGCAAGTTCCAAGGGGAGAAGGATGTTTGCCTTGGCATCCAGGGTGGGAATCAAGTTGAAGCTCTGGAAGATGAAACCGATGCGGTCGCGGCGAAGTTTCGTCAGATCAGCATCTTTCAAAGCGGTGATTTCTGTGTTTTCAATGAGCACGCGACCTGAGGTCAGCGAATCGAGTCCCGCAAGAATGTGCATCATGGTGGACTTACCCGAGCCGGAGGGGCCCATGATTGCGGTGAATTCACCAGAGTAGAAATCAACGGTGACGTTATTGAGGGCAGTGACCTGGGTATCACCCATGCCGTAAACCTTGGACACGTTAGCGAGGCGAACGATCGGGGTCGCAGATGGATCTGTATTCATGCCTCCATCATGGCGGTGCGAGCAGAGCGAGCGCTATGGGGGGATGCCCTGGGCCTTCCCTGATTTCCCCCGGTGTATCCCTTAGTCTTTGGTGGCGCTGGAGGGTGCTTTCTCGCTCAAGCTCAGTCCTCGGAAGCGGTTGAGGGCCGCTGCGACATCGACGAGGCGTGGGCGGGCAAGGCGTCCTGGCAGGGCGTGCGCCCCGAATTTTACGACAGCATCTAAACCTTCAGAGTTCAGTGCGCGCTCAAGGCGCGCCAAAAGATCACTGAGGCTACTTGCCCCATTCGCGTAGGTGTAAAGCAATCCGCGAAGCATCCATGCAATTGCCTCGGTCTGCCCAGGATCCACAATCTGCTCAACGTCGCCCAAGTCAAGGTTGATCTTGTCGATGGTGATTGAGGACAAACCTGCTGCCTTCGTCTTTGGTCGATCGGAGGAATGCAAGCGCGCAGGGGCGCGCCGCGCTAAAGGAGCGCTCATTGTCAGGTTCTGATGTGCACGAGGAAGCTCATCGACGATGTGACGTGCCCGATCGCTCACGTCTAGGCAGCGGTAGTGGTCCATCATCAAGACCCGATCTGCCTGATCGAGATAATCTCCCGATCCGCCCATGACGAGGATTGTTGAGACACCCAGATCTTTGTGAAGGGAGGAAATTCGATCAACCAGGGGAGTGATCGGCTCTTTCTCTGATTGGACCAGCTCGCGCATGCGCGCATCACGGATCATGAGGTTCGTTGCGCTGGTGTCTTCGTCAATCAGTAGAAGCGTCGAAGCCAACTGGATTGACTCGATTAAGGATGCAGCCTGCGATGTTGAACCCGAGGCATTCTCAGTGGAGAAATGCGTTGTGCCGGTATCTCCCGGAAGATGAGTGATGAAGGATGAGACATCGACGCCGGTGACCGCCCGACCATCGGCAGCGCGTACCTTCATCGCATCCTCAAGGGTTGCAACGTATTCGCGGCCATCTCCAGGAATGTGCGCATATACGCCACGCTGAATCGCACCCAAAAGCGTGGACTTACCGTGGTATCCGCCGCCGACAATCACCGTGACTCCGGGCTCGATTGCCATCCCGCGAAGGATGCCGGCGTGAGGGAGCTCGACCTCGGCCTCGGCAGTGGCGGGGGAGGAGAAAGGAAGTGCACCCTCCATGGGGGACTGCGAGACTCCGCTGCGGCGAGCAAGAATGGAACCGTTGGCGATGAAAGATACCCAGCCGCGATCGATGAGGATCTGCTGCAGGGCACGATAATCCTCGTAAACCGCGATATGACGCAACAAAGCCTCACGTTCGCGTTCGACTTCAGGAATATCGCTCAGGTAGTCGAAAGTATCTTGGACTGCATCCGGTACGTCGAGGTCGAAAATCTGTGCTGCGCGGTGGCCAAGGATTGTTCGGCCTCGTGCGGGCATACGGACTTCAAAACGCAATTCAACGCGGTCGGGCTTGACGGTGCAGGCACTGCGATCAAGAATCTCGACGCTGGGGGACATTACCTGAATGTCATGAAGGCGTCGCTCGCGTAGGGAACGGTTGAAAGCACGCAGTAGGTAATCTGCGCACGCTGCCCGGGCATCGGGTGAGGCGATTGCGGCCTGTGGAAGTCCCATTTCCTGCGGGGTTGAAATGGCACGCACCTTCGAGGGCGGAGCGTAGGGATCGGCCTGAATTCGGTCGATTGAAAGCGAGAAGCTCCCGAAATCCCACATTCCAACGACGGACTTGTAAGCGGGATACGAGCGTCCATCAAGTTTGTGAAGCGTTCGGATGAGTTCCTCATCGCTACCGGTGTGTTTGCGGAACTCAGCGGTAGAACTCTGGCCGGAAATGCGCTGTGCGCGCTCTTGATTGCTTGAGGTGCTCATGAGCTCAGCCGATCGCGTGCGAGATCGTGATGATCGCGTAAATGATGAGGAAAACGACCAGGCAGGAGTGAATGATCGTGCCTGCGATGCCCAGAGATCGGGCGATGAGGGCCTTCTGATAGGAATTTTCGGGAAGGGATGCCGAGCGAGCGTTCTTGATCGCGGAAGTGCTCCATGCCCATGCCGGAATCGAGCCGAAAAGGCCGATGAGGAACAGGCCAAGAAGAGCAAGAACCAGCGGGCCGTTGCTGGGGACATTGCGCGCCTCCAGCGTCGGGGTGGCCGGCGTGTAGGTGAATTCAGGTGCACCGAACTGGGGTTGAGAGGAAGTTTGGGGCTGTTGGGGTGCAGCCGGAGTTGGCGCTGGTATTGCCGAGGGAGGCGCTGGCACTTGCGGTACCTGCGCGGATTCCGCGTATCCCGAAGCGTTCATTGGGATGGGGGCTTTGAATGGTCCGGAGTTCTGCGGATCAGGTTGCGTCATGTCTCCATCATAGGCAATGGCTTGAGGTGCAGGCGCGTTCCAAGCATCCTCTAAGCTTGCTCCACATGAAGTTGGTGTTTGTCACAGGTTATAGCCTGTGTCTTTTCCTGACTTCGTGTGGCTTTCCGAGGCCGTGCCCTCACGTGGCTTTCCGAGGCCGTGCCCCCCACGTGACTTTCCGAGGCCGTGCCCCCACGCCTCTTTCCGAGGCCGTGCCCGCTGGTCCGCGTGCCTCTTTCCGCACCCGGAGACACTCCGCGCAGCAGCACAAATACAATGCGGGGGCCGGTTTCCCGACCCCCGCTCTACCCGGCAAACGGGCTTGACATCACAGCATGCAGGACACGCAGCCCGAAACTTCGGTGCCTTCCAGTGCCATCTGACGCAGTCGCATGTAGTACAGGGTCTTGATGCCCTTCTTCCACGCGTAGATGTAGGACTTGTTGAGGTCACGCGTGGTCACCGTATCGGGGTAGAACAGCGTGAGCGACAGGCCCTGATCGACGTGCTGGGTCGCAACCGCGTAGGTGTCGATGATCTTCTCGGGGCCGATTTCGTACGCATCCTGGTAGTACTCCAGGTTTTCGTTCGTCATGTAGGGCGCCGGGTAGTAGACGCGACCGATCTTGCCTTCCTTGCGGATTTCGATGCGCGAGACGATCGGGTGGATCGATGAGGTCGAGCCGTTGATGTACGAGATCGAACCGGTCGGCGGGACCGCCTGCAGGTTCTGGTTGTACATTCCGTACTGGGCGACGTCGGCCGCCAGAGCCGCCCAATCCTCCTGCGTGGGCAGGTGGATTGTCGAGGCCGCAAGAAGTTCGCGGCAACGCTCAGTTTGGGGCTCCCACACCTGGTCGATGTATTTGCGGAAGTACTCGCCCGAGGCGTATTGGGAATCCTCGAAGCCCTCGAAGCTCACTCCGCGCTCGCGGGCGATTGTGCACGAGGCCTTGATGGCCTCGTAGGCGACGGCCATAAAGTACATATTCGTGAAGTCCAGGGCTTCTTCGCTGCCGTAGTAAACGTGCTCGCGAGCGAGGTAACCGTGGAGGTTCATCTGACCCAGGCCGATGGCGTGGCTCATGGCGTTACCGCGGGCAATCGAAGGTACCGACTGGATATCCGACAGATCAGAGACGGCAGTCAAACCGCGGATTGCGGTCTCGATGGTCTTGGAGAAATCCGGGGAATCCATGGTCTTCGCGATATTGAGCGAGCCCAGGTTGCAGGAAATGTCCTTACCAATGTGCGAGTACGAGAGGTCATCGTTGTAGGTCGAGGCTTCGGACACCTGGAGGATCTCCGAGCACAGGTTCGACATGGTGATGCGGCCCTTGATGGGGTTCGCAGCATTGACCGTGTCTTCGAAGACAATGTAGGGGTAGCCGGACTCGAACTGGATTTCAGCGATGGTCTGGAAGAAACGACGTGCGTTGATCTTCTTCTTGTGGATACGGCCATCATCGACCATCTCGTGGTATTTCTCGGTGACTGAGATTTCCGAGAAGGGCACGCCGTAGACGCGCTCGACATCGTAGGGACTGAATAGGTACATGTCCTCGTTCTTGCGGGCCAGTTCGAAGGTGATGTCGGGGATGACCACGCCCAAGGAGAGGGTCTTAATACGGATCTTCTCATCCGCATTCTCGCGCTTGGTGTCCAGGAACTGCATGATGTCCGGGTGGTGTGCGTGCAGGTAGACGGCACCCGCGCCCTGACGTGCGCCCAGCTGGTTCGCGTAGGAGAAAGAGTCCTCGAGAAGCTTCATAACGGGAACTACGCCACTGGACTGGTTCTGAATCTTCTTGATCGGGGCGCCGGCCTCGCGAAGGTTGGTGAGCTGCAGGGCCACGCCACCGCCGCGCTTGGACAGCTGCAGTGCGGAGTTGATGCCGCGGGCGATGGATTCCATGTTGTCTTCGATGCGCAGAAGGAAGCAGGAGACGAGCTCGCCTCGGGCGGCCTTGCCGGCATTGAGGAAGGTCGGGGTTGCCGGCTGGAAACGTCCGGTCATCATCTCATCGACCAGGTGGCGCGCCATCTCGATATCGCCCTGTGCCAAGTAGAGCGCGACCATGACGACGCGGTCTTCAAAGCGCTCTAGGTAGCGGGTCCCATCGAAGGTCTTGAGCGTGTACGAGGTGTAGTACTTGAAGGCGCCCAAGAAGGTGGGGAAGCGGAACTTGTGGGCGTAGGCTTGCTTGTGGAGGTCCTTGATGTCTTGGAAGTCGTATTGGTCCAAGACATGCTTCTCGTAGTAGCCCTGCTCGACCAGGTATTCCATCTTCTCTTCCAGGTCGTGGAAGAAAACGGTGTTCTGGTTGACGTGCTGGAGGAAGTACTGGCGCGCTGCCTGTCGATCGGCCTCGAATTGGATCTTGCCGTCGGCGTCGTAGAGGTTCAGTTGCGCGTTGAGCGCGTGGTAATCCAGCTCGGGGGAGGGGGCTGTTTCTACTCCTGTGTCGGTGAGGTTTTCTGCCAAAACTCGCTCAATCCTTCGCGAACTCGTGAGACGTCTTCGGCAGTGCCGAGGAGCTCAAATTTATACATGTGGGGGATGTGTAATTTTGCGGAGATGATGTCTCCGGCCAGGCAGTAGGCCGTGCCGAAGTTGGTGTTCCCAGAAGAGATGACTCCGCGGCAGAGGCCACGGTTGTGTTCATCGTTGAGGAACTTGATGACTTGTTTGGGGACCGCTCCCTTGACGTTGCCTCCGCCATAGGTGGGGACGATGAGGACGTAGGGCTGATCGACGTGAAGGAATCCGTCACGGGGGAGAAGCGGGATTCGCTGTGCTGGGAATCCGAGTTTTTCCACGAAACGGCGGGTATTGCCCGTCGCCGACGAGAAGTAGACGACGTTGACCATGTGGTCTTTTCCTTTCACGAGGCCGCCCCTGGGCAGGGAGCAAAAAGTGACCCGGTCCCCCGGTTTGTTTGGGGGACCGGGTGGGTTGCTTTTAGGCGTTAACGACGCGTGCCGTTCCCATTGCCGAGGCCTGCGCTGCGGCCTTGATGAGATCGGGGCGGTAGCCGCTCCAGTGGTCTTCACCGGCGATAACGACGGGAGCTTGCTGGTAGCCCAAGCCCTTAATGAACTCGAGTGCCGAGGGATCTTCGGTGAGGTCGACCTTCGTGTAGTCCAGTCCCTGCTTGTCGAGTGCGCGGTAGGTCGCATCGCACTGGACACACATGGGCTTGGAGTAGACGGTGATAGACATGGTCGGACCTTTCAATGTCGTGTGTTGATGTGTGTTTTTCCGCTGTTTACCCGGGGGAGCGGAACATGCGATAACACTACACCTTGTGTGTGCTTTCGTCACGAGACCCAATATGTTGTGTCTAACTATGTTCCTGACCCTAGATGTGGATGGATGAGTGTTCCTCTGTGGATGGGGTGTGGATGAGGGTGGCTTACATCGGTGTAATTTGAGGAAATTGTGCCCGAGGGGGCCTGTGGATAGAGCTCCTCAATTTCTCCACAGAGTGGGTTGAGGCTGTGGGTAAGCGCACGAAAAATTCGAAAAATTTCGTGCCCATGTCGGCGTGTCGCATCTACCGCATGAGCGTTTGGGGCTTCGTCCCGAATGGATTGCCGGTGGTCACCATGAAACAGCGCCTCAGGCAGATAACTTTGCCCAAGACACGGACCCTGTAAATGACTAGTTCAATCGCCATCACTTAATCTGTTTAAAGATCCCGTACAACAGGAGAACACAAAAATGACAACTCTTCAGACCCGTCGAGGTATCAGCCTCCTCGCCGTCATCGCGGTTGCCACCGGTGCCGCAGCGGTTCCTGGTATTGCTACGGCAGCCCCCTCCGGATCGGCATTCGGTGTTGTTGCCACCGCTGAGCGTCTTCCCTCACTGGTTGATCTGGATACCAACAGGACCGGCTCCATCACCATCCACAAGCTAGTGAAGGACGCCACCAACGGCATCAGCGAAGGTAGCGGTCTTGAGGACAGCACCGTCACCGGTACCCCGCTTGACGGCACAAAGTTCACCGTCGAGCGTTTGACCAATGTCGACCTGACCACTCAGGCCGGCTGGGAGAAGCTCGTTGGTTTCAACGGTGACGTTGCTACCGCGAAGGCAGACGGCGTTGACGCAGCAGTTGAGAAGACCACCGCTGGCGGCGGTCTGGCCACCTTCTCCAACCTGCCCCTGGGCGCCTACGTCGTGACCGAGACCGAAACCCCCGCGGGCTACGTCGGCTCCAAGCCCTTCATCGTCACGGTTCCGATGACAAACCCGAAGGACCTGAACAAGTGGGTCTACGACGTTCACGCATACCCGAAGAACGCCAAGGCCGGCGTCGAGAAGACCGTCGCCGACGAGAGCACCCCCGCGGTGGGTTCGGAGATTTCCTACGCCTTGAAGTCCGACATCCCCGCAGTTGAGGGCCTTGACTTCTACGATGTCGTCGACCAGTACGATAAGCGAGTTGAACTGCCCGAAGCCGCCATCATGCTGAAGATCATCAACGGCAAGACCGGTGAGGTTGCTCTGACCAAGGGCACTGACTACAAGCTGATCGGCGCCACCGGCACCGACAGCACAACCATGTTCTGGACCGCTGAGTTCACTGAGACCGGCCGCGCCAAGCTGATTGCGAACCGTAAGGACGACACCACCAAGGTCCAGATGGACCTGGTTGGTACCGTCAAGGAAAAGGTCGGTACCGACGGTATCTTCAAGAACAAGGGCATCTTGCTCCCCAACGCTCCCACCAACGGTTGGAAGCCCAACTCGGGTGAGGTTCCCCCGCCGGATTACCCGAACTCTGAGGTTGTCTCCAAGTTTGGCAAGGTGAAGATCACCAAGGTTTCCGCAGAAGATACAAGCGCGAAGCTCAAGGGTGCAGAGTTCGAGGTGTACCAGTGCACGCCTGAAAGCACTCCCACCAAGAACTTCGACCCGGTTGACGCAACCCTGGACACGAAGCTGAGCCCCGCCGGTGTTACCACCTACGTGACCGACGCAAACGGTGAGGTTGCCATCGATGGCCTGCGCAACAACGACTGGGCAAACAACAAGCAGGTCACCAACCCCGGTTGGTACTGCCTCGTTGAGACCAAGGCTCCCGAAGGCTTCGAGCTCCAGACTCGCCCGATCGCCTTCCAGGTCCTCGAGACCAACTCGACGGCTAATAACCACTACACCCTGGAGACCGCGGTCAAGGATGCTCCTCGCAATGGTGGATTCCGCCTTCCCATTACCGGTGCTGCCGGTGTGGGCGTGCTGATCGCAGCTGGCTCCGCACTTGTTGTCGGCGCTGGCGCCATCACCATTGCGAACAAGCGTCGCAAGTAAAACG
>OCPI01000399.1_pt1 | contig 17455 bp, 11 predicted proteins | sample 1476291 | NCBI WGS metagenome assembly OCPI01 (sample SAMEA2580054, study PRJEB22360) | human gut metagenome | reverse complement strand
CGGTCCCCGGCGCACGCGGCTCCTCCCCACTCCTGAAGAAGGTGGCGGGGGCGGTAGCCGCCACTGCAGCGTTGGGGGCCGCCACAGCGGCGTACGGGCACTTTATTGAACTGAATAATTTTCAGCTCCGCGCCGAGTCCCTGCCGGTGCTGCCTGCCGGTAGCCCCGACTTCAGGATTCTGCACATCTCGGATATGCACATGATCCCGGGGCAACGGAAGAAATCCGAGTTCATGCACTCACTGGCCGCGTTAGAGCCAGATCTGGTCATGAACACGGGCGATAACCTCTCGCACGTGGGTGGCATGGAGCCGCTGCTGGAGGCGCTCGACCCGCTCATGGACTTCCCCGGCGTGTTTGTGCCCGGCTCAAATTGCTATTTCGCCCCCATTTTCAAGAACCCGGCACGCTACCTGTGGCAGCCGCGCACCCCGCAGATGATTGAGGAGGGCTCGCGTGTGGCCCTGCCCATCGAGCAGATGCACGAGGCTTTCGAATCGCGCGGCTGGACGGGCCTGGTCAACCGCTACGACACGCTGACGCTGAACGGTCTGCGTCTGGAGTTCTCCGGTGTGGATGACCCACACCTGCGTTACGATGAGCACCCCGGGTTTGCCCCCGGTGCCTTTGATGAGGGCGATGAGCCGAGCGTGCACATCGGTGTGGCCCACGCCCCCTACATGCGCACCCTGCACCGTTTTGTGCAGGACGGCGCACAGGCCATCTTTGCCGGTCATACGCACGGCGGCCAGGTCTGCCTGCCCGGCGGCCACGCCCTGGTGAGCAACTGCGATCTGCCGCCTTCACGTGCGAAGGGGGTCAGTGAGCAGTCCGGTGTTCCGGTCCAGGTTTCTGCCGGTTTGGGTACTTCTCGTTTTGCTCCGGTGCGTCTGTTCTGCCCGCCGGAGGCGGTCCTGGTGACCCTCACGGCTCGCGATAAGGATCAGGCTACCACCGGTGCTTCGGCGGGTGGTCACCGCTAATGTCTGATGCTGCTACAGACCATACGAAAAAGCGCCGCCGTAACCCGTTCCTAGAAACTGCGAGCGAGCCGACCCCCGACCCTATCGACTACGCAAACGGTCAGCGTGCCCCGCGCACTCTCGCCGCCTATGCTCGTCCGATTCGTGTGCGCTGGGGTGTGGGTCTGCTCGTGGCGTTCGGTGCCGGTGCCCTTGAGATTTCCATCCCGCAGGTACTGCAGATTATTGTGGATCATCTCTCGCAGAGCACCACCGAGAGCGCTATCTGGATTGCCGGCGGTCTGGTGCTTCTGCTGGGTATTGCGCATGCCTCCTTCACGTATTGGAGGCGCTGGCTGATTGTGGACCCGACCTCCACGATTGAGCTGTCCATGCGTATGAACTTCTTTGATCGCCTGCTCAGCGCCCCGCTTTCTTTGTTGGATCGTTGGCCCTCCGGTCAGTTGCTGACCCGTTCCATGAGCGATTTGGGTACGATTCGCCGTTGGTTGTCTTTCGGTATTGTTCAGATGCTGACTGTTGTGGTGATGTTCCTGGTCGGTGGCTTCTTCATGCTGCGTTCTTCGCCGTCGCTGGCGCTGGTGTTCGTGGTGACAGTGCCTATTCTGGTGCTGTCGCTGGTGAACTTCACCCGCAAGTACTACCGCGCTTCACATGAGATTCAGCAACTGACCGGCGACCTTTCGACCCGCATCGAGGAGTCGGTGCGCGGCATCCGCGTGATTAAGGCGCTGGGCCGCTCCCCCGAGCAGATTCAGGAATATTCCGAGTCAGTGGACGCTCTGCAGGTACGTGAGTACGGCAGGTCGATGCTGGTGGCTCGTGTTGCCCTGTATCAGGGCCTGATTATGGGTGTCTCCACGGCGGTGGCGCTGGCTGTGGGTGCTTCGCAGGTTGCAGCGGGTACCCTGAGCCTGGGCGCGATGACCGCCTACTTTGCGGTGCAGACAACCGTGCTGAGTCACGTGATTCGCTCGACCTCGCTCATGTCCGCGTACCTGAGCTATAAGGTGGCGTTGGAACGCCACAACGAGGTTATGGACGAGCCCGGCTTTGAGGCGGTGCCGCTGGTTCGTGGCTCCGTGGCTGTGTCTGGGCCCGAGCATCCGCAGGGTGCTTCTGATTCGTCAACAGTCGCTGGAGTACCCGTTCAGAGTGGCTCCGGGAAGGAAACTATGCAGTACCCCAGCGGTGGCGCAGTATCTGTCACTTTCGATCACGTTCAGTTCAGCTACGACGCAGCCGAAGCACCTGCCGAGCCTGCTGTTGAGGCAAACTCTGCGGTTAAGGCACCCGAGGTTTCCGTACTGAAGAACATAAACTTCAAGGTCTTCCCGGGCGAGATTCTGGCCCTGGTTGGCGCAACCGGTAGCGGCAAATCCACTGTGCTGTCGCTGGTTCCGCGTTTCTACGAGCCGACCTCCGGTTCCCTGCGTTTTGGCACCCGAGATACCACCGAAATGTCTCTTGAGGAGGTACGCGCCCAGACCGCGTTCGTCTTTGAGGAGGCGGTGCTCTTCTCCGGCACGGTCCGCGAGAACGTGCTGATGGGTGTTGCTGAGCAGTACGAGCGCGGCACGGAGGATGAGGACTACCCGGCCACAGAAGAGCTGGAGGCGACCCTTCATACCGCGTTGCAGTTGGCTGCGTGCGATTTTGTGGCGGATCTTCCGCAGGGTCTGGATACCGTCATTGGTGAGGAGGGTCTGAGCCTGTCCGGTGGTCAGCGTCAGCGTCTGTCGTTGGCGCGTGCTTTGGCGAAGCGCCCCTCCGTGCTGTTGTTGGATGATCCGTTCTCGGCGCTGGACGTGAATACTGAGGAGCGTATTATTACCGGCCTGCGTGAGGGTCTGGAGGGTCTGGGCGGTGCCACGACTCTGTTGACGGCGCATCGCCCCTCGACGGTGGCCCTGGCGGACCGCGTGCTGTTGATGGTTGACGGCACGATTGCGGCTGAGGGCACCCACGCCGAGCTGATGGAGTCTTCTGAGCAGTACCGCCAGCTGATGACGATGGAGGAGGGCTAATGGCCCATCATCGTCCGGCGGAGCCGCGGGAGCAGATGAGCCCGCAGGAGCGCGCGGAGACCCGTGAACGCTCGATGGCGCTGCTACGCCAGATGTTGCGCCCGCACCGTGGGGCGTTGGCTCTGTCGATTATTTCGGTGCTTTTGGTCTCGGGTTCCTCGGCGATTGCGCCGATTCTGATTGCCCGCGTCCTGGATAGTTCCATTGAGCCGCTCAAGCAGGGTGACGTTTCTCCCCTGCTGACTCTGCTGACGTTTTTTGTGGCGGCTACCGCGGTGACCGCGATCTTCTCGTTGGGTCAATGTGGCGTACACGGTGCGTGTGTCGCTGGGCGTGGTGGTGTACCTGCGTAAGCGGGTGTTCCGTCACGCGCAGTCGCTGAGCGTGTCGTTCCATGAGCGGTACACTTCGGGCAAGGTCATTTCGCGTCTGACCAGCGATATTGATACGGTCCGCAGCTTCTTGGACAGCGGCATCAGCCAGTTGGCGATTACTTTGCTGTCCATGGTGATTTCTGCGGTCGCTATTTTCCTTCTGGATTGGCGTATTGGTCTGTTCATGCTGGTCATGGGCGTGCCGATTTACTTCTTGACGCGCTGGTTCCAGAAGAGGGCGGTGCCGGTTTTCCGCACGATGCGTTCTGAGTCTGCGCACTTGACGAGCCGTTTTGTGGAGACGTTTACGGGTATCCGCGCGGTGAAGGCCTTTGGTGCGGAGGCTCAGATGCGCGTCGAATACGCTCAGGCGTCGGAGCGTTACCGCCTGGCGGTGATGGATTCGATTAAGATTTTCGGCATATACTCGCCTGTGCTGATGCTTTTGGGCAATGTGTTTATTGCCGGTGCGCTGATACTGGGTGGTTATGCGGTGCTGGGCGGCACCATGCAGATTGGTACCCTGCTGGCGTTGGTGATTTACGCGAACCGTGTGTTTGAGCCGGTCATGCAGCTCTCTGAGTTCTACAACATGTTCCAGTCGGCGATGTCCGCGTTGGAGAAGCTGTCGTCATTCTTGGCTGAGGAGCCGGAGGTTGCTGAACCTCAGCATCCGCATGAGCGCGCTGTAGAGTCTGCAACTGGTTCTTCCACTGCTGAGGGTGCAACCGACAAGGTTCGGGGCGCCCTGGTCGAACTGGATTCGGCGGTCTTTGGGTACACGTCGAATCGTCACGCGCTGAATGAGACGAGCCTGCGCATTGAGCCGGGGACGACTGTGGCGCTGGTGGGTGCTACGGGTGCCGGTAAGTCGACTATCGCTAAGCTGGTGGCTCGTTTCTACGATGTTTCATCCGGTCAGGTGCGTATTGACGGCGTGGTTATTCGCCAGCTGGCGGATGTACAGTTGCGCCGTGAGGTGCTCATGCTGACTCAGGAAGTGTTCCTGTTCTCTACGAGTGTTCTGGAGAATATCCGTATGGGTAACCCCCAGGCGTCTGATGAGCAGGTGAAGGCTGCCGCGAAGGCAGTGGGCGCTGACGCGTTCATTGAGCGTCTGTGTGATGGCTACGAGTCGCGTCTGGGTCGTGGCGGTATTACCCTGTCGGCGGGTCAGCGTCAGCTGGTGTCCTTTGCTCGCGTGTTCTTGGCGAATCCGCGGGTGCTGATTCTGGATGAGGCGACGGCTTCGCTGGACATTCCGAGTGAGCGTGCGGTGCAGGCGGCGTTGCATACCGTGTTGGCGGGCCGTACGGCGCTGGTGATTGCGCATCGCCTCTCGACGGTTTTGGGTGCTGATCGTGTGCTGGTAATTCATGAGGGTTCCGTAGTGGAGGATGGTTCCCCGCAGCAGCTGATTGCTTCCGGCGGTCGTTTTGCGGCGATGTACGCCTCCTGGGATGAGCTGAATCAGGTTCAGGAGGCTGACGCCTAGAAACTTTATCTGCCCCTCCCCGAGTGGTGGCATGTTGCGGTGTTGCGTTCTGAATTTTTTTGGGTTATCCTGGGTGAGCTGCCTACGGTATTTGCTGATAGGTCAACATCGGGATGTGGCGCAGCTTGGTAGCGCGCGTCGTTCGGGACGACGAGGTCGCAGGTTCAAATCCTGTCATCCCGACAACTAGCCCCGGTCCGCTGGACCGGGGCTTTGTCGTATCTGAAGTATTCTCCTCGCACAGACTCTACACGTATACGCAGGCGGCCCCCTACCCGCGGTATGCCGGTAGGGGCCGTCGTTCACGCTGCGTTCTTTAGCCGCGCCCGGAGATGAGGGCGAGCACTGCCTCCAGGGGGCCGCGTCCGGCAAGGGAGCGCGCCATGCGGGCCCAGAGTGCGCAGAATCCCACCGCGATGATGATGCCCAGAATCAGGAAGGCGGTCCAGTACACGGCGGTGCCCCAACCTCCCGTGGCAACGTAGTGCTCACCCACGGTAAAGGCCTTGATGGTGGGGCCGGCGTAGATAATGAGCGCGCTCAGCACGATGGAGGCGCTCAGCGACATCTGCCCGAGGCGGGCAACGGGGGTGAGGGCACCCGCCTGTGCGGAAAGTAGTCGCGCACATTCGGCCCAGAAGTAGAGCGTGGCGGCCAGACTGAGGGTCAGCTGCACGTGGGGCGCATCCAGCACGCCGAGCCCGGTGTAGGGGTTGAAGACGCGGTAGACGGAGAGCGCCAGCACTGCGAGCACGACGGGCACCGCGATCTTGGCCCCCAGGCTCGTGTAGAGGCGCACCAGCAGAATACCCAGGCACATGACCCAGAGCAGCTGGGCACTGGCGGTGAGGTTCAGTCCGTTAGCCTTGAGGAGGGGGAACGCCCCGGCGCTCCATGCATCGGCCCGTCCGGCGGCTTCGAGGAGGACGTTGTGGGTCCAGGAGAGATACGGGCTCGTAACAACGGTCAGCACGGCAAGGGCCCAGAGCGGCAGGTGAACGACGGCTAGGGTTAGCAGGGTCAGGATTGCCAGGTGGATGAGCACATCGAAGGGCAGGGAGTACGCGAATCCTTGGGAGGGTGTGGTCACGCCGGGTAGCGGAACGTATGCCGCGCCCTGCACGACAGCAACGCCCAGTACAAGCAGGGCGAGGAAACGCACGATGGTTCCGGCGAAGAGCTGCGGGAAGCTTGCGGTGCGCGCGTAGTGCCAGGCGGCGGCGCCGAGGATGGCAGCGAAGAGCGGCTCGGCGGGGGTGACCAGTTGCGGCACCCAGAACGTCCACGAGACGGGGATGAGCTGTAGCCAGTATCCGAAGGCGATGAGCAGGGTGATGACGGCGTAGGCGCGGGCCAGGTCGAGTCCGAGGTCGCGCCGCGTTCCGCCTAGGGAGGCGGCACGCAGGGCTGGGCCGCCGGAGGTGGTGGGCGCTGTGGTTCGTGCTGCCATATGTCGCTCTTTCGGGTGGTTCGGTGTGGTGAGTGCGGGCCGGGTGGCGATGCCTCCGGCACAGGTGTTAAGTGTAGCGTCGATTGCTGTGCGGGCAGGGGCGCGACCGGTGGAGCCATCGTCACGTTGCCCGACGGTCTTGCGTTCCGAGTCTGCTGGCAATTTGTGGGGCGGTGGGGTGAGAGGCTTCTGAGTAGGAACGATGGCGTGAGGTATGTAGTATAGGTAGGTTCTTTAGTAGCGTGCTTAGCCGTTGCCCGCTATATTCTTTATTCTGCATATGAGGTTCTATGTTTTCCACTCTACCGCTCCTTTCATCTGTAGCTCTGGAGGTGCCTAGCGCCATACTCGCTTCGGGTACGACTCTGAGCGATGCGGCGCCCGTGACAAGTAACGCCCAGTTTGTTTCTATTTTTTGGATTACGCTGGTCGCGTTAATTTCTCCTGTGCTTTCGCGGCTGACGGGCAAACGCATCCCTGATGTGGTGTTCCTGCTCATTTTTGGCATGCTCATTGGCCCGAACGTGTTGCATCTGGCCGGCACCGAGGGTGGCATCCCCCTGCTGAAGGAGCTGGGTCTGGGTATGCTTTTCCTGATTGCGGGCTTTGAGATTAATGTATCCTCTCTGCGCAGCCGCCAGGGCTCTGCCGCGCTGGTGACCTGGGGTGTGTGTTTCGGCTTGGGCATGTTGGGGGCGGCGCTGATGACCGGTTTCTCCCGTGAGGCGAATACCTACGTGGCGGTGGGTGTGGCGCTGAGCTCCACCGCGCTCGGCACCCTCCTACCGATGTTGAAGTCGCACGGTGCGGCTGGCACGGCAGTAGGCAATGCGGTGTTTGTGCACGGAGCGGTGGGCGAGCTTATGCCGATTTTTGCTATTTCTCTGTTGCTTTCTTCGCGGTCGCCGGGCATGGCGTTCGTGGTGCTGCTGGCTTTTATGGTTGTGGCTTTGGTGACGGCGCTGATTCCGCATCGTCTGTTTGCGCATCTGCCGGGTCTGCGCCGGATTATTGCGGCTGAGGCTAATACGACCGGCCAGACGATTCTGCGTCTTGCAATGTTCCTGCTCGCAACTCTTATCATGTGCACCGCTCTCTTTGATTTGGATGCGGTGCTGGGCGCCTTCGCTGCGGGCATTATCCTGCGTTCGCTGACTCCCCCGGCGGCTCTGCACCTGATTACGCGCCGTCTTGAGACGGTGGGTTTTGCCTTCACTATTCCGCTCTTCTTTGTGGTGAGCGGTATGGGTATTAGTGTTTCTGCGGTGACTTCAAACCCTTTGGGCTTGCTTGCAGTGGTTCTGGGCATTCTGCTCTGCCGCGGTGTTCCGGTGTTCTTGGCTGATATGCTGGTCGATACCCGTTCGGGTCTGGCTTCGAAGAATCAGAAGGCCCAGATGGCGCTTTACTCGGCGGCTGGTTTGCCTATTATCGTGGCGGTGACTGAGGTTGCGGTTTCTTCGGATTTGTTGGAGGAGTCCACAGCGTCGCTGCTGGTTGCCGGTGGCGCTCTGACGGTTCTGCTTTTCCCGCTGTTTGCGCTGTCCGTTCGTCATGCTTTTGGTGCTTCGGATTCGGCTCCGGAGCAGCCGAGCCGCAGGGAGCAGATGAACGCGAAGAAGGCTCAGCGTAATGCGCAGGTGAAGCTGACGACTGGGCTTATTCCGACGGTTCGTGCTGAGGCTAAGGCGCAGAGCTGTGAAGGGAATGATGCGTCCACGCGTGTTACCGCGAAGAAGCGTGTGGTTCCTCGCTCGTCGTCTCCGGGTTCTTCGCGTAATCTTTCGGAGTAGGTTTCTGCCGGCTGCGTAGGGTGGGTGTCTTCTTTCTCGGTGTATATCGCGTCGAGCAAAAAGGTTACATCCACTCTATGTGGCTTTTATATCGGAAACCCAAACACCCACTATTCCTCACACCACACCTTTACTCTTTCAAGTTTTTACGGGCGATACGTTGAACCACATTTTTTGGGACGTTCCTCAGCAGATGGACACCTCGAAAAACCCTGTTTATTCTTGCCCTCAGGACGTTTTCTCATTAAATTCGGATTTTTCACGCAAATATTACGAGACATGACGTGTCTTAGCTTTTGCGGGTGACACCCTGTCCTATAAAATTGAAAGTACACAGGGGTCGTCCCCTAAACACACATAAAACAACTACATACGCAGAACCGTTTCTGCTCCGGTGGAAGCCGGAGCGCGCCCCATGCACACGGGTCACGCTCCGCAGGGAACATAACTGGTTTAGGTTCCTCGTGGTTCTTCAAACACAAGGAGGAATATATGAGCGAGAGAGTTTACTCTCCTTAGATATCCCCTCTAGGCCTCGCACTGAATCCTAAAGATTGTCTGCACACACAGTCACTTCCGAAGGAAACATCATGCACCATCTACTCCTTACCGCGAGTACCGGTGGCGTGGAGCTGGACTTCCCGGCCTGGCTCCGAATTACCCACTTTATTAACTTCATTATGATGGGCTTCCTGATTCGTTCAGGTTGGGAGGTTCTTGCTTCTCACCCCCGTCTGTACTGGAACAACCACTGCACCCCGGGTTCCGAGTGGCTGAAGTTCACCAAGGACAAGGTCCCTACCACCCCCGGCGCATTTACTGCCCGTGACGATCAGCGTTCCCTGTCGCCGCTCATCTCTCTGCCCGGCAAGGGCCAGATTGGTCTGGGCCGCGCATGGCACGCACTGGTCACCTTCATCTGGATTGCTAACGGCCTGATTTACGTGGGCCTGCTGTTCCTGACCGGTCAGTGGCGCCGCATCGTCCCCACCAGCTGGGACATCTTCCCCAAGGCGTGGGAGTCCATCCAGATTTATGCTGGCCTGCATATCCCCTCGATTGAGCACTTCCAGCCCTACGACGCTCTGCAGCAGATTATGTACTTCACCGTGGTGTTCATTGTTGCGCCGCTGATGATTGCAACCGGCCCGATTATGAGCCCGGCCTTCTGCGGTCGTTTCCCCGGCTACGTGCGTCTGTTCCGTAACCGCCAGACTGCCCGTTCCATCCACTTCCTGGGTATGGCTTTCTACTGCGTGTTCAGCGTGATTCACGTTGCTCTCGTCTTCGTGGTTCACCCGCAGTACAACATCGCCCACATGATGCTGAACAAGCCGTACAACGAGGTTGACGCTGCTCAGTTCGCACAGGCAGTGACCATGCTGATTGGTGGCGTCGTCTTCGCTGTGGCTCTGTGGCTCCTGGCTTCCTACTGGTCCCTGCGCGACCTGCGATTCACCCAGACCTTCATTTGGGGTCTGACCCAGCCGATTCGTAACGTCCTGCTGGACCGCATCTCTTCGCGTCAGGTTCAGAAGAAGACCTTCACCGATGCTGATATCTCCCCCTTCCACTGGGTTAACACTCGTCCCCCGACAGAGCGTGAGAGCACCGAGTGGAACCGTCTGAAGGAGCAGGAGTTCGTTGACTACCGCCTCGAGATTGGCGGTCTGGTGAAGGAGCCGAAGTCCCTGAGCATCGACGATTTGAAGAAGCTCGGCAAGGAAGTCAACATCACCATGCACACCTGTATGCAGGGTTGGACCGGTATCGCTAAGTGGGAGGGCGTGCGCCTGCGCGATGTTCTCGCACTGGTAGAGAAGACCGACGAAGCCCGCTACGTCATGGTCACCTCCTTCGGCCACGTGGGCCACACCTACGACGGCCGCCCGACCGAGCCCTACTACGAGTGCCTGGACGTCTCCATGGCAATGGAAGACGAAACCATCCTGGCATGGGGCATGAACGACAAGCCGCTGCCCGACGTGCACGGTGGCCCGCTCCGTCTGCGTGCTGACTCCATGCACGGTTACAAGATGGTGAAGTGGGTCCGGAAGATCGAGTGGATTAACGATTACCGCGACGTTGGCGACGGCCAGGGCGGTAGCCGTGAGGACTCCGGTCTGCAGCACTTCGACGCACGTGCCTAATTCGTAGCGCGTCCTCTCAGACCATTCGGTCCGTGTGTATCTGGCGGACCCGGCTCTGAGGAGCACACACCTTGGGCGGGGGAAGAGTAATCTTCCCCCGCCCTTGTTTTGTGCCGCTGTACTTTATACCTACCCTATTGGCCAGGCCCTGCAGAGCCCAAAGGGCACCCGATGGGGCTCTAACCGGATATTTAGTGCAAGGGTGGGTATTTTCTAGGCCGGGGCCTAAGGGCCCCAAGCCTCGTAGCGCGGACGATGATTGCTCATAAAAACACCGTAGCTTCTCCGCTGACAGCCTGAGATTACCGTGTGACAAGGGAGAAAAGCGCACCTTAAACGTAAAGAACCGCCTAGCAGGCTCTGAAGGCCTGCTAGGCGGTTCTTTATTGAGGGGGTTCCGTTTTACTTGGCGTCGTAGATGATGACGTCCAGGGTACGGGGGCCGTGCACACCCTCCACACGGATCAGCTCGATATCGCTGGTTGCCGACGGACCAGAAATCATGGTCACGGGGCGGGTGTAGGTGATACGCTCAATCGACTCGGGCACCAGTTCCACCACGGTGGAACGCGGGACCACGCAGATGTGGTGGTCGGGCACCAAGGTGATGGCGCGGCGGCCTTCCTCCGGGTTGGTGTTCAAGAAGATGGTGCCGGTCTCTGCGCAAGAGACGGTCGAACCGGTCACTACAGCGTCCACGGCGTCCAGTTCCTTCAGGCTCAGGCAACCGGGCTTGAGGGTGCTACCGGAGTCGGTGACGTGCTTGCGCTCGGCGGTGTCGGCGGGCAGCCACTTCTTGTCCAGGCCCTCGGGTACCACGTAGGTGGACTTCTCACCCAGGCGCTCCGCGATAACCTCGGAGATGTTCTCCGGGTTGGCGAAGAAGACGTTGGCCTTGTAGTCAATCAGACGGTCGACGAGCATGTCGATGGTCTGCTCTTCGGTCAGCTCGCTGACGCGACGGTAGTTACGTACGGGCTCGGGGGCGACGGGTGCGTCGGCCAGGGACGAGCGGATACGTGCGAGGATATCTTCCTTAGCAGAGGACATTATGCGTTGTTCTCCTTAGCTTCACGGGCTGCCTGGGCGTCCATAGCGGCCTTGGCGTTTGCTGCCGCCTCAGCGACCTTACCCTTGTTGGCCTCAATAAGGGCCTGAATGTCAACGCGCTCAGCGTTATCGCGTGCCGGTGCCTTGCCCTTCTCCTTCTTCCACCAGTTGCGGAAGGATTCCTTGGGGGGCTCGGGGATGTCGCGGTAAGCGGTCCAACCACCGACGATACCGGGAACAGCGGTGATCTTGTGCTTGCGGCCACCGATAAGGCGAGACATGGGCAGGCCACGTTCTGCAACCGAGAGCATCTTACCGGAGGTGAAGAGCTTCTTCGCGCCGAGCATCATGCCGTCCATCTGCGAGAAGGGAGCCTTCTTGTTACCCTCGAACTCACGGACAGCGTGCTTGGACTCAACGTCCTTAGCGCGCAGGTGCACGAGGACCTCGGGGAAGTTAATCTTCACGGGGCACACCTCGTAGCACGCACCGCAGAGGGAGGATGCGTACGGCAGAGAGTTGTTGTGCGCAGCCTCGATACCGGAGAGCTGCGGGGATAGAATCGCACCAATGGGGCCCGGGTAGGTGGAGCCGTAGGCGTGACCGCCTGCACGCTCGTACACGGGGCACACGTTCATGCATGCGGAGCAACGGATGCAACGCAGTGCCTGGCGACCGAGCTCATCGGACAGAACGGCGGTACGGCCGTTATCGATGAGGATGACGTGCATGTTCTGCGGGCCGTCACCGGGGGTCACACCGGTCCACATGGAGGTGTAGGGGTTCATGCGCTCACCGGTGGAGGAACGGGGCAGCAACTGCAGGAAGGCCTCGTAGTCCTGGAAGGTGGGCAGAATCTTCTCGATACCCATGAAGGTAATCAGGGTGTCGGGCAGGGTGAGGCACATACGGCCGTTACCCTCGGACTCCACGATGGTCAGGGTACCGGTCTCAGCAATACCGAAGTTGGTACCGGAAACTGCCACGGTGGTGTTCAGGAACTTGTTGCGCAGACGGTTACGGGACGCCTCTGCCAGTTCTGCCGGCTCATCGGTGATGTCCGGGTTAATACCCTCAATTTCGCGCAGGAAGATGTCACGGATTTCGCGGCGGTTGCGGTGAATTGCGGGCACCAGAATGTGGGAGGGACGGTCGTGGCCGAGCTGCACGATTTCTTCCGCGAGGTCGGTCTCGATAGCGTTGATGCCGTTTTCTTCGAGGAACTCGTTCAGGCCGGTTTCTGCGGTTGCCATGGACTTAATCTTGATGATCTCGTCCACACCCTGCTCACGAATCAGGTCCAGAGCAATCTGGTTTGCCTCGGAGGCGTTGCGTGCCCAGTGCACGTGGCCGCCTGCTGCGGTGAAGTTACGCTCGAACTGCTCGAGCAGCTCGGGGAGGTTGGCCAGAACATAGTTCTTGACGGATTCACCGGTGTTACGCAGGTCCTGCCAGTCGGGCACCTCTGCGGTGACGCGTGCGCGCTTGTTACGAATCGCGTGGGTCACGAAACGCAGGTTGGCGCGCAACTGCTTGTTCTTGAGTTCTTCCTTCGCGTACTTAGGGAAGGGGGTTTCTTCGAAAATGTTGCCCTCGCCGTAGTGGACGACCTTGGGCATACCAAGCTGAATAGCGGTCATGAGGTCTTATCTTTCCTTAGCCGATCGAGAGCTCAACACGCTCGGAGTTGATCTTGAGCGGGTTTTCCTTGGTGGATGCGAGAATCTCAGCGAAGTGGATGGTCCGAACGTTCGAGCCACGACGCATCAGCGCGCCGCCGATGTTCATCAGGCAGGAGCAGTCACCACCGCTGCAGACGGAAGCGCCGGTTGCCTCAACGTTGTCAGCCTTGTCGTTGACCATTGCGCCGGAGACGTCAGCGTTCTTGAAGGAGAAGGTACCGCCGAAGCCGCAGCACTGATCCATGCCCTCAAGCTGGGTGTACTTAATACCCTCAACAGTGCGGAGCAGGTCCTGCTGGCGGGTGCCCAGGCCAAGCATGCGCATACCGTGGCAGGAGCTGTGGTAGGTGACGTGCTCGGGGAAGTAGGAGCCAAGCTGCTCGGCAGCGTTGGTGATGCCCAGAATGTCAATCAGTAGCTGGGAGAGCTCGAAAGTGCGGGATGCAATCTGCTCAGCCTTCAGGGCGAGCGCTTCGTCGCCACGGCTACGTGCAACCATTGCCTGCTGGTGGCGCAGGGAGGCAACGCAGGAACCCGAGGGGGCTACGGCTACGTCCCAGTCCCAAGAGTCAAAGGCCTCGACGTGGTTCTTAACGATTTCATAACCGTCGTCGAAGTAACCCGAGTTGACGTGCATCTGGGAGCAGCAGGTCTGGTTCGGGGGGAAGACAACCTCGTGGCCCAGGCGCTCAAGAATTTCGACGGTGGCGCGAGCTACGCGGGGGTACATGCCGTCAACAATGCACGTGGAGAAGAGTGCAATACGCATGACTTTTCCGTCCTTTCCTCTGTGTTCAGAGTTTCTCGGTCTCACCGCCTGCGTCTGGGGCAGGCGGAGCATTGTTGTGCGCAGCAGGGTCGTTGGTGGGATGCCCTAACAGTGCGGACAGACGGTGCACGCCCCAAGTGGAGGTGGGATGCGGTGGGATCAGAAACCGTAGTGATGTCTTATCTCGTCCTTGCTATTTAACACTGTTGCGTTTCTTTTCTCTACTCGAAATAGGGCATACTTTCCTTGTTAAATAAAGAGTTAGGTCATCCTGACCTGAAGGTGCCTTTTCTTGTCTTTCGGTATATGCAACCTCATCTCTTCCGTGCTGAGAATTCGGAGCACGCCACCCAAAGGCATTTGAACGCTCCTCAAACACAGATGGACAATGTGCGAATATGCAGGAAATAGACTCATACGTTCCTTTTTTCACCGTTTAAGGGACATTATTTTTCATAAACCCAACAATTGGTGTGCATTTTTACCTGCTATCCCTAATGCCCACCCCAATACAAAGATGCACACTCCCGGGTCGGGTTAGAAGACCAGGTGTCAGAACCTGGAATTAACTGTCACCACCGCAACATGGCGGCAAATTCACAGAAAAATTTCGAATTTACCGCATCCGAAGGCCTACAGCGGAGCTGAGCGTTTTGGTGAAACAGCAACACGTCAGGTATGGTTCTATACATGCGATGAATGGTCTGACCACATCCCCGCGAGGGAACAAAGATCCGTTCGCTCACGCACCATGAAATGGTCAGACCATATACAAGACACACCCTGAACCAAAGGAGTTCCAGTGGAAACTTACACCGCTGTAACCAATGCAGTTGGAGGTAGCCTCGGGCTGAGCGCGCTCGTCGCCACGATCCCCCTCCTCACCTTCTTCATCATGCTCCTGGGCATCAAGGCACGCGCCCACTGGTCCGCAATCGTGGCCCTGGTAGCATCCATCCTCGTGGCAGTCCTCGGCTTCCACATGCCCGCGGACCTCGGCGGTCTGAGCGCCGTCCGCGGCGCCATCTACGGCCTGGTCATCTGCTGGGTGATCCTGGGCGCTATCTGGTTCTACCAGATCACCGTTCTCTCCGGCCGCTTTGAGGACCTGCGCCGCGTCTTCGACCGCCTCGGTGGCGGCGACCTGCGCATCCAGGCAATCCTCATCGCATTCTGCTTCGGTGGCCTGCTTGAGGCGCTAGCCGGCTTCGGCGCTCCCGTCGCAATTACCGCAACTATGATTCTGGCCCTGGGCGTCAAGCCCCTCAAGGCCGCTATCACCGTGCTGCTGGCTAACACCGCTCCTGTGGCCTTCGGCGCCGTCGCTGTTCCGATTACCACCGCGGGTGACGTTGGCGGCAAGGACGCCCACATGATTGCGACCATCGTTGGTCACCAGGCTCCGTTCCTGGCAATGCTCGTTCCGCTCATCCTGCTGGTCATCCTGGACGGCATGAAGGGCCTGAAGGACGCTTGGCTGCCTGCACTGGTCATCGGTGTCTCCTTCGCTATCGCACAGTGGATTACCGCCGCAACCCCCGCGTACAACCTGACCGACGTGGTCGCCTGCATCGTTTCCATGGGTGTTGCTGTGCTCTTCCTGCAGTTCTGGAAGCCGCGCGGTGTCGAGGGTGTTCGCGAACGCTACGGCCTGCCCGCACAGAGCGAAGAGAAGGAAGCTCTGCCCGCCGTTCGCGTGTGGATGGCGCTGCTGCCCTACCTGATTGTGGTCGTTATCTTCGGTATTGCTAACCTGCACGCCGGCCTGAAGGCATGGCTGAAGAGCTTCGTGCTCAAGGTCGATATTCACGCCCTGAGCTCCCGCCTGGTCACCGCCAATGGCAAGCCCGTCAAGGACGCTGTCTACAACTTCGCATGGATGGCTAACCCCGGCACCCTGCTCGTCATCTCCGGCCTGATTGTTGCCGTTGTCTACTTCATCTTCAACGAGAAGGGCCGCTACGCCTTCAAGTTCCCGGCAATCTTCACCGAGTTCGGTTCCGTTGTCTACCGCATGCGCTGGTCCATCCTGACCATTGCTTCGGTTCTGGCGCTGGCATACGTCATGAACTTCTCCGGTCAGACCATTGCTATGGGTACCTTCCTGGCAGGCCTGGGCACCGTCTACGCGTTCCTCGCACCGGCTCTGGGCTGGATCGGTACCGCTGTGACCGGTTCGGACACCAGCGCAAACGCGCTGTTCTCCAAGCTGCAGGTGTCTGCTGCTGAGAACCTGCAGCACGCAGGTATCCACGGCGCAACCCCCGAGCTCATGCTGGCTGCTAACACCACCGGTGGTGTGGTCGGTAAGATGATCTCCCCGCAGTCGCTGGCTATTGCTGCCACCTCTGTGGACATGGAAGGTAAGGAATCCGACATCCTCAAGGCTGTTGTTCCCTGGTCCTTCGCAATGCTCGTGGTCGTCTGCATCCTGGTCTTCCTGCAGACCAACGTTCTGTCCTTCCTGATTCCCTAATCTTGGTTTTTGACTGAGACCAGGTCAGGACGAGGTGCGGAGTTTCCGCCTCGCACCACTGGATAGGTCACCATATTATTCGCCCCGGTTTGACCGGAGGCCACAGCGGGGCGGCGTACCTTTCCGGTATCGCCGCCTCGCTTTCTTTGTCTCTCAGCCACTCTTTACCTCGCTTCAGCCGCTACCCGGAGCTTTCCGCTCTTCCACGCTCCCCATCATTGTTAGGAGATTCCATGCCGCAGACTTCTCATGATGACCTTCAGCCCGGTACCTCCCCATCTGACACGGCCGCATCCGGGCCTGCTCAGCCTGCACGCCTCCAAGCTCACGAACCCATTCTGAAGGATCGTAGCTACAGCATCATCTTGGAGACCTTTGAGCGGCGTCTGCGCCTGGGTGAGTTACGTGTGGGCGATAAGCTCCCCTCCGAGCGTGAGCTGGCGGCACGGCACGGCATTTCCCGCCCCTCGGTGCGTGAGGGCCTTCGGGTTTTGAACGCGCTGGGTCTGATTCGTTCCAGCACCGGCTCGGGCCCGAAGTCGGGTGCGATTATCATTTCTGAGCCTTCGGATGCGCTCAGCTGGGCGTTGCGCATGCACATTGCGACCCGTAGCCTGCCGGTGAAGGACGTTGTCTCGACCCGCTTGCTGTTGGAGGGCCCTGCGGCGCGTGCGGCGGCTGCGGCACCGGACACCCCGGAGCGTGAGGCGGCGCTGGAGCGGGCGCGCGTGCATCTGGCGGAGATGGATGAGCAAATCAGTAATGAGCGCTTCCACTTCTGCGATACGCGTTTTCACTATGAGCTGTCGAAGCTTGGCGGCAATATTGTGCTTGATACGGTGATTGACTCTCTGCACATGGCGACGATGAGTTATGTGCAGGAGGCGGTTCCTTTCCTAAAGGATTGGGAAGCGGTCAAGCGCACGTTGCAGCAGCAGCATTACGGCATTATTGAGGCGATTGCTTCTCACGATGAGCAGGCAGCCTATGAGCGGGTGTGTGAGCACATTACGTGGTTTTATTCGCTGTCTGACCGGGCTGCGGAGGAGCGGGCGCGGCAGCATCCGGCGCGGGATCTTCTGCACGAGGATTTGTGCCACCAGAACATACACGACGAAGACGCTCACGCCGGCTAGGCTTTGCCCCTCAACCTCATAAACCCACATAGCTAAAGGGCGGTGCCCCGGAAGAATGACCTTCCGGGGC
>OCPI01000396.1_pt1 | contig 17655 bp, 8 predicted proteins | sample 1476291 | NCBI WGS metagenome assembly OCPI01 (sample SAMEA2580054, study PRJEB22360) | human gut metagenome | reverse complement strand
AGAGCCGCAGCCGCTCGACCTAGCCTAAATCCATCCTCACCGTACAAACGAGGTATTTGGTCGGGGATTTTTTCCAGTTCTCCCAAAGAAATGGGATCAAGAGTACCGTGTGCCATCAGCTGTTCGAACTGTGACAGCGAGCGAATTGCAATCAGCGCAACATTCTTCGGGAACTCGCATGCGAACTCCGCATAGATTTCCGGATCATGCTGACCATCATCACCGACTAAGATCCACTGAATATTTGGGAAGGTACGCACAAGACGCCGCAATTCACGTTTCTTATGTTCAACACCAGAACGGAACCATCCCGTATTTGATGGACCAAAATCCGTCATCAAGAAGGCGCCCATAGGAAAATCCGTTCGGCGCAAGAACTCGCGCAAGCCAGGTACCAGGTTCCACGGACCAGTCGACAGATACATCACCGGCAAGGCATTCGCCTGCTTTCCATGCGCGCCCAATGAAGAGGCCTTACGTTCGCTGCGTTTGTCTTGATCCGAAGGATAAAGATTGAAACGAGCTACTCGCCGCAAGAACCCCGCCATCCCTGGCACGGCCTCGCGATCAGAGACTCTCTCCATCAGCGCGTGCTTCGCGGCGGTCAACAAACGCGGAATCATCGAGACAATGATCGTGTCATCAATATCTGAAACAACACCGTAGCGTTCATCGTCACCGATCACTCGCAACGGGATATCAACAGATTTTGCCGCACGGATTCGACCAAGAACACGGCCATCTTCAGCCTTGCCCACACGTAAGAATGACTCTCCCGCAGCAGTAGCCCCTTCAACATCAGAAGAGGGATACAGGCGATCGCCCTCGCGAACACCCATTCGCTGAACATCCACCGCGTTCAGAGGCTGAATCGAGGCGAGCTGCCACCCCGGTTCCAAACCGTGCCCTTCAAGTTCAATGTCAACATATCCACCGCCGTCGGTAAAGACGACCTTCTGGGCTTGACCACAGGTCACCAGAACTGGCTGAAAAGGAACCTGAGCATCAAAAAACTGACGCCATCCTCGCCGCTGGGTCAACCACGAGCGCTCCCCCACTCGGTCTTCCATGATGACGCGAGCCAGAACGCGCGCACGACTCTGCGAGGCATACCCTCCAAAACCGACAACACCCGGGTAGAAGCCCGCCCATCCCAGCACTCGGGCAAGCCCCGTCGACGTGGCCTCGTCAAGGCGAGAGGCAACGGAAAGCGCAAGGGAGGGAAGGGTCTTTGGGGCAAACACCAATTTCAGTCCTCATTCAGAAGATCGCGCTGATGCTGCGCTTCTTCCACAGCAGACTTCTCCATGGAACGCCTCAAAGGCGGAAGACCAATGAGCATGATGAGAACCATGACCCACGCAAAGATTGCAATCATCACGTAGGCGCCGCCCGAACCATAACGGTCGGCAGCGGGACCCGCGGCAGAAGATCCCAACGAAACGCCCAGATTAATGGCAGTACTCAACCACGCCAGGCCTTCGGTCTGACGATGTCTAGGAACAGATTTGGTGACCATCATGTTGACGTTCGTCATGGTGGGGGCACAGGCAATACCGCTGATCAACATGATGACAGCCAAGGCAATGATCGTATGCGCCAGCAGATAGGCGGTCATACCAATTGCCAAGGCGACAACGCCAATCGCAAAGAGCTGCCACAGAGGACGTCGCCAGCTCCGCGCACCGTAGATCAGTGCGGCGATAAACGAGCCAAGCGAGAACATTGCAAGTAGAACACCCGAAAGAGCGGGAACCCCAAGTTCCTTGGTGAAAGCAACAGCAGCAATGTCATTTGCACCGAATTGTGCGCCCATTGCCGCGTAAGTCAGCGTGAGAACGATCATCGCGGGAAGAAGAAGCAGGGATCGTTCGCGTACGGGTGCCGAGGCCGTTGCGCCCTGAGCATCCGATGCCGCGTCCTTTGAGCACTCAGTTCCGTCGCTAGCTACCTGAGCGGCGCGACCAGCCTTCCCCAATGGAAGGGGTTCCGAAGAACGCTGGGATAAGAAGAGCACCGCGCCGACAGAAAGGAAAACAATGGAGACGACAACACCGGTCGTCGGGTGCAGAACGGTTCCCAAAACCGTTGCAACGACAGGCCCGACGATGTAGACGAATTCATCGACAGCGGCCTCGAGAGCAAATGCGCTATTGAGCTGTGACACCGTGTCGGTGGTGCGGATCCACCGAGCTCGGACCAATGCGCCCGGAGACCCCCAACTCGCACCAGCAATTCCGGCCGAAACGAACAAGATCGACGGCGAAGCCATCTGAAGAATCGCCACGAACAACACAATGGTCGCAGCTGCCGAGACCGCAAAAACCGGCCCCATAACTTTGAGCTGTCCGTAGCGGTCGACTAGGCGTGCCCACATCGGCGCGCTTACCGCCAAAGCGATGATATTGATCGCCGCAACCGCACCCGCGAGGGTGTAGTTTCCATAAGCCGCCTGGATCGCCAAGATGATCGAAATCGGCATAACGGACATGGGTAGGCGCAAAATGAAGCCGGCGGCTGAAAAACGCCATGCCCGGTTCAGACGAAGGATTTCCCCATAGGTCGACAGCACTGTGCCAGTTTATGCGTTCTTAGCTACCTTTGGCACTCCCCACGCTTATGGTGCCGCGCACCCCTTGAACGTGGGTTAGTTAGTCACTTCAATCTTTCCGTGAGCTCCGGCCTCAGCAAGGCTCATGATGTGGTTAACGAAGGTGTAGGTACCCGGCTCCTTAAAGGAAAGCTCCACAAAACCACCCTGCGCGGGAAGCATGGGGAAGGTCTGAGACCCCCCTCCCCCACGGCTAATGGCATTGCCGCCGTCGATGAGCGTGTACCCACCTTCATCCCAGACGGTATCGAATTGACCACCGACGATGTGGAAGGACATGGCGGTATTTGGGCCCGAATCCATCAGCCAGAAACGCACGCGCTGACCGACCTTCACCTTGAGGGGGTGCGCATCGTACTGGAAGGGGCGACCGTTGAATGCCTGCAGGTCAGGCATCATCGAGGCGATCTTCGTTGCGTTCGCAGTACCACCGTTGTCCCCCAAGTACAGCTCGGTCGCAACCATCGCGTACTCGTGATCCACTGGGCGCAGATCAGTGGGGTCAATAATCACCGCACCGGTCATGCCGTTAGCAATGTGCATAGACATGGGGTGCGTCGAGCAGTGATACATCCAGATACCGGCTGCCTTCGCTGTGAAGGTGTATTCCAGCGTTTGCCCCGGATCGATGGTCTTCATGGCCTCATCTGGCGCAATATCGCCCGCGTGGAAGTCCAGAGAATGCCCCATTGTCCCTTCGTTTTTGAGGGTGATGTGGAAGGTATCGCCAATCTTTCCACGCAGGGTGGGCGCCGGAGTATTCCCGTTGAAAGTCCAGACCGTCCGGCTGACATTGTCGCTCAGGTTCTGCACGATATCATCGCGTGCAACCAGGGTGTAGTAGTGATCTTTTTCTTCCGAGGCCGGTGCAACTTCAGCGGGATAGGGATCGACTTTCGCCGCATAGGCTCGCAGCTGGTCTGCAGTTGGGATTCCCCTCCCCGTTGCAACCTCGTGGTTGTGGGAGGCGCCGCCAGAGTGCGAGCCCGCTGCGGCAGAACCGCCCGGTGCGCCATCGGCAACAATGCTGAGCGTCATCCCCATCTCACGGTGTCCTGGAAGTGAGCACCAGCCTTCGGTATCGGCTGTGATCACTCCGGCATCCAGCTCCGCGCTTGCTCCCGGGGCCAGAGACCCGGTCGTTTGCCCATTGGCCAAAACCAGGTCGTGACGTTGCTCCGCGGTGTTTGTGAAAGTGATGTGCAGGCGATTTCCCGCAGGAACATGAATGACAGAGGGCGTGAAAGACATTCCTTGGACACCGATTTCCACGTGGGTGGTTTCGCCGGTTTCTTTCACCTGAGTTGACGAGGCCACGCTTGGGGTATTCCCCGCCACTGAGTTTTGCGTTGCGTTACTTCCGCCAGCTAGGACACTGGCAAGAACCAGTGCGACAACAGCGCCAAGGCCAGTGAAGACCATTGCTGCCCGCGAGGGTCCGGTGGTTTCTTCGCTCATTGAGCCTTCCTACTTTCACTCATCTCTTTGATGCGTTCTAGACGCGCTCGTGCTTGATTTTTTCCCGCGCGCGCAAACATCACGATGTCAATTGCGAAGGTCATAATCACGACCAGCCAGAGCGCATATCGAAGAGTAGTAACCGCTGTGCTTGCGGCAGCACAGAAAAGGACAACTTGAAGGAACAGGGCTCCATTTCTCAGCGACACGCGCAACGCAAACTGCCAGTCAAGAATCGCGATACCAATTCTGACAACCGAAGGACCGCCTCCGATGACAACTGGCATCAGATAGCTCAGTGCTCCCTCAAAAAGCTGGACAAAACCACCCGCTCCAATAATCGGAAGCCACATCATGGTCAGTACCCGTATCTGGCTCGGCGTACTGACAAAAAGCGCCATGATTCCCAAGAAAAGAATGCCGAGGGCAATCCATCCCAATCCGATCAGGAATGACCATGCGGAATACTCTTGAGGTTTCTTTGCTGCTAAAACACGCGCATAGGGGATAAGAATTCCCATAATCGCGCAGGCTGCCGCACCTAAAATTCCGGCACCGACCAGGGGCATCACTCCTAAGAGAGCTCCACATACCGCGATCAGCAAACTGACGCACCAGGGCGGAAGAACTTTAATACCCCAAGAAACTGCATCGGGAGACATCCGCGTACGCAAGATTGTTGGCCCCAAGGTAATCGCGGTGCCGCCGATGCTTAATCCCAACCAACCACCGACGCCACTGAGTGCATGCGCAAAGGTCAGACGATCGCGCATCGCCAGGAAGGCCTCGGGAATGGAAGAAGAAAACATTGTGGTGGTGACGAAACCAGCAAGAAGTGCGGTGAGTACAAAGAAAGCTGCGGCACACACGTAGTAGCGCACGACAATGACAAAGCGCGAGGCCAAACGCTCGCGAAGAACCGACAGCATCGCGGCTCCATGCCAGGCAGCAATTGCAGCAATACCCGTTGCCGCAACGACAGTTCCGATGAACCAACCAAGCCACATCGAAATAAAGAGCAAAGCAAAACATGCATTGAAGCCCAACATCCGACGCAGGTTGTCCGAGTGGGCTCTGCGATCATCGGCTGCCAGACGTGCAAGGGAGCGGGCAAAAAACCATGACCATTGGAAAATTCCATTGCTTAAGACGCCTAATGTCACCAAGTGGATCATGGTCCACAGAGGCTGCGGCATGTGGCGGTGAAGGAAGAGGGTTACTACTGCCATGAGAACCGCGATGATCATCCACGTGGTTCCCAAGCGATCGATGCGCATTCGGGAGGGGCGTCCGCGTCCCGGGGCGCCGGTGGGAGCGCCCGCCGGTCCCGCACCGATACTCAGTCCCGCCCCAGAAGAAGAAATCTCAGGCATGGGCGCTCCGATCACGCCTTGTGTTCGCAATTGTCACGCTCGCAGTCGTAATCACGAAGAGGAGGAATGCGCACACTCCCAGCGCTCCGCCAAAGCGCCAGGGAAGTGCGGCCTCGCGCGCGCCAGACAGGAAACGAATCAGCAAGCTCAGGTGGAAAAGAGCCAAAGGGACCCACATCGAGAAGTGGTAGGGAACCTCGCGACGAATCACCGAGGGAATAATAACCGGCGCGTGCGCAATGACCATGGAGACTGCAAAACCCACTGTCAGGGCGTGGACAATCGCATCGTAGCCGTAGCCGGAAAAGCTTGGTGGCGCGGCGATCCAGAGGAGAGCAGGAAGCAGTGCCCACCCATATCCCGCGAGCATCGCAACTGCTGAAAGACGCGGGATTCCAGGGATTTTGATGGTTTTGAGGGCGACGTCGTGATAACCCATATCGATCGCAAGGGCCGCAAGGGAGATCCCCAGAAGCGGGTAGGCGACAAGGGGAACAATCAGCGTGAGCGCAAGCGAGATGAACAGAGCAGCGACCCAGACCAAGATTCGTTTCTCGGTTGTCTCACTGAAGGCAAGGCGTGCCAGCTCAAGTCGCTCACCGATGATCGTCAGAACCAAGAAGAATAGCCACCAGGGCATGATGAGAGCGACTTCCAAGCCTCGCATCCACAAGAGGATCCCACACAGGCCGACGCAGGCAGCGATCAGCTGGATGAGGACTGGGTAGGAGGCCTGACGTTTTCTCCACACGTGCCGATAGATCATGATCAGGGTGATCATGGAGATTGTCCACAGCACCGCTGGGAGCATCCGTTGGGATTGATATCCGGGAAGGATGCGGCTCAGGTAAGCCGGAAGCGGCAATGTGGAAATGAAATGGGCGACCGCAGGGCTTTGAGAGATGACAATGGCGGCAATTCCCGCGAGCGCCGAGGTAGCTGGGGAAAGGTAGGCCCATCGAGAGTTCAGCGCTACCGCACGTTCTAAACAGATCGCTGTTCCCAGGAAGCCGTAGACCATGAGGATTCCGTGGATTACGCCCAAATCAGTGGAGCCCACGGGAGCAAGAGCACCCAAGCGAACAAGAGCTGCGTCAAGTCCCGCAAGAAGTCCAACTGCCGCACCCATGAGGAGGATCATCCGGCGCCAGGGAAAAGGCGGGCGTGCAGAGGTTAACGTATCCGCACCTTCTTGCGTTCTTTCCGCCATTTTTACCGGACCTCTCCTGCTTTAATGAGACCCTTTAAAGGTACCGGTCAGGAGGCTCTTTTTCCACCAAGGCCGCAAATCCTGAACGTGAATAACAGTGGGGTGCAGCGCCGCAATGCAACTCCGCACCCCACAACGCTTTCTCTGCGAAACTCAGCCCTTCAAGGCCTCGCTCACCAATTGCTTCGCCGCTTCCTGAACCTGAGCAAGGTGCTCGGCTCCACGGAAGGACTCGGCATAGATCTTGTAGACATCCTCGGTGCCCGAAGGACGGGCAGCAAACCACGCAACATCGGTTGTCACCTTCAGGCCACCGATCGCTGCGTCGTTACCCGGCGCGCGCACGAGCTTTGCGGTGATGGGGTCACCGGCCAGTTCAGTTGCAGAAACGTCCTCGGGCGACAAAGCGGCAAGCTTCGCCTTTTCTTCACGGTTCGCAGGCGCATCGATTCGCGCATAAGCCGAGGCCCCGAAACGTTCGACCTGTTCTTCGTGCAGCTGCGAGGGCGTCTTGCCGGTAACAGCCAGAATCTCAGAGGCAAGCAGCGCCAAGATGATTCCGTCCTTATCGGTGGACCACACGGTGCCATCCTTACGAAGGAAGGAGGCTCCTGCGCTTTCCTCGCCACCGAAACCGAGCTCAGCACTAACCAAACCGGGAACGAAGTACTTGAAGCCGACGGGGACCTCAACGAGCTTTCGGCCAATCGAATCAGCAACGCGGTCGATGAGGGCCGAGGACACCAGGGTCTTACCGACCGCAGCTTCTGCGGGCCAGTTCGGGCGATGCGTGAACAGGTACTCGATCGCAACGGCCAGGTAGTGGTTCGGATTCATCAAACCGTCGGGCGTCACGATTCCGTGACGGTCCGAGTCGGCGTCATTTCCGGTCGCAATGTCGTAGGGAGTATTTCCGTTCTCATCCGGAGTCATTGCATCGCGAAGAGAAGCCATCGCATAGGGAGAGGAGCAATCCATGCGGATCTTTCCATCCCAGTCCAGTGTCATGAAGGACCATGCGGGGTCAACCTTGGGGTTCACAACGGTCAGTTCCAAGCCGTAACGCTCGGCGATCGCTCCCCAGTAGTCCACCGAAGCGCCACCGAGGGGATCGGCGCCAATGCGCACGCCGGCCTCGCGAATCGCATCAATATCGATCACCTGGTCAAGCTGATCGACATAGTAGGCGAGGTAATCGAAACGGTGGATGCTGGGGTGATCCAGCAGGTCCGAACCCAGCACGCGATCGACGCTGCGCCAGCCCTTTTCAAGGATTTCGTTTGCGCGCTTGGCGATCCACGAGGTCGCATCGGAGTCCGCGGGACCACCGTGAGGCGGGTTGTACTTGAATCCGCCGTCACGAGGCGGGTTGTGGCTGGGGGTGACAACAATACCGTCGGCCAGCCCTTCCCCAGTCGTACGCAGGTGCTTGGGAGCTCCATTTGCACCGAGAATCGCCACAGAAACCGCAGGGGTCGGAGTGTAGGAACCACGTGCGTCGATGCGAACATCGACATTATTTGCGGCCAAGACTTCCAGGGCGGTGCGCCATGCGGGTTCACTCAGCGCGTGGGTGTCACGACCGATGAAAAGCGGGCCGTTGAAACCCTGCTCGGCTCGGTAGTCAACAATCGCCTGGGTAATCGCAGCGATGTGTGCTTCATTGAACTTGCCATCGAATGCGCTACCGCGGTGACCGGAGGTACCAAAAGACACCCGTTGATCGGGGTTTGAGGGATCCGGCTCAATGTCGTAATACGCGGAAATCAGCGCATCAATATCAGTAAGGTCTTCGGGAAGGGCAACAGTGCCAGCTCGATCAAACATGCTTTTAGTCTGCAATGTTTCCCTAAACCGTGCAAGGTATTTCACGATAAGGGACAGATTCACTCCGCAAGCAGATTGGCCTACTCACACGCTTTACTCCCTTGCGTTAAACTCAATGTGAATGTCGCCCCGGCAACGACGCAGCGCGACATGCATGGAAGACAAAGGAGACCCCCATGGGCTGGTTGGATTCGATCGAGCACAATCGCTGGCTGTCAGCACAACTTCAAGCACTGATCGCAGAAGCAAAAGTGAGTACGACGCCTTCGGGGTTTAGTGAAGGTCCAGACGGCGAGGAACCCAGTGAACGCGATCAATTCAGCCTCAGCGCTCGAATGCTCCACGCTTTTTCCTTGGGAACGCTTCTTGGCCTTCCTGGTTCACGACGCTATGCCGACCACGCGACTAAGACTCTTCGCCGTGTCATCCACGATCATCTTCACAAGCTTCCCGAAGCGACTGCCACCGACGATCCGGAAACCATCAATTCCGATGAATACAAGGCTGACGTGCGCAGCGGAGAAATCGACTACCAGCTTGATAACGCACTGCTCATCAGTGCGAGCGCGGCCGCGACGGTTGCCAATCGCCCCAGTGCCCACGAGCTCCTCCTTGATGCCCTCCACGAGCAAGAGCGCCGTTGGCTTGCCCCCAACGGACTGGTCTACGGAGCCATAGCCTCGGGAAGTACGCAGCACAAGGCGCCAATTATCTCCCTTGGAACCCTTGCTTCGACCGCCGAGGCGTACCTAGCAGCTGCCGAGGCAACCGCCGACCCCGTATGGATCGACCGAGCCGAATCCATCACCCGCACGGTCGTGCAGATGGGAAGCGAGGCCTCGTGGAGGGTGGGCGAATACATCGATATCGAGGAGCTCTCCCCCGTTCCTCAAACCGAGGCCGATTGGTCGAAGAAATGGGAGCATTGGTCTGCAACTCCGGTGCTTGAAGGCGTGCAGATCGGCAGCTTGCTGCGCTGGTCCCGGCTGTGCATTCAGGTTCGCGCAGCCTTGAGGTCCCTAGGGCGTAAGAGTGATGACGCGCTTCTCGAAGCCGGGCAAGACTTCTTCGAGCGAGCACGCGTTGATGGATGGCGTAAGAAGGGCTACGCGGGATTTGTGACCTCGGTGGGCTTCGAGCATCACGAGGCGGAAATTCTGGACGACCGACACTTCATGTGGGTCGCCTGTGAAGGCGTCTGCGCCGCGGTATCACTTGCACGAGCACTGCGCGATGACGGTGCCAGCGAAGGTGAAGTCGAGCACTACGAACACTGTTACCGCTCGTGGTTGGATTTCATTAACGATGAGCTTATTGTCCAGCCTGGACAGTGGCTTCATGCCTTGTCCTTTGACAATGAGCGGATTGAAGAGTCGAGGCCTCGCAGCGGCGATATCGCCTGGGCAATTCAGTGCGTTTTGGTTGGCCGAGTGCCGATGTGGCCACCGTTTGCTTCCGCGATTTCCCGAGGCCTATTGGACCATCCAGAAGAGGCGCCAGCTGACCGTCGTTCGTGGGTGCCTTTCCGTCGCCACCGCTGAGAAATAAAGGGATCGAGAGCATATTTGGAAAGACGAATATGCGAACAGATCAAGATCCGCTATGATTGGCGGGTCTGGAGGGCTGACCGAGTGGCCGAAGGTGACGGTCTTGAAAACCGTTGTGTCAGCAATGGCACCAGGGGTTCGAATCCCTTGCCCTCCGCTGTACCGACGATACTGAGCTTCCCAGCGCGCGCATTTCGCACGCGAAGGGAAAATGCCTTAGAGTAGTCGGCACTGGAGACGTCGCATAGTCCGGTCGAGTGCGCCTCCCTGCTAAGGAGGTAGGGGTTCACGCCCCTCGCGGGTTCAAATCCCGCCGTCTCCGCAAACAGCCCCGCGGTTCCTTTGGAATCGCGGGGCTTCATCACATTTTCTGAGCAGGTCTCTGACCCACTAGCATCCAAACCCAACCGGTTGCACTAACCGTCTTATCCCAATGTGGACCAAGACAAGCTCCTAAAAGGTGCGGCACGAAATCCAGATGCAGCACCTAAGAGCATCCATGGAACATCCACTTTTGTACTTTTAACTGATAGAATCCAAGCTGCGGGCCTAGGGTTTTACGTATTTCCGATCAGCCTTCACGCCCCCATCAACACCCACTACGAAAGCCCAACATCCGATGAGCGCACAGAACCACTACGAAAGATCGACCATTAACTATCGGTCAATATTCGACTACTACACATTCAAATTCAAACCGTGGAAGCACTTCATCACCCCTCTCGCAAAAACAAGTGGTGTCCTGTTCTTGCTAACGCTTGTAGCTGGCTTATTCTCAGAGTCATTCCAAGGGCTATGCCTTGGTCTCACGGTGCTCACTGCCATTGGTTGCGGCACATGCGTATACCTACATTGGCAAGACCAAGAAACATTCAAAAAAATTGTGCAAACATTCCACGCCGAGGTCGATGAGACCATTAGAACGGAACAATCAATCGATCTAGCAGCCAAAGGCGATTCTGAGGATAACGACGTTGCTCCATTTTTCTCGTTTGCCGCAGCTGAATATGAACTACCCGACCCCAATAACTCATCACAGAGAACAGTCTGGGGGAACACATCAGATCGTGATACAACAGATCCAGATGCCCGTCTTTTCTCTACTTTTCGAATGTGCGCATTGTATTCAGTCAAAGGCTGGCTCTACGGCAGTGAAATCGTTTTCGACCTCCGTCACTCGTATCGCGAGCAGATCGCAAGTTACCAGTGGCCAGCAAAGGATGTGAGCATCTCATCTCAGACGATTTCTACTCCCGACGGCGGCACAGCACTTGCACTTGTAGTTTCCAACGGCGGGAATACGTGGACAATGAACCAGCCAAACACCCCGGCAAGCAGCGCACATATTGCAGCCTTGCAAAAGTTCGTACGCGATGCTCGAAACTAAGCCTAGCCACACCTCATTATTACGCTCACCTTTTCAATGGTGACGCCAGGTAATCGGTTAGACTTCATACAGCCCCGCGGTTCCTTTGGAATCGCGGGGCTTCGTTATACCCAGAACATGCAGCATACAGATGACTATTAGTCAACCACTTTTTTGAAAGAAATAGTTTGAAATGACTATTTCCACAAGCAATTGCCCAGCGATTCTTCGAACTGTAGATTAGATACTGAATCCCTATAAATTGTGCGATTGAGAAAGATTTTCGATGTCACATCCCAAACTTTTAAAAACGCGCGCGCGAGCGGCGGGTGTTGCAACTCTCGCAGCAGCCTCGCTTCTGTTGACTTCCTTCACTCCGTTTAACGGTAGTGTCGCGGCAGACAACAACAGCGCAAGCGAAACCACCCAGGCGGCCTCGGCCTCAGGAACGGAGAACGCTAGCGACGCTAGCACCTCCGCATCCGAGCAGACGGCAGCCTCCAACTCACAGACCCCTGTAGCAGGCGGAACCGAGGCAAACACCTCGGATACCTCCGCTCAGGACGCAAATACCTCTGCAGAGGCAAACCAGCCTCGTTCACGTCGCGCACGTGCGACCAGCTCGAAGCCGGCAACCCTTGCAATGACGGTCACGAACGACAGTCCCACCCTTGCGATTCGCGACAAGCAGATCACGACGATTAACTACGCATGTTCGTCGGTGACTACCCCCTGTGAAGGCGCAAGCATTGAAGTGCTGCTTCCTGCACCCGTTACCCCTGCGGGTACGGCGCTGACAGACAAGCTCTACACTGCAGTCGCCGTGACAGGTTCAACGGTTCTGCGCACCGAGCAGAGCATTGTGGCGGGCAACCCGAGGATGAAGAAACTCGTCTTCCCCTTGCAGAAGTCGATCCCCGCAGGAACTTCCGACCGTATCCAGATCACCTGGAACTACGACGGCAACGATGCGCCGAACAACTCAACGACCACCCAACAGGTGAACTTCACGGCTACCAACGCTGACTCTATCGATGACTCAAAGACCACCAAGTGGACCGCGAACACCGATATCGCCATCGAGAAGAGCGGTTCGACAAACCCGAATGGCTACCCTGCTGTCGGCGGTGAAACGACCTATAAGCTGCGTTACGGCTACCAGCAGATCGACCAAACCAACCCCAATAAGGTTGGTATCCGTTGGAATGGTTCCTCACTGAAGAATGGCGTCAACGCCACCGGCTTCGTGCAGGTCCAGGACATTAAGGTCGTCGATCCTCTTCCTGCAAAGGCAGTATTCGTCTCCGCTACCAACGGCGGCGTTTACGATCCGGCAACCCACACTGTTACTTGGTCCTATGACAAGTGGGCATGGCAAAACCCCATCGAGTCCCTCGTTACCGTGAAATACCCCGAAGGTTCGGTAACGACGGCCGACACGGTCACAAATAAGGCCACCATCACGGCTGCGGTTCAAAATGACCCCACAACCGTCATGACGAAGAGCTCTGAAATCACCCACGGTTTTGCAGTTCGTAAGCCTGGAGGTCGTGTTATTAAGACTGGTAACGACAACCAGTACCAAGTTCGTAAGGGCCTCACTCAATGGCGTTTCGGCGCTGCCAACACCGGCAATACGACGACACACGTTCACTTCGATGACACCCTGCCGTGCACCTGGTCTACTCAGGACGCAAAGGCTGCGGGTGGCAACTGTGATCAACCGACCATGGTGAGCCCTTACCGCTTCAACATCTTCGGCAAGTCTGGCTACGAAGATAAGGGCGGCTGGACTTTCGAATACTGGACCAATAAGGGTAATCACGTTGTCGCCAACTACACCCAGACGGCTGACATCACCCTTCCCGATGGCGAATGGATCACCCGCTTCACCATCGATAGCGATGTTGCCCCTCAGACCACCGCATCTATCTGGTTCCAAGGCACGATCTCCTCGTCCCTCCCCAAGGAAGAGCCCTCGGATTTCGCCAGCCACTACAACCCGGTCCTCCCGCCTGAGAAGTACTTCAACTATGTCGCTTCTCCCGACTACGTCCGCTTCCAGAACTGTGCAACCGGCACTCTGACGGATAAGGACACCGGTGCAGTCCTCGCTTCCAGCGATGACTTGTGCTCCTGGATGCGCGTGCGCGACGACCTCCCCGGAGTGGGAGTATTCAAGGTTGTCAGGACGAATCCCGTAGTCGTCGGAAAGAAAGCATCTTTCGGCGTCAATGGCTCTGTTCGTACCACTGCTCAAGGTGGTACGCCCACACCGTTTACCATTGCAGATCTTCTTCCTGAAGGCTTCGACATCGACGATGCCTCTTCAGTCAGCCTCAATTCTGGTTCACCTCTAACCAACCCTGATGGAAGCAAGTACGACCTCAGCAAGGTCCAGATCGAGATCACGAAGAACTACAACGGTACGGGACGCACCCTGCTCCGCATGATCGTCCCCGACCCGGTTGAGGGATCGCTTTACACGAGTTTCGACACGACCGTGAAGAGTTCCGCACCCGCTGGACAAACCGTGAACCAGGCAATGACCTACATGCCCGGTGACGGTGCCAAGGACATTGCTGTAGACAAGAGCCTGCGCAATGCGAACTACTGCCTCAGCGGTCGCGACAAAGACACCTTCGACGTCAACGGTAATGGTTCAACTGAGGATTACCTCTGTTCCTCCAATGCCAACTTCAACGTTGCGATCACCCCCGCAATGAACATCACGAAGGAAGTCAAGGGCAATAAGGATGCTGACTTCGTTCCTGCCGGAGAGATCGCAAAGATCGATCCGGGTTCGGATGGCGCATACCGTTTCACCATTTCAAACACTGGCAACACTCCCCTGACGAAGGTTGTCGCCTATGACATCCTCCCCCACCCGGGTGACGTGGGCGTTGGCCCTGCCTCTTCTCAGGCACGCGGCTCCTCTTGGCAGCCTCACCTGAACTCGACCAACTGGACCTTCCAGTCGATCAAGGAGAAGTCGGGTCAGGATCCCGTGACCACCGAGGTTCCCGCCTCGGATATCACAATCCAGTACACGACGGTTGATAACCCCTGCCGTGGTGAAGTGATGAGCGTCGGTGGCGCAATGAACGATGGTCCTGCGGGATGTACGCCCAATGCTTGGGGTCCCGCGCCGTCTGACCTGAAGACCATTAAGGGCTTCCGCTTGGTTATGAACCGCGATATTGAGGTCGGCGAAAAGATCCAGTTCGTGGCAACCATGACCTCTCCGGTCAACGCGAACCTGATCGCTTGGAACTCCGTTGCAATGGCTGGCGGTGTGACCGAAAACGGTAAGGTCTCCTACCTGCAGCCGAACGAAGCACCCAAGGTTGGCATCAACGTCTCCACTGACGTGTCGGTCACCAAGAAGGTTGCTCGCGTTAAGGTGAACGGTGATCAACCGGTCATGGATGCAAATGGAATCCCGGAAACAATCGAGTCGTCTGACCCGGTTATGCCCGGCGATTACATGCTGTACACGATCACCTTGAATAACAAGGGACCGGCTGTCGCCTCTGGCATGAAGATTAAGGATGTCCTTCCGCAGGGAATCGAATTTATCTCCTCGCAGGTCCGCCTGTGCCAGACTGATGCAACCACTCCCTGCGTCGGCGTACAGCACAGTTCGAACCCGGATTTCGCGAATTTGGACACTGACTGGGAGGCAATGCCCTCCGGCCAGTTGGATACAAACCTTGCGGTGAACGGAACCCAGACGCTCTACGTTCTGGTGAAGGTCAACCCCTACACCGAGGGCAGGACCATCACGAACACGGCAACTCTGGGTGAATACGATCAGAAGGATTCAGATCCTTCGAACAACACCTCGAGTGCTTCCTTCACCGTGGGCGGCTCCATTTCGGGTACCATCTACAACGACACGGATGCCACTTGGGTGAATGATCCCGGAATCGACAAGCCTTTCGAAGGCGTGACTGTCCGCCTGCTGGATGCTAACGGCAACCCCGTTAAGGATTCCTCTGGCGCTGACATCACCGCGACTACCGACGCCAATGGCAACTACACCTTCAACCGCCTGCCTTTGGGCGACTACAAGGTTGAGGTCGTTCCCGACCACGCCACCATTGACGGAGAGAACGCATCGCTGTCCGATTACACGCAGACCTACGGCTACCAGACCTCGACCAAGCGCAGCGAGGCAGGCAAGGGGAAGCTCACGACCCCGACGATTTCTCTGACTACCTCGAACGCCAACGTTTCGAAGGTTGATTTTGGATTCGTCAAGCCTGCATCACTGGGTGACTACGTGTGGTTCGACGCCAACAAGGACGGCATCCAGGATGCCGACGAGTATGGCGTTGCCGGCGTCACCGTCACTCTGACCGACGGTGCTGGCAACCCGGTCATCGACCTGGACGGCAACCCCGTCAAGCCGGTGACCACGGACGTCAACGGCAAGTACGAGTTCACCAACCTGATGCCGAACGTCGATCGGATCGTCGCGAACGCGGGCGAGGAAAGCTACAAGGTCACCTTCACTCCTCCCGCCGGCTACTCCGCAACCAAGTCCTACGCGGCTGCGGATGGCGAGAAGGATTCCAACGGTGCCGAGAGCAACGTGACGCTCACCGAGGGGCAGAACGATGAGACCGTCGACTTCGGCCTCGTTGCAGACGGAAAGATCGGTGACACGATCTTCTGGGATGTCGACAACAACGGTGGTTCTGCTCCCTCTGGCGCAGACAAGCCGCTTGCTGGAGTGAAGGTCACACTGACCTACACGACTCCTGCAGGAGTTCAGAAGACTCTCACGACGACAACCGATGAGAACGGCAAGTACTCCTTCAAGAATCTGGCCCCCGGAGACTACACAGTCACCGTCGATAAGGACTCGCTGGCAACAGCTTGCCCCGAGTGCACCGCTCAGAGCCACGCACCTTCGGGCGACGTAAAGGCCTCGGAGAACCAAAACCTCTCCCTGAGCTCTAAGGTCACCCTGACCCCGACCTCGATGACCAACGAGGACCAGGACTGGGCATTCACTGCAGCAGCAGACACCGCGATTAAGAAGGCGATCACCACTCCCTCGGCAGAGGAGCAGGGCACCTTCGATTTCGCACCCGGAAAGGAAATCACCTACACCCTCACTCTGACCAACAATGGTCCGAGCGTGGCAACCGGTGTGACCGCTTCCGATAAGCTGCCTGCAGGCGTCACCTTCGTGTCCGCTCAGGGCGATGGCTCTTACAACGCAGAGACCGGTAAGTGGGATCTGTCGAACCTGACCATTGCGAAGGACGAGGTCAAGACCATCACCATCACCGTGCGTATCACCGGTGAGGGCGTTGGCTCGCTGATCACGAACGTCGCAACGATCACGCACCAGGATCAGTACGGTGATAACCCGACGAATAACGAGTCCTCGGCATCCTTCAAGGGTGGCTACAACCTCGGAGGAACGCTCTACCGCGACTCCGATGCCAGCTACTCGAAGAGCGACACCGAAGCTCGATTCGCAGGACGCACCATTGCCCTGCTCGATGGAAACGGCAACCCCATCCTGGATAAGGATGGCAACCCCGTGACCACGATGACGGACGAAAACGGTAACTACCAGTTCACCGGTCTTGCCCCCGGCAACTACAAGGTGTCGATCGTTGATCCCACCACCGGTGATCTGGCTGGTCTGACCAACACGCAGGCCTACAACGGTCGCAACGCGACCGAGGCATCGGTGACCATCGGTGACTCTTCGGTCCAGGGCGTTGACTTCGGCTTCGTGAAGCCAGCGACCATCGGCGACCGCGTGTGGAACGATCAGGACCACAACGGTGTTGACAACGGTGAACCCGGTGTCCCCGGCGTGACCGTCATCCTCAAGGATGCATCTGGCAACGAAGTTGCTCGCACGACGACCGACGCAAACGGTAACTACCGCTTCGAGGGAGTCCTCCCCGGCACCTACAGTGTATCGATTGAGGTTCCCTCCGGTTACGAGGCAGTGGCAACCTCCAAGGATGTCACCGTGGCAGAGGGCGAAGTCAACCTTGATATGGACTTCCCGCTCACGCTGATCCCAGCCGCCCCGTCACCTTCGCAGCCCGTGAAGTCGATCCTGGCGAAGACCGGTTCGGATGCGCAGTGGATCGCAATCCTCACCGCCATGCTGCTGGCAGCAGGCGTTGGGACTCTCGGTGCCGCTCGCAAGCGCCGCGACTGATCGCATAACGCGAATGCGCTTCTAAGCGCAAAGCACAGGCCGGGCCCCGATGAAAATCGGGGCC
>OCPI01000394.1_pt1 | contig 17699 bp, 14 predicted proteins | sample 1476291 | NCBI WGS metagenome assembly OCPI01 (sample SAMEA2580054, study PRJEB22360) | human gut metagenome | reverse complement strand
GCCGCCGAGCACGCCGGCGGCCACGCGGACCAGTGCGCCAGCCTTCACGCCGGCGGAGCGAGCGCCCTCGGTGGTTGCCACGAGAATCACGGGACGGCCGTTAGATACGCCGGCCACGGCCACCACAGTGGCCTCGGAACCGAAGCGGGAACGCAGATCCAAGGCCAGCTCGCGCACGCCGTTGGCGTCCAGCTCGCCGGCATCGTGGGCCAGAACACGCACAGCACCGATGGTCTGTGCGTTCTCCAGCAGCTTGCCAGCCTCAGCCTGCAGCTTCTCGCGACGCAACTGAGCCAGCTCCTTCTCAGCAGCCTTCAGCTTAGCCAGGGTCTGGTTAATCTTCTCGGGCAAATCTGCGGAGGACTGAACCTTCATCAGGCCGGTCAGCTGGTTCACCAGGGTACGCTCAGCGGCCAAGTGGTTGAATGAGTTCAGACCCACCAGGGCCTCAACACGGCGGTTACCGGAGCCCACAGAGCTCTCGGTCAGCAACGACAGCGAACCAATCTCTGCAGAGGTGCCCACGTGGGTACCACCGCACAGCTCGCGGGAGAAGTCGCCACCAATCTCAACCACGCGCACCACATCGCCGTACTTCTCACCGAAGAGGCTCATGGCACCCAGCACCTTCGCCTCGGCCAGCGGCATCACGCGGGTAACCACCTCGTGGTTATCGCGAATGGCGAGGTTAGCAACCTCTTCCACCTCGTGCTTAGCGGACTCGGACAGGCCCTCGCCCCACGCGAAGTCAAAGCGCAGGTAGCCTTCCTTGTTGAAGGAGCCGCGCTGGGTTGCCTCCTTGCCGAGCACCTGGTGCAGAGCGGCGTGGATGATGTGGGTACCCGAGTGTGCCTTCTCACCGTCGCGGCGGCGCTGCACGTCCACCTGTGCCACAACATCGGCACCAACGTGAACCTCACCCTCGCGTACGACGGCACGGTGAACGCTCAGGCCCTTGACGGGCTGCTGAACGTCCTGAACGTCAATGATGAAGCCGTTACCGGTGATAACACCGGTGTCGGCTGCCTGGCCACCGGCCTCGGCGTAGAACGGGGTCTCGTCCAGAACAACCTCGATCTTGTCGCCAGCCTTAGCGACAGGCACGGACACGCCGTCCACCAGGATGGCGCGCAACTTGGTCTCGGTGCGCAACTCGGTGTAACCGGTGAAGATAGAGCCGCGCTCGTCCACGAGCCTACGCAGCTCGGAGAGGTCAGCAAACGCACCCTTCTTAGCCTTAGCGTCAGCCTGCGCACGGTGACGCTGCTCAGCCATCAGCTCACGGAATGCCTTCTCGTCAACCTTCACACCGGCCTCAGCAGCCATCTCGAGGGTCAGGTCAATCGGGAAGCCATAGGTGTCGTGCAGTGCGAAGGCCTCGGCACCGGAAACGGAGTTCGAGCCGTCCTTCTTAGCTGCGGCCACAGCCTCTTCCAGGCGCTCGGTACCGGTCTCAATGGTGTGCAGGAAGGCCTTCTCCTCGGCGTACGCAATGCGGGAGATGCGCTCGAAGTCGTCGGCCACATACGGGAAAGCGCCCTTCATCGCGTCACGCGAAGCCGGGAGCAGCACGGGCAGACAAGGCTCGGTCACGCCCAGCAGGCGCATAGCGCGGATTGCGCGGCGCATCAGGCGGCGCAGAATGTAGCCGCGACTCTCGTTCGAAGGGGTCACGCCATCGGCAATCAGCATGAGCGAAGAGCGGATGTGGTCGGCCACCACGCGCATACGCACGTCATCCTCGTAGCCCTCGTCCTCAGCGGACTCAGAGCCGTGGTACTTCTTGCCGGAGAGCTTAGAGGCTGCATCCAGCACGGGACGCACCTGGTCGGTCTCGTAGAAGTTCTCAACACCCTGCAACAACATAGCCAGGCGCTCAACGCCCAGGCCGGTATCGATGTTCTTCTTGGGCAGGTCACCCAGAATCTCGAAATCATCCTTGCCGATGCCCTCGCCACGCTGGTACTGCATGAACACGAGGTTCCAGATCTCGATGTAGCGGTCGTCGTCAGCCGCCGGGCCGCCTTCCTTACCGTAGGCGGGGCCGCGGTCATAGAAAATCTCGGAGTCGGGACCTGCGGGGCCGGGCTGACCGGTGGACCAGTAGTTTTCCTTCATGCCCATGCGCTGAATACGCTCAGCCGGGAAGCCCACCTTGTTGTGCCAAATGTCGAAGGCCTCATCGTCACCCTCGTAAATGGTGACCCACAGGCGCTCAGGATCCAGGCCGAAGCCACCCTGATCCTGCGGGGTGGTCAGCAGCTCGTAGGCGAAGGGAATCGCCTGCTCCTTGAAGTAATCACCGAAGGAGAAGTTACCGGCCATCTGGAAGAAGGTACCGTGACGAGCGGTCTTACCGACCTCTTCGATATCCAGGGTGCGGATGCACTTCTGCACGCTGGTTGCACGGGAGAACGGAGGGGTCTCACGGCCCAGGAAGTAGGGAATGAACGGGACCATACCGGCAATGGTGAACATGGCGCCGGGTTCGTTCGAAATCAGCGATGCCGAAGGCACCACGGTGTGGCCGCGGGAAGCGAAGAAATCGATCCAGCGCTTGGAAATCTCCTGTGAGAGCATCTCGTTCCTTTGAATAATCTGTACGAAATTCTAAATAGTCTACTGACCTATGGTGCCTCTCCGCGCGCAAAATGGCTAATCGAGAGGCCTTTGAAGGCTCCTCGCAACACTCTGCGCAACGGTCGGACAGTCCAGCAGACGGCGGCCTTTCGGCCTAAGTCTAGTTAGTTGAAGAAGCCGTCCCCGAGCTCGCGGTCGCGGGCGATGCGCTGCTCGCGGGCCTTCTCCAACGAGGCAATCTGCGACTCCACCTCAATGAGCTCACGCTCGGCAATGCGGCGGTTAGCGGCCTCGATCTCGGTCGAGCTCATGTTCCTCTCCCAGGTGTCCAGGGAGCCGGGACGCAGGTCCTGCTTCTGACGCTCCACCTTGGCGTTGAGCTCCATCTCCTTCTCCTGCATACCTTCGCGCACACGGGCGGCGAACTCGACGGCCTTCAGGGCGTAGGGCTGCAGGGGCTTACCGAGGGGCGAATCGAAGAATTTTGCCATCTGAGACTCCGGGTTGAGGGCCAGCTCGCCATGCTCGCGTTGGAGCAGGGCGCTACCGGGGGTACGCTGTGCAGGCTTGGAGGAAGCTCGACGGGAAGCGAGGTAGCCCGCCGCGGCGCCAGCACCGAGCAGAAGAACGGATCGAAGCAGACCCATTAGTTCTCACCACCCGCGGTCGAGGAGGTGCCGCTATGCTGACCGGACTTGCTACCGCCACGGAAGGCCTGGCGCACACCGTAGGAGAAAGAAGCCACCTTAATCAGCGGCTGACCCACGGTCGAGGTCACCAGCGAGGACAGGGCCGAAACGTTCGCGGAAGCATCCGAAACATTCGAGGTGATGTCGTCAACCTTCTCAAGTTGCTCATTAGTGGTCACCACAGTGCGGGTCACCTCTTCAATGAGCGGGGCGGTGCTCTGGTTGAGTGAACGAATCGTCACAATCAGCTCATCAAACACCTTGGTCAGGCGAATAATGGGAAGGGCCAGCAGAGCCACGAGAATCGCAAAAACTCCCGCCGCAATCAGGCCTGCAATATCTCCGCCAGTCATCTGTACCTCATTTCGCGTAACGCATGGTGCTTATCAATAGTCGTACTCACCGGCACGCCGCCATGGCGCATCGGCCGGACTGTCTACACAGTTCAATCCTTTATTCTAGTCGAAAATTCCTTCTCGCGCCCCTTAAACTCTCATGAAACTCTCAGGATTGAACAATTCACAGGTTCCCAAAAGAGTCGACGCGAAGCCCGCATCCCGGGACTCAATCCCCCAAGCCGAGCCCTTAAACGGGAACAACCCGTCCCCCACCGAAACGGTACGGAACGGGTTGCTTCTCGAAAAATCGAGATTATGCCAGACGCGAGTAGTACTCAACGACCAGCTGCTCGTCGCAGACCACGGGGATCTCTTCGCGCTTGGGCTTACGCTCAAGCTTTGCGTGCAGCTTCTCAATCTCAACGTTCAGGTATGCCGGAACCTCGGGCAGAACTGCCTGGTTCTCGCCAGCAGCCGCAGCCTGGAAGGGAACAGTCTTCTCAGCCTTGGGGTGAACGTGAATCAGCTGGCCGGGCTTGACGTGGAACGAGGGGCGGTCCACGCGAACACCGTCAACCAGAATGTGACGGTGAACAACCATCTGACGTGCCTGAGCAATGGTGCGGGCGAAACCTGCACGCAGAACCAGGGCATCGAGGCGGGTCTCGAGCAGCTCGACCAGGTTCTTACCGGTCTGGCCCTCAACGCGCTTTGCCTCGAGGTATGCGCGGCGCATCTGTGCCTCGCGGATGTTGTACTGAGCGCGCAGACGCTGCTTTTCCTTCAGCTGGGTAGCGTAGTTGGAGTCAGCCTTCTTGCGGGCACGGCCGTGCTGGCCGGGGCCGTAAGGACGACGCTCGAGGTACTTTTCTGCCTTCGGGGTCAGAGCAATGCCCAGGGCACGGGACTGACGCACGGTATGGCGGGTGCGGTTGTGCTTAGCCACAATCTACCTTTCTATGTGAGGCTCCTGCACCCGTGAGGGTGGGGCCTCGGTCTATTGGATACTGGCCTCCTCGGGTGACCTCGCCGTAGCCCGCGCGCGACCGATTCGGTCGTTGCTGCACGGCGGTGAGGCGGAGAGCGCGAGGCAGAGTACCTCGCAGCTACATTACTCATGCCCCCACGGATGCGGGCACAGCAATTGCCAGACCTGTCAAGCTTACCGGATGCGCCCCGGCTTTACCAGCTTTATGGAAAATTTTTAGCCCACATTACCGTTCATGTGTGTTTTTGATACTTACCCACATAAACCCAACAAGGAATATTTGCACCCGTCAGAGCTATTTAGGCACGCCCTCTCCGGAAAATTGCGGCGCCGTAATGTTGGATTGTAATCATTTCGTTATTTTTAACCTGTGAATCTATGGGAATAGCTTGCTTTCAAGCTCGCATATCGCCTAGACTAAAGAACATAACAAGCTTGACCTCCGCCCTTCCGGGATTGGCCGACAGTCAAGATGTCTATCACAACTCAAACTCTCATGCGGTGCGCAGTACGACCGAGGTACTGCGCACCGCATTTTGTATACGCTCACCGCTTGCGGCGGCCGGTTCGTGCGGATAGTTTGTGCCACTAACCGGCCGGCGCGGTTAGTGGCATCGTTAGTCAGCCCGGCTATTCCGTGCGGCTAGTTGCCGCCGTCAAGAATCCTGCGGATACGCTCGCGGCGCTCCGTCAACGTACGCTCAAAACCATGCTGAGTCGGCTCGTAATACACCGTGCCGTGCAGGGTATCCGGCAGGTACTGCTGCGCCGCCACGTGGCCCGGCGCATCATGCGCATAAATGTAGCCGTCACCGTGACCAAACTGCTTAGCCCCCGCATAATGGGCGTCACGTAGATGCACCGGAACCTGCCCCGAAGCACCCGCCCGCACATCCGCAATGGCGCGGTTAATCGCGTTATACGCGGCGTTCGACTTCGGCGCGAGCGCACAATAAATCACCGCCTGCGACAGGATAATGCGCGCCTCCGGCATGCCCACCAGCGCCACCGACTGCGCCGCAGCCGTCGCCATCTGCAGGGCCTGCGGATCGGCCAAACCAATATCCTCACTCGCCAGAATCATGATGCGGCGCGCCACGAAACGCGGGTCCTCGCCGCCCTCCAGCATGCGCGCCAAGTAGTGCACCGCGGCATCCGCGTCAGAGCCGCGCATGGACTTAATGAACGCGCTCACCACGTCATAATGCTGATCGCCCGAACGATCGTAACGAATCGCGGCACGGTCCACGGCCTCCACGGCGTGCGCCAGCGTGATGCGCACGGGCGCGGCGGGTTCCGGGGACTTCTCCCCTGCCGGGTCTTCCGAGTCTTCGGCGGAGCGGGCAGATTCTACCGAAGCCTGTTCAGCCTCACTAAACGCAATCGCAGCCGCCGCCTCCAGCGAGGTCAGGGAGCGGCGAGCGTCGCCTCCGGAAACCGCCGCGAGGTGGGCGCGCGCATCCGCGTCAATCACCGCCGCGCCGCCAAAACCGCGCGGGTCGGCCAGAGCACGGTCAATCAGACGCTCAATATCGGACTGCTCCAGCGAATGAACCCGCAGTAGCAGCGAGCGCGAAAGCAACGGCGAAATAATGCTGAACGACGGGTTCTCCGTCGTAGCCGCCACCAGAATCACCCAGCGGTTCTCCACACCGGGCAGGAGCGCATCCTGCTGAGCCTTCGTGAAACGATGAATCTCATCCAGGAAGAGCACGGTGGTTATGCCGTACATATCGCGGTCGAGTAGCGCCTGATCCATGACCGCGCGCACATCCTTCACACCCGCAGTAATCGCCGAAAGCTCCACGAACTTACGACCCGGCGCGCGCGCAATCACATGCGCCAGAGTGGTTTTACCGGTGCCTGGAGGGCCGTAGAGAATGACCGAGGACGGGCCAGCCGGGCCGGCGTTCTCCCCCGCCAACACGCGCAGAGGCGCACCAGGGGTCAGCAGGTGCTCCTGGCCGAGAACCTCGTCAATGGTGCGCGGACGCATACGCACCGCCAGGGGCGCGCGGGATGCCGACCGGGCAGAGCGCGCACGCGACACAGAGGCGCGCGAGGAGGCGGGCTCCTCGGAGGGCGCGCCAATCAGGCTCACGCGGTCCCCGTCATCGGGCAACTCAAGATCAAAGAGGGAATCAGACATAGTCTTACTCTATCGTTTCACAATCTGGAGGCGGGTACGGGGTGTGGATATACAGCTTTCGCCGTGGGTTTTAAACCCCGGGGCAAGGCTATAAACCTCGGGACAATCCACTAACCTATCGAAAGCGCCGCCCTAGAGAGTCTCACTATCGAGGATCAGAGTCACCGGGCCGTCGTTGACGAGCTCCACCTGCATGTCCGCGCCAAACACGCCGGTCTCCACGTGCAGACCACGCTCACGAAGCGCCTGAACATAGTCGTTGAACAGCGGCTCACTCACCGGACCGGGTGCGGCGGCAGACCAGGAGGGGCGGCGGCCCTTCTTCGCATCTCCGTACAGGGTGAACTGGCTGACCGCCAGCACGGGTGCGCCCTCATCCAGCAGGGACTTCTCCCCCTCCAGCAGGCGCAGGTTCGCGGTCTTATCGGCAAGCTTCGCAACCTGCGCCGCACCGTCACCGTGCGTGATGCCGACCAGCACCAGGTAGCCGGGCTGGTCAATCGCGCCGACCGTCTCACCCGCCACGCGCACCGCCGCGCGGGTCACGCGCTGAATAACTACTCGCATCGTTCACCTTTCATCATGGAGCCGGCCTTCGCCGAGCTCATACATTTCACATATTTATAGCGGGCGCGCTGGATACGTAGCCGCCCCGGTTTAGCCAGCCGCCATCAGAGCGTGCCGCGCAGCTGCACGGCACGCAAAAACTGGTTCGCCGCCCGCGGAGTACGAAACTCAAGAAACCGCTTCTGCAGATGCTGCCCGCGAGCCTCCGCCAACAACTCCCCGACGTGCGGGTAGCTCCTCCACGTGTACCGAATCATGTTGTCCGGGTCGCGCAGAATATTCCACAGCGGCGGCTCAACATTATCCGCCCACAGCTTCTGACCCGTCACCGCGCGGCGGACCGTCCGGCGAACCACACGCCACATCACCACCGCGCGACTATAGCGCAGGTAAATCACCACATCCGCACGCTCCAGCAGGCGGCCGCGCACCTGCGGATACTGCCACTCCGTAATCCACGCAGGCCGCTCAATAAGCGCCTGAACGTCCGCCTCAAAACCGGGGCGCGGAGTCCAGCTCGGCCCCCAGTGCAGCGAATCCATCTCCGTATGCGGAATGCCCAGGATGCGCCCCAACCGCGCCGCAAACGTCGTCTTACCGCTACCGCTCGGGCCGGCTATCAGAATACGCATGCTCCCCTCCCCTTTGTCTAGTACACAGATCGGTACGCACGCCAGTTGATACAAAAGGTGGGCTGCGACCCTGCACCAGCAGAATACACAGCCCACCCTCAACGGCGGCCCCGGCACAACTCAACGCCCGCCGGGTTCACGCCGCACAGTCTCACACCCCCACGGGGCGCACGACCAAAGACTAAAGAAGATTATTCCTCGTCCTTCTTCTTCGGCTTGAAGTCAACGCCAGCTTCCTTACGCTGCTCCGGGGTAATCGGTGCAGGTGCGGCAGTCAGCGGGTCGTAGCCGTTACCGGTCTTCGGGAACGCGATAACCTCGCGAATCGAGTCAACACCGGCCAGCAGGGACACGACACGGTCCCAACCGAACGCAATACCACCCATGGGCGGGGCGCCGTACTTGAACGCGTCCAGCAGGAAGCCGAACTTCTCCTGAGCCTCTTCCTCGCCAATGCCCATCACACCAAACACGCGTTCCTGCACGTCACGGCGGTGAATACGAATCGAACCGCCACCAATCTCGTTACCGTTGCAGACAATGTCGTAAGCGTAGGCAAGAGCCGAACCCGGGTCAGTATCGAAGGTATCCAGGAACTCGGGCTTCGGGGAGGTAAACGCGTGGTGCACAGCAGTCCAAGCGGAGTGACCCAGAGCCACGTCACCGGACTCAGTAGCCTCAGCAGAAGACTCGAACATGGGGGCATCAACAACCCACACGAAGGACCACTCGCCATCCTTAATCAGGCCGGTACGGTGACCAATCTCAACACGAGCAGCACCCAGCAGCGCACGGGAAGCCTTAGCCTCACCCGCAGCGAAGAAGATGCAGTCGCCCGGCTTCGCGCCGGTAGCCTCAGCCAGGCCAGCACGCTCAGCGTCGGTGATGTTCTTAGCCACCGGACCGGTCAGCTCGCCGTCCTCCTGAATGAGGACGTAAGCCAGGCCCTTAGCACCGCGCTGCTTAGCCCATTCCTGCCAAGCGTCCAGGGTGCGGCGAGGCTGAGAAGCGCCGCCGGGCATCACAACGGCACCCACGTAGGGGGCCTTGAACACGCGGAAAGTGGTGTCCTTGAAGTACTCGGTCAGCTCGGTCAGCTCCAGACCAAAACGCAGGTCGGGCTTGTCCGAACCGTACTTCTCCATCGCATCCTTGTAGGTCATGCGCTGAATTGGGCGGGGAACCTTCACATCAATCAGGTTCCACACGGCCTCAACGATGCGCTCACCCAGGTCAATGATGTCTTCCTGATCAACGAACGAAGCCTCGATGTCCAACTGGGTGAACTCGGGCTGACGGTCCGCGCGGAAGTCCTCGTCACGGTAGCAGCGAGCAATCTGGTAGTACTTCTCAATACCGCCCACCTGCAGCAGCTGCTTGAACAGCTGCGGGGACTGCGGCAGAGCGTACCACGAACCGGGAGCCAGACGAGCCGGCACCAGGAAGTCACGTGCACCCTCGGGGGTGGAACGGGTCAGGGTCGGGGTCTCAACCTCAATGTAGCCGTCTTCGGCCAGCAGGTTGCGTGCCGCACGGTTCGCGTCCGAACGCAGGCGCATGATGCGAGCCGGCTCCGGGCGACGAAGATCCAGGTAGCGGTAGCGCAGGCGCGCCTCCTCACCCACCTCAACGTGCTCGTCAATCTGGAAAGGCAGCGGAGCCGCGGTGTTCAGCACCTCAACGGTGGACACCTCAACCTCAATCTCGCCGGTCGCCAGGTTCGGGTTCTCGTTGCCCTCCGGGCGCTTAGAAACCTTACCGGTCACGCGCAGAACGTACTCGTTGCGCAGGTGCTCAAAGTCAGCCTCATTGTGGAAAACACACTGGGTGACGCCCTCGCGGTCACGCAGGTCAACGAAGGCGACGCCACCGTGGTCGCGGCGGCGAGCCACCCAACCGGTCAGGGTAACAGTCTCTCCAATATTTGCGGCGGTCAGCTCGCCGTTGGTGTGAGTGCGAAGCACAGACATTCCTTTCATAGCGGGCACCTCACGACTATAGACAGTAGCCGGGTACTCGCGGTTGATGATATGCGCACACTGCGTGCGCCTTATCCATTGTATCCCGTCTGGGGCAGGTCGGGGTGTGGGTTCTCTTGTGGAAGGAGGTTAAGGCGGGTGGTGAGGGACGGTTTAGGTTTACGGGTGGTTTATTCGCATTTGGGGTGGTTAAGACCCACCGCAGATGCGACTAACCCACCTGCCTGGTGACTAACCTATCCCTCAAGTGAGTAAACCACCCATCGAGTTACTAGACTCCCCCCCCCTAGACCACCCAGACCCCACCCGGCGAGACGAACCTCTCCCCTGTGGATGAACAGTCTTCCCGCACAGTCAGCCGGATTATCCACAGATTTTGATTCTCCCCACGCGCAACGGCCACGCTGTGACAGTCTGATGGGTATGAACACCTCGATCACCCGCGCCCCACGAACCGCCGAACTGTACTCCCTCGTACTGACCACGCGCATCCTTAAACTGCGGGGAATTGGGGCGAGGGAAGTCAACAGACTGATAGCCTCCGGGGCCCTGCAACGCATCCAGCGAGGGGCCTACATCTATGCCTCTGACGCTACCGGCCTTCGAGACGACGATCGGCTTCGTGTGCGATGCATCGCCGCCCACAAGGCCGGCCTCCGAGGGGCCTTCTCGCACGAATCAGCCGCGGTGCTCTGGGGGCTCGACCTGATGTCCGTTCCGACAATGCTGAACGTGTACAGCAACGCTAAAAGTTCCTCGGACCGGGGGCGAATCCGCCGGCACAGATCCGCTCTTGACTCCGGTGAGGTGACCACAATTCCGGGTACTCCCATTCCCGTCACAACCGTGACTCGCACGCTGCAGGACTGCGCGCGGACCATGCCTTTTCGGAACGCCGTGGTGCTGGCCGACTCCGTGATGCGACAGGGGCTCCTGACGCCCGAGGCAGTTACCGACACCCTCACACACCTTACGGGGTGCGGTCGCTCGAATGGGTCACTCGTTGTTCGCGCAATGGATGCGTCCAGCGAGTCGGCCGGCGAAAGCCTCACCCGGTGCCTGCTGATGGAGCACGAGTTGCCCTCCCCCGTGACCCAGTACCCGATTGTGTGCGAGGGTCGACGCTACCGAACGGACTTCGCCTGGCCCGAGCTGCGGGTCATTCTCGAGTTTGACGGCGAACAGAAGTACGTCGATTACCCGGGCCGAGACCGGCAGGAGGCGGCCCGCGCCCGGGCGCTCACCCGCGCCGGCTGGACGGTTGTACACCTGACCTGGGCCGATATCTTCCAGAAAGAACGGGAAGTCGTAACGCACCTGCGGAGGCTGCTTCTGCGGTGAACCCGGTCTTCTCTCGATGGGGTTCGGTTTGGGTTTGCGGGTGGTTTAGTTGCGTTTGGGGTGGTTAAGACCCACCGCAGATGCGACTAACCCATCCACCGGGTGACTAACCCATCCACCGAGTTACTAGACTCACCCGCCACTAGACCACGCAAAACCCGCCCGGCAGGGAAGTCATTCTCCCCCGCCGGGCGGGTACACGTCTATACGGGCTTAGAGCAACCGGACAATACGAGTATTACGGGTACTTACAGACCCTCAGCACGCACAATCTGAACGTGCAGGTCCTCAGCCGGCGGCATCCACGAATTCGGGTCGGCGGGCACCTGCTCACCCGAACGGATATCCTTCACCTCGTGAACCGGGGCACCAGACTCATCCGAAGAGATGAACCACACGAACGGAATACCGCGCTTCTCGGCGTACTTAATCTGCTTGCCGAACTTCGCCGCATTCGCAGACACCTCGCAGGCGATGCCGCGGGCGCGCAGTGCATCCGCAACATCATTCGCGGCGGACCAGCCCTCATCATTCGTCAGGGCCACGAACACGGCCGAAGGCACCTTACGGCTTGCCTGCGCAAAGCTCTGCGAGAGGATGCGAGCCACCACGCGGGTCACGCCAATGGACAGGCCAACGCCAGGGTAGGTCTTCTTACCGTTCGAGGCCAGCGACTCGTAGCGACCGCCCGAGCAAATCGACCCCAGCGACTCGTGACCAACCAGAACAGTCTCATACACGGTGCCGGTGTAGTAGTCCAGACCGCGAGCAATCGACAGGTCAGCCAGCACCTTACCCGGCGCACGGCGAGCCGCTTCCTCAATGACCTCAGCCAGCTCGGCCAGGCCCTGGTCCAGTAGCTCGTGCTCCACCGAATACTTGGCGGCCAGCTCACGCACCTGCTCCACGAAGGATGCATCCTCGGTACGGATCTGAGCCAGCTCCAGGGCGGCCGCGGCAGCCTCCGCGCTCGCACCGGCCTCGGACTGAAGCTCCTCGGCCACGCGCTCGGGACCAATCTTCTCCAGCTTGTCGATGGAGCGCAGCACGGCCGCGGTGTCGGTCAGGCCCAGGCCCAGGTAGAAGCCCTCGGCCAGCTTGCGGTTATTCACGCGCAGCTTGAAATCGGGAATCGGCAGCTTCGACAGCGCATCGACAACGACCAGCGCGAGGGTCACGTCGTAACGGAACGGCAGCTCGCCGTCGCCAACCACGTCAATATCCGCCTGGGTGAACTCGCGGGCGCGGCCCTCCTGCGGGCGCTCGCCACGCCAGACCTTCTGAATCTGGTAACGCGAGAACGGGAAGTTCAGGTAGCCGGCGTTCTCCACCACGTAGCGGGCGAAGGGCACGGTCAGATCAAAGTGCAGGGCCAGCTTCTCCTTGGCCTTCGCGGAGTCGTCCTCCTGCAGGCGCGAGATGGCGTACACTTCCTTGTCGATTTCGCCCTTGCGCAGCAGCTGCTCGATGGTCTCTACCGAACGAGTCTCAATCGGGGAAAAACCGTGCAGCTCAAAAGTCTCACGCAGGGTGTCGAGAACGTGGTTCTCAACCAGTCGTTCAGCCGGAAGATACTCGGGGAAACCAGACAGCGACGCCTTGCGAGCCATGCGCTCTACTCCTTGATAAAGAACTCGACAACAAAACCCCGGCGCTCTACGGTGCCGGGCATATCTATCATCATACCAACACCCGCACGCACGGCGGGGGCTCGCACACGGACAGAGTGAACCGCTCGTCCCCGTGCCAACACTCGCGAGCGGCGCGCCTGAACGTGACGACGGCGATTAGGAGTCGAAGCGATGCGCCGGGATGGTACTACCTGGGTGATTGCCGATGTGAGTGATGCCGGCGGCCCTCCGCAGGGGCACGTTGGTCGATTCAAGCCGAAGCACCCGCGGGCACGCGTAGCGGCGGCGGCTCGCATGCGCGGCAACGGAGGCAACGCAGGTAGCGGCTCAACGGAATAGCCGGAGCCCACATGCGCGGCGGCGGGCGGTTCGCCACGAACACAACACGACCGGACACTACTCACGCGAGGCCCGTACCGGCTATGCTTAGGAGGTGCACACGCACAACCCAACGGGTGCCCCGCGGAATGTCGCGGCCCACGCCTCGGCGAGGCGGCGCGCAGGCGCTCCCCGCATCCGGCACCCCCGAGTGAAAGAGTTATAGCGGTGACTACCAAATCCGACGACACTGTAAACCTCGAGAAGGCCCGCCAGTTCGGTCGCGTCTCCGAGGACGGCCACGTCTTCGTCATTGTCGATGGCGAAGAGTACGCCGTAGGTCAGCTGCCCGGCGCATCCGAAGATGAAGCGCTCAGCTACTTCGCCCGTAAGTTTGAAAACGTTGAGGCGCAGGTCGCCCTGCTCGAGTCGCGCCTGGCCAATAACGCCCCCGCCGCGGATCTGCAGAAGGGCATCGCCTCCATCGGCTCGCAGATTGGCGTGCGCAACATGGTCGGCGACTACTCCGGCCTGCAGAAGCGCCTCGTCTCCCTCGCTGAGCAGATTGCCGAACTTGGCGAGAAGCAGCAGCAGGCCCGCACCGAGAACCGCGAACGTGCCCTGGCAGTGCGTGAAGAGATTGTGGCCGAGGCCGAGCAGATTGCCGGCCAGGACCCCGACCAGATTCACTGGAAGAACTCGCACGCCCGCATGAACGAGCTGTTCGAGGCGTGGAAGAAGGCTCAGCGCGAGATTCACCTGGCCAAGAGCGTGGAGGACGAGCTGTGGAAGCGTTTCCGCGCCGCCCGCACCACCTTCGATCGCAACCGCCGCGCGCACTTCTCCCAGCTGGACGACCGCAACGCACGCATCAAGCGCGCGAAGGAAGAGCTGATTGCTCGCGCCGAGGAGCTGTCCACCTCGACCGATTGGTCTGAGACCTCCCGCGCGTACGGTGAGCTGATGCGCGCCTGGAAGCAGGTTCCGCGCGGTCACCGCCGTGAGGACGACAAGCTGTGGGCTCGTTTCCGTGCCGCTCAGGACGTGTTCTTCAACGCCCGCCACGAGGCTGAGGCCGCGCAGGATGCCGTCTACGCCGAGAACCTGAAGGTCAAGGAGGCACTGCTGGAGGAGGCCCGCGCGCTCCTGCCCGTTGAGGATATTGAGGCAGCGAAGGCCGCCTTCGAGAAGATTCTGGATCGCTGGGATGCGGCTGGCCGCGTGCCCCGCAACGACCTGCGCCGCGTGGACGGCGAGCTGCGCCGTATTCAGGACGAAATCAACGGCGCCGAAGAGGCCAAGTGGAAGCGCAACGACCCCGCCAAGGCGGCACGCGCGAACTCCCTGCTCGCACAGATCGAGGACTCCCTCGCCGAACTGGAGGCAGAGCTCGTCGCAGCTGAGAAGGGCGGCGACTCCAAGAAGATCGCCAAGGCCAAGGAAGCTCTGGAGGCGCGCCGCGCCTGGGCAGCAACCCTGCAGGGCTTCGGTAGCTAGGGTCTAGCCGACGGGTGCCCGGGGTGCTGGCTGTTGGATGCTAACGCTCCGGGTCACCGGCCTCATTAACGCCGAGAAGCCACATGTGTTTCGAAAAGCCACCATCGTTGTGGCTTTTCGAAACACATGTGGCTTCTCAGCGTAAGACCCACGGGCGGCTTTACATGTCGGGCCAGTCGCGGTGTAGCGAATACTCCGTGTCCCCGTCACCATTGTCATTCAGGTGCCAACGCTGGCCGGTGCGGATATCGGCCTTACGCAGGTGCGGGTTTGGGTTATCCGGCTTGCCCATGGTCGGATCGTTCTTGCAGCCCCATCTGGTGTCGTCGTAGCTGCAGTCACCTGCCACGCGTCCCACGTCAACCCACCAGACACGGATCAGTAGCGGGTCGACAGTGTCCTTCTTAACGACAGTACGCAGAGCCTGCCATGAGCCACCATTAACCCGGTAACGGCCAGCATAAGACACCGTCGCATACGCGTGGAAGTTACCCGAACGCTTATACACATAACTAGTCGCAGTCGGTCGGGCTTTCGAACCTGACTTCGGGTAAATTGCCTCACCAATGGTGTATGACGTGCCCTCGTCACCGTTGCCGTACTGGACGGTCATTTGTACCGGGTAAGACTCGATTTCAACATGACCGACCGAAAGCTCACCTTCCCAAGAAGCGGTCGGGGCTTCAGCGTAGAAGTTGATGTTGTCGCCCTTATAAACATTCGGGTCGCCCTTAGCCCTGCCGGTACCGTTACCGGAGTTATAGGACTGTTTGAGAATCGGGGGTCGGATGTCGGTGTGAGCGAATTTGTCTTCAATTTCTTGAAGCATCTCGGCAGGACTTGGCTTGCGGGGCTCTCCGGGGTTATTGGCGGTTAGGGTGCGGGATTCTGCTGGGATGCAGAAGGTGCCGAGGCCGGAGGGGCTGTAGTATCCGGTGTAGTCGTTGCCGTCGTCGAGCATCATGCGGGTGTGAGAATATCGCCCTGGTCGGTTATCGGGAGTAACGCAGGAATCTTTATCGGTAGTTGAAGCGTAGTATTCGTCTCCCTTACTGTCACGCATGAGACGATGAGTTGCGTTAAATGCGGCTTCTTGCTCTTCTGCGGTCACTCTGATACTAGATACAGCAGTATTTTCCTGGGCAGGGGACAGGTTCACTTCCTCATCGGTATCTGCTGTTGCATAACCGTCTTCATTGGCTATATCTACGACGCTGTGACTATTGGAATCTGAAGTATCTTCCAGAGCGTACGTCGGAGGAAAAAGGTTGACTGCCAGAGCAAAAGTGATTGAAACGCAGAATACTCGAACTGTCTTACTATCCATTATTTAATGAGCCCCTCTTTGCGGAGCTCCTCATTCGAGCGATACTCAGACAAATACCAGTAACCATCCTTATAACGGTATCGAAACATAAAAGTCTCATTTTCATTACCAGTATTAGTACGTTTACGCATTTTTCCATTCGGGTGAATATAGAGCCCGTAAGTCCATAGACGTCGCGTGAGAACCCAATATTCTTTGGTTTCTTCGTCATACATGAGGTCGCTTTCGGCCTGGTATTCTGAGGTTCCTTCGATAACCCAGCCGCCTTCTTTGTAAAGCTTTTCGATGGAGTTGAGGAATTCAATATCGCTTTTGAAGGTATCCAGCATGTACGGCCTCACGTATTGCATATCGCCCGTCTGGATGCCGTAGTTTCGGGCTTTAATCCAGTCACGCATCATCTCGCGTAGCCCAGCGAAGGTTTCAGGGTACTGTTGCGGCTTAGCCTTGGGAAGAGGAACATTCTGTGCGGGGCCATACTCGTCGGCCTTGCGGTATTCGCCGTCGGGGGCTTTGGAGCCGCCAGAGTAGCCGCGGGTAATGACCGGGCTCGGAGTAGCTGATGCAGAAGCCGCGTCAGATGCCGCAGCAGAAGCCGCCGCTGTCTCGCTCGGTGCGGCGGATGCGGTGGCTACCGCCTCATTAGAAGCCTGCTGGCCACAGGCGGTAAGCAGGGCGCCCAGGCCCACAAGTGCGCCGCCGCTCAGCAGGGTGCGGCGATTAAAGATGGTCGAATCCATAGAAGGTGCGCTCCTATCGTCGGTGATGGTGTGTATATGTGCATGTCGGGCTGGTTTTCACAGGTCAAACTGAGTACCGGAAGGAAAACAGCCCCGTCGTGTGTCTAATAGGCGCATCAATGCGCTATTAAAACACTGTGTTATCCACCATACCGTATATTTGCCATCATTTGCATTCTTTTAGTTATTACGGTGATGAATCATCACTATTCGGATACTTCATTGCTTTATGCATCAAATATCTCTGCACACGCGGAGGCGCCGCCCCTGCAGAATTTGTGCCATGGTTTAGCGTCTTCGACCATGGTTTTTAACTACGACCAAAGACGCTAACCTTACCCTATGGCAGAAATCCGGAACTCATGACCGGATCCCCATCTGTGACAGGTGGGTGGGCTAAACGGCGAGCGCGTACATGTCGCGGAGGGCATCTTCCGCCTCGTCGAGGGCGTATCCGCTCTGGCAGAGAGCATCGCAGTGGTTACCGTAGCGGAGGCCTGCGAGGAACTCGCGGTCGGTGACTTCGGGCAGGTGTTCCATGAGGTATTCGCCGTTGTCAGTGAAGAAGTCGTCGATGTTGGCGGCGTCCTGGCCGGAACAGAAGGTGCGGAAGTCTTCATCACTGTAGTAGCCATCCGTGTACATGGGTTTCTCCTTTGGTTGCCTTAGGTTGCTCGGTGGAGGAATGAGAACGCGTCGTTGTTCTCTACCACCAAGGTACGGGGCACCCCTGACAAGATAAGGGGCTGTGCCGCTCGCGCCGGAGAAAATACGCAAAAATATGTGTGACGAGGGTTTTCTGGAGGCGCGCTCCCCCACCGCCCGCATACACTTCGCGGAGATGAGGCGGTGAAGACTGCTACCCTGCCGAGAAGGCTCCTCCCATGAACGGCGAGAAGCCACATGTGTTTCGAGAAGCCACC
>OCPI01000393.1_pt1 | contig 17704 bp, 9 predicted proteins | sample 1476291 | NCBI WGS metagenome assembly OCPI01 (sample SAMEA2580054, study PRJEB22360) | human gut metagenome | reverse complement strand
AGTAAAGTACGATGACAAATATAGTATCTTTATTTTATTGTAAGTGTGAATCCTTATTCTCTCCTTTTCTGAAAATAAGATGAAGTAACTAATTATTGAAACTAAAAATATCAATTGAGTCTGATTCTTCAGACTGGTTGAAATGTAGTTTTACTCAGGTACATAATTTAATTCCTGTGTTTTAGATTGTATCAGATAGCGGGAAGAATAAGGTGTGTTTTGAGTTTAGTTTTAATTTATGTTTTCGCAGGGGTAAATTATACTATTCCACCAAATTAACAAATGAATAATATTATGTTCTTAGCAAGACTCCTTGTCCTTTTTTCATTAGTATGTATCTCTTGTGCCCACTCTTCTTTTGAGCAGAAACAATTGAAACATGCTTTAGATTTTGCTACTTCTAATCGTTTGGAATTGGAGATACTGCTTCAGCATTATACCTATGATTCTTTAAAATTGGAAGCGGCTAAATTTTTGATACGGAATATGCCTCATTGCTATTCCTACCAACAGGGAGGTGAAATGGATAGTGTGAAGCGTGTACGTACTTATTATAGTCCTTTCGGACAAATAGACCAGACTTATGCCAGACGTTGGGGGCATTATACCTATCGTAATCTTCCTAAAATATATGATGCCCATATTATCACAGCCGAATACTTGATAGACAATATAGACCGTGCTTTTGATAATTGGCAGAAACGTCCATGGAACCGTTCTCTTTCATTTGAAGATTTTTGTGAATACTTGTTGCCTTATCGTATAGGGGATGAACCGCTGGAAGAATGGCGTGAACTTTATGAAAAGAAATATGGATATTTATTAGATTCCATATATAAAGGCAGTGATGTGGTGGAGGCCGCGAATTTGGTAAGCAGGCATCTACAAGAACCTGTCTTTATTTATTGTGAAGACTTTGAACTGCCTCATATCGGTCCCAGATATTTATTCAGCCATCGATATGGTAGTTGCGTGGATGCGGCGGATATAGTGACTTATGCATTTCGGGCTGTCGGCATTCCTTGTATGGAAGATACGGATGCCAGAGGGGGACATGTGTGGAATGTTGTTCGTGACACGACAGGGCGCGATGTACCTATTTGGTATATAGCTTCGGAGGCTGTAAGGGGGAGTAGGGATACGGGAGGGTATAAACGTGGCAAGGTTTACAGGCCCATGTATGGTTTTCAAGAAGAAAAGGCAGCACATCTGGGAGATGATTGGAAATCAATGCCGCTTTTATTCTATCACCCTTATATGAAAGATGTCAGTTATGCATATTATCCGGATACGTTACGCATACTTACCGGTATTCCTGATGATGAGGTTTGTTATCTGGCCCATTTCCACGAAGCGCATTGGTGGAGTTGTGCCTGTGCACGTTCGGCAAGCGGCAAGATGGAAATACCTAATCTAGAATCGGAACTGGTATATCTTCCCATGAAATATACCAAAGGCAATTATTATCCTTCCGGCTTCCCCTTTTGGTTTGCAGGTGGAGAAATAAATACGTTTCTTCCGGATTGGGAGAAAACAGTAAAGGTTCGTTTGTATAGAAAATATCCGGTATATGGTTGGTTGCGCAGCTTTATGAGCCATGTGGTGGGAGGTACTTTTGAGGGAAGTATGACGAAAGACTTTGAAGATGGAAAGAGATTATATGAGATAGCGGATACTCCCGTGATAGCAAGGAATAGAATCTTCCTGAATAAGCCGGTTAAGTGCCGTTACATAAGATATAAGGCTGACAATGATAAATATGCGGAATTGGCAGAAATGACATTTTATGCCAATGGAAAGGCTGTTTCTCCGATAGCGGTTTGGGGGAGTCCTACGGAAAAAGGAAATATACATGTGCTGGCAAAGCATGTGGCGGATGGTGATCCTCTTTCTTATTATTTGTCTTTAGACAAAGGAGGGGAGGTTGTTGTTGATTTGGGTGGGGCTTCAGTAATAGATTGTCTGGAGTATATGCCCCGGAATGACGACAATTTTATTTCTCCGGGTGATACTTATGAGTTATTCTGTCATGCCGGTACTGAAGGATGGAAGAGTTTGGGAAAACAGCGGGCTGATACTACCTGTTTGGACTGGATTGTGCCGGACAATGCATTGTTCTGGTTGCGCGATCTGACCCGTGGGCGTGAAGAACATATTTTCTTTATGCAGAACGGGCGGCAGAAATTTCCAACCTTTTAAGATTTAAAATGAGGTATATAAAGAAATACATAGGCGTTTTATATAACTTGCTGGTTTGTGTGACCGGAGGGAGTTTGTTAATGATGATTATTTGGTTGTTATTACAGATATTTGTTTTTGCCTCATTTGCCATACCTTCTGACTCCATGGAGCCGGTTCTGATACCGGGTGACTATGTGCTTGTCAATAAAATGTTGAAAGGACCACGTATATTCAGCCTTGGTGATGCCCGGCAACATAAGCCGCTACACATCGATCGTTTGAAGGGATTCAGTGAATTTCAACGCAATGAGGTATTGGTCTTTAATTTCCCTTATCCGGAACGATGGGACAGTATAGGGTTTAACCTGATGCTTTATTATGTAAAGAGGTGTATCGCATTGCCGGGTGATACTGTTGAAATAAGGGACACCCGATATAGGGTCAGAGGTTATGATAAGGAATTAGGAAATATAGTTTCACAAAACAGTTTGGCGCATTTTTTGGAGAAACCGAGGAATGTGGAGAAAATGATACAGGAAAATTGTTTTTTTGCTTATCCCGGTGATACCATCTTAAAATGGAGTATTAAAGATTTTGGTCCTTTTTATCTTCCTTCCCGTGGGGATACTATTGTGATGGATGATAAACATTATTTGCTTTATCGCAATCTTATAGAATGGGAGCAACAAGATAAATTAATAGCAAGTAACGGACATTTTTATTTAAATGGGCGGGAAGTGGAGCATTATGTTTTTATGCACAATTATTATTTCATGGGTGGTGATAATTGTTATAATTCTCAGGACTCGCGCTATTGGGGGCCTTTGCCGGAGGAATATATTGTAGGAAAGGCGACATTGATATGGAAGTCTAAGAATGGAGTGACGGATGAAATACGTATGGACAGGATATTTAAAAAGATAAAGTAGTATGAGAGTTTGTGGTGTATATTTTGTTTTTGTAATTCTTCTTTCTGCTTGTACGAATGGAGTAAGTCATTTGGATATTGCTTTGCAGCAGGCTAAACATAATAAAGCGGAGTTGGAAAAAGTGTTGAAGCATTTTAAACATGATAGCTTGAAATACCGTGCTGCCTGTTTTTTGATTGAAAATATGCCTGGTAAATATTCAATACTCCCTTCGTTGGATAGATATAAGAACTTTTTGAAGATTATCCCACAAAATGATCCTATAAGTTGGGATGTGCGATATTCTAAGATTTGGCATGGATTTGATTCTATTTCTAAACGACAGTTGGCAGGTTTTAGTAAGATTGAAGATATAAAAGTTATAACGGGAGATTATTTAATAAAAAATATTGAATATGCTTTTAAAATATGGGAGAATGGAAAAATAAAAGATTACTGTTCATTTGATGAATTCTGTCATTATATTTTGCCTTACCGTATAGACCATGAGCCATTATCGAATTGGCGCGAGGAAGGTTTTCAAAAGTTTGGTCATTTATTGGATTCTTTAATGTCTCCACGAGAATTGGCCCTTCGTATCATAAAATTAGGTGGAATGCGTTATAATATAGGAATGACTAAATATCCTTATAAACAGTCTTATGCTGAAATGCTACAGACCCGTTGGGGTACTTGTGATGATATGGCGGCATTTTTAGCTTTGTCTTTACGTGCCATTGGAATCCCTGCTTCTATTGATTATGTTCCGGCATGGGCTAATAGGAGTTCTTCGCATTGTTGGAATGTGGTGAAAGATGCTACTGGTGATTTTATAGAAGTGGGATATGGCCCTGAAGGAAAAAATGAAGTTGTATACAAGATTTCTAAGATTTATAGGAAAAAATATGATATTCCACTATGTGACGTTACATCCGAATATGCTATGCCTCTTTCTGATTTAACCTTTAGAGTGCCTTCACAGAAAGATAAACAATTAATCAGTCTTTGTACTTTTAATAATCATGACTGGGTTCCTGTTGCTTTATCAAAGGTGATGAATGGAAGTGTTTTGTTTGAATCAGTCGGGAGAGGAATTTTATGGGGAGATAATCAAATAAGAACTTATTTAAACGAAGGAAAGGGGATCGTTTTCTTAGCATTTATCAGCCAAAATGGGCGGTTGAATAATAAACCTATAGGGTTTCCTATAATTCTTTTAGAAGATGGAACCATAAAAGAGCTGTGTGCTAGTACAGAAAAAGAAAGTATTATACTTTACCGTAAATACCCATATTATGGAAGTAATAATGCAATAATACATGATAGTAATGAAATATGTGTCGATAATGAATATGAATTGTTCTATTGGAATATGAAATGGATTAGTTTAGGGCGAAAATTAGCAGTCGACAATAAACTTCATTATGATGATGTGCCTAAAGGCGCTTTATTGTGGTTAAAAAATCATACTCAAGGAAAAGAAGAGCGGATTTTTACATACGAAGACGGGAAACAAGTTTGGTGGTAGAAATGGAAAATAAATGGCTGAAATATGGAATAGCATTGGTGGCAGGCATACCGGTTGCGTTGTGTCTCAGCGTGGTGTGTTGTAGTACGTCTTCACTGTCATCCGATATTTTGGCGGATGACTGGCGGTGGATGTATGCCTGTGGAGTTCTTTCATCGGCAGCTTTTGCCCTGTTGATATTTCTTTTTCCGGCACGGATTAAGGAATGTCTTTCGGCTGTCGTTTCATGGGTGTTTATTCTATACGGAGGAATGGAAGCCGTGTGGGGCATCCGTCAGGTATATGGCTTTACCTATTCCAACCATTCTCTCTATGCTTTGACCGGTTCATTCTATAATCCCGGTCCTTATTCAGGCTACCTTGCCATGATATTCCCTATCTGCCTGTATGAATGGTTAAAGCGGAAAGAGGGTAAGAAAACCATACCTTATTATGTTGCTTTAGCTGTCATGCTATTGATTCTTTGTGTGTTGCCTGCCGGAATGAGCCGCTCGGCATGGATAGCTGCGGCGGTCTCTTCCATTTATGTTTGTGGTATGCACTATAAGATGGAAATTCAGCATTATATCAGGCATCATCGTAAGCAGGCAGTGTCTTTTGCCATAGTAACCTTTATTTTGGGCGGTATAGCATTGGGTGGCATTTATCAAATGAAAAAGGATTCGGCAGACGGCCGTCTGTTTATGTGGAAAATTGCTGCCCAAGCTGTCAGTGAGCACCCATGGACAGGATGCGGATGGAACAGTGTTCCGGCTGCTTACGGACAAGCGCAGGAGAATTATTTTGCAGCCGGAAATTATACGGCAACGGAGGAACTTGTGGCAGGTGCTCCCGAATATGTTTTCAATGAATATCTGCAAGTAGCCATTGCCTGGGGAATACCTGTGCTTTGCATCGGGTTGTTGATACTAGGTGGGAGCATGTACATAGGTCATAAACAAGGCATCTATGGACTATGCGGCGCATTGCTATCTTTAGCGGTATTTGCGTTTTCTTCTTATCCACTACAATTTCCAGCGTTTGTTTCGGCTTTGATTATATTAGTATTAGCTTGCGGTATCCGTGTTCTTCCTTTAGAGAAAGTTTGGCCTCGCATTTTGTTTACTGTTTTATTGTTAATCGGAAGCTATGGCTGTTTCTGTAAATATCAGCAGAAATCCAAGACTGTAGAAGCTTGTAAGCAATGGACCAAAAGCCGTATGTTTTACCACTCGGGAGCTTACCGGCAAGCAGTAGAAAGTTATGCTGAAATTCAGAAAGAAATGAAAGGGAATGCTCGCTTTATGTTTGAGTATGGCCATGCCTTGCATAAACTGCATGAACCCGAACTGTCTAACAAGGTACTGAAAGAGGCCTTGAAAGTGAGTGGCGATCCCATGATACTAAATATTATCGGGAAAAATGAACAGGAAATGAAGCACTATGATAGTGCGGAATATTGGTTCATGCGTGCTGTCCATCGGTTACCCGGACGAATTTATCCTTATTATCTATTGGCTCATTTATATGCGGAACCGGCTTTTTATCAGTGTGACAAATTGGAGCAGATGGTACAGACGGTATTGGAGAAAGAACCGAAAATTCAATCTACCGCTATCAAGCAGATGAGACGGAAAGCACGGGAACTATTGAAAAAAGTACCCGAAAATTAGTTTTTTCAAAATAAAAAGTTTTTATTTGTTATAGATATCACAAAATATGATCATGAAATTACACATATTTGCATCAGGCTTATTATTAGCCGTTTCTTTCACTGCCTGCTCGGGAGAAAAAAAGGAAACAACGGAAAAAGAAGGGGTGGAAACAGTTCTTCCTTCTTTACCCAATGAGGTGACGGTGATGCCGCTGAAAAAGCAGGTTTTCAATCATGAATTGATCAGTAACGGGAAAGTGACGGCACAGGATTATGCCGACCTGTATTTTCGTACCTCGGAAGTGGTGGCGAATATCTGGGTAAAGAACGGGGATATAGTGCGGAAAGGTCAAAAAATAGCCCAATTGGATTTGTTTAAGTTGAACAATACGTTGGTACAGAATAAAAATAGTTTGGCACAGGCTACCCTGGAGATGCAGGATGTGTTGATAGGACAAGGATATGCTCCCGATAATCTGAAGGTGATACCTGCTGATGTGCTGGAACTGGCAAAAGTAAAAAGCGGGTATGAGCAGAGCAAAGCTCAATATGAATCTGCTCAATATGATATGGAACAAGCTACGTTGACTGCTCCTTTCGATGGAGTGATTGCCAACCTCTTTGAAAAGAGATATAATATGCCCAAAACTTCCGAGCCTTTCTGCCGGGTAATCAATGCCGGAAATATGGAGGTGGATTTCACCGTACTTGAAAATGAGCTGCCATTGCTGAAAGTGGGGGATAAGGTGGAGATTACTCCTTATGCATCGGCAGCAGGGGTGCGCCAGGGAAGTATCAGTGAGATTAATCCGCTGGTGGACGAGAATGGAATGGTACGGATAAAGGCGAGAGTGAACGGGAGTAATAAATTGTTCGACGGCATGAATGTAAGGGTAAGCGTGAAGCGTTCTGTGGGCGAACAACTGGTTATCCCCAAAACGGCGGTTGTACTACGTTCCGGCAAACAGGTGGTATTTACACTGAAAGAGGGTAAAGCTATGTGGAACTATGTGCATACGGGATTGGAGAATATGGAGGAATATACTGTCACAGACGGACTGGAAGAAGGTATGGAGGTGATAACTACCGGAAATGTGAATCTGGCTCATGAAGCACCGGTGAGGGTGATTAAAAATTAAAAGTATGGTTAAGTTCTTATTACAACGTCCTATTGCGGTGCTGATGGCCTTTACCGCCTGCTTTATTGTTGGGTTGGTGACTTACTTCTCGCTGCCTGTATCTTTGCTGCCCGATATTGCCATACCGCAGATTACCATACAGGTGACGGGTGAGAATTCATCGGCACGGGAATTGGAGAATACGGTGGTTACCCCTGTGCGCAGGCAGTTGCTGCAAGTGGCCGGACTGAGAGAAATAAAAAGTGAAACTCGTGACGGGGCGGGCGTTATCCGTCTGGAATTTGATTTTGGTGTGAATACCGATCTGGCATTTATAGAGGTGAATGAGAAGATAGATGCCGCTATGAACAGTCTTCCCAAGGAAGTGACGCGTCCCAAGGCTATCAAAGCGAGTGCAACGGATATTCCTGTACTTTATGTCAATATGACTTTGAAAAACGACGGTGCTTATCAGGAAACCGACGAGCAACAATTTCTGGAGTTGTGCGAATTGGCGGAGAATGTGGTGAAACGCCGCATCGAACAGTTACCCGAAGTGGCTATGGCGGATATAACCGGAGTGCCCGGAAGGCTTTTGCAAATTGTTCCTGATAAAGATAAACTGGCCATGACGGGTATCAGTGTGGAGGATATAGAGAATACACTTTCCGCCAATAATGTAGAGCCGGGAAGCATGTTGGTGAGGGATGGTTATTATGAATATAATATTCGCATAGCTACCCTGCTTCGTACCCCGGAGGATGTGAAGAATATCTATATCCGCAAGGGGGAACGTATTATGCAGTTGAAAGAGCTCTGCAAAGTAGATATTGTTTCGCAAAAAGAGATGGGACGTTCCGTAGCCGGAGGAAAAAGGGCGGTAACGCTGGCCATTATCAAGCAGAGCGATGAAAATATGGATGTCATGAAAGAGAAGCTGAAAGAAACAACCGATTATTTTGCATCCCTGTATCCGGATATTGAGTTCAGCGTGAGCCGTAACCAGACGGAATTGCTGGACTACACCATTTCAAATTTACAGCAGAATCTTTCTTTGGGCTTTCTATTTATCTTTATTGTAGCTGTGCTGTTTCTGGGGGATGTCCGTTCACCGTTGATTATCGGCATCAGCATGGTTACTTCTATTGTAATCACATTCTTTTTCTTTTATTTCTGTCATGTGTCGCTGAATGTGATATCACTTTCGGGCTTGATTCTGGCAGTAGGTATGATGATAGACAGCGCCATTATTGTAACGGAAAATATTTCGCAGTATCGTGAACGGGGGTATTCTCTGAAACGTTCGTGTGCCGTGGGCACGACGGAAATGATTACACCGATGCTCAGTTCGTCCCTTACAACCATTGCGGTATTTGTGCCTTTGATATTTATGAGTGGCATAGCCGGAGCTATTTTTATGGATCAGGCTTTTTCTATCACGGTGGGATTGATGATATCTTATATTACGGGTATTATGTTGCTGCCCGTATTGTATCTGTTGTTTTATAAGGTCGGTATCCGCAGTAAGGGATTTCTTTCCAGACGTTTTGACAATCTGCTGAAAAATGAGTGGCTGGAAAGCTTTTATGATAAAGGGATTGACTGGGTGTTCTCACATAAAAAGCTTTGTGTGCCCGGCACGCTGGCAACCCTTCCACTGTGTGTGTTTCTTTTTTATGTAATGGAAAAAGAGCGTATGCCGCAGATTGACCAGAATGAACTGGTGGCAAGGATAGAGTGGAATGAGAATATCCATGTGGACGAGAACAACCGCCGGGTGGATGATTTAATGAAACAGGTGGACGACCGGGTAACGGAGCATGCTGCTTATGTGGGTATGCAGGATTATATATTGAACGGGGGCAGTGAACTTTCGTCTACCGAAGCGGAACTTTATTTCAAGACGGAAAAGCCATCCGGAATCTATTCATTGCAGGAATTATTAGAGAAGGAGATAAGAGAGAAATATCCGTTGGCTGTGGTTACTTTCTCACCTCCCGAAACAATCTTTGAAAAATTGTTTGTGACAGGAGAAGCGGATGTGGTAGCGGAACTCCATACGGCGAATAAGTCGCAGGCACCGGATGCGGAGCATTTGCAGCGGTTGGAAAAGGAAATTACGCGGGTGGCGGGTAATGTTCCGACGGGCATCGCTTTCCGGAATCAGATGAATCTGATAATCAATAAAGAAAAACTGTTGTTGTATAACGTATCATATGATGAATTGACGCGGGTGCTCCGCACGGCTTTCAAAGAAAACAAGGTTTCCGTTTTACGCTCTTATCAGCAATATCTGCCTATCAGTATTGCCGGAGAGGAAAAGAGTGTAAATAGTGTATTAAGTGAAACTTTGGTGCGGACGATGGCGGATGGTAACGGAGAGGTGAATCATATTCCTTTGAATAATCTGGTGACGGTAGTGCCCGCCGAAGATTTGAAGAGTATTACGGCGGGAAAGAACGGAGAATATATTCCTTTAAGTTTTTATGATGTGAAGGATGCACCGGAACTGATGCGGAATGTAAAAGAGGTGGTTAGTGAGGAAAAGGAATGGGAAGTGGATTTCTCGGGTAGTTTCTTTTCGAATGAAAAAATGATGGGGGAATTGACTGTGATTCTTTTTGTTTCTTTGTTGCTGATGTATTTTATCCTTTGCGCGCAATTCGAGAGTTTCCTGCAACCGCTGATTGTCTTGATGGAAATTCCTATTGATACGGCTTTTGCTTTGCTGGCATTATGGGTTTTCGGTCACACGTTGAATTTGATGTCTGCCATAGGCATTATCGTGACTTGTGGTATTGTGGTGAATGACTCTATTTTAAAAATGGATGCCATCAATGAATTACGGAAAGCGGGGATGCCTTTGGTGGAAGCCATTCATACAGCGGGCAGGCGCAGGTTGAGAGCGATTATCATGACTTCGCTGACAACTGTCTTTGCAATGGTTCCGTTGCTGTTTACCTCGGATATGGGGTCGGAGATGCAGAAGCCTTTGTCTATTGCCATGATTGGCTCTATGGTGGTGGGAACTTTGGTCAGCTTGTTTATCATTCCTTTAATATATTGGTTTATTTATAGAAAACATGACAAAAATGAAGTACATTAGCATATGGATGGTGGGGTGTATGCTGTTGTCTCTCGGAGCAAAGGCGCAGCAGGTGGTGAAGCTGGATTTGCAACGCACGATAGAGATTGCGAATGATAGTTCCTTGTCCGCTTTCAGATATCAGAATCTTTATTTGTCGGGATATTGGGAATATCGTACTTACAAGGCGAACCGTTTGCCGAGTCTTACGCTGGATCTGACTCCGGCTAAATATTATCGCTATATCACCCAGCGTTATGATTCGAATGAGGATATGGATGTGTATCGTGAACAACAGATGTTCAGCGCATCGGGTGGATTGAGTATCAAACAGAATCTGGATTGGACGGGCGGTACTTTCTATATTGATTCGGAACTGGACTTTATGCGTAATTTCGGTGACTCAAAGTCTACACAGTATTCCAGTATCCCTGTGCGTGTGGGATATCAACAGAGCCTGTTGGGATATAATGCTTTTCGTTGGGACCGGAAAATAGAGCCGTTGAAGTATGAAAAGGTGAAGAAGCAATTCATTTATAACACGGAAATGGTTTCAGAAGAAGCGGTGACTTATTTCTTTGCGTTAGCTATGGCACAGGCGGATTACCGCTTGGCGGAGGAGAATGTGGCGTCCAGTGATACCCTTTATAGCATCGGGCTCCAGCGTCATAAGATAGCAGCCATATCACGTGCCGATTTGCTGACATTGCAACTGGACAAAGTGAATGCGCATAATACGTTGCAGAATGCGCAGATTGCTTTGAAACGCGCTATGTTTTCATTGGCTTCCTTTCTGAATCTGGATAAGAATACCGTGATTGAATTGGATATACCGGGACGTCCCACAGGAAAGATGATTCCCGTAGATGATGCGTTGATGCGGGCCAAAGAGAATAATCCTACTTTCCTGGAACAACGGCAGAATGTGCTGGAAGCGGAACAGAATGTGGACAAGACAAAGAAAGAATCCCGTTTCAATGCTAGTTTTAATGCCAGTGTGGGTTTTAACCAGGTGGCGGATAAACTGGGAGATGCCTACAGACATCCTTTGCAACAGGACTTGGTTTCTGTCAGTGTTTCTATTCCTTTGATTGACTGGGGGGTGAGAAAGGGTAAATATAATATGGCGAGAAATAATCTGAATGTGGTGAGGATTGCCGCCCGTCAGGAAGAACTGAGTGTGGAGGAAGAGGTGATTATGACGGTGAATGATTTTAATATTCAGCAGAGTTTGATTGCGAGTGCGGAGGAGGCTTTGGATCTTGCCGTAATGGCATACGAGCAGACACGCCAACGTTTTATCATCGGAAAGGCGGATGTGAATAGTCTTACTCTTTCGTTGAACCGCCAGCAGGAGGCGCAGAAAAATTATATTTCGGCTTTGCAGAATTATTGGTTGAATTATTATAAGATACGTAAACTGACGCTGCACGATTTTGAGTCCGGTTTTTCCCTTGCGGACAAGTTTGATTTTAATACAGGAATTTATCGATGAGTAATCCGCGTAACCTCTCCTCGTTTACCTTGATAGTGACATTTGTCTGCCTGTCACTGATAGGGGTGGTATTAGTACCGCTGTTGCCGGTTAAGCTGGCGCCGTCGCGTACCTTGCCCGGTCTGACTGTTTCTTTCAGTATGCCCGGCAATTCGTCACGGGTTATTGAGGCGGAGGTTACCAGTAAACTGGAGGCGATGATGGCCAGAGTAAAGGGTATCAGGAAGGTGAACTCTACTTCGGATAACGGCAGCGGCTCAATTTCTTTGGAACTGGACAAGCATGCGGATATTGACGTTACCCGCTTTGAAGTGTCTACCATCATCAGACAGACCTGGCCTCAGCTGCCCGAGGGGGTGAGTTATCCTCAAATCAGTACGCGACGTTCGGATGATAAGGCATCCAGACCTTTTATTACTTATACACTGAATGCGCCTGCCAATCCTATTTTGATTCAGCAGTATGCGGAAGAGAATATCAAGCCGGTATTGGGACAGTTGAAGGGGATTTATAAAGTGGAACTGAATGGAGCTACACCTATGGAGTGGCAGTTGGAGTATGACAGTGACCAGCTTTCACGTTTGGGAATCACACTGCAGGCTGTGCAACGGGCCATTAACCGCCATTATGAAAAAGAGTTTCTGGGGATCTGTTCTATTGAAAAAGGTGCGGAGGGCAGAGAGTGGATCAGACTGGTACGTACATCTACTGAAAAAGAAATGGAATTTGAACCGGGAGCCATTCAACTGCAAGCCGAAGATGGAACGATGGTTACGCTGGATAAACTGATAAAGGTAAGGCATGTGGAAGAACGACCGCAAAGTTATTACCGGATAAACGGGCTGAATTCTGTCTACCTGTATATCACGGCCGAGGAAACTGCCAATCAATTAAATTTAAGTGGGGAAGTGAAGCACCTTATGGGTGAGTTGCAACAGAAGATGCCTCCGGGCTATGAGGTACATATCAGTTATGACGCTACGGAATATATTCAGAAAGAATTGGATAAGATTTATTTCCGTACCGGACTGACCGTATTGATTTTATTGCTGTTTGTAGCGTTGATAACACGAAATCTGCGTTATCTGTTCCTGATTGTGACCAGTCTGGCGGTTAATATATCTGTTGCCGTCATTCTTTATTATGCATTTGGTCTGGAAATGCAGCTTTATTCATTGGCGGGTATTACCATCTCATTGAATTTGGTGATAGATAATACGATAGTGATGACAGACCATATTCTGCATCGCCGCAATCTGAAGGCGTTTGTTTCTGTACTGGCGGCCACGCTGACTACTATCGGGGCATTGGTTATTATTTTCTTTCTGGATGAGAAGATACGTCTGAACTTGCAGGATTTTGCAGCGGTGGTCATTATCAATCTGGCAGTATCTTTGTTTGTTGCATTATTCTTTGTTCCGTCCATGATTGATAAAATAGGTTTGGAGAAGAAAAAGAGAAGAAAAAGAAGACGTTTTCTGCTCAGACCCACTTTTATGAAACGGTTGACTGTCTATTTTACCCGTTTCTATCAAGGGGTGATTTATTATTTATGCCGTTTCAGGGTGATAGCTTGCCTATTATTGCTGCTGGGGTTCGGTCTGCCTGTATTTATGCTGCCCGAGAAGATGGAAGGAGAAGGTAAATGGGTGGAATATTATAATAAGGTATTTGATAATCCTACCTTCAAGGATAAGGTAAAGCCGGTAATCAACAAGGCTTTAGGTGGCAGCCTCCGTCTTTTTGCGGAAAAAGTATACGAGGGAAGTTATTTCAATCGTGATGAAGGTGAAGTGGTGCTTTCCGTTTATGCTACGTTGCCTAATGGCAGTACATTGGAGCAGATGAATGTGCTGATTAAGAGGATGGAAACTTATCTGAGCGATTTCAAGGAAATCAGGCAGTTTCAGACGTATATCTATAATGCGCGTCAGGCTAATATCCAGATTTATTTTACAAAAGAAAATCAGCGGAGCGGATTCTCGTATACTTTGAAAGCTAATATAATCAGTAAGGCACTGACTTTGGGAGGTGGTAGCTGGAGTGTATATGGTTTGCAGGATCAGGGCTTCAGTAACGATGTGCGTGAGAGTGCGGGAAGTTTCCGTGTGAAACTGTATGGATATAATTATGACGAACTTTCTTATTGGACAGAACAGCTGAAAGAGAAGTTGTTATTACACCGTCGTATTAAAGAGGTTACGGTAAATTCGGAGTTCTCTTGGTGGAAAGATGATTATAGCGAGTTCTATCTGGATTTGGACAGGTTGAGGATGGCGAAAGAGCATATTACAGCCACGCAGCTGTTCGCCGCTTTGCGCCCTGTTTTCGGAAGGGATATTTATTGTGGTAACGTGTTGTTTGATAGTCAGACGGAGCAATTGAAACTTTCATCGGTTCAGGGACAACGATATGATGTATGGGGATTGGTCAATATACCCTTTTTTATTGATGGCCGTTCTTATAAACTGGCTGATTTCGCTACTGTCCGGAAGGGACAGTCACCTCAGAAAGTCGCTAAAGAAAACCAGCAATACCGGCTTTGTCTGCAATATGAATATATCGGTTCTTCCGAACAAGGAAAAAAACTGTTGAAGAAAGACTTGGAAGAATTTAATAAGATATTGCCTATGGGATATACAGCCGAAAATGAGCAGGATTACTGGTCATGGAATAAGAAAGATAACAAGCAATACGCATTGCTGTTGATTGTAATCGCCATTATTTTCTTTACGACGGCTATTTTGTTTAATTCCTTGAAACAGCCTTTGGCTATCATTTTTGTTATTCCGATATCCTATATCGGCGTATTCCTTACGTTTTATCTTTTCGGACTGAATTTTGATCAGGGGGGATTTGCTTCTTTTGTATTACTTTGCGGTATTACAGTAAATGCCAGTATTTATATTCTAAATGAATATAATGCGATAAGAAAAAGGTATCCTCTGTTATTACCGGTACGTGCCTTCACCAAGGCATGGAATTCGAAAATTCTGCCTATCTTTCTGACGGTCGTTTCTACTATTCTGGGATTTATTCCTTTTATGGTGGGAGATGGAAAAGAGGCTTTCTGGTTCCCTTTGGCAGCAGGTACTATAGGCGGGTTAGTTATGTCTATACTTGGAATATTTTTGTTTTTGCCTATATTCTCATTGAAGAAACAAAAAAGATAATAAAGGTTTTACTTTTCTTTTTCAATAGAAGTGTTTACTTTTGTTGTTACAAAAAAACGTTGAATAAATATTATCTAATACTCGCTAATCATGTTGACTCAAATTATTAACGGCAAGATTTTTACTCCGCAAGGTTGGCTGGACGAAGGCTCTGTACTGATACGGGATAATAAAATATTGGAAGTGACTAACTGTGACCTGGCACTGATCGGTGCAAAATTGATTGATGCTAAAGGGATGTATATTGTACCCGGATATGTGTGTATGCATGCTCATGGCGGTGGTGGTCACGATTTTAATGAATGTACGGAAGAGGCGTTTCGCGCAGCTGTAAAAGCGCATCAGAAGCATGGGGCGACCAGTATTTTCCCAACTTTGTCTTCTTCTCCTTTTTCAGAAATCCGTAAGGCGGTAACTGTGTGCGAAACCTTGATGAACGAGAAGGACAGTCCTGTGTTGGGGTTGCATGTAGAAGGTCCTTATCTGAATCCGAAAAGAGCAGGTGAGCAGTTTGCCGGGAAATTGAAGAATCCTGATAAAGAGGAATATACTTCTTTATTGGAAAGTACTGACTGCATCAAGCGTTGGGACGCTTCACCTGAACTTCCGGGCGCGTTGGAATTTGCCCGCTATTTGAAATCAAAAGGTATATTAGTGGCTGTGTCACATACAGAATCGGAATACGAGGGGATAAAAGCTGCGTTTGAAGCTGGGTTTACTCATACTGCCCATTTCTATAACGGTATGCCGGGATTCCATAAATGTCGTGAATATAAATACGAAGGGACAGTGGAAAGTGTTTATCTGACAGACGGAATGACCATTGAATTGATTGCCGACGGTATCCATTTACCTGCTACTATTCTTCGGTTGGCTTATAAGTTGAAGGGAGTGGAAAAAACTTGTTTGGTTACGGATGCTTTGGCATATGCCGCTGCTGATGGAATGGAAATAACAGATCCTAATGTGATTATAGAAGATGGTGTATGCAAAATGGCTGATCATTCTTCATTGGCAGGTAGCATAGCAACCATGGATGTATTGGTACGGACAATGGTAAAAGCTGGTATTCCGCTGGCCGATGCCGTGCGGATGGCTTCTGAAACTCCGGCACGGATTATGGGAGTGGATGACCGGAAGGGGGCATTGCAGAAAGATATGGATGCCGATGTGTTGATTTTGGATAGAGAACTGAATATCCGGGCGGCTTGGGCTATGGGCAGGCTGGTGGAGGATACGAATACTTTGTTTTAAAATAGAAGATAAAGGGAGAATTAGTATCCTTATTGTGTGGACAAGATGCCTTGACTGTTTCGGAAAACAATCAAGGTATCTTTTTTTCGGGTTTAACTCGTCATTATCAAGAGGATTTGCTACATTTGCAACTTGTTAAAATGAGAACCAAATAATAAAAAACGATATGAACGGAGATTTTAGAGAGGATTTGAAGAGAGCCTGTGAAGTGATGCAGAAGGGAGGAGTGATTCTTTATCCTACTGATACTATTTGGGGAATAGGTTGTGATGCAACTAATCCGGAGGCGGTGAAACGAGTTTATGATATAAAGAAGCGTGCTGACAGTAAGGCGATGCTTGTATTGGTGGACAGTACGGTAAAAGTAAATTTTTATGTTAGTGATGTACCTGCGGTAGCTTGGGATTTGATTGAGTTTACCACAAAACCATTGACTATTATTTATGATGGGGCACGTAATCTGGCTGAGAATTTGCTGGCTGAGGACGGCAGTGTAGGTATTCGTGTTACGGCTGAGGAATTCTCCAAACAACTTTGTTTCCGGTTTCGTAAAGCTATTGTGTCGACTTCTGCCAATATCAGCGGTCAGCCTTCACCTGCCAACTTCAGTGAAATCAGTGAAGAAGTAAAACAAGCTGTAGACTATATTGTGGAGTATAGACAAGATGAAGTGGGGCATCCCAAACCATCCAGCATTATCAAACTGGGTAAAGGGGGAGAAGTGAAGATTATTAGAGAGTAAAAAAAGGAATGGACGCAATTATAGACGAAAATAAGAAAAGTTGGTTACAGCGCTTTATCTTATGGCGCGAAAAGAAGATAAAAGAGAAACACTTTATTCTTATATTAAGTTTTCTTGCTGGTATTTTTACGGCATTGGCCGCATGGTTTCTGAAGTTTCTAGTAGAATGGATCAAGGAATTTCTGACTGAAAATTTTGATTCTACAGGAGTCAACTGGTTGTATTTGGTGTATCCGGTTTTTGGTATTTTTCTTACCGGATTGTTCATTCGTTATATTGTGAAAGATGACATCAGTCATGGGGTGACGAAAATATTATATGCCATATCCCGTCGCCAAAGCCGCATCAAGCGGCATAATACATGGTCGTCTGTGATAGCCAGTGCCATTACTATCGGTTTTGGTGGTTCCGTAGGTGCAGAGGCTCCGATTGTGCTGACCGGATCGGCTATCGGTTCTAATTTGGGAAGTGTATTCAAGATGGAGCATAAGACCCTGATGCTGTTGGTGGGGTGTGGTGCGGCAGGTGCTGTGGCCGGTATTTTTAAGGCTCCTATTGCAGGCTTGGTTTTTACTTTGGAAGTCTTG
>OCPI01000383.1_pt1 | contig 18316 bp, 20 predicted proteins | sample 1476291 | NCBI WGS metagenome assembly OCPI01 (sample SAMEA2580054, study PRJEB22360) | human gut metagenome | reverse complement strand
CGGGGTGGTAGTGCGTTCGGCAAAACGCCTGGCGGCCATGCTGCCACTCACCTGCTACACCAGCGAAGCGCTGCAGGAAGCGGGGTTTATCCCCTTCAACGGCGGCTTTGCCAGCGCAGCCCGCGAGGCATTCAGCAGCTTCTCGGCGCTGATTTTTATCGGCGCCACCGGGATTGCCGTGCGGGTGCTGGCCCCGCTGGTGAATGACAAGTTCAGCGACCCGGCGGTGGTGGTGATTGATGAGCGCGCCCGGCACGTCATCAGCCTGCTCTCCGGCCATGCCGGGGGGGCGAATGCGCTGACCCGCTATCTGGCCGGGATGCTCGACGCCGACCCGGTGATCACCACCGCCACCGATGTCAACGAGCTGGCCGCCCTCGACACGTTGGCCTTCCAGCTGAACGCCCGGATGACCGATTTTCGCGCGGCGGTGAAAACCGTCAACCAGATGCTGGTGAGCGGCAAGCGGGTGGGGCTGTGGTGCGACGGCGAATTCACCGAGGCGCTAAGCCGGTGCGACCAACGCGGCTTTATCCCGGTAAGCGACCTGGCGCGCTTGCCGGCGCTCGACGCGCTGATCTGCGTCACCCTGCGCCGGTCGCTGCCGTCGCTGCCGGTACCTCACTGGAAGCTGGTGCCCCAGCGGGTGGTGGCGGGCATCGGCTGTCGGCGCGACACCCCCTGTTCCTTGCTCTGTACGTTGCTGGATCGCCAGCTTGCCGCTCAGCGTCTTGACCCGCTGGCGCTGAAAGCGATCGGCAGCGTGAGCCTGAAGGCAAACGAGCCGGGGTTGCGCCAGTTGGCTCACCGCTGCCGGGTGCCGTTCGAAACCTTCAGCGCCGAGGCGCTGCGCGAGCACGAGCACCGCTTTCCAGCCTCGTCTTTTGTCCGGGATACGGTCGGCGTCGGCAGCGTCTCCGGCCCGGTGGCCTGGCTGCTGAGTCAGGGAAACCTGTCCGGCGAAACCCTGCGCGAGCAGGGCGTGACCATTACTTTGGGAGTAACACACTGATGTTAAGCGTAATCGGAATTGGCCCTGGCTCGCAGGCGATGATGACCATGGAAGCCGTGGAGGCCCTGCAGGCGGCAGAGATTGTGGTGGGCTACAAGACCTACACCCACCTGGTAAAAGCCTTTACCGGTGACAAGCAGGTGATCAAAACCGGCATGTGCAAAGAGATTGAACGCTGCCAGGCCGCCATTGAGCTGGCGCAGGCCGGGAACAACGTTGCGCTGATCAGCAGCGGCGACGCCGGCATCTACGGCATGGCGGGGCTGGTGCTGGAGCTGGTCAATAAGCAGCAGCTGGACATTGAGGTCCGTCTGATCCCAGGGATGACGGCGAGTATCGCCGCCGCCTCGCTGCTCGGCGCGCCGCTGATGCATGATTTCTGCCATATCAGCCTCAGCGATCTGCTGACGCCGTGGCCGGTGATTGAAAAACGCATTGTCGCCGCAGGGGAAGCAGACTTCGTTATCTGTTTTTACAACCCCCGCAGCCGCGGCCGCGAAGGGCATCTGGCGCGCGCCTTTGCGTTGCTGGCGGCCAGCAAAAGCCCGGACACGCCGGTCGGCGTAGTCAAATCCGCCGGGCGCAAAAAGCAGGAGAAATGGCTGACCACCCTCGGAGAGATGGATTTTGCCCCGGTGGATATGACCAGTCTGGTCATCGTCGGCAACAAAGCGACTTACATCGACAACGGTCTGATGATCACCCCGCGAGGCTACGCGCTGTGAACCACGGCGACGTGCTGGTTATCGGGGGCACCAGCGATGCGCGGGCGATCTGCCAGCAGCTGGACGCCGCCGGCGTGCGCTACACCCTGTCGGTGGCGACCCCCACCGGCGAGCGGCTGGCCGGCGATATCCGCGGGCGGATACGCTGCGGGCGCATGGAGTGGCAGCAGATGGCGGAGTGGCTCAGGGCGCAGCGCACCCGCTGGGTGATTGACGCCTCTCACCCCTACGCCGAAGTGGTCAGCCAGAATATTGTGCGCGCCTGCGCCAGCGTCGGGGTCCTGCTCAGCCGCTATCAAAGGCCGGAGCAGCTGAGCGATCTGCGCCATCCGCTACTTCACGTGGTCGGCGATCTGAACGAGGCCTGCGTGCTGGCCCGTCGCCTCGGGGAGCGGATCCTGCTGACCACCGGCAGCAAAGATCTGGCGGCCTGGCGGGCGGGACTGGCGGAGAAAACGCTGCTCGCCCGGGTGCTGCCGGTGCCGGAGGTGGTTCAGCACTGTAGCGATCTGGGGTTTGGCGTCGGGGAAATCTTTGCCCTCTGCGGGCCGTTCAGCGCCGAATTTAACGCCGCCTTTTATCGCCAGTGCCGGGCTGATGTTGTGGTCACGAAAGCCTCGGGCGCGGAAGGGGGCTATCAGGAAAAAGTACAACCCTGTCTTGATGCGGGGATCCCCTGCATCGTCATTACCCGCCCGGCGCCGCTGGTGAAGGGCGATGAATTACTGGAAAGCCAGGCCGATTTCGCTACGCGGCTGACGCGCTGGCTGTCGGCGACTTGAGGAACAGGATATGAAAAAAGCACTTCTGGTGGTGAGCTTCGGCACCAGCTATCACGACACCCGCGAGAAGAACATTACCGCCTGCGAGCGCGATCTTGCCGCCAGCTGTCCGGATCGCACGCTGTTCCGTGCCTTCACCTCGGGGATGATTATTCGCAAACTGCGGCAGCGCGACGGTATCCATATCGATACCCCGCTGCAGGCCCTGCAAAAGCTGGCTGAGCAGGGGTACCAGGATGTGGCGATCCAGTCCCTGCACATTATCAACGGCGACGAGTACGAGAAGATCGTTCGCGAAGTGCAGAGCCTGCGCCCGCGCTTTCAGCGCCTGACGCTGGGCGTGCCGCTGCTGAGCGGTCATGGCGATTATGTTCAGCTGATGCAGGCCCTGCGCCAGCAGATGCCGCCGCTGGCGGCGACGGAGCGAGTGGTGTTTATGGGGCACGGCGCCAGCCACCACGCCTTCGCGGCCTACGCTTGTCTGGATCATATGATGGCGGTGCAGGGTTTTCCGGCGCGGGTGGGGGCGGTGGAAAGCTATCCCGAAGTGGACATCGTCATTAACGAACTCTCCCGCCAGGGCGTGACCGGCGTGCATCTGATGCCCCTGATGCTGGTGGCCGGCGATCATGCCATTAATGATATGGCCTCCGACGAAGACGATTCGTGGAAAACCCGCTTCAATGCCGCCGGCATCCCCGCCACGCCGTGGCTGAACGGGTTAGGGGAAAATCCGGCGGTGCGGGCGATGTTTGTCGCCCATCTGCAGCAGGCGCTGAATAACGCGATGGAGAAAGCAGCATGAGCGGCAAACTCTACGCCCTGAGCACCGGGCCGGGGGCGGCCGATCTGATCACCGTGCGTGCGGCGCGGATCCTCGGCCAGCTGGATGTGCTGTATGCGCCAGCCGGCCGCAAAGGCGGCGACAGCCTCGCGCTCTCCATCGTGCGCGAGTACCTTGGCGCACACACGGAGGTCCGCTGCTGCCATTTTCCGATGAGCGCCGACAGCGCGGAAAAAGAGGCGGTGTGGAACGACGTTGCCGCGGCGCTGGCCCAGGAGGTGGCGGCGGGCAGGCAGGTCGGATTTATCACCCTCGGCGACGCCATGTTGTTCAGCACCTGGGTCTTTCTGCTGCAGCGGATTGGCTGCCCGGACTGGCTGGAGATTGTCCCTGGCGTTACCTCCTTCGCCGCCATTGCCGCGCGGGCGAAAACCCCGCTGGCTATGGAGCAGCAGTCGCTGGCGGTGATCTCCTGTACCGCGCCGGAAGCGGACATTGCCGCGGCGCTGCGCCAGCATGACAGTCTGGTGCTGATGAAAGTCTACGGCCGCTTCGCCCGCATTAAGGCGCTGCTGGCGCAGGCGGGGCTGCTGGATGCGGCGCTGATGATGTCAGAGGCCACCCTGCCGGGCGAGCAGTGCTGGCGCCGTCTGCGCGAGGTCAGCGATGACCAGCCGCTGCCCTATTTCTCGACCATCCTGGTTAACAAACAGTGGGAGGAGGCGTAATGAATCAGGTGAAATCGCTGAAGCAGCTTTCGTACGGGGGGCTGGCGGCGGCTGTTCTGCTGATCATCGTCCCGCAGGAGGCGTTCGCCATGCATATCATGGAGGGTTTTTTGCCGCCGATATGGGCGCTGGCGTGGTGGCTGCTGTTTTTACCCTGCCTGTGGTACGGCCTGGTGCGCCTGCGGCGTATCGTCCAGGAGGAGAGCAATCAGAAGGTGCTCCTGGCCCTCTGCGGAGCGTTTATTTTTGTTCTTTCGGCGCTGAAGATCCCGTCGGTGACCGGCAGCTGTTCGCACCCGACCGGCGTCGGTCTGGCGGTGATCCTCTTCGGGCCGGGTGTGGTGGCGGTGCTGGGGGCGATCGTTCTGCTGTTCCAGGCGCTGCTGCTGGCGCATGGCGGCCTGACCACTCTTGGCGCCAACGGGATGTCGATGGCGGTAATCGGCCCGATGGTCGGCTATCTGGTGTGGAAGCTGGCCTGCCGGGCGGGGATCCGTCGCGATGTCGGGGTCTTTCTCTGCGCCATGCTGGCGGATCTGATGACCTACTTTGTCACCTCCGTCCAGCTCGGGGTGGCCTTTCCCGATCCGGCCACCGGGGCAGGTGGATCGATCCTGAAGTTTATGGGGATCTTCTGCCTGACGCAGATCCCGATCGCCATTGCGGAAGGATTGCTAACTGTGATGATCTACGATCAGCTGACCAAACGGCGGCTGATCGTCGCGGAGGGACATTAATATGAAAAAGACCCTGATCCTGTTGGCGATGGTGGTCGCCCTGATGATCCTGCCCTTTTTTATTAACCACGGCGGTGAGTTTGGCGGCTCGGACGGTGAAGCGGAGAGCCAGATCCAGGTGGTGGCGCCGGATTATCAACCCTGGTTCCAGCCGCTGTACGAACCGGCGAGCGGCGAGATTGAGAGCCTGCTGTTTACCCTGCAGGGCTCGCTGGGCGCGGCGGTGATTTTTTACATTCTCGGCTATGCGAGGGGCAGGCAGCGCCGTGATGACCGGGTTTGACCAACTCAGCTACCAGAGCCGCTGGTTGCACGTGGCGCCAGAGCGTAAGTTTCTGCTCTGGCTGCTGCTGATGGTGCTGGCCTTTACGCTGCCGGCGTGGGGCCAGGCGCTGACGCTGGCGCTGACCGCCGCGCTGACCTGCTGGCTGCTGCGGGTCTCATTCTGGCGCTGGTGCCGCTGGATGGCGCTACCCTTTGGCTTTTTGCTGGTCGGCGTGCTGACCATTGTGTTCAGCGTCAGCCGCGACCCGCAGATGCTGTTAGCCAGCATCCGGCTGGGCGCTTTCTCTATAGGAGTGTCCACTCCGGGGCTGGTCGTGGCCGGGGAGACCTTCTGGCGCAGCCTGGCGGCGATGGCGGCCACGCTCTGGCTGGTGCTTAATCTGCCTTTCCCACAGCTGATTATCTTGCTCAAGCGCGGTCGCGTACCGCGACTGTTGACGGAGCAGATCCTGCTGACCTGGCGCTTCATTTTTATTCTGTTGGACGAGGCGATGGCGATTCACCGCGCGCAAACCCTGCGTTTTGGCTATGGTAGCGTGCCGCAGGGCTATCGCTCGCTGGCGATGCTGGTGGGACTGCTGTTCACTCGTGTCCTCCTGCGCTATCAGCAGATGAGCACCGCGCTGGATATCAAATTGTACCAGGGTGATTTTCACCTCTAAGGATAAGTATGCTTGCCACAACCGATCTCTGGTTTCGCTATCAGGATGAGCCGGTACTCAAAGGGCTGACGCTGGATTTTTCCCGCCACGCGGTGACCGGCCTGGTGGGGGCCAACGGCTGCGGAAAGTCGACGCTGTTTATGAACCTGAGCGGCCTGCTGCGCCCGCAGCAGGGGGCGGTGCTGTGGCAGGGAGAGGCGCTGAATTACAGCAAGCGCGGTCTGCTGGCGCTGCGCCAGCAGGTGGCGACGGTGTTTCAGGATCCGGATCAGCAAATCTTCTATACCGATATCGACAGCGATATCGCTTTTAGTCTGCGCAACCTCGGGGTGGCGGAAGAGGAGATCGCCCGCCGGGTGGATGAAGCGTTGACCCTCGTCGATGCCCAGGGGTTTCGCCAGCAGCCGATCCAGTGCCTCAGCCATGGGCAGAAAAAACGGGTGGCGATCGCCGGGGCGCTGGTGCTGCAGGCGCGCTATCTGCTGCTTGACGAGCCCACCGCGGGCCTCGATCCCCGGGGGCGGGCGCAGATGATCGCCATCATCCGGCGTATTGTCGGGCAGGGGCGGCGCGTGGTGATCTCCAGCCACGATATCGATCTGATCTATGAGGTGAGCGACGCCGTTTACGTTCTGCGTCACGGCGAAGTGCTGGCCGCGGGGGATCCCGGCGAGGTATTTGCCTGCGCGGCGATCATGGCCCAGGCGGGATTGACCCAGCCGTGGCTGGTGAAACTTCATAGCGAACTGGGATTGCCGCTGTGTAAAACCGAAGCGGAGTTTTTTCAGCGGATGCACAACAACGCGATAGGCGCGATAAAGGAGGCGTCATGACGCTGGCAGTGATGTTGCAGGGCACGGCTTCCGACGTGGGGAAAAGCGTGCTGGTGGCGGGACTGTGCCGCATTTTTCATCAGGATGGGCTGCGTACCGCGCCGTTTAAATCACAGAATATGGCGTTGAACTCCGGCATTACGCCGGATGGCAAAGAGATGGGCCGGGCGCAGATTTTCCAGGCCGAAGCGGCAGGGATCGCGCCGGATGTCCGCATGAATCCGGTTTTGCTCAAGCCCACCAGCGACCGTCAGGCGCAGGTGGTCCTGATGGGGCAGGTGGCGACCAGCATGGACGCGGTGAGCTATCACCAGTACAAGCCGCGCCTGCGCGAGCAGATCCTCGCGGTCTACCAGAGCCTGGCCGGAGAGTATGAGGCGCTGGTGCTGGAAGGGGCCGGCAGTCCGGCGGAGATTAACCTGCGCGACCGCGATATCGTCAATATGGGCATGGCCGAGATGGCGCAATGCCCGGTGATCCTGGTGGCCGATATCGACCGCGGCGGGGTGTTTGCCGCGATTTACGGCACGCTGGCGCTGCTGCAGCCTCAGGAGCGGGCGCGGGTGAAAGGGGTGATCATCAATAAATTCCGCGGCGATGTGGCGCTCCTGCGCTCCGGGATAGAGCAGATCGAGGCGTTGACCGGGGTGCCGGTGCTGGGCGTTATGCCGTGGCTTGACGTGGATCTCGAGGATGAGGACGGCGTCGCGCTGCAGGCCGGGAAATACCATCGCACCGACCGGCGCGACATCGACATCGCCGTGGTTCACCTGCCGCATATCGCCAATTTTACCGACTTTAACGCCCTGGCGGCGCAGCCAGACGTCCGGGTGCGCTATGTCCGCGACCCGCAGGCGCTGGCCGACGCCGACCTGGTCATTCTCCCGGGCAGTAAAAATACCCTCGGCGATCTGTGCTGGCTGCGCGAGAGCGGCATGGCGCATGCAGTCGAGCAGGCCCGGCAGCGCAAGGTGCCGCTGCTGGGGATCTGCGGCGGCTATCAGATGCTTGGCGAAACCATTATCGATGAGGTGGAGTCTGGCCTTGGCACCCAGCCCGGACTGGGGGTGCTGAAGACCGTGACCCACTTCGCCCAGCACAAAACCACCACCCAGGTGCAGGCGACCCTGGGAACTAACCTCCCGGAATGGTTAGCCGACGCGGCAGGTCTGCATGTCAGTGGCTACGAAATTCATATGGGCGAGACGCGCCGCGAGGCCGGCATCCCGCCGCTGCTGCAGCTGCATAAAGCGGGACAGTCAGTAGAGGACGGGGCGATAAGCGACGACGGCCTGGCGTTCGGCACCTATCTCCATGGCCTGTTCGACAGCGATGCCTTTACCCGGGCGCTGCTCAACGGCCTGCGCCAGCGCAAAGGGCTGGCGCCGCTGGATAGCGCCCTGGAGTATGCCCGCTATAAAACCCGGCAGTTTGATCGGCTGGCGGACGCCATGCGCGAACATATCGCCATCGATAAAATTTACGCCATCATGCGCCAACATCAGGAGCCCCTAGAACGCCAGGGGTTACCGGCGGCGCGCGCAGCGGCAAAAGCCGCCATGCCGAGGCGCTGATTGCCGATGCGCCGCAGGTGTTATATATCGCCACCTCGCAAATCTTTGACGACGAGATGGCCGCAAGGATCCAGCACCATCGCGACGGCAGGCCCGCCCACTGGCGCACCGCCGAGCGCTGGCAGCAGCTTGATGAACTGATCACCCCGGCTATCGCCCCAGCGGAGGCGATTCTGCTGGAGTGTATCACCACCATGGTCACCAACCTGCTGTTCGCACTCGGCGGCGACAGCGACCCCGACGGCTGGGATTACGCCGCCATGGAGCGGGCTATTGATGACGAAATTGGCGTGCTGATTGCCGCCTGTCAGCGCTGTCCGGCGCACGTCGTGCTGGTGACCAACGAGGTGGGGATGGGCATTGTGCCGGAGAACCGCCTGGCGCGGCATTTTCGCGATATCGCCGGGCGGGTCAATCAGCGCCTGGCGGCCGCGGCGGATGCGGTCTGGCTGGTGGTCTCCGGCATCGGCGTCAAAATCAAATAACTCAATCGCTGGCTGACCGGGCCAGCCCTGGCAGGGATTCTGTATGGAAAATTTAAACACGGTTCTGCGGGCGATCCCCGCGCCGGACGCTGACGCCATGGCGCGGGCACAACACCATATCGACGGCTTGCTCAAGCCCCCCGGCAGCCTCGGCCGTCTGGAGGCGCTGGCGGTTCAGCTGGCGGGAATGCCCGGCCTGGGCGGCCAGCCGCAGGTGGCGAAAAAGGCCCTGCTGGTGATGTGCGCCGACCATGGGGTGTGGGACGAAGGGGTGGCGATTTCGCCGAAAGCGGTCACCGCCATCCAGGCAGCCAATATGACCCGCGGCACCACCGGCGTCTGCGTGCTCGCCGCCCAGGCCGGGGCGCAAGTGTATGTAATTGATGTCGGTATCGATAGCGAACCGCTCCCCGGGGTGGTGAATATGCGGGTGGCGCGGGGCTGCGGCAATATTGCCCGCGGCCCGGCCATGACCCGTGAGCAGGGGCAGGAATTGCTGCTGGAGGTGATGCGCTACACCCGCGCGCTGGCCCAGGAGGGGGTTACTCTGTTTGGTGTCGGCGAGCTGGGGATGGCCAATACCACGCCGGCGGCGGCGATCGTCAGCGTTCTGACCGGCAGCGATGCGCAGGAGGTGGTCGGGATTGGCGCCAATCTGCCGTTGGCGAAGGTTGGCAACAAGGTGGAGGTGGTGCGGCGGGCTATCGCCGTCAATCAGCCCGACCCGAATGATGGTCTCGATGTGCTGAGCAAAGTCGGTGGTTTCGATCTGCTGGGGATGGCGGGGGTGATGCTGGGGGCGGCGTCCTGCGGACTGCCGGTGGTGCTGGATGGCTTTCTTTCCTACGCCGCAGCGCTGGCGGCGTGCCAGATAGCGCCGGAGGTAAAACCGTATCTGATCCCGTCCCACTATTCGGCGGAGAAGGGGGCGCGTATCGCGCTGGCGCACCTGGGCCTCGAACCGTATCTCAATATGGGCATGCGTCTGGGAGAAGGCAGCGGCGCGGCGCTGGCGATGCCGATCGTCGAGGCAGCCTGCGCGATGTACCATCGCATGGGCATGCTGGCGGCAAGCAATATTGTGTTACCTAAGGGGTAAGCTGGCGGGGGGGCGGCAATGGCCGTTCCCGTTTTCGGCAGAGGTTTGCCGGTGGCAGAAACAAAAAAACACCCTTGAGGGTGTTTATGATGTTGGTTGCGGGGGCCGGATTTGAACCGACGACCTTCGGGTTATGAGCCCGACGAGCTACCAGGCTGCTCCACCCCGCGTCACCGTACTGCTTTACTTTGTCAAATTTGATTGGTTGCGGGGGCCGGATTTGAACCGACGACCTTCGGGTTATGAGCCCGACGAGCTACCAGGCTGCTCCACCCCGCGTCACCGTACTGCTTTACTTTGTCAAATTTGATTGGTTGCGGGGGCCGGATTTGAACCGACGACCTTCGGGTTATGAGCCCGACGAGCTACCAGGCTGCTCCACCCCGCGTCCGTGGAAGCGCACTATACTCCGCTAGCGAGATGATGCAACCTTTTTTCGACCAAATCGACATTTTTGTAAGAATTGGCTTATAAAACGCCATCTTGTGGTCTTTTTTTACACAAATCTGTGCCATCGATGAGATCGCGCATTTCAATAGCCCCGGCGCTTTGTTATCTTCAACACGCACTAAGGCTTCGCAGCAAAAGATGAGACACCATGAAAGGACGTTGGGCAAAATATGTAGCGACGGGGGCAATGCTGGCTATGCTCGCCGCCTGTTCCTCAAAACCGACCGACCGCGGTCAGCAATATAGCGATGGCAAGTTCACCCAGCCGTTTTCACTGGTAAACCAGCCGGATGCCGTCGGGGCGCCGATCAACGCCGGCGACTTCTCCGAGCAGGTTAATCAAATTCGTAACGCCTCGCCGCGCCTCTATAATAGCCAGAGCAACGTCTATAATGCGCTGCAGGAGTGGCTGCGCGCCGGCGGCGACACCCGCACGCTGCGCCAGTTTGGCATCGACGCCTGGCAGATGCAGGGCACCGACAACTATGGCAACGTTCAGTTTACCGGCTACTACACGCCGGTGGTGCAGGCGCGCCACACCCGTCAGGGCGAATTCCAGTATCCCATTTACCGGATGCCGCCGAAACGCGGTAAGCTGCCGTCCCGCGCCAGCATCTATGCCGGCGCGCTGAGCGATAACTATGTGCTGGCGTACAGCAATTCGCTGATGGATAACTTCATCATGGACGTGCAGGGCAGCGGCTATATCGACTTTGGCGATGGTTCGCCGCTCAACTTCTTTAGCTATGCCGGGAAAAACGGCTGGCCCTATCGCAGCATCGGCAAAGTGCTGATCGACCGCGGGGAAGTGAAGAAAGAAGATATGTCGATGCAGGCGATCCGCGAGTGGGGTGAAAAGCACAGCGAAGCGGAAGTGCGCGAGCTGCTGGAGCAGAACCCGTCGTTCGTGTTCTTTAAACCGCAGTCTTTCGCGCCGGTGAAAGGGGCCAGCGCTGTGCCGCTGATCGGCCGCGCCTCGGTGGCCTCTGACCGGTCGATTATTCCGCCGGGAACCACCTTGCTGGCCGAGGTGCCTCTGCTGGATAATAACGGCAAGTTTAACGGCCAGTACGAACTGCGCCTGATGGTCGCTCTCGACGTCGGCGGGGCCATCAAAGGCCAGCATTTCGACATCTATCAGGGCATTGGGCCTGACGCAGGCCACCGTGCCGGCTGGTATAACCACTATGGCCGCGTATGGGTGCTGAAAAACGCCCCGGGCGCGGGGAATGTTTTTAGCGGCTAACTCCCCTGGCCCTGCCTGTTGACCAGGGCGCCCGGATGATGCCGTTTACGGCGGCCTCCGGGCGCTGTCATTTTGTTCTGAGGTTCTATGTCTGTTGTTATCAGCGATGCCTGGCGCCAGCGTTTTGGCGGTACGGCACGTTTATATGGTGAAAAAGCGCTGCAATGTTTTGCCGATGCCCACGTCTGCGTGGTCGGGATCGGCGGGGTCGGTTCCTGGGCGGCGGAAGCGCTGGCGCGAACCGGCATCGGGGCGATCACCCTTATCGATATGGACGATGTCTGCGTCACCAACACCAATCGTCAGATCCACGCCCTGAGCGGCAACGTCGGGCTGGCGAAAGCGGAAGTGATGGCAGAGCGTATTCGTCTCATCAACCCGGAGTGTCGGGTGACGGTGGTGGATGATTTCGTGACCCCGGAAAACGTGGCGGAATATCTTGGCGTCGGCTTTAGCTATGTTATCGACGCGATCGATAGCGTCCGGCCGAAAGCGGCGCTTATCGCCTGGTGTCGCCGCTACAAAGTGCCGCTGGTCACCACCGGCGGGGCGGGCGGTCAGATTGACCCAACGCAGATCCAGGTCGCTGACCTGGCGAAGACCATCCAGGATCCGCTGGCGGCTAAACTGCGCGAGCGGCTGAAAAGCCAGTTTGGGGTGGTGAAAAACAGCAAAGGCAAGCTCGGCGTGGACTGCGTCTTCTCTACGGAAGCGCTGGTCTACCCGCAAGCGGACGGCAGCGTCTGCGCGATGAAGAGCACGGCGGAAGGGCCGAAACGGATGGACTGCGCTTCCGGCTTTGGCGCGGCCACCATGGTGACCGCGACCTTTGGCTTCGTCGCGGTATCGCATGCTCTGAATAAGATGCTGGCGAAGGCGGAGCGGCAGACGACGTAAATCCCGGGCCGCGGCGCAGGCGCCTTACCCGGTCTACAGGACAATTCCCCGGAGGCGGCGCTGTGCACCTGTCCGGGCGACAAAACTGCATGAGCCCGTAGCCCGGGCAAGGCGCGTCAAGCGCCGCCCCCGGGATGAGCTTAAACCTCAACCTCGCGGGCGGCGGCGAGCACCGCCTCGCTGAGGGCGCTGAGGCCCTGGCTGCGCGAGGCGCTGAGCTGGCCGCGTAGCCCCAACTCGTCGAACAGCGCCAGCGGATCCTGCGCCAGCAGCTCAGCGGCGCTTTTGCCTTCCACGGCGGTCAAAAGTACCGCCAGCAGACCGCGCACAATCCGTCCTTCGCTGTCGCCAAAGAAGTGCAGCCTGCCCTCGGCATCCTCCTCATAGCCCAGCCAGACGCGGTTTTCACACCCGGCAATCTCCCGGGCCTGCGCTTTGCGCTCATCGGTCAGCGTCGGCAGCTTTTTGCCCAATAAAATCAGTTGACGATATTTATCCTCCCACTGGTTCAGCGGGGCGAAGGTCTGGCGCAGCGTGGCGTCGGTAATGGTTGTGCCGAAGGGGTGCAGAGTTGTCATTAATCCACCAGAATTTCCAGAGCGCGATCCACCGCGTGGACCAGCGCCGCAACATCGTCTTGGGTATTGTAGGGGGCGAAAGAGGCCCGCAGTGTGCCGCTGACCCCTAAGGCCGCCAGCAGCGGTTGGGCGCAGTGTTGCCCGGCGCGCAGAGCAATGCCGGACTCCGCCAGCAGCGTCACCAGATCGCTGTGATGAACACCGTCGAACTCAAAGGCCAGCAGGCTTGACTGCTGGCAGCGGAAAGAGCGGAAGCCCGGCCGTTTCGCCAGCGCCTCTTCCGCCAGACTCGCCAGACTGCGGCTCCAGTTTTCCGCCTGGCCGATATCGCTCTGCGCCAGCCACTCCAGGGCGGCGCTAAGGCCGATTACCCCGGCGACATTCGGCGTGCCGGCCTCGAGACCATAAGGGGCCGGCTGCGGCGTAAAGCCGTCAAAGCTGACCTCGGCGATCATTTTCCCGCCGCCGAGCCAGGGCGACATCGCCGCCAGCAGCTCGCTTTTGCCGTACAGGGCGCCGATCCCGGTCGGGCCATACAGCTTATGGCCGGAAAAGGCGTAAAAATCGATATCCAGCGCCTGCACGTCAGCGGGGAAATGCACCGCGCCCTGGGCGCCATCGACCATCACTACCATCCCGGCGGCGTGAGCAAGGCGGATAGCCTGCGCCAGGTCCGGGCAGCCGCCGGTGACGTTGGACATCTGGCCGATGGCCAGCACCCGGCTGCGCGGGGTGATGAGCGCGCTGAGGCTGGCGATATCCGGCAGGCGGTCGGCGCCAAGCGGCAGTTTGACGACTCGGGCGCCGGTCTGCCCGGCTACCATCAGCCAGGGCACGAGGTTGGCATGATGCTCGGCTTCGCTAACGATAATTTCATCGCCAGGCTGCAGGCGCGGCCGGACGTAGCTCTGCGCCACCATATTGATGGCCTCGGTGGTTCCCCGCGTCCAGACGATATTTTTGCCGGACGGGGCGTTAAGCCATGCCGCCACGCGCTCGCGGGCCGCCTCGTAGCGCTCGGTCAGCCGCTGGGCGGCGGCGAACTGGCTGCGATGGACGTTGCCGGCGCTCAGGCGATAAAACTGGTCGCTGGCGTCGATCACCGCCTGCGGTTTGAGCGCGGTCGCCGCGCTGTCGAGATAGACGCCGGCATCGGCCAGAGCCGGAAACTGCGCGCGAAAGTGCGCCGGGTTGAATGCGTTCATGGAATTCCTCGTATCAATCCCGCGATCGTCGCGCAATTTGCCGGGCGTGACAAGGCCTCTGTGCCCTGTGGAATTGTCCGAATGTGACTCCAGGTGGGTCAAAGAGGGTTATGCTGAAAAGTGTTGGGTTTGTGTTTTAACCTATTACTTAACGAGTCACGAATAGTATAAATAGCCGTAAGGAGAGAAAAATGAAAATGACTAAGGCCGCTGCGATTATCTCTGCCTGTATGCTGACTTTAGGCCTGAGCGCCTGTTCCTCTAACTATGTGATGCATACCAATGATGGGCGAACCATCGTTACCGACGGGAAACCGCAAACCGATAATGATACTGGCATGATCTCGTATAAGGACGCGTGGGGCAACAAACAGCAGATCAATCGCTCTGACGTGAAACAGCTGGGTGAGCTGGACGAGTAAGGCAGTAAAAAGGCAAAAAAAAGCACCGCGCGTTGCGGTGCTACATTAAATCACTATGGACAGACAGGGTAAATGTACAGGAAGTGAAAAGGGGTAGCTTTGCTACCAGGGTCTGCAAAGACAGACCAATTGCAAACACAACAACACAACATCACAACCGTAAGCCAAAAGCTTGATGGAACACGCATTCCAAAAAAAGCTTCTCGTTCCGGCTCAGGAAGTGCCGCCACTATAGGTATTTGCTGGTAGAACCTCAACGGACAATTTATAATGGCTCAGATAAAAAAAACTAATAGGTTAATCATTGTTTCCTATTTGTTAAATTTAGTTAACATCTAAGCCAGAATAACCATGTCGAAGCGATTACCACCTCTGAATGCATTACGTGTTTTTGATGCAGCCGCACGTCATCTCAGCTTCACTCGGGCAGCCGATGAGCTTTTTGTGACGCAGGCCGCAGTCAGCCATCAAATCAAGTCTCTCGAGGATTTTCTGGGCCTTAAGCTGTTCCGGCGGCGCAATCGTTCGCTGCTGTTAACGGAAGAAGGGCAGAGCTATTTTCAGGATATTAAAGAGATTTTTTCGCAACTGACGGAAGCGACGCGTAAACTGCAGGCGCGCAGCGCCAAAGGGGCATTAACGGTCAGTTTATTGCCAAGTTTCGCCATTCAGTGGCTGGTGCCGAGACTGACAAGCTTTAACTCAGCTTATCCGGGAATCGACGTCAGGATCCAGGCGGTGGACCGCCAGGAGGATAAGCTGGCGGACGATGTCGATGTGGCGATTTTTTACGGCCGCGGCAACTGGCCGGGCCTGCGTGTGGAAAAATTGTACGCCGAGTATCTGCTGCCGGTCTGTTCCCCGCTCTTGCTCACCGGCGACAAAGCATTGAAAACGCCTGCCGATCTGGCGCAACATACGCTGCTTCACGATGCGTCCCGTCGCGACTGGCAAACTTATACCCGCCAGCTTGGTCTAAGCCATATTAATGTGCAACAGGGGCCGATTTTCAGCCATAGCGCGATGGTGCTGCAGGCGGCCATTCACGGGCAGGGTGTGGCGCTGGCCAACAACGTGATGGCGCAGTCCGAAATTGAAGCCGGTCGCCTGGTGTGTCCGTTTAATGATGTTCTGGTCAGTAAGAATGCGTTTTACCTTGTTTGCCATGACAGTCAGGCAGAACTGGGTAAAATAGCCGCTTTCCGGCAATGGATCCTGGCGAAAGCGGCAAGTGAGCAAGAAAAATTCCGCTTTCGTTATGAACAATAAATACTTGTAGGGTAAAAACATGACCAGCCGTTTTATGCTGATATTCGCCGCGATTAGCGGCTTTATCTTTGTGGCTTTGGGTGCCTTTGGCGCGCATGTATTAAGTCAATCGCTCGGCGCGGCGGAGATGGCCTGGATCCATACCGGCCTGGAGTATCAGGCCTTCCATACCCTGGCGATTTTTGGTCTGGCGGTGGCGATGCAGCGTCGGATCAGTATCTGGTTCTACTGGAGCAGCGTGTTTCTGGCGTTAGGGACCGTGCTGTTCAGCGGCAGCCTCTATTGTCTGGCGCTGTCTCATTTACGTCTGTGGGCGTTCGTGACCCCGGTGGGCGGCGTAAGCTTCCTCGCCGGTTGGGTTTTAATGTTAATTGGTGCAATTCGTCTGAAACGTAAGGGCGTTGTTCATGAATAAGGTTGTCCTCTATTGTCGCCCTGGGTTTGAGAAAGAGTGCGCAGCAGAAATTACCGATAAGGCCGCCCGCCTTGAGGTGTTTGGTTTTGCCCGGGTCAAAGAAGACTCTGGTTATGTGATTTTTGAAGGTTATCAGCAAGACGACGGTGAGAAGCTGGTACGCGATCTGCCGTTCAGCTCGCTGATTTTCGCCCGTCAGATGTTCGTGGTCGGCGAACTGCTGCGCGACCTGCCGCCGGAGGATCGCATTACTCCGATCGTCGGCATGCTGCAGGGCGTGGTGGAGAAGGGTGGCGAGCTGCGTGTGGAAGTGGCGGATACCAACGAAAGCAAAGAGCTGATGAAGTTCTGCCGCAAGTTCACGGTGCCGTTACGCGCGGCGCTGCGCGAGGCGGGCGTGCTGACCAACTATGAAACGCCAAAGCGACCGGTGGTGCATGTGTTCTTTATCGCACCCGGCTGCTGCTATACCGGCTACTCGTACAGCAACAACAACTCACCGTTCTATATGGGCATTCCGCGGCTGAAGTTTCCGTCCGATGCCCCGAGCCGTTCCACCCTCAAGCTGGAAGAGGCGTTCCACGTCTTTATTCCGGCGGACGAGTGGGACGAGCGCCTGGCGAACGGCATGTATGCCGTCGATCTCGGCGCCTGCCCGGGCGGCTGGACCTATCAGCTGGTGAAGCGCAACATGTGGGTCTCTTCGGTCGATAACGGCCCGATGGCCCAGAGCCTGATGGATACCGGCCAGGTGACCTGGCTGCGCGAAGACGGTTTCCGCTATCGTCCGAACCGCAACAACATCTCGTGGATGGTCTGCGATATGGTGGAGAAACCGGCGAAGGTGGCGGCGCTGATGGCGCAGTGGCTGGTCAACGGCTGGTGCCGGGAGACCATCTTCAACCTCAAGCTGCCGATGAAAAAGCGCTATGAAGAGGTGTCGCAGAATCTGGCCTATATTCAGGCCCAACTGGACGAGCACGGCATCAACGCCCAGATCCAGGCGCGTCAGCTGTATCACGATCGTGAAGAGGTGACCGTTCACGTGCGTCGCCTGTGGGCCGCCGTCGGCGGACGTCGCGACGAGCGTTAATCCTTCCCCCTCAGGCCGGAGACGCGTGCGCGTCCTCCGGCCTTCCCCTTAAGGCTGCGGCGCATCCGACACAATATGCGTCACGTCATCCAGATGACCAATTCTCGCCTCGCCGGAACGGTTGAACTTGCTTTTGTCGATCAGCAGTAGCGACTGCGCCGCGCGCTTAAGCAGGATCGATTTAAAGTCGGCATTGAACGCATTGGAGTCCCATAGCGCGCCCTGCGGGTCGATGCCTTCGCAGGAAAAAATAAACAGATCGATCTCCAGCGATTTCAGCTGGGAAATCAGCGCCGGGTTCACGTAGCAGCCATATTTCCGCTGCAGAGTGCCGCCGGAGCAGGTGAGCGTGATTTGGTCGCGTTTGGCCAGCTCCTGGCAGATGGGCTGGCTGTTGGTAAAGACGTGCAGCGGGCGGTCCGGCAGCTGGCGGGCGAGATACCAGCAAGTGGAGCTGGCATCGAGGGCGATCACCATCCCTTCGTCAATCCAGGCCAGCGCTTCGCGGGCGATATCGGCTTTATGCGCGTAATGGCTTTTCAGCCGCATGTGAAAAGGGTCGCCGCTGTCCTGGCTGCGCTGATGGATCACTTTGGCCCGGCCGTGGTTGCGCAGCACTTTGCCCTGCGCCTGCAGCTCGCTCAGATCGCGGCGAATGGTTTCCCTGCTGACGTTGAGCTGTTTTGACAAGGTTTCGGTGGTCAGGCTGCTGTGGTTGATCAGGAGATCGACGATCGCCTGCTGGCGGGCTGCTTTCATTTATTCTCATCCCATCATTGATTGAGCGTCTGCATCAGGCAGACGCTCCGGCATGAGATTACGGCGTGACTCCTTTTTTTAAAAGGATATTTCCGTACTTAGCACACTCTCCTGTGATAACGATCGCAAAGGCTTTTTGCGCCCGGTCGTAGAAGGCAAAGCGGTCAATCCGCACGATATCCGGGCAGGGGGCCTGCGCCGATAGCGCCTGCCGATAGCGCTGTTCCACCGTCGGGTCCAACGCCTCGCCCTTTACGGCGGGCACCGATGCTCAAA
>OCPI01000379.1_pt1 | contig 18598 bp, 12 predicted proteins | sample 1476291 | NCBI WGS metagenome assembly OCPI01 (sample SAMEA2580054, study PRJEB22360) | human gut metagenome | reverse complement strand
CTGCGCCTGTGGGTGCTGGTTGGGGTGCTGATCGGTTCTCGTTGGTGGGTGGTAATCCGGTTTCTTTGGTGGATCCGTGGGGTTTGTCGCCGGTGTCGGTGGAGGACTTCGATAAGTACCGTGAGCAGAAAGCGTCTTCTGGTATCACTGGATGGGCACGGAATGTTGCTAGTGGTGCAGTAACTTTGTGGAATCAAGGTAAGAAGTTGTATCAGGCTGCTACTGAGACTGCAAAGGGCCTATGGAACAAAGCAGTGGAGGGTGCAAAGGTAGCTTGGAATAACCGAACTGTATTGGCCAAGAACGCATGGGAAGGTGTCAAGAAATGGTGGAAAGAAAATCAAGCCTATGTTTGGGGTGGGCTGGCAGTTGCCGCTGGAATAGGCATAAGTGCTCTATCTGTTGCTGGTGGTCCTCTGACTATGGTGGTATTTGGTGCTCTTGGAGGGGCAATTTCTAGTGCTGGTATGTCTGTGATTACCCAAAAGGCGCAGAAGGGGTCCTTTGAATGGAAGGAAGTAGCGAAGGATGCGGCGATTGGCGCAGTAGTTGGTGGCATTACCGGCGGTATTGGTGGTCGTATTTTGGCTGGTGCTAGGCAGGCTGCTGGCGTGGTTACGAAGCCTAATTTGGCTACTGGTACCGCTGCCAAAATTACTGATTGGAAATGGGCGAATAACCTGATTCGTAAGCCTGTTGATTACAAGCCTCTGGCAGGTTTGAAAGGAACCTCAGGGGTGGCCGATGATGTAGCTATGATGGCTCCAGCGCGAGAGGCTAAAGAGTTTATGTCGAAGCAGGTTGCACGACTCATGGCTCCCGGCGAACATACAATGTTAGTCTCTCGTGGTTGGTGGCATAATCTAGCTGTGTCGCAGGTGACTACTATGCAACCTATTAAGTTCGCAGTTAATTATGCTGTGGGTGGTCTTGTTGCTGGTGCGTCTTCCGTAGCAACATCGACGATGCATACTGCTGAGGATGTATGGCGTAACATTCATAAGAAATAGATAGACGAGGTAGTAAGATGAGTACTTTTTCTGAGGTTCTAAGGATTTTATGGCTCATCCTGTGGTGGGGTATCTTCAACGTAACGATTATTGCATCCGCACTATCTTCGCTATTGCTTAATCAATGGCATTTAAGTCTCCCAGCTCTTATTGGAGGACCTCTAATTCTTATCCTGGCGTTGGACCCTGCGCACAAGGAAGGTATCGAGGGTAAAGCGAATGGCGGGTCGTTCCATCTTTTTTACCTCACGGTTGTCACGATAAACGCAGTATTTCTGGCCGTTCTGACAGTTTTAACTCTATCTGGAATTCTCCATATTGACCCAGGAGGGTTGTCTACAGATACAAACTTTGCCTCATGGTTTCTTGCCGGTGGGTTATTTATCGCCTTCTTCCTCATCCAGCGTGTCAAACCTAATGACGATATTCCCGACCTGCAGCGCATGGAACAGCTGGACAGGCGCTCAACCCGTGTAGGTGTTGTGTCGGCGGCTATTTTCACGGTTCTGTGCCTTGTGGTTCCTCTGACCAGTTTCATGACTGCAGGCTATGATCCGGCGGCTCTGGCGGTTGCGCTTTTCCTGGCCCCGGGGTTCCTGCGTATTGTGCGTGAGGGCCTCTTCTACCTGCAGAGCGCCCGCTTTGAGGAGGGAGCCGAGGAGTACCGCGTCCTGCGTGTCGTATGCGTCGGCGTGGCTGGTTTGGCTGGGTGTATTGCGCTCGGATACTTGGGCTATTCGCTGGTCCGCAAGGAGTGGTTGCCCGCGCTGTTCTTTGCTGCCTCGGTGGCGATGAACGGGTGGTCGGTGAAGAAGTACGTCACTGTGGGTATCACCATTCCCGAGAAGGAAGATGATGAAGCCCCCAAAACTACACCTGTAACTGGCTAACTAGTAATATACAGAAGGCCCCTGGGCTGAGAGATTACCTCTCAGCCCAGGGGCCTTCTGCATGCCAGCGACAGCTTATCTGAGTGCCACCGTTAGCGGGTGATAATCGCGAAATCGCTACTGGACAAGTTCGTGAAATTACCAATCTGCGCGTTCAGGCGGCACTTAGACGTCACCGACAACGCCGTCACCACCCGCTGATCCTCAGACACCAACACATGCCCCGAACAGCCATCCGAAAAACTAATCAACTGAGCATCCGGAGAAATCGCCTGAACCAGCGTCGAAAACTCACCCGTACGCGGCAAAACCATCAACGGATTCAACTCATCCGCACCACTGGGCCACACCGGAACCACCGTCACCGGCAAAACACTCTGATTCACCACACGAGAAGGAACCCGCAACTCAATCGACCGCAAACGCTGAATCGGGTACGCCGTCGAACGAACCTCCCGATCAGAAATAGCCTTCGACGTCTCAGAATCAATACGGTTCACCCACTCCTCAAAAGCACGCGAATCCTTAAACTCAGCAGACACATTCGCCCGAACCTGCACCACGCCATTAGCCGGGATACTCACCCCAGACAGATTCCACGAACACGGAACATCCACCGCAGTCACACTCGACTGATTCTTCGCCACACCAGAAGACACCTGACCGGCATCCCACGTCACCGAAGCACACGAACCACCCTCAACACCGGGAAGCACCTGCAAAATATCGCCCCGAAGAGCCGACTTCTGCGAGGAAAACTCAAAAGTTAGGCGGGCACTCTTCTCCCGCGGGTTATACGTACCCTCAATACGGGTACCCAAACCACTCGGCAAAGACGCCGAACTACGGCTCGAAGCAGACCACGACTCAGCCGTCTTAGACGAACCCCTACCGCCGCTCAAACCCACAAAAGCGAGCACACCCACAAGAATCAAAGAACCCAGGATAGCGCCCCACACCAGCGGGCGGCGCAACGGCGAACGGGCAGGCTCCTCTTCCTCAACAACCTCATCAGGCACATATACCGGCTGCTCCACCACAAAAGGAGCCCGAATAACCGTCTCATTCTGCGCCTGACCCAGCGACGGCATGCCCGCACCATACAGCTCCGTAACATTCTGCCCATACACCGCAGAAACCGCAGGCTCAGCACCATGAACCACCGTAGGCGTGTACCCCACAGCACCCGAAGACACCTCAACCCAGCGAGGAAGCACCGTATCAGCCGCGAAACCCTCAGCCAAAAGACGCAACTTAGCGGCAGCCTCAGCCGCACCAGGACGCTGAACCGGGTTCTCCGCCAACATCCCGTGAAGAACCTCAGCAACCTCAGCCGGAATCTGCGGCGACACCTGCACCGCACCACCACGCGCCGGAAGAGGACGCGCCGCCACCAACAACTCATGAAGAGTCACAGCGCACGCATAAACATCAACCGCCGGAGTAGCCACACCATGCGCAGAACGCTCCGGAGCCATATACCCCGGAGTACCAGAAAACGAACGAGAAGCCCCCGAACCCGCAGAGCCAGTAAAAGAAGCAATACCGAAATCAGCCACACGAACCTGCTGATCCAGAGACTCCCCCAAAACACCGCTCAGCAGAACATTCTCCGGCTTAATATCCAGATGCATCACGCCCTGACGGTGAGCAAACTCCACCGCATTCAGAACCTGCACCATCAGACTCAACGCCAAACGAACCGGCAGCGGACCCTTAGAATCCAGCTTCTGACGTAGTGAACCGCCATGCTGAAACTCCATCACCAGAGCCAGCACGCCACCCTCAACCACCATGTCCGTCAACGGCACAATATGAGGATGCGACAGCGCCAACAACACCGAACGCTCACGCACAAAAGACTCAAGAACCACAGGGTTCTCGGCAAGCTCCGGGCGCAAAATTTTCGCCGCATACAGAGCCCACGAGCCGCTCATCGTAGCGGCCCACACCTCACCGACCGCACCAGAACCCACCCGGCGCAGCAAACGATACGAAGAGCCAAGGGGAGCGCCCGCAACTAAGCCCCCAGCAGCCTGCTGGGCAGGATGAGCATCACGACGCTCCGAGCCGGAGTACTGCGGCGAACCAGCAGGTACAGTCACGGGCTAACTCCTTAACATCAACTTCACAACAAGCAGGAAGACTCCCCAGATGGGGCGACCCCTACAGCAAAATGGCCGGTAAAGTTACACGATACCTCACCACACGCCAGACAGGCCCTACAGCCCGCCACGGTGCTGAGAATCCTCAGGGCTCATCAGCTGCACCAGAACCGGCGACCCAGCCAAGAACGCATAGCCACGACCAACGCTCAGCTGAACCGGGGCACGCCTCGGAATAGTGCCGAACATGTCCATATCCATATCAACATTCGGCTGAACCACGGCACCCGTACGGAACTTACGAATAGCCTTCGTCCAATGGCTATACAAAGGACGCAAATCAGTCGGCTTACCCGTAGCAATAATGTGGACGTCCGGGAAGTCACCCTTCACAATCGCATCAAAAACGTTCATCGGGTCATCCACACGGTCACCGTCATCAATCAGCAACAGCACCGGGCCCGCGGCATCCTGCAAAGCTGCCTGCACCTGAGCAGAAGCATTCTTGCTCTCAAACACCCGGTCAAAAACGCCCTCCGGCGCATTCACCAGACCGGAACGCTGGTCAAAGACAGCCCAAACCTCCGGAACCTCAGCGGCATCCATGCGTGCGTTCTCCGCAGCGGTAGCGTCACCAGATGCCAACGCGGCAGACACCGCCTGCTCCGCCGCTGCCCTCGCCCGAGAAACCAGACGAGCAAACGCAACCAGCAGAGAAGACTTACCCGAACGCGGATTACCCGCAACCATGGCGTGCTCACCCTCGTACAGCTCAAAAGCGCACGCCTCCAACGTAGCCTCCGCAATACCCACAGGGATACGCCACAGGCTCGGAGAAAACTCGGCAGCAGGCATGCTCTCCCACGAAACCCACGTCGGCAGCTGGCCAATCACGTCACGCTTAGCGGGAGCCTGTGGGAAGCGCTCACGAACCATAGAGACGGCCTCCTCCACACCAACAGCGGGAGTAGCCACCTGCATCTGACGCAGATGCTTCGGATCAACGCAACGACCGGGAATGGCGGCTGGCACATTTGTACCGCGAATACCGTACGAAGAATAATCGTGAATATCGCTCAGCTGGAAGAACCACGTCTGCAACGAAGCATCAAGAATCTGCGAGGGGATATTCTTTGCGCGGCTCGTCGACACCACGCAGTGAATACCAACAGCAGGACCGTCCGCATACACGCGGTAAAAATTCGCCAACAAATCCATGCTCACAGCGTCAGAGAACTCATCACGCAGCGTCGCAAAACCATCCAAAACAATGAAAAGAGGCTTACGGCGTGACGCATCAGCACGGCGAGCATTAAGCTCCGACTTCACAAAACGCAAGAAACGAGCCTGACGCTCCCTGGCGCCCTGACCGGTACCCACAGCAGACACAACATGCGGCAGGGAGTGTAGAGCCAGCAAACCATCAGCGCCCATATCCACCAGAACAATGTCGATGTCCTCCGGCGAATAATGCTGAGCCAAACCCAGCACCACAGACTGAATCGTCGTGGTCGTACCACTACCGGCAACACCCACCAACAGCAGGTTGCTCATCTCAATATTCCAGCCCATAGGCACCTGACGCTGCAACTCCGGCTCATCACCCAAAGTGCACATCAGAACACCATCCTGGATACCACCCACAGTGGGAAGATCCGGGTCGGGGAAGCCACGCACACCAAAATCAGCCAAATCAACATACGAACCCAACGGTTCAGGCCAGACCTTGCGAGGAGCAACCGCGCCACGAGCCGCATGAGCCGCCACAACAGCATCAATCAGCAGATCCAGGTCATTCGCATCACTCGACGACACCTTCGGACGAGCGCGCTCCGAACGAGGAATACCGATACTATCGGTCGCACGAACCTCCAGAGAAGTCACCACCTCAGTGCCACTCTGACCCGTCACCAGGGCAGTCTGCACCGGCGAAATATCGTTCTGGCCCAGCTTCACGTAGGCGCGACCCATCTGCGAACGCGAAATCTCCGAAGCATCCGGAACACCAATCACGTTCGAAGAATCCTCACGGCTCTGCACACGCAACGCCACACGCAAGTTCGTATTCGCCAGAATGTCATCATTCACCACGCCGGCGGGACGCTGAGTCGCCAAAATCATGTGCACACCCAGGGTACGACCCACCGCACCAATGCTCACCAGCGACGATAGGACATCCGGGAAGTCCTTCGCCAGCATCGCGAACTCGTCAATCACCAGCAACAAGCGAGGCATCGGCTCCGGAGGGTTTGTCGCCAAATAATCCTTAATGTTATCCACACCCTCGCCAGCGGCTGCAAACAGGCGCTGACGACGGTCCATCTCCGCCTCCAACGACTCAATAGCGCGGTGAGCCAACTGAGCATCCAAGTTGCTCAAAGTACCAATCGTATGCGGCAGACGCTCACACGTCTTAAACGCCGCACCACCCTTAAAGTCAACCAGAATGAAGTTCAAACGGCTCGGATCGTGGTGCGCAGCCAAACCCGCCACCAACGAACGCAAAAACTCACTCTTACCCGAACCAGTGGTACCACCCACCAGACCGTGAGGGCCGTCCTTCACCAAGTCCAGCGTGAACGCACCAGAGTCGCCCACACCAATCTCGGTGCTGAAACCATTAGCTTGCGACCAAAACGCCTCAATATCCTCAGCACCCGGAGGGGTCGGCAAACCAACCAGCTCAGGCAGCTTCACCAGCTGAGGCAAACCGCCACCCAGCAGCAGACGCTCAGGGTCCTCATGATGCGCCAAAGTACGCGCCACGTGAAGAGCATCCTCAGCGCTCACACCGGCGAGCACACCGTCAGTGACCGTGTAACGGCGGCGAGGCTCCGAATAGGTTATAGAAGCCTCCTCACCGATCTCCACGACCGAAGTACAAGACGCAGGAAGACGGTCAACAGAAGAAGCCAACACAATACCGGCAACACGGCGAGCCCCCGCAGCAGCAGTCTTATTTGCCATCAGACGCACTTCATCGCCATACGCCAAAAGGTCGCGTGCCGGCGACTCACGGCCCTCAGTGAGGGTATCCGAATCAACGACCACGCACAGGCTACGGGTCGGAAGAGACTCAATATCGTTGTATAGAGAGCGCAGCATCTGATCCGATTGCTCCTTACCAGAAGCAAACCAACGCATCTGCTGGTTCTGCGCCATGCGGATATGCGGAAGCCACGACGTCCACACCCAGTCCTGCGAGCGCGCGGAATCAGCGCAGACCGCAATCGTCATATCTGCAGGACCCGTATGGGTCGCCGCCTGCAGCACCAGGCTTCGCGCCAAGGCAAGAGACTGCTCACGCGGCCCCACGATGCCGATAGCCCCACCCTCACGTAGGTCAGCAACCAGCGGAGCATCCCACAGGGTATTGTGGTCAAGAAGATGCTGAACCTCAGGCTCAGGGTTGCTCGGTTTCGTCAGCTCAGGAGTCCAATGAATATGCCCAGTACCTATGTGGAAAGTCAACAGGTCAGGGCTGGTGCTCCGGCGACGCCACAGCGTCATCGCGGGAAGAAGCGCCCGCAGCTGAACGGCATCCGGTGCCGGGGCAAGATCACGAAGACGCTCAACCTCCTCACGGTTGCTTAGAGAGACACGTTCCTTAAACTTCTCCATTTCCTGCTCAAAACGCACACGCTCCTTCACCTTGTCCTTGGCGTGACGACGTTTCTGCTCCACCCACATGCCGATACTCAGGACGGGGCTGAGCATCGCGAAAAGAGCATAACGAATCTCCTGCATAATGGCGACCATTGCCGCCGCCATAATAAGCGGGCCTATCGCCATCGCAATATTGAACTTTGGCGGGTCAGAAATATTCTTGCGGGTGGGCGCCTCCACTTTCTCCGGGGCGCTCAACGCACCCTGACGCGGCGGACGGTTAAACGGCGCTGTGCCCGATGCGCTCACATTCGGGGCGCTACCGGGGCGAGGTGCGGCCTTCTCCTGAGGAGCAGGCCGCAGGGTCAGAACGCAATCACCAACATGGATCGTGGTGCTCTCAGAAACAGTCAGACCCTCCTCAGGGATTTTCTGACCGTCCACAAAACTACCGTTCGTAGAACCCGGGTCAGTGATGCGCACCTTCTGAGTGTTTGTCGACTCATCATGAACCACCTGCAGATGCAGATGCTCCCACGACGCGCTCGCCGTGGGCAGCACAATATCGGCGTACGGGGAACGACCCGCCACCAGAGGACGCGAAGAAGGGATAGGGCGCGGCAGGGTAACCGTCGAACCGCCGCTCAAGCAGACGCTCCAGCCCTGCACCAGGGAAGGGTAGGAGAGCGGTGCCCTAGAGATGCGCATACCCTCCATCGGCTTGACCTCCGCCAGGGTAGAGGATGCCGTCACCGGGCGGTTATCGCAGTACAGCGGCTCGTCGGCAGGCAGGGAGGGGCCACCGGTCGCCTGGATGAGACCAGCGATGGTCGTCTCAGGCTGCCAGGAGTCTAGTTCATAGCTCCCGTTATGCTCTTCAAGTTCAAGGAAAAAGCGCATAAGGTGTTCTCCAAAATATATAAATCGTGAGCCCCGCTGGTGAACGGACTAGAAGTAATACCCGAAAGCCGGGGTATGATGGGCTGGCTCTGCACAGTAGGCTCCGTGCGGAAAGGTTAGTCGCGAGATTCTGAAGTGAACGTGCGAAGCATCCACACCGGCGAACTCACCGCATCTGCTGAGGAAGACCCACCCTGAATCATCGAAGCTTCCGCGGTGGGGTATAGAAGACCCACCTGCCCGCCCGCGGCATAAGAAGACGAGAAATCCAACGAATACGCGACTGTGGAATCTTTAGCGTCCAAACGAAGGGTCCCTAGAACCCGTCGAACCGCCTCGGGAGTGTATTCACGAACATGGCTCGTGGCATACGCAAAAGCCAAGAGCGCGTTATGGGAGGGAGCATCCGCCCACACTGCCGATTTCGAGAACGCCTGTTCGCCTGACAAATCCTTGAGCGAAGAATCATTCTTCATACGCTCAACCGTTGAGACAAACGCCGAAGAAGCACGACCGGCATCATCAGCACTCAACGCCGCCGCACGTGCCTGTACGCGCCCTACAATGCGAATATTGTCGGTCAGGGAACCGCCGTTCTCCAGAAGAAGCCGCGTAAAAGGCTCTGTCAAAGCTTCCTCACCCGCAATCACGGGGGACGTAATGCCCGCCCTCTGAAGAGAACGAAGCACCTTCGCCTGAGTCGACGCCGAACCCGTCAAAACCAGAACAGGAGAAGAGCCCGAAGACTTGTCCCCCAGAAGGCGCGTCAGCTCCTTGAGAGTATCCTTCATACTGTCTTCATCAGCAGAAACCTGAACGCGATGCGTATAGGGAAGGTCCGGCGCAGAGCCCTCACCTGCATCCAACAGGATGGTGCGCACACCATCAAGCTGCTGCGAAGAACCCATGCTAGATGCACCGGCGAGCGAACGAATAGCAGCCGTATAGACCTGCTTCTCCTGCTCAGGGTCCAGAGCAAAACTCCACACCCCATCGCCAGCATCTACCCGGTCATACGCCTCAATTACCGCAACATTGCGTTCCTTAGCAGCAGCCGTAACACCCCGAAGATGCTCACCCCGAGAAGCAAGCACAATACCCAAAGCACCCTCAGAAGAGAGTTTCTCTACCGCCTCACGGGCACCCTGCTCCGTTCCCTTATCGTTCGCATAAAGAACCTTCACAGAAGAATTACCCAAAGCCAGACGGTACTGTGCAACACGAGCCCCCTGAGCATTCAGACGCCACGCAGACCCCTCAGCATCATCACCAAAAGTAGCGACAACACCAATAACAGGCTCACGACCAGAGGTCGGAAGAGAAATAGCCTGCTGAACCGTCACCGCAGACGCAGGGTTCGTACCCGTGCCAAGCGGCAAAGGCTGAGGGGTCACAGCGCGCACGCCATACCAGATCCCCACCACCGCAAGGCTAAACAGCACACACAGACTGACACACCACACCACGGTGCGCTGAGTGAGCCGCCTGCCCTCGCGGTGGTGAGGACCTGAATCAGAACCCAAATGAGGGGAAAACCCCACGGCTAATCACCAATCTGGAAGGTGTACACCGTCTTCACCTCTGCACTGCCAGCATTCGACAGGTGGAAGGTAGGCAGAGAACGCAGGCGCTGCAGCGAGGCTTTGAACTGCGCCTGACGCTTCTGCAGAGCAGCGATATCCTCGGAGCGGAGGTTCGTGTAACCCTGAGCATTCTGCATCGCCAAAGCAAGCTGGTAATCAGCCGCACCAGCCTTCGCGCTATTGCTCTTGAGCGCGCCCAAGAGGCCAGCACCCTCAGCGTTGCTATCGCCCAAATCAAGCATGAGCTTCGACAGATCGTTATTCAGCTGAACGGATGCACCAGCCAAATCTCGGGTAGCGTTCTCAGCGCGGGTGCTCAGAGCAACCAGAGAACGCTCAGTCACCGAATCCAGGGACTGACGCAGACCCTCAATACGATCATTCATGTCCTTGTGCTGAACCTCGATAGAATCGCCAGCCACCTGAACCACGGTATTCGCGGTATCAGTAATACCTGCAATCGATGCGGCGAATGCCTCCTGGGCAGTCGAGGCGGCGGACGAACCGTTACTCGAAACCTTACGAATTTCCTCGTTAATCATGCCCGTTAGGGTGTCGCGAGTTTCGTTGGCAGAGTCCTTGAACGCTTCCTTAATAGCGCTGGAGAGATCTGCCTGCATGTTCGTCATATCTTCCAGGTTTTTACCCAGAGCATTGACGGCATCCGAAGCTGAATGGATACGATCACGCAGAGAAACCTTAGCCTCCTCAGTAGGCTCTTCCTTCTTCTCCGCGTCCTGGTTCTGCGCGTTTGCGGCATCGTTCAGGGTCTTCTCAACCTCACCGAGAGCACCATCTACCGCGTTCACAGCATCGTTAAGATTCTTGGCGTCGCGAGCCAGGCCCTCCTTGGGGTCATCCATAGAGGTTGCGGCAAGGACTTCATCCCATGCTGCTACGGCCGTGGCGATACGCTGCTCCATCGGAGTACGTGTAGCAGAGGTGTTTGGGGTGATGGTACGCCTGTTCGCGTTCTCCACCGTGATGGAACGCGTATTATCTTCAGTAGCGGTAGACTCGGCAGAAGGCGCTTCATTCTTCGACGGCTCTGCGGAAGGGGTCGTAGAAGCAGACTCAGACGGCGCAGGGCTAGGAGCCTCAGAAGACGGTGCAGCAGACGGCGAAGCCGCGCCACCACAAGAAGAAGTCGTCAGGTATCCACGCAGATGCTCCACCTGCTCAGCAGATAGAGAGCCGCCGCGCTCAGTCGACAGAGCGCAAAGCTGCTCCGCCAGTTCCTGGTTCTGGGCGTTCATGGAACCAGAGCCTTCCACCAAATCTGCACGAGCGGAAGCCGCACGAGAATGAACGTTCTTGATGCTCTCAATCAGGCGACTCGACGTTTCCTTCAACTGGTTCACACCCTGACGAGCCGCGCTGACCTTCTCTCGCAAAGCGCGCACAGCATCAGCGTCAAGAGAGGACGGGTCCTTCTCCATCTGCTGAACAATCTCATCCATCTGACGCTTCAACGCCGAATAGTTGGTGTTCGCACCCTTCAAATACTCCGGCTGCAGATGATCCACAATCTTTTCGCCGGTAGCAACCAGCGCAATCAAGGAGCTCTGCACCGTCACCGACGCACCAAATAGGGCACAGGTTACCGAGCCGTTAGAAGAGCAAGTCTCGGCGGTCGGGTGCTCCGGGCCCACAATCTCACGAATCGAAGCCGTAAGATCCTGCTGGCAGTCCGAGCTTGCCTCCGCATACGCGTTCAGGACCGCAGAGAGCTGAACCAAGTTACCGTACACGCTACGGCTACTTGCATCCTCCTCACGATGAACAACACAACGACCATCACTATGCGAAATGGACACGTTGGGGCGTGCCGTCGTATCACCCAGCATGGTGTGAAGAGCCGCAACAGTACGTTCCAGCTGGGAAATCAGCTGAGAATTATTGGTACGCGAAGCCTCAGAAAGGTCCTTCTGAAGGCTCTCAATATTCGCCTGCAGACCCTGCATGGTCTTTGTCAATGATTCATTCTGAGTCTTCAGATGCTCGGCAACATCCTTACCGAAAGTTGCAGACGTATCATCCAGGTTCTGACGCACTTGAGCAACCTGTGAACTGGCGCTATTCAACGTTGAATTAACATCGTTGACGGTATCGATAGTGCGCTGCAGAAGCGCCACCTGAGACGCATCCTGAGAGGTGAAGCCATTAGTAATGATTCCCGCACCAGACAAATCGGAGGCAAAGCCGGGTTGCACCGAAATATTGAAGGTGGGCGCGCTAAAATCTTTCGCCTTAACCTTCAACACAAATGAAGAGGAACTGCCGGTCACCGGAGGCGCCGAAATAGCGCCCCATTGAACAACAGCCTTACCTTCATCATTGGTGCTCACCACACCATTCGTTGACGAATCAGCAGCGTCAGGGGTTGTAGTAACCTGGGTCGGAGAGCCCGAAAGAACGGTAGAAGCAGCGATGGAGAATGGAGTACCAACCGGTGCGGGGCTAGTACGGCTGGTACCGGATGCATCATAGGTGACGTCCTGAGTCTTCACCGTCAGGTTCTCAACCGTAACCTTAATGGTGATTTCGCCACTATAACCATTCAAATCATTCAGGTTAGTGCCGCTACCGCGCTCGGTAGAATACTGCAGGCTTACACGCACGGGAAGGTCATTGACGACATCCTTGGGCTTGAACTGAACGTTGCTCGTGGAGCTCGTGCGGTCCTTGTCATTAACGTAAATGTTGGTCGACTCAATCGAAGAGACATCGCCGTCACGGCCCATCTGAATATTCACGTTCTGCAGAACATTAGTAGCGTTCTTCACCTGGTGGGGGCTCTGGGAAGTGACAGTGCCCTTATCGGAAGGGGCGCTATTGTTGTTCGTGCCCGTGGAACAAGACGAGAAAATCAGTGCCGTAGTGACACCCAAAATCAAAGGGAATCGGAGTAGACGCCGACGCGCTGTGGTGTGGTTGGTCATGGTGATCTTTTCGTTGAGTTATATACCGTGCAGACACATAACAGCGGCAAGTCTGAAACACCACTGTAGAGTGCCCACCTGAGTGGAAAGGGTCAGGGGCAAAGCCGGAAAGAGAAAAAGCCCCGTACCACTTTATCAGTCCAATATGGGAAGGTTGATATTTTTTCCTCCTAGTCGGTGCCTCATCAGGATATTCAATTCAACCTTGAGGTGATAGTTAAAGGTATTTTTCATTTCGTTTCAACATAGTGCACTTACCGAACTCTATTTGACATAGAGAAACCCCGCGGCCGAGGTTATTTCCCAGCCCAGGAACTTTCTCTATGCATGGGGGCTGTTGCCGTACGGCACTACATCTTGATATCCGCTAGGCCGGTAATTTTGTTGCGCCTTCTGCACAGCTTTCTGAACAGGGGCTGCGTCCACTCGAGGTTATCCCACGTATCAACCCACGCCAGATCCTGCGGGTCCCGCATATCGGGCCAGCGGTCAAACTCGAGCCTAAACCGTACGATGGCCAGTAGCCGGTGGTTCTTGCCAACGGGGTCAAGCTTGGCGATTTCCTTGCCTTTCTTGGTGCAGAAGGTGGCCTTGTCAGACCCTACCCCAGTCCATTCCAATTCTTCCTCCGCATCACCCTGGAAGTAGAAAACCTGGTCGATAGCCCTAATCGGGTAGGAGGTCACGGCAGCAAATGGAGAGAGCTTCTGCTCCACATCGTCTGGCGTGATTTTCGTGTACACCAGGTAAACGTGCAGAAAGTGGTAGGGGAAGAAGAGCAGCAGGATGAACATCAGCAGGTTAAAGAGGATACCGAGCTCTACCTGCGTGTAGAGGTAGAGCGCGAAGAAACCTGCCGGGAATATGGGCGTGAGAAGGCATATGAGTGCTTCACGGCGGGGCACGCGCGTAATGTAGATGCCCTCGTCGCGGAGCTTCTTGTCCTGACGTCGGTGCCTATCATGCAGAACAATGATGGTGATGGCGCCGATGATTGATGCGAGGGTGCAGGTGCCCCAGAGCAGAAGGAAAAAGGTGTGCATAATGCGTGCTCCCCTTTCGCGGTGTTGGTGGTGTTCGTGCCGGTTGTGGCTCTTTGGATGTAGGGGGTAGTCGGCGCTTATCGAGCGGGCTACATGTCGACGTCGGCAAGGCCGGTTACCTTCTCACGGCCCCTGAAATAAAGAATGGTCATACCCCTGTCGTCCAACTCATTCACCTTCGCCACGTCATCAAGATTATTCATATCGGGCCAGCGTTCGTTCTCAATGCGGAACCTGACAATTGCCAAGATCCGATAGTTATTGTGGGTGGTCGGACCGAAGACAGCAATCTGTTTACCGGAGCGGGTATAGAAGCCCACCATATCCTGGTCTTCAACATTCAATGTTTCGTAATACACGATGCTGTCTATCGCGTTAATAGGGTAGCGGGTTGGGTTGGCTGACCAGACGCGCTGCTCAATGCCTTCAGGGGAGAGCTTCACATAAGCGGTGAGAATATAGCGATTATAAAGGAAAAAAAGTAATAGAAAACCGATGTATGCCAAGTTATACCAGATTCCTATACCTCCACCATGACTGCTGGCCATATATGCAAAAAACGGGAATAATGGATTAAATATACACGCATAAGCCTCAAAGCGATTGACTCGCCTAATGTAAATTCCCTGCGCTTCTTTTTTCTTATCTTGGTGCCGATTAATCTCATACCTAATAATAATGTAGGGAACAGAGATGATGGAGAGCACTAAGATAATTCCCCAGAAGATACTAAAGAAGGTATCTAGCATGTTTTACTCCGCCTCCTGAACGCTAGCATGAGAAGAGGAATCCGCTTCTTCCTTCTCAGGAATGGTGATACCCACAGTGACGTACTTCTTCACCGACCATCCGTTCATCGCCAACGATGCCGCGAAGAACAGCGCAGGCAACCACTCCTTGCGGACCAGCGAATAGCCTAAGTATCCGAGCGCAATACACCCAGCCAGGCCAGCCACGCCGATGCACACGGCACGCAGGGTACGGTACCCCTCAGACCCCTCCTCAAAGCGGGTGCCCTGCAGGTAGAAGAGGCCCTCACGCACAACACGTAGGAACCCCGGGGCCAGGAAAAGCGCGACCGCCAGAGCCGCCGGATCATAGCCTGCAGTCATGAAACTGGTCAGAGGAACCACGAGGCACAGAATCGTGAAAATAGCCGCCGATACAACACCCACGCGGGTTGAGCGCCTGTCCAGCTGTTCCATGCGCTGCAGGTCAGGAATATCGTCATTAGGTTCAGTAGGCTGAATGAGGAAGTAGGTAATGAACATTCCACCAACCATGTACCAGGAGGCGAAGTTCGTCTCAGGGGTCCACACCATTTCATCCGCAGCACGCAGTACCCCAAAAGCAGTTAGAACCGTCAGAACAATCAAGCCTACCGCGCTGATGGAGTGAACGAAGATAAAGAAGTGGTGGAAGAGGCCACCGTTTGATTCGTAGCCAATACCTCCCTTGAGTACTGTATCTATGGCTGAGAGACCGATAGTACTTGCAACGAGGAACAGCGCGCTCCACGGCCAGCCCCCAATAACGGCCATCGCTAGAGATGCAAGAGCTACGAAGATAAAGGCGCACCAGAGGCAAATAAGCCACAGCACTCTTAAGGTTTCAGAGATAGCGTTCATGCTATTTCCCTTTCAACTATTTGGACTCTGCCGCGGCGCGGTCAAGGATGCGCTGCAGGTGTTCCGGGATCTGTCGGTACTCCCCAGCCTCGGGGGAGCCAATCTCGTACTTGCGGGCGTAACAGAGACCCTTGATGAGGGCGTCCATGTCCTCGTAATCACCGAACTCTACGAAGAGTTCCGGCACATATTTGGGCGGCCAAACGCCGTAACGCTCACGGAAGAGAATCATATGGTAAATGTAGGTGGCGTCAAAGAAGACCGGACTGAACGCTAGGCGGCGTTTACCCATCTGGCTACTGCTAATCACGAAGTAGCCGCCTTTACCGTTGGCTTGCATATGAATTCTCGTGATGCTGCTGTAGTCGAACTCGCGGGTCTTGAATCGCCAGTTCCGCCATTTTACGGAGGTCTCATTCTGCTGGATGTAAAAGGAATGCGCATGTAAAACCAAATACCAAGCGGGGGACCCAAGGATATTCATCATAAGAAAGAAGACTATTAAAGATTCAATATCCTCTGAAATCACAAAGGGTGTAACAATGCACATCAGAAACGTCAATACATCTACATATACAAGAACCAGAAGAGGGTTTTTCTGCCGCTGCCCCAGAGGAATGTAGCCTTTGGGGCGGTTGAGTCCTATGGAGCCGTTGGTGACGGTTTCGGCAAGAAATTTTCTGAGCATGAAATGTCCTAGTGTGGTGGTTGGTTACATATCAACGTCGGCAAGGCCGGTAACCTTCTCCAGATCCCTGAAATAAGAAATTGTCATACCCCTCTTATCAAGCGCGTCCACCTGCGCCACATCACCCGGATTATCCATATCAGGCCAACGCTCGTTCTCAATCCTGAACCGCACAATCGCCATGATCCGGTAATTTTTATGAGGCAACGGGCTAAACAGGGCAATCTGGGTGCCTGACTTAGCGTAGAACCCTACCATGTCCTCATCTTCATATTTTGCTGCTTTGTAGAACACGACGCGGTTGATCGCGTTGAAGGGGTAACGGGTCGGGTTGGAGAACCAAATGCGCTGCTCGATGCCGTCGGCGGAGGTCTTCACGTAGGCAACATGTACATACCGCAACAGCGGAAGGAGGGCAAATGACAAGCATAGGTAGAGTATTTCATTGCCTGTGCCGAATTCTTCTTCAATATAAATATGAAAGAAAGCCATTAGTACGGACGGGACGGGAACAAATATTAGGCATAAAGCTTCGAGCCGAGTAACTCGTCGAATATAGATACCCTCACGTTGCCGCTTTTTATCTTTCCAGCGCTGCACCTCGTAATTGATGAGGACATAAAACGTCGCCACTGTTGTAAGTAAAGCGACGGCACCCCAGAAGATAATCAGGAAAGTACGCATAACGGGTTCTCGTTTCGTGTGGTTGGTGAATAGGAAGAGCGCGCTCCGTCCGCGCATCCCCGGGAGCCTTTAGCCTTGTACGTCGGGGCTACATGTCAATCTCAGCCAGACCCGAGATTTTCTTACGGAACTTGAAGTACGGAATGACTTCAGCACGGTTATCCAGCTGGTTCACCTTATCCACGTCAGCCGGAATATCCAGGTAAGGCCAACGCTCGTACTCAATCCTAAATCGAGTCATAAGCAAGAGATAGTACTCGTCATAATTCGGGTTCAACGGGTTAATACGCGCCCCCGACTTGGTGAGGAACCAGGTGCGGCTTGCGGTATCTTCATCCGTGGACTCGCTGTACACGACGCTATCAATCGCGCCGATGGGGCAGATCCTCGACCCGCGAACGGGGGTGTGCTGCTCAATACCTTCAGAAGAAATCTTCATGTATGTGGCGTTGACACTCCACAGGTAGAACAACAGGAAAGCAGTCATGAGTATGGATGCAATGTCTATAAAAGAGTTAGTCTCGAGGCCGTTGAGCGACAAAAAATAGCGGATAATCGGGAAGCCCGGGATAAAGACAATAATGTACGCCAGTAGCGCTTGCACGCGACTAATGTAGACGCCTTCACACTTCTTCTTCGCATCACGGCGTCGATTAATGATGTAGGCGGCCAGGGTGAAAAGCGTGAAAATGATCGTGATAATGGAGCATGCGCCCCAAAAGGTAATAGCAGATTCTTGAGACATCATTTAGCTATTCACTCCTTCAGCCGAGTTGGAGTCGGCGATGGTAGCAGAGTACGCTTCTCTGCTTACTTCAGCTGTACTCATGGTATGTACGTCCTTGTGTGGTGGCTGGTGAATCACGCCCGCCCCGGTGAGATGGCGGGTACATCCTTAGCCTATCGCACGGTATCTGACCAGAAGGTTAACTGGGTGCAAGGCTCGGGTGAAGAGTGGGCGACCATTCGCCGGAGGGTCGACTCTGCGGCGAACCGGCCCCCATCGGCGCGCAAAATTCACCCCGCAAAACGTTAGAATTCGGGCCGCACACGGCATGTTGACAAACTAATATTTCAGCAAAAATCCCGCCGGAAAAACGCGGACCAGCCCGCATACTCTAAGCCTCAACTAGAAGGTGCACTCCGCACGCAAAAACTTTAACGTTTAACCTCTAGAATAAGAAAAGGTTCAAGGTACGGTCGCACACCGCACTTCCACCGCTCACTCTACAGAAACACCAACCTCGAAAGGTGCATCATGACCACCAAGAAGTCCGCACAGCTTACCCGCCGCGCAGCCCTGGCCGCCGCCGGTGCTGGCGCAGCAACCGCCCTCGGCGCGCTGCTCACCCCCGCGCAGGCCTACTACAACCGACCCACCGTCCGTTACCGCCCGGCCTTCCGCTACACCTACCACTACAACGCCCGCTACGGTCGTCGCAATCGCGTCATCATCGTCGATAACGGCGGGAACTAAAACAAAAGCCCAACCGGGATCACCCCCCGTTCTACCGGATGC
>OCPI01000376.1_pt1 | contig 18682 bp, 18 predicted proteins | sample 1476291 | NCBI WGS metagenome assembly OCPI01 (sample SAMEA2580054, study PRJEB22360) | human gut metagenome | reverse complement strand
TGCTGGCGCTGTGGCAGCTGGCCAGCCAGTGGGGCTGGATTGATAGCGGATTATTTTCTTCGCCGCTGGCGGTGGCGGCACGTTTTGTTCAGGGGATCCTGAGCGGAGAGCTGAGCGCCGCGATGCTGGCCAGTCTGGGGAGAGCGGTTGTCGGCGGCGCGCTGGGGATTGCCGGCGGTTTGCTCTGCGGACTGCTGCTGGCGCTGCGCCCACGCGCCGGACAAATTTTTACCCCCACGCTTAACGTGCTGCGCCATATTGCTCTGTTTGCCTGGCTGCCGCTGCTGACGGCATGGGTGGGTAACGATAACGGCGGCAAAATCGTCTTTATCGCGCTGGCGTCGTTCTTTCCTATGTTCTTCAGCACTCTGCAGGCGGTGCTTCAGCGAAACCCGCAACTCGATGAAGTCGCCAGGGTGCTGCGGCTGGGCGAATTCGCACGCCTGCGCCGGGTCATTCTTCCCGGTGCCGCGCCTGGGATCTTTGCCGGTCTTCGGCTGGCGCTGATTTACGCCTGGCTTGGCAATATCGGCGCGGAATATTTCATGTCCTCCGGCGTCGGGATCGGCAGCCTGATGATCAATGCCCAGCAGCTGCTGGATATGCCCACTATTCTCTGCGGCATGGTGCTGGTCGGTATCACCGGCGCGGCGCTGGATAAAGCCGGACGTTTACTGGAAATGCGCGCCACCCGCTGGCGTCAACAGGAGCAGTTATGACCTCTTCAACTCTGGTCTCTTTTCGCCACGTGCGTAAATCCTGGCAACAGGTGACGGCGCTAAAGAATTTCAACCTGGATATCGCCGCCGGTGAACTGGTCGCGCTGGTGGGCAGCAGCGGCTGCGGTAAATCGACGCTGCTACGGATGCTGGTGGGCCTTGAGTCTGCCACCCAGGGGGATATTTGTATTAACGGCGAGCCGGTCACCGGCGTGGGCAAAGAGCGCGGCATTGTGTTTCAGGAGCCGCGCCTGTTCCCGTGGCTTAACGTGCTCGACAACGTGATGCTCGGCCTGGCAGATGAAAAGCTCACCCGGGCGACGAAGCGCCAGCGGGCACTGGAGATGCTGGCGCGCGTGCAGCTCAGCGAGTTCGCCAGCGCGCTGCCCGCGCAGCTTTCCGGCGGCATGGCCCAGCGAGTGGCTATTGCCCGCGGTCTGGTGGCCCGCCCGCAGATCCTGATGCTCGATGAGCCTTTCGGCGCGCTGGATGCCCTGACGCGTCACACCCTGCAGCAGGAACTTTTACAGATCCACCAAAGCGCGGGAACCACCACGTTACTGGTGACGCACGATGTGGAAGAGGCCGTCGCCCTGGCCGATCGCGTCGTCGTGCTCTCCCCGCGTCCGGGGCGGATACGAGAAATCGTGAACCTGGCGCTGCCTCATCCGCGCCAGCGTGATGATGACTCGTTTACCGCCGCCTGCCGACACATTCGCAACCTGATTACTTCTGTCTGATTTTATTATTTAAGGAGCAACATATGGGACATCCTTCCGTTTACCCGACCAGCGCCACACTTTACGATCCGCAGCGCGCCTGGAGCGGCTACACCCTTTTCCAGGCCACCGAACACGGCGCGGTACTGGTGGATATGAATGGTCACGTGGTGCGGGAATGGCCTGAACTGCATGGGTTTCCCAACAAAATTCTGCCCGGCGGCGCCATCCTTGGCCACAGCGGCGAGCGCGACCCGCGCTATGGCATGCAGGATATGCTCGATCTGATCCAGGTGGACTGGGAGGGCAACGTGACCTGGAAATTCGACCGCTACGAACAGGTCAGCGACCCCGGCAATGAAACGCGCTGGATGGCGCGCGCTCATCACGACTATCAGCGAGCGGGTAACCCGGTCGGCTACTACGCGCCGGGGCTGGAGCCGCAGGTCGATGGCGGCAATACCCTGATCCTCGCCCACACCAATCTGGTGAATGAAGCGATCTCCGACAAGCTGCTGCTGGACGACACCATTATTGAAGTCGACTGGCAGGGCAATGTGGTCTGGGAGTGGCGCTGCAGCGACCATTTTCATGAGCTGGGCTTCGACGATGCGGCGCGCACCGCGCTGTACAATAACCCGAATATGCGCGCCAGCGGCGGCGGAATGGGCGACTGGATGCATATCAACTCGATGTCGGCGCTGGGGCCGAATAAATGGTATGACGCCGGCGATGCGCGCTTCCATCCCGACAACATTATCTGGGACGCCCGCGAATCCAATATTATCGCCATTATCGATAAGCAGAGCGGCAAAATTGTCTGGCAGCTCGGCCCGGACTACAGCAAACCGGAGCTGAAGCACATCGGCTGGATCATCGGCCAGCATCATGCGCATATGATCCCGCAGGGGCTGCCGGGGGCGGGCAATATCCTGATTTTCGACAACGGCGGTTGGGCCGGATACGGTGCGCCTAACCCGGCATCGGCGGATGGGGTGAAAAACGCCTGGCGCGATTATTCTCGGATCCTTGAGATCAACCCGCTGACCCTCGATATTGAGTGGCGCTACTCGCCTTATGAAGCGGACCTGCCGCAACCGACTGATTCATACCGCTTCTACAGTCCGTATATCAGCAATATGCAGCGCCTGGAAAATGGCAATACGTTGATTAACGAAGGTTCGAACGGCCGCATTTTTGAAGTGACCCGCGATCACGACATTGTCTGGGAATACATTTCGCCGTTCTGGGGTAAGACGCTGAATAATAATATGGTTTACCGCGCCTACCGCATTCCTTACGCGTGGATCCCGCAGCTTGCGCAACCGCAGGAGACGCCGATTGCGGCAGTTGATGTCCGCACTCTGCGTCAGCCGGGCGCGGCGGTGGCGGGCCCGGCGCAGAGCGTGGTGCGCGTGGCGGGCGTACAGCCGTACAGTAAAAGCGCCGATGCGCTGTGCGTCGCAACCGATAACGATACTCTGCGCCGCAGTCCGAAGCTGTTCCGCGTTGCGGAAAGCGCATTCCGGCCGATAAGCGCGGCGAGTGAACTGGAGGGTGAACGACCCATGCTGCTGTTCGTTGGCGCGGAGCGCTGTGTGCACTGCCGTAAACTCTGGCAGCTACTGGCCCATGAAAAACTCAGCCAGCGGATTGCTCAGTTTGAAACGCGCTATCTGGATGCCGACCTGCATCAGGAACTGGCCAGCGACCTCGGCGTACGCGGCCTGCCGACGCTGCTGTTGATAACATCGGGGCAGCCGATATCGCGCGCACCGACGCAATACTCAGTGGCAAGTCTGCTCAACTGGTTGAACAGTGTCAGTCTGTGATGCTGCCCGGGTAAGAGGATAACTGTGGCGCTGCGGCTTGCAGCGCCAGTTTCTCCCTCTCTCCCTCTCTCCCTCTCTCCCTCTCTGGCTACAGCAGAAAGCGCACTTTTCTGGCAGTATAGCCGACTGATACCAGGTCCAACCCTCTGAAAGCGAAGCATCAGAAGATCTCATCTGCTGGGTTTTTGTCATGATGCTCAACGTATTCGGCAATCATGCCATCCGGATGCCGAACCAGCATGTTCCAGCCGGTGGGCACGGCCTTCACCGGATTGATAATCGTTGCTCCGGTGGAAGGCAGATGTTTCTCCCAGGCGGTAATGTCGTTGACCAGGAAAGTGGCCTCGGTGGCGCGAAAAGGCGCCAGGCTTTGCTCGGTTCCGCCGATTAAAAGCACAGAACCTACCTGCGCCAGTTTGAGATCGTATTCGGGATAGTCGAAACGCAACCTGGCCGTCTGCGCGATTAGGTTTTCATAAAACGAAACGGTCTCTTCAAAGCGGGTAATCAGCACGCATCGACGGACCAGGATATTGAGGACTTTCATTACGCCTCCTTCGCCATTGACTGAGAGTTAGCGTAGCAGCCCTGAGGTGGAAAGGAATGCTTAAGCGTTTTGGAGGTATTTCAACAACAGGCGTGGGTAGGCGAAGAAAAAGGGTTTGCGTAGCAGGGAAATATGCGTTTTTTTAACTCGTTACGAAGCGGTGCTGTATTATAACTTTATGATCACATAGGTAAGTCGCAAAATTGATACTGATATCAGATCATTTCCGCCTCGCCTAACAATTTGCATGGTTCGGAATTAAGCGAAAGCTCTGAGTTCAGACCCCTCCACCAACCGCTACCGGTGGTCTGCTGCCTGCAGGCAACCTCAGTTACATTCGCAATGTATCAATGACCGCTCTCAGCGCGGGCGACACATTGCGGTGCGGGTAATAGAGAAATGAACCTTCCAGACGCTGGCTATAACGCTGGAGCACCCGGATAAGTGTGCCCTGGGCTAGATCGTCGGTAATCAGCTCTTCCGGGACATAGGCCAGCCCCAGACCGAGCCTTGCCGCTTTGGCCTCCATATAGCTATCGGCGAAAGCCCACTGTCCCTGAGGCGGGTGGGTGATTTTTTTGCCATCCACATTAAGTTCCCAGGCGTAAAGGCTGCCGTCGCCGAACTGATAAGCGATGCAGGGGTGGGCGACTAAATCGGCGGGCGTTTGTGGAAAGCCGTAGCGGCGAAAATGTTCCGGGGTACCGACAACAGCCATCTCCATATCGGGCGAAATGCGTACCGCAATCATACCACTCCCGACTTCCGGGCCCAGACGCACGCCCGCATCGAATCGCTCCGCAATAATATCGACAAACCGGCTTTCGCTGATCAGTTCCAGTCTGATATCGGGATAGCGGTGTTTAAATACTGCCAGCTTCGGCAGCAGGACTTTATCAATGGCATGCTGGCTGGCATTGATGCGTACCGTACCGGAGGGCGTTTGACGATAGTGGGCCAGCGTGGCGAGTCCCATATCTAAGGCGTCGAAACCGGATTCGACATTGTGATAGAGCTGCTCACCCGCCTGAGTGAGCGACAACCGGCGGGTGGTGCGCACCAGAAGCTGAACGCCCAGCCGCTCTTCGAGTTCGCGAACCGCACGGCTTACCCCGGACTGCGCCAGGCCAAGTCGTTGCGCTGCGGCGGTAAAACTGCCTTCCCGCACCACCTGCATAAACAGATAAAGGTCATTATAGTTTTCCCGTTTCGCCATTCTCCTGCCTCGTCATCCACATGCCATTTAGAACAATATGGTATTAATTTTAGCATTTTTTACCTACTAATCAGAACCATTACTGCTGGCTACACTAAGCGCACGACAATAAAGCAAAGCTGCATTGTCTACTGGAGACTTGCATTGATCACGTTTATTTAGGGGAATTTTGATGACGGTTTTCACCAAAAAACTGACAGCCGCGATACCCGCCATGCTGCTTTGCGCCTCATTAACTGGAGTGACAACGATGAGCTATGCTGAGACAATTAACCCGAATGCGCCTGTTTCACTGATTGAAAAATGGGATAAAACGTTTGCTGAGAGTTTGAAAGTGGATCACCGTAAGGTGACCTTCCAGAACCGCTACGGGATAACCTTAGTTGGCGATCTCTACCTGCCGAAGGATCGCGGTGAACGCAAACTGGCCGCCATTGCCGTTAGCGGTCCCTTCGGGGCGGTGAAAGAGCAGTCCAGCGGCCTGTATGCCCAGACGCTGGCCGGACAAGGATTTGTCACCCTGGCGTTTGATCCGTCCTATACGGGCGAGAGCGGTGGTTACCCACGCAACATGGCCTCACCGGATATCAATACCGAGGATTTCAGTGCTGCGGTGGACTTTCTGGGCCTGCAAAAAGAGGTGGATCGCAACCGTATCGGTTTGCTCGGCATTTGCGGCTGGGGCGGTATGGCCCTAAACGACGCGGCGATGGATACCCGCGTCAAAGCGGTGGCGACCAGCGTCATGTATGACATGAGCCGCGCGATGGGTCATGGGGTAGGCGATGGCAAAGACCGCTACACGACAGCCGACCGCCGAGCGGTACTGCAGTACTTGAACGCGCAGCGCTGGAAGGATGCGGCAAACGGCACTTCCGCCCCCGGTGGGCATGACATATATGTTGATGATAAAGGCAACGTCAGCGCTGCCGATCGTATTTTGCCGGAAACCTTGCCCGCCAACCCCAATCCGGTCCTGAAAGAGTTCTTCGATTATTACCGTATGCCGCGAGGTTTCCATGCGCGTTCGGTTAATTCAACCGGGGCTTGGAATGCGACGATGCCGCTGTCGTTTATGAATATGCCGCTGCTGAGTTACGCCAGCGAAGTGACTATTCCGACGCTTATTGTGACCGGCGAACAAGCCCATTCACGCTATTTTGCCGAAGATGCCTTTAAGGCGATCGGCAGTAAAGAGAAAGCGCTGGTGATTGTCCCTGGCGCAAACCACGTCGATCTCTATGACAACGTCGCGGGCAAAATTCCCTTTGCTACATTCACTCAATTTTTCAAAACCAACCTGCAATAGCTCTCCTGTGCCGGAGACATCCCCAAAGCCGCCTGCAGGCGGCTTTGTTTTGTCGGAGATAAATAATGTCTGGATTACATAACACCCGCGCATACTGGAGCGGCGTCCTGGCGATGACGCTCTGCGTATTTGTGCTCATTGCCTCAGAGTTTATGCCGGTCAGTCTGTTGACACCCATCGCGGGTGATTTACACATTACCGAGGGATTAGCAGGCCAGGGGATCGCGCTTTCTGGCGCGCTGGCGGTATTGACCAGCCTGACGATTTCCCGTCTTACCGGGTCGCTGGACCGTAAATGGCTGTTGCTGGGGCTCACGGCGTTGATGGCGGCCTCAGGATTGATGATTGCCCTGGCGTCCAGTTTCCCGGTTTATATGCTGGGCAGAGCGCTCATCGGGATCGTCATCGGCGGCTTCTGGTCGATGTCGGCGGCAACGGCCATTCGGCTGGTGCCGCAACGCCAGGTCCCCCGCGCACTGGCCATCTTTAACGGCGGTAACGCGCTGGCCACCGTTGTGGCAGCGCCGCTGGGCAGCTACCTGGGGGCCACCGTCGGCTGGCGCGGTGCCTTTTTATGTCTTGTTCCGCTGGCGATGGTAGCCTTCATCTGGCAATGCGTTAGCCTGCCGTCGATGAAAAGCCAGCGCGCACCACAGCGGCAGGGAACCGTGCTGCGTCTGTTCCGCCGCTCGACGGTATCCCTTGGATTGCTGGCCTGCGGGCTGTTCTTTATGGGGCAGTTTACCTTATTTACCTATGTGCGACCGTTTCTGGAGACGGTGACCCGGGTCAGTTCTTCTGGTCTGCCCCTGATATTACTGGCGATTGGCGTCGCTGGTTTTGTCGGCACGCTGCTCATTTCGACCGTTCTGCACGCCCGGTTTTATCTGACGCTGGTGGCTATCCCTTTGATTATGGCTGCGATTGTCGGAGCGCTTTTGCTGGCCGGGCACCATACCGGTGCTGTCTCCGTACTGTTAAGCCTGTGGGGCCTGCTGGCGACGGCGGCGCCCACCGGCTGGTGGACATGGATTGCGCGGACGCTGCCCGAAGATGCGGAGGCGGGCGGTGGTCTTATGGTTGCTGTGATCCAGCTATCGATTGCCCTCGGGTCAACGGCAGGCGGCCTGGTGTTTGATAGTCTGGGATGGCACAGCACGTTTGCACTGAGCGGTCTGTTATTGCTGGGCGCGGCAGGGGGGACTTTTCTGCTCTCTGTCAAAATCAGATCATCTCAGCGCACTGCGATTAATGAATTGAATGCATAAGTCAAATCAGGAATGACAGGCTAATCGTGACCGCGTTCTTGTCTTACCATGATGTTTTAACAAGAGGGGAGCTTCACCGTGGAATATTCTGTATTAAGTAACAACCTTAAAATGCCGATGCTGGGTTTTGGCGTTTTTAAGGTGACCGATAAAGCAGAGTGCAAGCAGTCAGTGCTGAACGCCATTCGTACCGGCTACCGCCTTATCGATACCGCTGCCGTCTACGATAATGAAGATGCGGTGGGTGAAGCCGTTCGCGAAGCCATCGCCGAAGGTCTGTGTACCCGTGAGGCGCTGTTTATAACCTCCAAACTGTGGGTCCAGGACATGGCCAACACCGGGATGGCGAAAGCCGGGATTGCCGCGTCCTTAAAAAAATCCGGGCTGGAATATTTCGATCTCTATCTGTTGCATCAGGCGATGGGCGATTATTTCAGCTCCTGGCGCGCGCTGGAAGACGCGTATGAAGCCGGGAAGCTGAAAGCGATTGGCGTCTCCAATTTCTACCCCCATGTGTTAGCTAACTTCTGCGAAACCGTCAGAATCAGGCCGATGGTGAACCAGGTTGAACTGCATCCTTATTTCGCGCAGCCTGCGGCGCTGGAAACCATGAAGCATTATCACGTTCAGCCGGAAGCGTGGGCGCCGTTAGGCGGTGGCAGACATAATCCGTATCAAGAGGCGATGCTGCAGGGGATTGCCGATGCCCATCAAAAAACCATTGCGCAGGTTATCCTGCGCTGGAACGTGCAGCGTGGCGTCACGGTGATCCCTAAATCCACCCGCCAGGAGCGTATTGAAGAGAACTTTGCCATCTGGGATTTCTCGCTCACCACGAGCGAAATGGCGCAGATCGGCGCCCTGGATTTAGGTTACGTTGGCGAAGCGGTGAAACACTTTAACCCTGAATTTGTTCGCGGCTGTCTGGGGGTGAAAATCCACGACTGAGAGGGGCTTAGCGTGAAGCCTCCTGCGCTCTGCGCCGCAGCCACAAGTGGCAGCCTGTGATCGCCTCAGCCAGCGCGTCGCGCAGAGCGTCAGACACGGTTTGGTCGGGCGACGTCGCCTGGCTCTCCAGCTGCTGGAGCACCCCGGCAAGGCGTTGAAAGCCGAGGGTGACCGCCTCGCCGCGCAGCTTGTGGGCGGTACGGCGCCACGTCTCCCGGTCATTGGCGTCAATGGCGTGGGTAAGGGCCGCCGTTGCGGCGTCAAGCCCTTCAGCGAAGAATCCCAGCAACTCCTCGACCAGCTCAGGATCGTCTGCGCACTGTTTTAGCAGGTGGGCCTCGTCCGGCAGGCCTTTCTCTTCCTCCAAACCGCTATCTTCCGCTGCGCCGACGCGGGCGATGGCTTCCCGTAGCGCCTCCTGACTCACCGGTTTGGCGATATAGTCGTCGAAGCCCATCGCCTGACAGCGCTCTCTATCGCCCTGCATGGCGTGGGCGGTCATGGCCATCGCGGGCTGGTGCTCCCGGCCCCGCGCCAGCGTCTCTTCGCGCAGCAGGCGGATGGCGGTTTCACCGTCCATCTCCGGCATTTGCAGGTCGATCAGCAGGAGATCCCAGCAGGTGGCGCGCCAGCGCTCCAGCGCCTCCCGGCCGTTATTCACCACTTCGCAGCGGTGGCCAAGCTGTTCCAGCAGTCGTCTGGCGACCTTTTGATTCACCAGGTTATCTTCGGCCAGCAGGATATGCAGCCCGGCCTGGGCCTTGATCGGCACCGCAACGGGGGCTGGCGCTGTTGTCGCTACTGGTGTGGGGACCAGAATCCCGGCGATAACCTGATGCAGTTCGCGCTGCGCCACCGGTTTATGCAGATAGTGGGCAATGCCGATGCGCTTGAGCATATTGGCGTCGAAATGGCGGCTCATGGAGCTGAGCATAATAATCTGGCTTTGCCGGGCTTCAGGCAGGGCGGAGAGCTCCAGCGCCAGGGATACGCCGTCCATATCCGGCATCTGTGCATCCAGCAGGATCAGCGGCCAGGGCGGCCCTTCGGCGGCCCGACGTAACGCCTCGCTGGCGTTGTCCACGCAGGTCGGTATCAGTCCCATCTGGCGAAGCATGGTGTCGAGCAGGCGCAGGTTGGTGCTGTTGTCGTCAACCACCAGCACCCGCTGGTGGTTGAAGCGTCCCGGCGGGGCGCTACCGGAGACGGCGGCGTGCAGGCCTTCCAGCGGCAGGGTGAAGGCAAATTCGCTGCCCGCCCCGGGCTGGCTGTCCACCGTCAGCTCGCCGCCCATCAGGCTGACCAGGCGGGCCGAAATGGTTAACCCCAGCCCGGGGCCGCCGTAGCGGCGGGTGGTAGAGCTATCGGCCTGGCTGAAGGCCTCGAAGATCGCCTTTTGCTTCTCCGGGGCGATGCCGATCCCGGTATCGCGAATGCGAAAGCGCCAGCGGCTTTCGTCGTCGGCCGGCGCTATCGCCAGCAGAACCTCCCCCTGATGTGTGAACTTCAGCGCATTACCCAACAGGTTAGTCAGGATTTGCCGCAGCCGGGGGCCATCGACGATCAGCACCTCCGGTACCGCAGGTGAGATGTCCACCAGCAGCTCAATGCCCTTTTCGCTGGCGGCAGGCATATGCGGGCGGATCAGCGACTGGATAAAGGGGCGGATCTCCAGCGGCTCTTCGTCCACCTGCATCTTGCCCGACTCAATGCGTGAGAAATCAAGAATGTCGTTAATAATGTGCAGCAGCGACTGGGCTGAGCTCATCACCAGCGAAAGGTACTCCCGCTGCTCCGCGGTCAGCGGCGTATCGAGGCAGAGCTGCGTCATGCCGAGAATGCCGTTCATCGGGGTGCGGATTTCGTGGCTCATATTGGCGAGGAAGGCGCTTTTCGCTTCGTTCGCCTCGCGGGCCTCCTTCGCCGCCTCAATGGCCAGCAGCTCTGCGGCTTTGCGCCGGGTAATATCCTGCAACGTCCCGATCACCCGCTCTGCCTGCTGCTGCATATTGAGGGTGACGATCTGCCCGGAGAGCAGCATCCAGCGCCAGCCCTGCGTTGGGTGCTGGACACGAAGTTCACATTCAAAAACCGGCATATGCTCGTTTTGCGAGGCAATCATCGCCTGTTGCAGGGTAGCGCGATCGTCCTCGTGGACCAGATTGAGCATAAAACGCAGCGGATAGCGCCACTGTGCCCGCGACTGGCCGACCATCGCCAGCAGGGTGTCATTCACCTGCAGGTTGTCGTGGGAGACCTGCCAGTCCCAGATACCGATCTGGATCGACTCCGCAGTGAATAAAAAATCGTCGTGAAGCTGGTGACGTGCGCGTCGGGCCTCGTCAAGCTCAGTGATGTCGGTATGCAGACTGACAATTCCACCATCCGCCAGCCGCTGATGCTGAACGTAAATCCGGCGGTTGCCCGACTGGCGGACCTCGCAGTGGTTCGTCTGGCGGCAGTTGCGGATAATCGTCTCGCGTAGCGTCTGTTGCCGACCAGGGTCGATGTTATACCCTGCATCGATGAACTTCTCCGCCAGGCTCTCAAGGGGAGCGCCGACGGCGAGCCAGGGCGCGATCGCGGGATAAAACAGCGCCACCTTATCATTCCAGGCCTGCAGTCGTTCGCGCTCATCGTAGATCATCACCGCTGAGGGCAGGACGTTGAGGTCGACACGGTTAGCGGCGCGCATGATCAGTGACCTGCGGTCTGATAGTGGAGCTCCGCCTGGCGGCGCAGATACTCAAGACCAGGGGCGATCGCCATTGCCCATGCAGTGAGGATCTCTTCATCGCACAGTGGATCGCTGGCGCGGACGGTTTTGAGCATGGCTTCTCGCCACAGGGCAAAAAACCGCGGTGGCAGACGCAGGCCTTCCTCGCTCTGCGCTCGCGCCAGCCGTTCCAGAAAATCGGGTACAAAGAGGTCGCCGTTGACCGCCAGCATGGCGAAAAAGCTCTTAAAGATCATCTGCTGGCCTTCCTCGCCCGGGCGTCGTGAGAAGTGCTGCTCCGTCTCGGGCGACATATGGATAAAGGTGCTGTAGAAGGCCTGAAAAAAGCGCTTTTTATCGTGCTCCGGTACGACGCGATTCAGGCTGGCTTCAAAAAGATCGCGATAAAACTTCATGGTGCGTTCCTCATGACCCGTTCGCCCGGCAGCGGCCGGGCGGGTTAGGATCCGCAGGCGACACGCGCTGGCCATGCATGAGTTTTCCCCTTACAGGATTTCCTCGTTGCCATTCTGCGGAAAAGCGGGCCGCCGCTCACCCGTCTTTATCCAGCATCAGCCACACGATACTTTTGCTGACCAGCCATTTATCGCCGGTTTGTCGCTAAAGTCGATTGGCGTTGCCGTCAGGTTGGAGTATAGCCTGGTTGACAACCCCATTGCTGATGAGCAAGCCAACCCGCTACTGACTAAACTGATAGCGTACAGCGGCAAGTTTCGTGAAGGAATGATCAGCCTTATCTGGTTCCTGCCGATTTAGGAGGCGCGATGTCGGCACAGCACGTCCTGATTGTTGAAGATTCGCTGGTTTATCGTCGGTTGCTAAGCCGGATGTTGACGCAGTGGGGCTATATCGTCAGTGAGGCGGAAAACGGCGTCGCCGCGCTGGCGATCCTCGAAAACCAGCCCGTCAGCCTGGTGATTAGCGACTGGGAAATGCCGGAGATGAATGGCCTGACGCTGTGCCGGGAAGTTCGCCGTCGCCAGTTTGGTCACTACGTTTATCTGATATTGCTTACCGCTCGCGAAGATCCTGGCGATTTAACGCAAGGGTTTGCGGCAGGGGCCGATGATTTTCTCAGCAAACCGGTGGAGCAGAGCGAACTGCGGGCGCGGCTGCACGCCGGGGCGCGGATCCTCTCCCTTGAAGCCGACCTCGCCGCGCGCAATACGCGGCTAAGTGAAGCGCTGCGGCAGATTGAACAGGATCTGGAGCTGGCGGCGCGCATCCAGCAGTCGGTTCTTCCCGCCCATCAGCTGCGCTATCAGGGTTTTTTCTCCGACTGGATTTTCCTGCCGTCGGCCTGGGTATCGGGGGATATTTTTAATGTTTTCCCGCTGGGGGAGCATCTCGGATTTTACTGCGTGGATGTCTCCGGGCACGGCGTGGGGGCGGCGATGATGTCGCTTGCCGTCGCCCGCCAGTTTCTGCATGGCAGGGCGGTTGAGCGTTTTCTTTTCTCTGCTGATAACCAGCCGGCATCACCTGCCGAGGTAGTGCAGATCCTGAATGGTCGTTTTTGTAGCGACGAGGCAGAGATTGTCAGCTATTTCACCCTGATCTATGGCGTCATCGACCTCACAACCGGTGAGGGGAAACTGTGTCAGGCCGGGCATCCCACGCCGTTTATCGTCACCGTGGATGGAGGTGTGCGCTCGGTCGGCAGCGGTGGGGCGCCGGTGGGGTTGATAAACCATCTCTCATGGGCAGATGTCAGTTTCTCGCTGGCGCCGGGAGAGCGGCTTTGCCTGTTCAGCGACGGTATCACCGAATGTGAAAACCGGAGCGGTGAACAGTTTGGCGAAGCGCGTTTACAAGCGTGGCTGCAGGACAGCGTGACGCAGCCGCTGCCCGCGCTGCTGCCGCGGTTTGCCCGGTACTTGATCCACTGGCGCAATGGCGACGCGCAGGAGACCCAGGCGATGGCCGATGATGTTTCACTTTTGATTATTGAACGTACAGGGGACAGTGATGAAAATTGAAACCGAACGGCAGGCCACGGTCACGATCCTGACGCCGGCGGTGCGTCGGCTGGATGCTTCCGTCGCGGTGGCCTTTAAAGCGGCAGTCGCCCAGGAGATAGGCGAATCTCGCACCGATTTGATTGTTGATTTCAGCAAAATTGCACAGCCAAATGAGTGACGTGCCCGTGAATAGCAAAATGATGTTTCCTGCCGAACTCACCTCGCTTTCACCGCTGGCGGAGTGGCTTGCCCAGCAAATGGCGCCGCTGCCTGTTGCGGACGAGTGGCGCTTCGCGCTCGATCTCGCCGCCTGTGAAACGGCAACGAATATTATTCGCTATGCGCTGCATGAGGATCGGGAAAGTCGTTTTGGTGTGGAATTTAGGGTCGCGGACCGACGGGTGACGCTGCGCTTTACCGACGCGGGGGAAACCTTTCCCGCCGAGCGCCTGGCGCTGGCGCGTGGTGATGAGCATTTCGATGTCGATCCGTTAGCGGAAAGCGGTAGAGGCTTGCGGCTTATTCTGCGTGCGGTGGACTTTTTTGACGTTGAAATGAATGCAGGGAAAAATATTACCACCCTGATAAAAGCGTTGCCTGATCCCGCTGTTAATTATTCAACCGACAAAAACGGCGGTTGAGAAAAAGACGTCATCCGCCTGGCGGATAACAGGCATGCTTTACCCGCGCATACTTATTGTTGTGCCTGCGCAGTAGACTGCGCGCCCAGATGACGAGGGCGGATAGCATCAAATGTCATCATCGCCGATTTGCAGAAAATGCATTTCGCACCAAAGGGATTTTTTTCCGTCACATCAAACTGGGACGTTCTGTACTGGGAGCCATGGCAGCATGGGCATCTAAAATGGATATGTTCAATCATAATGTAAACCTTGTATGGGTAATGTTCTGTTGAAAAGACAAAGGTCGTTTTCAGGAAAATTAACGCGGCTGATTTTTGTTAGTGGTAAGCCGGGTATTGCGTCAGTCGGAGGGCTTTATTAACGAGCCAACAGGGATCTGACAGAGCCTGTTTACAGAAAAAGCAAAATACTAACGGGACTGCTCAAAGGAAGGTGGTATCAGGGATAACGCCTGGAGATGAGAACGCGTACTTAGATAATAACTTTTCGTCTGATAAATCGACTTAACGATTAACGCACGAGCCGCAAATAATAGCAAATATTATTTTAGCCTTCCGGATGCCTGCTGCGCCAGGGGAGGCTTCATTAGCGCCGTCACCCAGTCGATAAATACCTGTACCCGGGCAGAGAGCTGCCGATTACTGGGATAGAGCAGGGAGAGCGGGAGCGGCGCAGGGCGAAAATCGGCCAGCACTTCCGTTAACGCGCCCGACGCCAGATCGGCCTCAAGGCGGGGCAAGGGGGCCTGATACAGGCCAAAGCCAAGCCTTGCCGCTTCGGCGCCAACGTCGGCATCGGAGGTCAGCAGCCGACAGGGCAAACTGACCTCGCTCTGGCGGCCATCCTGGGTAAAGCTCAGCGGCAAGGTACGTTGCGTGCGCGATGAAACAAACCCGATCATCACGTGGCCCGTCAGTCCTTCAATCGTATGCGGGGTACCGTACCGGACGAGGTAGGCCGGACTGGCGCAGGTGATTTCCTGCAGCCTGGCGAGCGGCCGGCAAATCATCTCGCTGTCGGGGAGATGGCCGCCGCGAATGACGCAGTCGACCCCTTCGCGAACCAGATCGACGTCGCGCTCGCTTTCACCGATCTGCAGCGTCATGGCAGGATAGCGGGCGAGAAACTGTGGCAGCGCGGGCAGCAGCAGGGTTCGCGCCAGATTGCCCGCCACGTCCACGCGGATAATACCGGCAATGCTCCCCCCGGCGCTGCGGTTGGCCTCCTCAAGGGCCGCCAGAATAGCCACGCAGCGCTGATAATACAGCGAGCCCTCCGCCGTCGGTCGTACGTGCCGGGTGGTGCGCTGCAGCAGCCGCGCCCCGAGACTGGCCTCCAGCGCCTTAATGGCCGCGGTCGCCACCGGCCGGGAAAAACCCAGATCCGCGGCGGCGGCGCTGAACGAACCTCGTTCGACGATGCGCACGAACAGGGTCAGGGTATCCAGTTTATCCATGACATTGTTCCAGCTGGCAAAACAATCCTGTCGGGCAATGCGATCTTATCGTCGGCATGCAGAAGCCTATAATCGCTCATGTTTTCAGCAGAGAGAAAAGGGGGAAACATGAACAATAGCGCAAAAATTGCCCTGGTGACAGGCGGCAGCCGCGGCCTGGGGCGCGCGACCGTTGAAGCGCTGGCTCAGCGCGGCGTGAATGTGGTATTGACCTATAACGCGCATTTTGCCGAGGCGAACGAGGTGGTTAAACGTGTTGAAGCACTGGGCGCCCGGGCGATTGCGTTGCCCTTCAGCGCCGGCGAAACCGATACCTTTGACGGATTTGTCAGCGCCTTTCAGGAGGCGCTGGCGGAGCTGGGGGCCGATCGGTTTCATTACCTGGTCAATAATGCCGGCAATGCCAGCGGCATGGGTTTTCTTAACGCCACGGAAGCGGAATTCGATGCGCTGTATCGTATCCACGTGAAGGGCGTTTTTTTCCTCAGCCAAAAACTGTTGCCGCTGCTGGCCGATGGCGGACGGATAGTGAATGTCTCGTCCGGGCTAACCCGTATCGTGATGGCGAACCGGGCGCCCTATGCGATCATGAAGTCCGCGGTGGAAACCCTGACCCGCTATATGGCGTTTGAGCTGGGCAGTCGCGCAATTACGGTGAACTGCGTGGCGCCCGGCGCCATCGCCACCGATTTCAGCGGCGGGGTGGTGCGGGATAACCCGCAGGTCGCTCAGGCGGTGGCGAACATGACGGCGCTGGGGCGACCGGGGGTGCCAGAGGATATCGGGCCGATGATCGCCTCGCTGTTATCCGATGATCATCGCTGGGTGAATGCCCAGCGCATTGAGGTTTCCGGGGGAATGCGGATCTGAAGCGAGGGGACTATCCGGCCAACGTTTTGCTGAGTTGAGTCAGGTTAAGCTGCTGCGGGAACGGCTGATCAAACAGCGCCGTGCCGGTGGGAAGGAGAGCACCAGCGCGGCGATGGCCAATTCCCTTCGCCAGAGAAAACGCTTTCTCTACAGGCCGTTATTCCGCCAGCAGGGCGGCGAATTTCGCCAGCCACTGTGGATGAGCCGGCCAGGCGGGGGCGGTAACCAGGTTACCGTCCACATGCGCCTGGTCGATACCAATATCCGCATAGTGCCCGCCGCTCAAACGCACTTCCGGGGCGCAGGCGGGATAGGCGCTGCAGGTGCGGCCCTGCAGAATACCGGCGGCGGCCAGCAGCTGCGGGCCGTGGCAGACGGCGGCGATAGGTTTACGCGCGGCGTCGAATGCCTGTACCAGTTTAATAACCTCCTCGTTCAGGCGCAGATACTCCGGCGCCCGGCCACCGGGGATCACTAGCGCGTCATAGTCCTCGGCCTTCACCGCGGCAAAATTGGCGTTCAGGGTGAAGCGGTGCCCCGGCTTTTCGCTATAAGTCTGGGCGCCGTCAAAGTCATGGATCGCGGTCATGACATAGTCGCCAGCGGCTTTATCCGGGCAGACGGCATCGACCTGGTGGCCAATCATCTGCAGTGCCTGAAAAGGGACCATCGTTTCGTAATCTTCGGCATAATCGCCGACCAGCATCAGGATCTTCTTGCTCATCATTTTTACTCGTTGTGGGAGAAAGGTGTCTTAGATATAGCCTGGCGATCCGCAGAATGCGACCCCCTCAGGATGCCGAAGACGGTAGCGTGTGCATCTTGCTATCGGGGTCATGTTTTTTCTGGTAACGACAACTTTTGCCGACATCGCCGTGTGGTCAGTCACCCGGGGAAATAGCCTTTTTCAGCTACTGACGGCTGTCTGTGGTGGAAAATATCGCGGGTTCCGCAGGCCTGTGTGCCAGGGCTGTTGACGGTTCAGCGTGAACGAAAACAGGAGAAGTGGCTTAAATGCGTGCTTGATCTGCTAACGATAATATCAATTATCTCATGACAATATTATTCACGGGAATTGTCGCTATCATATTCATTTAATCTATTTTTTTATCGCCTTGATGATATGTGATGTGAACATTCATGTGTTCAATGTTAATTGAAGGTGTTGGCTTTGAACTTTATATTTGGCTGTAAATCATTCATTGTCGTTACTAATAAAATAATTTTGTTTGCCTTGTGAATGCATTAAAGAAATATTCTTGTTAAGTTGATCGATAATCTGTTTTTGCTCTATTATCATCCGGTTTTTATCGTCAACTCTTCAATAATTATTCCTTAAGGAAAGGAACTGCTATGGCTGATACGTTCCAGAATGAAGTCCCCAGGGCGCGCATTAATCTCAAATTATCTCTTCATACCGGCGGCGCGCAGAAGAAGGTCGAACTGCCGCTGAAGCTGCTTACCATTGGCGATTTTAGTCATGGTAAGAAAAACCGGCCTTTATCGGAAAGAGAAAAAATCAACGTCAATAAAAATAACTTTAACAGCGTACTTTCGGAATTTAGCCCGGAAGTTAACCTCTCGGTGCCAAATACGCTGGCCGGCAATGGTGAAGAGGAGAACGTCAGACTGCGTTTTACCGACATCAAAGATTTTGAGCCGGAGCAGGTTGCCCGGCAAATTCCGCAACTCCGCGCCATGTTGGCGATGCGTAATTTATTACGCGATCTCAAATCCAATCTGCTTGATAACGCCACTTTCAGAAAAGAGCTTGAGGCAATCCTGAAAGATCCGGCGCAGTCCCAGGAATTACGCGACGAAATGAGTGCGCTTGCCCCGAAATAATGGCGGGGCAAGTCTGTTAATGGATTAACCGGGAAAATGCTAATGTCTGTTACCACAGAAAACGCCCCTGTTCAGGGGCAAACCACGCTGCAGGAAAATAGGGCGGGCGAGGGCGTTTACGCCTCGCTGTTTGAAAAAATTAATCTCGCTCCGGCGTCTCACCTCGGGGATATCAACGACTTTCTGGACGATGCCGCGCTCTCCGAGGCGCCGGCGGCGGAGCGTCTCACCGCGGCGATGCAGGTGTTTATGGAGCGCATTCGTCAGTCCGGTCAGCGGGTGGAAAAGCTCGACAAAACGCTGATTGACCACCATATCGCCGAACTGGATTTCCAGATAAGCCGTCAGCTGGACGCGGTGATGCACCATCAGGAGTTTCAGCAGGTCGAATCCCTGTGGCGCGGCCTCAAACAGCTGGTGGACAACACCGACTATCGGCAGAACGTCAAAACGGAGATCCTGGACGTCGCCAAAGACGATCTGCGCCAGGACTTTGAGGACGCGCCGGAGCTTATCCAGAGCGGCCTCTACTGGCACACCTATACCGCGGAGTATGACACTCCCGGCGGCGAGCCGATCGGCCCCGCGACCTCCGCCCCTGGCACGCGCGG
>OCPI01000374.1_pt1 | contig 18693 bp, 13 predicted proteins | sample 1476291 | NCBI WGS metagenome assembly OCPI01 (sample SAMEA2580054, study PRJEB22360) | human gut metagenome | reverse complement strand
GGCGGCGGTCATGCGCGAGGCGGCGCTGGCCACGGCGGAGTCAAAGTTCAGGATGGACAGCAGGTAGGTTTCGAGGATGCACGCCTCGGCGAAGGTGGACTCGACCTGCATGACGGGGGAGTGGGGGAAGAACGCCTCACCCTCGGCGTAGCCGCGGATGTTGCCGCTGAAGCGGAAGGACTCCAGGAAGGAGAGGGTCTCCTTGTTGACGACGTTGCGGGAGGAGAGGAACGAGAGCTCTTCGTCGGTGAATCGGAATTCGGAGAGTCCCTCGAGGAAGCGGCCGGTGCCAGCGAGGACGCCGTAGCGGCGGCCCGCGGGGAGGCGGCGGGTGAAGACCTCGAAAGTGCACTTGCGCTGGGCGGCTCCGGAAGCGAGAGCTGCCTGGAGCATGGTCAGCTCGTAGTGATCGGTGAGAAGCGAAGTAGTAGTCATGTGTCCAATTGTAGAGGGGAAAGGGGGCGTTTTTCCTGTTGTGGCGGCGTGTCAATTACTACATAAAGTACTATTGACTATAAGTGGTGTAGTATGGAAAAGTACAGGTGCTCTGCCCGCCGCACGGCATACCCGGCCGTATAATCGAAAAGGGCCCGGACCCCGCACACACCACCCACAAGCCGCCGCCACGCTACACAAAACGGCGAGGCTTAGCACCCCCGTAGCCCGGCCCCACAAACTCCGGAATCCATCAATCCGGACCCCAAAGGACCCCCCCATGAACAACGTAGCCGTGACCCTCCCTACCGGAACCCTCTCAGTCGGAACCCTCGAAGATACCGACCTCGACGCCGCGCTAGATAATATCCTCGCCGCAGACACCCCCTGGAACGTCATTGTCTGGAACGACCCCGTCAACCTCATGACTTACGTGGCCTACGTCTTCCGCAGCCACTTCGGCTACTCCCGCGCCCGCGCCGAGGAACTCATGCTCCAGGTGCACCACAACGGCAAGGCCATCGTCTTCACCGGGACCCGCGAGGACGCCGAAAAGCACACCCAGGCAATGCACGCCTGGGGGCTTCTAGCCACCTTCGAGAAAGTGGAGAACTAATGGCACGCCCCTTCCGCCGCACCCCCGGTGGCTACACCGCACGCTTTGAACAGCCCGAACGCGAGCTCATCCGAGAACTCGCAGAAGACGTACGCGCACTTCTACGCCCCGCAGACACCACCGCCGACGGCGGCACCGTCGACCCGCTCGAGGCGCTGGTCGGCATCACCGAAAACCCCACGATTCCCGAAGACAGCGCCGTAGCTCGCCTGCTCCCCGTCGCCAGCAGCGACGAGGAAAGCGCTGCCGAATACCGTCGCTACACCGAGCGCGACCTGCGCGAAACCAAGCGCGCCAACCTGGCGATGCTCGCCTTCGATATTGAGGCCAGCGACCTGCGCCTGAACGAAGAGCATGCCTGCGCCTGGGCCGCCGCCCTCGGTGATATCCGCCTGGTACTCGCCGACCGCCTGCACATTACCGATGAGGAGCGCGCCGACGAGATTGGCACCATCACCGATGCATCGCAGGTCACCAACCAGGAGGAATACATGGCCATGGTGTACAACTTCATCTCGTGGGTACAGGATTCGCTTATGCTCGCGATGATTGAGGGCCTGGACGAAGAAGAGTAGGGGAGTTTCGCGACCCGTAAGGTGCCCGCACGTGCAATAACATGGCCCGTCGACGTGCAACAGAACACCGCCCAGTGAACGGATTTTTCGTTTGACTCCTCGCTTCGTCGTCACAGACCGTCTCATAATGGTGGTTCTAGACTCATCTAACCCCATACCGGGCAGACACCACCCCAAACGCGGGTTAGCATAGAACGAGGAAACGACCGATAACGAAGTGTAAGTGACCCATGAGTGACAGCATTGACGCAACCAACCCCTACCGTGCACGCACCCCCTGGGGAAGCCCCGCACCCGTAGCCCCCACCGCCACGGCACCCATCGGCGTCTTCGACTCCGGCGTGGGCGGCCTCACCGTAGCCCGCGCCATCATGGACCAGTTGCCCCACGAACGCATCATCTACGTTGGCGACACCGCACACGGCCCCTACGGACCCCTCAAAATTGCCGAGGTGCGCGCCAACGCCCTGCGCATCATGGACGAACTCGTCGACTCCGGCGTGAAGATGCTCGTTATCGCCTGCAACACCGCATCCGCCGCCGTGCTACGCGACGCCCGCGAACGCTACACCCGCCAGTACGGCATCCCCGTCATTGAGGTAATCCAACCCGCCGCTCGACGCGCGCTCGCAGCAACCCGCAACCGCAAAATCGGCGTGATTGCAACGGAAGCGACCGTCACCTCCCGCGCCTACGAAGACACCTTCGCGATTACCCCCAACCTTCAGGTGTACTCGGTGGCCTGCCCGCGCTTCGTGGAGTTTGTAGAGAAAGGCATCACCTCCGGCCCCGAGCTGCTCGAGACCGCTCGCGAGTACCTGCAACCCCTCAAAGATGCCGGGGTCGATACGCTCGTGCTCGGATGCACCCACTACCCGCTCCTGGCCGGCGTGATTTCCTACATCATGGGCGAGGGCGTCACCCTCGTCTCCTCCGCGGACGAGACCGCCAAGGACGTGTACCGCGAACTGCTCAACCACGCCATCGAGAGCCCCAACCCCGAGGAACACCCGCACCACGAATTCCTCGCCACCGGCGAATCAGAAACCTTCGAAAACCTTGCGCGCCGCTTCCTCGGCCCCGAAGTCACGAACGTACGCCATACCAGCTCCGTGGCCGAACGCTTCCCAACCGGCTCCTTCGCGGCCATCACCCCCGAAATGCTGGCCGCGCACCGTAGCATCACCCTGGACGACAACGCCGCCGAAGCCGAAGAAGCCGCGGCGCCGAAGGGAGGACCCGCATGCGCCTAACGATTATCGGCTGTACCGGTTCCTTTCCCGGCCCCGTCTCGCCGGCCAGTTGCTACATGCTCACCGCCATGGACTTCGCCGGTCGCACCTGGCGCATCATCATGGACATGGGCAACGGCTCCCTTGGCATGCTCCAACGCCATATCGACCTGAGTGATATCGACGCGATTCTGATTTCGCACCTGCACCCGGACCACTGCATCGACCTGTCCGGTCTGCATGTGGCCGTCAAATGGGACCCGCGCGGCTGGCCCAAGGGACGTATTCCGCTCTACGGCCCAGCCGCCATCAACGAGTACCTTTCAGCCACGCACGGCCTGGACCCCGACCCGGGCATGAGTACCGAGTTCGAGTACCACACCTGGACCGAAGGCGAGCCGGTACAGATTGGCCCGTTCCGCGTGGAACCCTTCCGTGTAGTGCACCCCTCGAAGGACCCGTACGCCCTACGCATTATCTGCAACGACCGCGAAGGCCACACCATCTTTGCCTACTCGGGCGATACCGACCTGTGCGACGGCCTGGTTAAGGCCGCGCGTGGTGCCGACCTATTCCTGTGCGAAGCCGCCTACCAAGAGGGCCGCGACGACGCCCTACGCGGCATCCACCTGACCGGCAAGCGTGCCGGTGAAGCAGCGCAGGAGGCGGGCGTGCGTAACCTACTCTTAACCCACCTTCCCGTATGGAACGACCCGGACATCGCCCGGGCCGAGGCTCGCAGCGCCTTCTCCGGCCCCGTGGGCGTTGCCGAGATGGCCGCAAGCTACCGCATCTACCCGCGCCCCACACCGGCTCACCCGGTGACCTCCACGCTGAACGTGGTGGAGGTACTGGACCCGCCGCTGGCCGCGGCCCCTTTGCCCAAACCCGAGCTGGACTAGCACCTATATTCATCCCAACCGTGTTATAAGCCCAATAGACCAACCCAAGGAGAACCCATGACTGTAACCCGCGACGACGGCCGCGCCCTCAACGAACTGCGCCCCATTACCATCACCCGCGGCTGGTCCCGCAACGCCGAGGGTTCCGCCCTCATCGAGTTCGGCAACACCCGTGTGCTGTGCACCGCATCCTTCACCGAGGGCGTGCCGCGCTGGCTCAAGGGCGAAGGTAAGGGTTGGGTGACCGCTGAGTATGCGATGCTGCCGCGCGCCACGAACACCCGTTCTTCTCGTGAGTCGCTGAAGGGCCGCGTGGGCGGCCGCACCCACGAGATTTCTCGCCTGATTGGTCGCTCCCTGCGCGCTATCATCAACATGGATGAGCTGGGCGAGAACACCATCGTGCTCGACTGCGATGTGTTGCAGGCCGACGGCGGCACCCGCACCGCCTCGATTACCGGTGCGTACGTGGCCCTGGCCGATGCCATCACCTGGGCGAAGGAACAGAAGATCATCTCCGCCAAGGCGAACCCGCTAATCGATTCGGTGTCCGCGATTTCGGTGGGCATTATTGACGGTACCCCCATGCTTGACCTGCCCTACACCGAGGACGTGCGCGCCGAAACCGACATGAACGTGGTCGTCACCGGTAGCGGCAAGTTCGTGGAGGTTCAGGGCACCGCCGAGGGCGCCCCCTTCGACCGCGAAGAGCTCAACAGCCTGCTCGACCTGGCCCTAGAAGGCACCGCAGCGCTGGCCCAGATTCAGCGCGAGGCCCTGAAGAACGACTAGTAGGGTAGGGCCGCTCGTTTGCGGCCTGCCCCCATACCGTATCCCCGTAGCGCGCATTCCGACGGGTGCGCACCAGCAAAGGAGAAACCATGGCAGAAGCAAAGATCGTTCTGGCCAGCCACAACGCAGGCAAGCTCAAGGAACTGCGCGAAATTCTGCGTGGCCGCATTGACGGCCTGGACGTTGACACTCAGGTGGTTGATGCTTCCAGCGTGAACGCACCTGATGTTCCCGAGACCGGCGTGACCTTCGCCGAAAACTCCCTGCTCAAGGCTCGCGCGGTCGCCCAGGCAACCGGTCTGATTGCTATTGCTGACGACTCGGGCCTGTCCGTGGATGTGCTAGGAGGCGCCCCCGGCATCTTCTCGGCCCGCTGGGCCGGCCGCCACGGCGACGACACCGCAAACCTGAGCCTGCTACTGGCTCAGCTGAGCGATATTGCCCCCGAGCACCGCGGCGCGAAGTTCTGCTGCGCCGCATCGGTGGCCTCCCCGGACGGCTTCGAAGCGGTTGAGTACGGTGAGCTGCCAGGTGAGCTGCTGACCGCTCCGGCGGGGGAGGGCGGTTTCGGTTACGATCCGATTCTGCGCCCCGTGGAGCTCAACGGCGAGAATGCCCTCTATGACGGTCAGTACGCCGGCCAGTCCTGCGCACAGATTCCCGCCGAGATTAAGAACTCGATTAGCCATCGTGCGCGTGCTTTTGAGGCGCTGATTCCGCAGATTGCTGCGGCGCTGGCTTCCTAAAACCGTCGTTAGGTGGAGCTACCGCTTCCTCACTGTGCAGGGCGCCTGCCTGGTGAGGGGAGCGCGCGATTTATTCGTACACCGCCGCTAAAAATCCCCCACCCAGATGCTAATTAAAGGCACAATAGTGTGAGAAGCTTTACCTCAAGGTTAGTGGCACCAAAGAAACTCGTCTGCTGAAGGTACCTTCGGCAGACGAGTTTTGCCGTTGAAGAGCATTTCAGAGCATCTGCCCGATGCCTGCTGTCACCGACCGCGGTAGAAAAACCTGCAGCGAAAGAGACGCACCGATGCTTATACTTCTCCTGCTGATGGCTCTAATTCTTGCCGTCGCCCTCTGGTCCTACTCCTACGTGTGGCGCGGCCTCAACCGCCGTGTTATCGCCGCCGTCAAGGTGGTCGACCCCATGATTACGCTCGGCCCGTACGCCATGGTGGCTTGGGTGGGGCTGATGGGCGTCATCGCCACGAACATGTGGGCGACAGGTGTTCTTCACACGGTGCTGACCATCATTCTCTGGGTGATTGTTGCCGGCACCCTTGGCTGGGCCGGCTTCTGGCTACTCATGCACTGCCTGGGTGGTCAAACCCCGGGCAAGCGCCCCATGTGGTGGCGTGAGGCCGTCGCAGCTAAGTTCGCGTGGCGTAACCTTTCCCGCATGCCTGCATACCTGGGTGGCCGCACGAGCATCCTGCCCGTGGAGCACCCGCACCTGACCAAGCCCTACTCCGGTTCCTGGACCCGACCCGTCGGCGCGACCATGCCCGGCTACCGCCCCGACGGCGAGTACACCGATGGCTTCGACGAGTATGGCCGTAAGATGCCGCGCATCTACCCGGTCGGCCCCGAACCGACAATCTTTGAGGTGGCCCGCTGGGGCAAATCGGTAAGCTCCGATACGCTACTAACTACTTTCCTCCCTACTGCCCCATTCGAGCGTCTACGCCTGCCCGGCACCATCACCGGCCCCTTCACCTTTGCCGGTGAGGTTCCGCACGGCGCCATCACCAAGTGGCCCCGCCGCAGTGGTGCGAACCGCGCCTTCGGCTCCTACGCCCGTCTGGGAGAAATCACCGAGCGCAAGGTCGAGCTTCTCGTGGATCACCGCATCATTGCGGCGTTGCAGACCACCCGTGAAAGCTACGAACGCCGCCACAGCTGGATGCTGGCCTTCACCGACATCACGCCCGGCGACTTCGTCATCGATGCCAACAAACAGGGCAAGCTACGCATCACCTTCGGTACCGCCACTGAAGGGTACGAAACCCCCTGGGTCTTCACGAGCACCCTGGACGACAGCCCCCGTCTGCGCCGCAAGATTCACCGCGCAATGCGCGAGCGTCGCTTACTCAAGCAGAGTAGCGGCGAGCTGATGGACTGGTACTTCGTGCCGAAGCTCAGCGAGTTCCCCTACGGCCCGGTCATTAACGAGCTGCCTGAAGCCTTCTACTTCAAATCCAATATCATGGTCACGAACCGCCACGAGAGCTCCTCGAAGGCCACGGGGGAAGCTCACTAGTGAGAGCGGTCTGGAGCCCTTCTGAGGAGCGACAAGCAGCGCTGTCGGCAACCGACCTGACCGCCCTTTCTCCCAAGCCACGCTAGAATAGAGTTCCGAACGTTGAACGCTCTGCGGGGCACGACACGCGTCGTGCCCCGCATCCGTTCTGCCCCCCCCGTAACATCCGAGCCGGGCTCACGCTCCGCCCGGCCGGTGGCACGCGTTCACCACCGCAGACATATTCACCCGAAAGGAATCCCGTGGCGTCCTCGAACTACACCGCTCGTAACCTCTCCGTTCTGGAAGGTCTTGAAGCAGTCCGTAAACGCCCGGGCATGTACATCGGCTCCACCGATTCTCGCGGTCTCATGCACTGCCTCTGGGAGATTATCGACAACTCGGTGGACGAGGCGCTCGCAGGCTTCGGCCAGTCCATTCAGGTGATTCTCTACCGCGACGGTTCGGTTGAGGTTCGCGACGATGGCCGAGGTATCCCCACCGACATTGAGCCGCGTACCGGCCTGTCCGGTGTGGAGGTCGTCTTCACTAAGCTTCACGCCGGCGGTAAGTTCGGCGGTGGTTCCTACACCGCCTCCGGCGGTCTGCACGGTGTGGGTGCCTCCGTGGTGAATGCGCTGTCTTCACGCCTGGATGTGCAGGTAGATCGCGGTTCCAAGACCTACCAGATGTCATTCCGTCACGGCATTCCCGGCCACTTCGAATCGGGCCGTACCCCCAAGCCGGACGACCCGTTTACCCCCGCATCCGAGGGCACCGACGCCCTGCAGATTGTGGGTAAGGCGAAGCGCGGTGTGACCGGCACCCGCGTGCGCTACTGGGCTGACCCGCAGATTTTTACCCCCGACGCCAAGTTCAGCTACGAGGACCTGGTGGCGCGCGCCCGCCAGACCGCGTTCCTCATTCCGGGTCTGCGCATCTGCATCCGCGATGAGCGCCGACTGCCCGGCACCCCCGGCGAGCTGGAGGCGCACGAAGAAGTCTTCCAGTACGACGGCGGCATCAGCGAGTTCGTGGAGTTCCTGGCGCACGACGAGCGCGTCACCGACATCTGGCGTTTCAGCGGTAGCGGAACCTTCACCGAGACCGTGCCCGTGCTGGGGGAGGACGGCCGCTCGCAGCTGACCGATGTGGAACGCGATTGCGAGGTGGACGTTGCCCTGCGCTGGGGCATCGGTTACGAGACCACGATTCGCAGCTTTGTGAACATTATTTCGACCCCCAAGGGCGGTACCCACACCGCGGGCTTTGAACAGGGTCTGCTACGAGTGATGCGCAAGCACCTGGCAGACAACGCCCGCAAGTACAAGGTGGGTAACGACAAGATTGAGAAGGACGATGTTCTCGCCGGCCTGACCGCGGTTCTGACCGTGCGCCTGGCCGAGCCGCAGTTTGAGGGTCAGACCAAGGAGATTCTGGGTACCCCGGCGGTTCGCCAGATTGTCTCCAAGGTGGTGGGTGATGCCCTGAAGGCTCGCCTGGAGTCGACCGCTCGCGCGGAGAAGGCGCAGGCGACTGCGCTGTGCGAGAAGGTTGTCTCTGAGATGAAGACCCGCATCTCTGCACGTATTCACAAGGAGACTCAGCGCCGCAAGACCGCGCTGGAGTCTTCGTCGATGCCCACCAAGCTGGTGGATTGCCGCTCGACGAACGTCGAACACTCCGAGCTGTTCATTGTGGAGGGTGACTCGGCGCTGGGTACGGCGCGTCTGGCTCGTTCCTCCTCGTACCAGGCTCTGCTTCCGATTCGCGGTAAGATTCTGAACACTCAGCGTGCCTCGGTGACCGATGTGCTCGCGAACGCCGAGTGCGCGGCGCTGATTCAGGTGATTGGCGCTGGCTCGGGTCGCACATTCGACCTGGAATCCGCCCGCTACGGCAAGGTCATCATGATGACCGATGCGGACGTGGACGGCGCCCACATCCGCACCCTGCTGCTGACTCTGTTCTACCGTTACATGCGTCCGCTGATTGAGGCCGGTCGCGTGTACGCGGCGGTTCCGCCGCTGCACCGCGTGGAGGTGGTGCGCCGCGGCAAGCCGAACGAGATGGTGTACACCTACTCGGAGAAGCAGCTGCACGAGCTTCTGGATTCTCTGCGGGAGCAGGGTGTGTCTTATAAGGAACCGATTCAGCGTTATAAGGGTCTGGGCGAGATGGACGCCGATCAGCTGGCTGAGACTACGATGGATCCGCGTCACCGCATGTTGCGTCGTGTCCGTATTGAGGATGCTGAGGCTGCTGAGCGCGCTTTCTCGTTGCTGATGGGTTCTGAGGTGGCTCCGCGTAAGGACTTCATTATTGCTGGTGCGCATCAGCTGGATGCTGAGAATATCGATATGTAGTGGTTCTGCCCCCGTGTGGGTTTGCGTGTGTATCTTCTCTTGAGATTCGTGGAAAATATGCTGACGATTTGTCATAAAGTGAGAATTTCCTATGAGAATTGTCACAGTCAGTTTCACCACAGCGCAAAAAATCGGTATTTTTGATGCGAATTTAATAAATTGGCCCTGAGTAGCTATTGTGTCAGTTTCATGGAATCCGTCACTAAAATCTTGCAGTTATATGCTATTACTGCAAGGTTTTAGGGAGGGGTGAGAAGGGGACTCAGTACCCCGAATAATGACAGGGCACCTTGCCTTCGTATTTGTCGATAACGTGCAATAAACCTTTATCCAAACGTCAAACATTTAACGCCCAGCCAGCATACAGGTACCTCACAGCATCCAATGAAAAGCCTGTACCTTATATGAGTGAGAGACACTGTGTCAGTAACTCGTGAGCCTCCTTCACTGACGGGGGAGTATACGAGTCTGGCGCACGCGCACATCAAGTACACACATAGTAAGGACCTATCAATGGATCCCCTTGATTTTGGTAGGTGGCAGTTCGGTATCACCACCGTCTACCACTTCTTCATGGTTCCGCTGACTCTGGGTCTGGGCCTTGTAGTGACCTACCTGTACATTTGCTACGTTCGTACCAAGAAGGACGAATACAAGCGAATGACGAAGTTCTGGGGCAAGCTATACCTCATCAACTTCGCCATGGGTGTGGCCACCGGTCTGGTTCAGGAATTCCAGTTCGGCATGGCGTGGAGCGAATACTCCCGCTTCGTGGGCGACGTCTTCGGCGCGCCGCTGGCAATGGAAGGCCTTTTCGCCTTCTTCGTTGAGTCGACCTTCCTGGGTCTGTGGATTTTCGGTTGGGATCGTCTCAAGCCTGCCATCCACGCATTCTGCCTGTTCATGGCTGTTCTCGGCTCCTGGATTTCCGCCTTCTTCATTCTGGTGGCAAACTCCTGGATGCAGCACCCCGTCGGCGTTGAGATGGTCGACGGCCGTCCCCGCATGAACGATATCGGCGCCGTGCTGATGAACCCCACCGCGTGGGTTACCTTCCCGCACGTTATCACCGCATCCATCCAGGTTGCCGGTGGCTTCCTGGTCGGTATCGCCTGGTACAAGCTGTGGCGTCGCCGCAAGGATGGTATTGACACCATCGTTGACGGCAAGGTCGTCGTTGGTGAGTCTGACAAGGGCGCACGCGACAAGAAGGACTTCCAGGTCTGGCTCAAGTCCCTGCGCCTGGGCGCAGTTGTGGGCCTCATCGGTTTCGCAGCCGTTGGCGCAACCGGCCACATGCAGGCACAGATGATGATTCACGAGCAGCCCCTGAAGATGGCTGCCGCCGAGGCAGCCTGCCACGACGGCACCTCCTTCTCCGTGCTGACCGTCGGTGAGCTTGGCGCTCAGAGCTGCGACAAGATCAACACCGTCATCGAGGTTCCTGGCGTGCTGTCCTTCCTGGCACACGACAACTTCACCACCCCGGTGAAGGGCATTAAGACCCTGGTTCCCGAGTACGAAGCTAAGTACGGCACCCACCTGCCCAACAACCCGCTCTACGGTGAGCGTGCAGGTCAGAAGATTGATTACCTGCCCTCCCTCGAGGTCTCCTACTGGGGCTTCCGCGGCATGATTGGTCTGGGCCTCATCGTGGTTCCCTTCTACCTCTACGCACTGTGGGTTACCCGCAAGAAGGGCGTGGGAACTGTTCCCGAGTCCAAGCTGCTGAAGCAGGTCGCCGTATGGTCCATCCTGGCTCCCTTCTTCGCCATCGCACTGGGCTGGATTTTCACCGAAATGGGCCGTCAGCCCTTCGTGGTTGTTCCCAACCTTGAAGGTGACCCCGCCATCCGCCTGTACACCGCGGCAGCTGTCTCTCCGGGTGTGAGCGGCGAAGAGATTCTCTTCTCGCTGCTGACCCTGGGCCTGCTCTACGGTGTGCTGATGGTCGTCGAGGTCTACCTGCTCATTAAGTACGTCAAGGCCGGCGTGGTCGCTGCTATGCCCGAGCTGGTTCAGTCGCACCACGAGGACGAGTCCGCTGACAAGTCCAAGCGCGACGTGCTGGAGTTCGCCTACTAGGCGGGTAAGGATTGATTCATCATGAACTTTGATTTCAATATCTTTGCCGGTCAGCCCACTCTGCCGACCATCTGGTTTGTCGCCATTGGCGTCTTCTTCATCATGTACCTGATCCTGGACGGTTTCGACCTGGGTGTCGGCATGCTGATGGGTTCCAAGTTCACCAAGAACGAGAAGGAACGCCGTCTGCTGCTGAACATCATCGGCCCCGTCTGGGACGGTAACGAGGTGTGGATTGTGTCCGGTGGTGCTGCCCTGTTCGCAGCATTCCCCATCTGGTACGCAGCCCTCTTCTCGGCCCTGTACATCCCCCTGACTCTCGCACTGGTCTTCCTGATTCTGCGCGTGGTTGCAATCGAGTACCGCGGTAAGAAGAACGACGAGAAGTGGATCCGTAACTGGAACATTGCTCTGTCTCTCTCCTCCTTCTTCATCGCTCTGCTCGTGGGCGCGCTGCTGGGTCTGACCTCCTTGGGTCTGCCCATCAACGCAAATGGTGACCGCGTTGGCGGTGCCTTCGCCTGGATCTCCCTGCCCGTCCTGCTGGGCGGCCTGGGCTTCGTGGGCTTTGCTCTGGTTCAGGGTCTGGCCTTCGTCGCTCTGAAGACCGATGGCGAAATTCGTGACCGCGCTCGCACCCTGCTGGTGCGTTGGTCGCCGCTGCTACTGCTGCCGATTGTTGCCTGGGTTCTGACCCTGGACTTCACCACCGGTAACGGCATCTCCTGGCTGTGCACCATCCTGGCTGTTGTTGCTGTTGTGATTGCATGGGCTTCCGCCAAGGGCGGTCGCGAGGGTCGCGCCTTCGCGGGTCTGTCCGTGTTTGTCGCATTCGGCGCACTGGCAATCTTCACCGCAATGTTCCCGAACGTTTTGCCCTCCACCCTGGATCCGGCATACTCGCTCACCATTGCGAACGCCTCCAGCTCTGAGTACACCCTGGGCGTGATGACCTTCGTAACCTGCCTTGGTCTGCCCGTCGTGTTCGTCTACCAGGCATGGACCTACTGGGTCTTCCGTAAGCGTCTGCACGTGGACCACATCCCCGATGCACACGACGCTACCGAGTTGGCTGAACTGCCGACCAAGTAGCCTGTAGCTAACGGGCCATTCTAAGAATCCCCCGGATTTCTCTTCTGAGAAGTTCGGGGGATTCTTGCGTCTGTGGGGAGGGTGCGGCTCCGGGTAGCTGAGAAGAGGAGTCATAAAAATTTTTGGGTGCACACCCCCCAGATTTTGAGCGCGACAAGGCGCAAAAAGTGTAATGTGGTGAGCAACTCACTCCTACGAAAGGTGTTCAACGATGAAGTCCCTCAACCGTAGCTCCACCGCCCCTCGCACCGGCATGAGCCGCCGCCTGCTCGCCACGGGTGCCCTGTTCTGTATCGGCATCATGCCCCTGAGCGCCTGCTCGCTCTTCAACCCGCCGCTGGAACGCGACGAAAGCGTCCACGCCATCTTCGACGCGGAACAGGACATCGTGAAGATGCCCCTGGACGATTACCTCTACTACGAGCGCACTCACTACGAATACACGGCCTTTCAGATTGCCATGAAGCAGTGCTACGCCGAACACGGGCAGAACTACACCGACCAAGCTCCCTACTCTGAGAGCGCACCGCGCGGCGAGATGGGGCGAAAGTACGGTCCCTGGAACGTCGAGTACGCCCAGAAGTACGGTTTTCAGAAGCGTGACCCCAACGCCGCCCCCATCTCCTTTAACTCGGGGGAGAGCATGAGCCCCGAGGAGAGGCTCAGTATCGAATGTCATGACAAGGCCCGCGAGACCCTGGACGCCGCGGTGCCCGAAGGTAAGAGGCCCGAAAAGGAAGAGCAGGCCACGTACATTCGTATCTCCACCGAAGCTGGTAACGCCGTTTACGGCAGCAAAGTGCACCGCGAGCTCGAAGAGAAGTGGAAGCAGTGCGTCTCGGATCGCGGGCTCACCCCGCGCTCGGCCGGCTCCGTCGCCGAGGAAACCCCGCTGGCTGAGCAGCTGAGCAAGAACGACGGATTCAACAAGCCCGCCTCCGAAGAAGAGATTCGCATCGCCACCATCCAGGCCGAATGTAACCAGCAGGTCGGCATGAGCAAGCAGCTCTACGACCTGGAAGCTCAGTACCAGATGCCGCTCATCCGCAAGTACCAGTCGCAGCTTGAACAGGAGCGCCAAGCTGACCGTGACCGCGACGAGAAGTTCAAGCAGTACGTTCTGGAGCACCAGTAAACCGGGGCGCTAAAAGACAGCGCAACGAAATATAGCGCAGAGAAATAGACAGCGCTGACACAGTTCAGAAAGACACCGCCATGACCACTCACACGAAAAACCAAAACAGCGGGCACCGCTTCATCGAGCGCATCGCCCGACCCCGTGTGCTCCTCCTTCTCGCGATCCTCGCCGTCGGCTCGCTCATGCTGTCCTTCTACCTGGGCACCCGCTACGCCGCCACCGGCCCCGACCCGACTGTGCAAGCGAAAACCGTGATTCCGGTCTGGGCGAAGGTCGAAGAACGCACCGTCAGCGAGGGGCTCGCTATTGCCGGAACCACCAAGGCTGGGGAGACCGCCCCGATTAGCGCGCGCACCAGCGGTGAGCCGGTGCTCGTCTACCAGAACCAGAAGCCCGGCAACGTGCTCAAGGCCGGTGACTTCATCGGCATTATCGGTGCCGACCCGGTCTTCGTGCTGGAGGGACCGCTACCGCTGTACCGCGACCTCAATCTGGGCGATAACGGCGACGACGTGCTTGCCTTCCAGAAGGCGCTGAACTCCGCTGGGTACGCCACCGCACAGAGCGGCACCGTCACCGAAGACACCCTCGAAGCCGTCACGCGCCTGCACCGCGAGCACCTGACCGGCGTGCCCGGTGAGGGGATCACCACCATTGCCCGCAGTAACTACGCGATTCTGCCCGGCGGCAGCCATACGGTCACCGCCGTTGCCGCGGTCGGCCAGCTCATCAGTGACGGCAACCCCATCGCGAGCGTAGAAACCAGCGAACCCTACGTGGAATCCAGCGTTGAGCTCTCCGTTGCCAATAAGCTCAAGGTCGGCGACCGCATTAGCCTGCGCACCTCCACCGGCAGCGTGGAGGGCACCATCACCAGCATTGGTGAGCTGCAGAACGACCCTTCCAAGGGCGCGGCAAAGAGCGTGCGATTCAGCGCCGACGACCCGAGTAAGCTCACGCCGGGGCAGAGCGCCTCCATCACCAGCAAGGGCAACACCTCAACCACCCTCGCCGTGCCCACCACCGCGGTACGCCAGGACTCCCAGGGCACCTACGTGCTGGTTGAAAAGGGTGGAAGCTCCACCTCGACCAGCAAGGATGCGCCCGCCACCGAACGAGTCAACGTTGATGTTCTGCGCACTGCCGGCGGATACGCCGCAATCAACGCGAACCTCAGCGCGGGACAGAAGGTGCTTGTCTCATGAGCCGCCGAAATAGAATCCCTGAGCGAGCCCCCGACGGTGTGACGACCCCGCGCATCAGGGGAGAAGCCGCCGGGCTCGACGTTGCGCCTAACACCGCGCCCAACACCGCGCCCGCTATTGAAATGCATGGCATTACCCGTGTTTTCGAGGGTAGCGAACGGCCTGTCCTCAACCACCTCGACCTGGTGGTGGAACGCGGCGAATTCCTCGCCATTATTGGTCCGTCGGGCTCCGGTAAATCCACCCTGCTCAACGCCATCGGCCTGCTCGACACACCCACCAGCGGAACCTACAGCCTCTTCGGCAAAAATACGGAAGGACTCAGCGGCAGAGAACGCGACGAGATGCGCCGAGACCACCTCGGCTTCATCTTCCAATCCTCAAACATGCTGCTGGACGAAACCAGCACGACCAACGCCTCCATGGGCCTGCGCGTGCAGGGCGTACCCTACGGCGAGCGCCTGCAACGTACCGAAGAGACCCTAGAGTTTCTGGGGTTGAGCGACCGTGCCAGCATCCGCACCCGCTACCTTTCCGGTGGCGAGAAGCAGCGTTGCGCCATTGCTCGTGCCCTCGCCACGCGCCCGCCGCTGATTCTTGCCGACGAGCCGACCGGCAACCTGGACAGCCACAATAGCGCTAAGGTTATTGAGATTCTGCAGCGCATTAACGCCACCGGCTGTACCGTGCTGGTGATTACCCACGACCCGGAGGTTGCCGCCGCCGCCCGCCGCGTGATTCGCATTGAGGATGGGCGACTGCACGAGCAGGGCCGCGCCGACTCGGCTACGGTGCCGGTCGCTGAGGTGCCGAGTACTGAGGTTGCACCGGTTGCAACGAATACCCCGGCGGAAACCACGGTAGAGACTCCCATGGAAGCTCCCGCCAGCCTTGCACCGGGGGAGAAGCCCGCTACGCATCGCCGCGGAAGCTTCCTCACCGACGACAGCATCGAGGCAATCTCCGCGCTCACCTCACGACCGCTACGCACCCTGCTGCTGGGCCTGTCCTTCGCACTGGGCGTGGGCGGACTCATCAGCGCCTCCGGCATGAGCGAATCCGCCAGCTACCAGGTGAACCAGCGCCTGCTCGGATCCGAACAATCCACGCTCTACATCAGCGACAGGGACAATGACCAGAACATGCTCGGAACCTACCGGCAGGGTGAATCCGCGCAGAATGTTGCCGACCGCATTAGCGCGCTGGACTACGTGAAGAACACCGGATTCGTTAGTAGCGTGGCACCCGCCGACGTGCGAATCACCCGGTTCAGCCCCTACGAGGACGAACCCAAAACGGCGATTGGCCTCAGCTCGGTCTCAAAGACCAGGCTTGAGCAAATCGGCGCCCGCATGAACCCCGAAACCCTGCGTGCGCTCGAACAGATGAACGCGACCCTCACCCAGCAGAACGTTGCCGACCGTGAACGCGCCGAGCAGCTCTCGGGCGCTATCGTCTCGGTTTCCGCTGCCCGCGCCCTCGGCATTATCCCCGAAGATAAGGCGGCAGATAACGCCACAACCGAGCCCAGACCCGGCGAGATGCCCGTCGTCGACTACGGCATTAAACTCGGTGGGCTGCCTCAGGTGGCACCCGGCGTGAGCATCTGGGTGGACGGTCAGCTGATGCCGGTCATCGGCCTCTTCGACCCCGGCAACAGCGGCTACGAATTCAGGAACACGGTCATCGTCTCGCCGGGCAAACTACAGCGCACCGGACGCGGCCAGGTGACCTACATTGCTGAAACCGAGCGGGGCTACGGCAAGGCGGTCGCCAAGGCCATTCCGCTGACCCTCAAACCCGCCGAACCCAGCCAGATTAACGTGGAAACCCCATCCGATCTGCAGAGCCTACGTGCGTCCATCGCCTCGGATCTGGGCCTGTACGTGGGTGTGCTCTCCGGGATTCTGCTGGTGCTTGCCTCGCTCTCGGCGGCAACCGCCATGTACCTGTCCGTGCAATCGCGCACCGCAGAAATTGCGCTACGACGCGCCATTGGATCCAGCAAATGGCTGATCGCCCGAATCTTCCTCATGGAGGGCGTCATACTCGGCGTGCTCGGCGGATCCATCGGCGCCTGTGCCGGCATGATTGCGACCATCGTCCTTTCGCTCGTGCAGGGCTGGCAGGCGGTTCTCTCGCCGGGATTCGTAGTGCTAGGCGTGGGGGTCGGTGCCCTCACCGGCCTGGTGTCCTCGGCGTACCCGGCGTGGGTGGCTTCACGCAAGAACCCAGCCGATGCGATGCGCGGCTAGAGCCCGCGCCAGGGGAGTGCAGACCTGCCAAATCCCCGAAGTATGACCGGTCAAATAGGTAATAGATACCCCAAACCTTAAAATAATGGGAGGTAAAAATAGCAGAAGACTAAGGACAACGCCGTGAGCCGAACGCACACACCGCGTCACGCTGACAAACATCAAAACACCGAGGCGACCCCAGAAACAACGCCGGAGGGCAAGCGCACCGACCGCGCTGACCGCCGCCCACCGCTGGGCCCCAACGCCCGCAAAAATCTGAGCACCTTCGGCATTATTACCGTCGTGCACACCCTGGCCACCGTGCTTTTTAGCGCGGCGCTCGCGGTCATTATTGCCCGCGCGGCCCACGCGGGGTTTGCCGCAGTCGCCGCCGAACACGAACGTCTCAGGGAGACGAGCGCACCGGACGTGTACCGCGCCTACATCGAGTTCGCCGGTTCCGCCCAGGCGCACCTGGAGGCGCACGGCGACTGGCTGCTCGGACTCGGCGGCATCTTCGGCGACGGCGACGCCATCACTCCCGGACTGCTCATCGTGGCGGTCCTGGCCCTCGCGGTGCGTTCGGGCGCGGACTACCTGCTGGCGGTGAGCGCGCAGCGTGCCGCCTCCGGAGCGAAGTCTCAGATTCGCCGCAGCCTGCTACGCCGAGTGCTCGCCACCGGTGGCGCAGACACCCCCGAAGGTACCGGTGCGACCGCGGTGTTGCTTTCGCGCGGCCTGAACGCCCTGGACGACTACTACACCAAGACCCTGACCGCGTTTGTTTCCACCGCGGTGGTGCCGGTCCTGCTGTGGATTGTGGTTGCCTCCTTGGACATGATGAGCGCCCTCGTGCTGCTCTGCACCCTGCCGCTCATTCCCGTGTTTATGGTGCTGATCGGTAAGAATACCCGCACCGAAACCGCAGAAGCTCAGGCTGAACTGCACCGCCTCTCCGACCATATTCTGGAGCTCGTGCGCGGTCTGCCCGTCATCATCGGCCTGGGCCGTGAACGTGCACAGACCCGCGCCATGAACGCCCTCGGCCAGCGTTACCGCGAACGCACCATGCAGACCCTGCGCAGCGCCTTCATGTCTTCGCTGGCTCTCGAGCTGATTACCACCATCTCCGTGGCGCTGATTGCCGTGCTGATTGGTGTGCGCCTGGTCAACGGCACCCTGGGCCTGGACACCGCAATTCTCGTGTTGTTGCTTGCCCCCGAGTGCTACCAGCCGCTGCGCGATGTGGGCGCCGCCTTCCACCAGTCCGAGGACGGCGTGGCCGCCCTGCGTAGCGCCCAGAAGATTATCGATGCGCCCCTGCCCGAGGAGACCGTCGAGGACGACTCGGCTAATCCCGCAGCGATTGAGGTGCGCAGCCTGGACGTGAACTATCCCGATCGCCCCGAGGTGCTGACCGACCTGTCCCTGAGCCTGCCTCGCCGTGTGGCGCGGGCGGCGGAGCCCGGTTCGGAACGCGGCACCGTTATCGGCGTCATGGGTCCCTCCGGTTGCGGCAAGTCCACCTTGCTGAACGTGTTCTCCGGCGCGGTCCGCAACGGTCTGGTGCCCACCGGCTCGCAGGAACCGATGCGGGTCACCGGTAGCGTCACCGGCCTGGGTACGACCCTGATGATTCCGCAGTCGCCGGTCTTCACTGCACCCACCGTGCGCGCCGAAATGGCGCTGTATGCCCTGAGCGCCGACGACTCCGAACGCGAGCGTGCCGCGGCCCTGGTGACCGGCGTGCTGGAGCGCGGCGAGTTCGCCGTG
>OCPI01000364.1_pt1 | contig 18985 bp, 17 predicted proteins | sample 1476291 | NCBI WGS metagenome assembly OCPI01 (sample SAMEA2580054, study PRJEB22360) | human gut metagenome | reverse complement strand
TGATCGATCAGCCGGTGAAGTACACCGTGGAGCCGGACGGCAGCCATTGGCTGGAGGTGCACGAGCCGCTGTCGCGCAATCGGGCGGAATTTGAATCCGACAGAAAAGTCCCCTTGCCGATGACCTCGGCGCTGCGCGAGTTTACTCAGGGGCCGGGAGTGAGTCCTTCGCAGGCCGAGCAAACCCTGCAGCGCCGCTCCGGCATGCCGGTGAATATCAGCGCTGCAGCGGTGCAGGGGAGTTTGTAAGTGTCGAACGACTGGCTGTCCCTGGCGGGCTGACCGCCCTCTGCTTAGTTCGCTTCCATAAAGTTGGGTAAGTCGGGGACAGGCAGCACGGAAAGCACTTTTAAACGCTGAAGGGTCCGGGTTTGTGCGCGTTCGAGGTGATCTTTCAGGCAGGCGGCCGCCAGCGCCCAGTTTCCTTTCAGCAACATGTCATACACCAGAGCGTGTTCTTCCAGGGTGGCGGTTTCTACCGGCATGGCCAGTAAATCATAGAAGATACGCGTGATGATGAAAGGAGACTGATGCTGGCGCAGGATCTGCATCATCAGCTTATTACCTGCGGGCTCGAGGCAGCGGATGTGAAGATCTTCTTCCAGTAACTCCAGTTCCGCGGCAGTCAATTGTCGACCTTTATAACCTTGCGTCTTTTGCAGCATGGACGCCAGCCACGCCGACGAAAGGTGAGGTCCAGCCTTGCACAACGCTGCGGGTTCGAGGCTGGCGCGGATCTCGAAGTGATCGGCGATTTCGCGCGCGGTAAGCGGGCCGGTCAACCACTGTGAGTAAGGCTCTTTTTCTACCAGTCCCTTGTCGCGCAAACGCATCAGGCTTTCACGGATTACCGAGCGGCTAACATTATAATATTGTGCCGCTTTTTGCTCATTTACCGAATAACAGCCAAATACCATGGCTGTTGAGAGTACAACCTGCAGGTTCTCCAGCACCTTTTCACCACTGGTGCGGGTATCCACCAATGGCTGCTGTTCATCAAGGCCGAAGAGCTCCCTGGTCAAGGCGAGGCGCAATGGCTCGACCTCTTCGTCAGGCTGTGCCACGATAAAACCACGCCCCTCGAAGCGGGTAATTAACCCTTCTTCATGTAACAGACTGAGCGCCCGACGCACCGGCACCCGGCTGGTACCGAATAGTTGTGCTAACGGACCCTCCAGAAGTACCAGCCCCTTTGGCACTCGCTGGGCAACCAGAATATGACGTAAAAACTGACGAATAACTTCATAGCGCGCAGCGGCGGTATCTTCCGTTGCCGCATGCGAAGGGTTTGTCTGCATGACCATATTTTCGATCCTTACCTCATCAAACTTACCTTATCACATCCTGAGCGGTGTCATACCAACCCCCATCATTAGCACCGCGGTAGTGCAGGCTGCCCATTAATGGATCATTACACAAAATATACATTTATAACTCCTGTTCATGATGCTCTTCTACACTTGTTATCTCATTACCCTACCCACTTATATCTTCTTGAAATTACTGAAATAAAACAAAATTAATACTATATGATCACATTTTAGACACTTTGTTGTCATTCTTCTGGCACTTGTTTTGCTATGTTTAAATGGATTTTAATTTAAATATACATTTAAGGGTGATATGAACGCGAATACGATTCGCCTGCAATTTCAGCGGGGCCAGATTGATGCCTGTGCCATTGCGGCGTTGTTTGCCAGAGGTCAGCTTTCGCCACTTGCGTTTACGGAAGCCTGCCTGACGGCGGCCAAAGAGACCCAGGGGATTTTTATTACGCTGACTCCCGAACGCGCCCGTCAGGAGGCTGCCGCCTCGACGCAGCGCTGGCGCGAGGGCGCGCCGCTGAGCCCATTGGATGGTATTCCGGTCTGCTGGAAAGATTTATTCGATATCGCCGGGACCCGAACCACTGCAGGATCCGCAACCCGCCTGGATGCGCCTCTCGCGACACACGATGCCGGAATGGTGGCGCGCCTGACGCAGGCGGGAATGGTGACTATCGGCAAAACCAATCTGAGTGAGTTTGCCTTTTCCGGTCTGGGTATTAACCCAACGTTTACCACGCCGGCATTACTGGCAACCGATGGCGAGGAACATGTTCCTGGCGGCTCTTCCAGCGGCGCGGCGCGAGCGGTTGCTCAAGGGGTGGCCTGCATTGCAATAGGAACGGACACCGCGGGTTCCGTGCGCATCCCTGCTGCGTTTAGCGGAGTGATCGGTTTTCGCGCCAGCCGTCATCGCTATGACGCGAGCGGAGTGTTTCCCCTGGCGGCGTCTCTCGATACGCTCGGGCCTCTTTGTCGCAGCGTCCGTGATGCTTACGCCCTTGATGTCATTCTCTGTGGCGAGGAGACGTCGTCGTCGACGGTGTCACGGTTAATTGTCGATCCGGAAATTCTCAATGCCGCTGATATTAGCGTCCGTGACAACAGTGCTTCGTTGCTGTCCCGATTAGCGGCGTCAGGCGTCGTTGTTGAATATCGGCGCCTGCCAGCCTTACATGAAGCACTTAACTGGATTGCTCACCATGGCTGGCCAGGGGCGATTGAAGCCTTTCAGTTACATGCCTCTCTGCTGGCGTCACCGGCAGCAACAGCGATGGATCCCCTCATTCGCCGCCGACTGCTGGCCTCCGGCACGATTGATCCGGCGGTGCTCACCACCTTTTTGCGTCTACGTCCGATCTGGCAGCAGGCACTGGCTGAAGAACTCAATGGCGCGATTTTGGTGACACCAACGGTCGCGCATACCGCGCCGCGGCTGGCGCCCTTGCAGGCGGATGCCGAGGCATTTGCCTTCGCCAATAGCGCCACGCTGCGCTTAACCATGCCAGGCAGTTTACTGGATATGCCCGGTCTCGCTGTGCCAAGCGGTACGACCGCGAACGGCCTGTATACCAGTCTGCTTTTCTCTTCACCGAACGGTGAAGATCGCTCGCTTTTAAGCGCTGCCTGTGCGGTAGCGCATCTGCTGGCGCCTTCCAAAGGTGATGGCGCTAATTCGTTATCCCTCAACTCAAAAGGAAAATAAACATGGCCAAAGAAATCCTTTGCGCATTTGGTGTGGACGTTGATGCCGTTGCCGGCTGGCTGGGGTCATACGGTGGCGAAGATTCTCCGGATGATATTTCACGCGGCTTGTTTGCCGGGGAAGTGGGCGCGCCGCGGCTGCTGAAACTGTTCGCGGAGCAGCAATTACGTACGACGTGGTTTATTCCCGGGCATTCGATAGAAACCTTTCCGGAGCAGATGAAAGCGGTTGTGGAGGCAGGACATGAGGTGGGGATCCATGGTTATAGCCATGAGAACCCGATTGCCATGACACCTGCCCAGGAGGAAGCGGTGCTGGATCGTAGCATCGACCTGGTGACGCAGTTAGCCGGTAAACGCCCAACCGGGTATGTGGCGCCGTGGTGGGAGTTTAGCAATGTGACTAACGAGCTGCTGTTAAAAAAGGGCATTAAATACGACCACAGTCTGATGCACAACGACTTCCATCCGTACTATGTCAGGGTTGGCGACAGCTGGACAAAAATCGACTACAGCAAGCATCCCGATGCGTGGATGAAACCATTGCAGCGCGGACAGGAGACGGATCTGGTTGAAATTCCAGCCAACTGGTACCTCGACGATCTACCACCGATGATGTTTATCAAAAAATCCCCTAATAGCCATGGCTTCGTTAACCCTCGTCATCTGGAGGAGATGTGGCGCGACCAGTTCGACTGGGTCTATCGCGAAAATGAGTACGCCGTCTTCACCATGACTATCCATCCCGATGTTTCCGGCCGTCCTCAGGTGTTGTTAATGCTTGAACGCCTGATTCAGTACATCCGTAGCCACGATGGCGTTCGCTTCGTGACCTTTGACGAAATTGCAGATGATTTTAAAGCGCGCAAACCGCGCTCGGCATAATGTCATTTACCCCCTGACAGAGGGATTACGCTATGAGCATTTTTAACAAGACTTCCGTAAACGGCTGGCAGCCGCAGCAGTTAACCATCAAGGATGTGAAATTTGCCACCTGGATTGCCTTTTTTGCCTGGGTTTTCGCTGTCTACGATTTCATCCTTTTTGGCACATTATTGCCGGAAATCGGTCTCCATTTTGGCTGGGATGAGGTAGAGCAAGCGGAAATCGCCACCTGGGTGGCGGTTGGCGGCGCAGTGATTGCGCTGGCGATTGGTCCGCTGGTCGATCGTCTGGGACGCCGGATGGGGATTGTCATTACCGTTGGCGGTGCCGCGTTGTGCTCATTATTGACCGCTGTGGGCGGTGCATGGGGGAAAGGGGCGCTGACGGCCATTCGCTCTGTCGCGGGGTTGGGCTACGCGGAACAAACGGTGAACGCTACCTATTTATCAGAACTGTATACCGCGCTCGACGATCCAAAACTCAATAAACGTAAAGGGTTTGTCTACAGTCTTGTGCAAGGTGGTTGGCCGGTCGGTGCACTAGTCGCTTCAGCGCTGACCGCCATTTTAATGCCCATCATCGGCTGGCAGGGCAGCTTCATTTTTGCAGCATTACCCTCACTGGTTATCGCTGTGCTGGCGCTAAAACTTAAAGAAACACCTCAATTCCAGGTACAAAAGAAAATCCAACATTTGCGTGAACAAGGGCAGGTCGCCGAAGCCCGTCAGGTAGCCCAGGATTATCAGATTTCATGGGAGGAACATCACCGCGGTGGGATTGCCGCAGCGTTTCGAGGCACATCGCTGCGCGCCACCCTGGTACTGGGGGCGGCGGTACTGATCAACTGGTTTGCCATTCAGATTTTTAGCGTGCTCGGTACGACGGTCATCACCAAAACCCATGATGTTTCTTTTAACAACTCGTTGCTTATCTTAATCCTGTCCAATCTGGTGGGCTATTGCGGTTACCTGGCCCATGGCTGGCTGGGTGACCGGATTGGGCGTCGTAATACTATCGCGGTCGGCTGGATGCTGGGGGGGGTGGCGTTTGCTGGCATGCTCTACTGCCCGGACAACTTTGCCACTATCGTCACGCTCTACAGTATTGGTTTGTTCTTCCTGATTGGTCCCTACGCTGCAGCGCTGTTTTTCATTAGTGAAAGCTTTCCTACCGCCATCCGTGCTACGGCAGGGGCGTTGATTGGCGCGATGGGACCGGTCGGGGCGATCATCGCCAGCGTTGGTACCACCGCAGTGTTAAGCCATGGAGGGCACTGGCAGGATGCTGCGCTGTGGTTTGGCGCCATACCCTGCTTTATCTCAGGTGTGGTGATGTGGCTGGCGCGTGGCGATGTCCAGCGCGCGTCAGGGATGAACAAGACCGTTAACATACAACCTCAGGCGTAAGGAGCGATGATGGAAACCACAAACATCAGTCAGCGAGTAGCGGCAATCAGTGGTGCGGCAAGCGGCATTGGTCTGGCGCTGGCCACCCTGTATGCCCGCCGCGGAATACGGGTGATCGCCGGTTACTACCCGGACGATACGCATGACCCTACTGTCGCTGCTGCACAGGTTGAGGAGGCTGGTGGCGATGCACTCTGGCTGCCGCTGAATGTCGCCGATACGGCGTCGGTTGATACGTTTATAGAGCAAGGCGTCGCTCATTATGGCCGTCTTGATTATGTCATCGCCAATGCGGGGATCTTACGCTGCGCGTCTATTGAAGAGATGAACGACGACCGCTGGAACGAAATGCTTAATGTGGACCTCACCGGCGTGATGCGGTGTTTCCGGGCGGCTACGCCACGACTGATCAGCGGTGGGAGTTTGGTCGCAATCTCATCGATTGCCGGGGGCGTCTATGGCTGGCAGGAGCACGCCCACTACGCGGCGGCGAAAGCCGCAGTCCCAGGGATTTGTCGCTCACTGGCCGTTGAGCTTGCACCGCGAGGTATTCGCTGCAACGCCGTGATCCCCGGATTGATTGAAACCCCACAGTCGCTGGATAAGCAGAACTCTCTGGGGCCGGAGGGGCTGGCAAAAGCAGCCAGATCGATTCCACTGGGACGGGTTGGCTGTCCGGATGATATCGCTCGCGTAGTGGCTTTTCTCACCAGCGACGAAAGCCGCTATCTGACCGGGCAAAGCCTTATTGTCGACGGTGGTTTGACCGTCCGCTGGCCGGATTAAGGAGCCACTATGCAGTTGCAAAACAGACGTTGTGTTGTGACGGGCGCGGCAAGTGGTATCGGCGAGGCTATCGCACTGCTTTTTGCCGGCGAAGGGGCTCGACTGATACTCACCGACCGGGACCGTAATAAACTGGAAGGGGTGGTACAGCGTTGTCGGTTAATTGGGGCGCATTGCTATGGCGTGGTGGCTGATGTCGGCGAGGTCGACGGGGCAACGGCTGGCGTGGATGCCTGCCTGGGGCACTATGAAGGGATTGACGTGCTGGTCAACAACGCAGGCATGCTTACCCAGGCTCCCTGCACCGATATCACTCTGGATATGTGGGAAACCATGATGGCCGTCGATCTGCGCAGCGTGTTTCTGGCCTGCCAGCGAGCTCTGCCAGTGATGTTAAGCCAACGCTGGGGACGCATTATCAATATCGCTTCCCAACTGGGCATCAAAGGTGGGGCAGAGCTGTGTCACTATGCGGCCGCTAAGGCTGGCGTGATCGGCCTGACGAAATCTCTGGCGCTGGAAGTCTCCAGCCGAAATGTGCTGGTTAACGCTATCGCCCCAGGACCGATTGAAACCCCGCTTATTGAGGGTATTCACCAGGCGTGGAAAACGGCCAAAACGGCGGAGCTGCCGCTGGGGCGCTTTGGGCGAGCAGAAGAAGTGGCGCCGGTGGCGCTGCTGCTGGCCAGCGAGCCTGGGGGTAACCTGTTCGTTGGCCAGACGCTGGGGCCAAATTCGGGTGATGTGATGCCTTGAGGAGTGGATGATGTGCGGAGTGTGCGGCCTGCTTGATAACGGGCCGCAGTGGAGCGATCCGCTGCGGCAGGATATTCCCCTACGCCAGCTGCGTCTGCGGCAGCTGGCATTACTAAACCGTACGCTGAAGCCCTGGCGCCTCTCGCTGACGGAGTTTCATGGTCAATGGCTGCTGGCCAGCCCGACGGGACAACAGGTGCTGGTCCACTCCCTGGATCGGTTGTGGAAAGAAGCCGAGAACATGCTGCATCAGGCGATTGATCCGCTCGATGATGCCTGGTTAGCCTCGCTTGAGGCCAAAGGGGAAAACGATGCCTGCTGAAGAGAAATTACCCCTCCATGTGCTGAGCGGGTTCCTGGGTAGCGGTAAAACAACGCTGCTGAAAAACTGGCTCGCCCGGCAGGACGTGAACGATATTGCTCTGCTGGTGAATGAGTTTGGCGAGGTGGGGATCGACCATCATCTGCTTCACGCAGTCGCGCCGGATACTGTGTTATTGCCGAGCGGTTGCGTATGCTGTCAGATTCGTGGGGAATTGCAGGCCGCTCTGCTGGCGCTTTATGAACGGCGGGCGCGCGGCCTGATCCCGGCGTTTCGCTACGTTGTTCTGGAAACCAGCGGGCTGGCCGATCCGGCTCCCATCTTATCGACACTTCTCCACGATCGTCAGTTGCAGAGCCATTTCACGCCAGGGACGCTGGTCACACTCGTCGATGCGGAACATGCCCACCGTCAAGCCAATCTTCAGCCCGAGTGGCTTGCGCAGGTGACGGCGGCGGACAAACTGCTGGTGAGTAAAAGCGATCGCATTGCCCCCGAGGAGACGGTGACGCTCGAGCAGTGGCTGCGTCAGCTTAATCCGCTGGCGGAAGTGAGCACTACGCGGCTGGCGCAGGATTCCCCGGACTGGCTGTTCCGAAGTGAAGTATTTCGCGGCTCTTATGAACAGCGTTTCCGCTGGTTAGGGTCATGTGCTGACAACACGTTTTCGTTGGTGCCAAAGCGCGATGGCGGGGCGCATCCCACGACAGAAACATGCGTGATTTCGCTTGAGCAGTCGTTAAACTGGCCCGCTTTTGCTATCTGGTTATCCATGCTATTACATTGCCATGGTAACGCGGTGCTGAGAATGAAAGGCATTTTGCGTGTAAGCGACAGTGAGACTCCGGTGGTTATTCATGGTGTACAGCACACGTTGCATCCTCCGGTGCATTTGGATGACTGGCCTGGAGCCTTAAGCCATTCAACGTTGGTATTTATCTTACGTGGACTGGAGGCGCATCGCTTGCAGCAGGCCTTTAGCCGCTTTATGCAAGTATTACAGGAGTCCTGAAGGGATGAGTTCTGCGGCGATTATTTCTCCTCCATTAACGCTTCGGGTGTTGGGCACGTCGGTGACATTACTGGAGATATTGCGTGTTCGCGCTGAGCAGGAGCTGGGGATTAAGATCGAATACCTGCTGCATAGCGTGGAAGATGCCCAGCGCATCGCGGTTATGCAGCCTGACAGTTACGATCTCTATGACCAGTGGTTTCATAATATCGATTTTGTCTGGCCGGCCCGTGCTATTCAGCCGCTGGAGGTGAAGCGGCTGAAATATTGGGACGAGGTGAACGAACTGGCGAAGCAGGGCACCCTGAACGGCGTTGTGGCCGATGGCAGCGTACCGTCCCAGCGCTTGTACGTTCAACGGGATCGCCATTTAAGCAGCCAGCCGAGCGATCTCATCAGCATGCTGCCATTGACGCATAATGCCGATAGCTTTGCTTATCATGTCGACCGTCTTCCCGAGGCGCTTCAGCAGGAAGAAGAGAGTTGGGGATGGTTACTGCATAGCGCGCTTACTGGCGCGGTCGCCCTGCAGGAGGATGCAGCTATGGGAGGGATCGATGCCGCTCTGGCCATGCAGGGCGCGGGGATGGCGCAGTTTGCCGATATTGGCAATTTGACGTTGGAAGAGATCGATGTTTTGACACAAGGATTAGCCCATCTTAATCGCCAGGGACACTTTGCCGCATTCTGGTCGTCCCAGGAGCAGGCATGCGATTTAATCGATAATCGATGCGTTGAGGTCCAGAGCTTATGGGCTCCCATCTATTTCCGGCACCATTTCCATCAGCGAGGCTATAAAATGGCGCGCCCGCGTGAAGGCTATCGGGCGTGGTATGGCGGCATGTCGCTGTCTCGCTGCGTGACTGGGAAGGTAAAAGAAGCGGCCTATGATTACCTTAACTGGTGGCAGTCTGGTTGGCCCGGCGCAGTAATGGCCCGGCAGGGGTATTATATTTCCAACCCTCAGCGGAGCCGCGCTTGTCTGTCTCAGGCCGAATGGGACTATTGGTATGCAGGAAAACCGGCAGCTGAATTACTCCTCGATGCCTCTGGCGCGCCGCTTATTCCTGCGGGTGAGCGTCGGGATGGTGGAAGCTACGAGCAGCGGATGGGACATATTGCGGTATGGAATTCGGTGATGGATGAACATAACTATCTGACGCGACGCTGGCAGGAGGCGCTGATGCGCCGCTAGCTCTTATGCGGCTGGGCCGGACAGAACTGAGGCAGACCTGACGGAAGCTAAAAAGCAAAAAGCCTGCTCGAAAGCAGGCTTTTTTAAATTTGGCTCCTCTGACTGGACTCGAACCAGTGACATACGGATTAACAGTCCGCCGTTCTACCGACTGAACTACAGAGGAATCGTGTGAACGAGGCGCATACTACTGGCCTCGCATTTTTGTGTCAACACTAAAATTAACCTGCTGATTCAACTGGCTAAATTTAGCTCAAGGCGTTGTTTTAGTGAACAATGCGCCGATTGTCTTCATCCTGCAGGCCATTCTCACGTATCCGCTGCAGCGGATCCTGCTGGTAGAAGTGGCAAAAACGCTGCCACAGGGCGGGGAAGCGGGGCGCGAACAACTCGGGCGCGCTGAAAAAATATTCCGAGAGGACGGCAAAGCACTCCGCGGGGTCGGTGGCGGCATAGGCGTCAATGCTGGCGGCGCTTTCCCCCACCAGGTCTATCTCATCCTGAATATTGTTCATTGCCGCGTGGAGATCGTGCTCCCAGCCGGCGACCTCGCGTAGCGGGATAAGCGGCACGCCGCTGGCCCGATCGCCATTCCTCGCATCCAGCTTATGCGCCACCTCGTGCACCACGAGGTTAAAGCCTGACGCATCAAAGGAGTCCTGAATATCCAGCCAGTTCAACACTACAGGCCCCTGCTGCCAGCTTTGTCCCGATTGCACCACCCGCTGGTTATGGACCAGACCAATATCATCTTCCCATTCATCATCCACGACGAACGGGGCTGGGTAGATCAGCACTTCATGGAAACCGTCCAGCCACTCTATTCCCAGCTCAAGCACTGGCAGACAAAAGAGCAGGGCAATGCGTGCCTGATGCAGCGGGGTGAGCTCCAGCCCCTGCAGTGCCACCAGACGTTTTTGCTGTAAGAAACGGGCTGCCAACTGAGTAAGCTTGCGCTGCTCAGTGGGAGAAAGATGGGCTAAAACCGGAATGGCAAGCGCTTGCTCCCAGGGCATCTCTGCGTTGCCGGACTCATCATCTGCTTTCCAGGGCCATTTAAACATCATATTGCTCGCAAAGTCGTCACTTGAACACGATTACCGAAACGGGAGCTATTAAAATGCCAAAGATCCTGGCATTATAGCAACCACAACAGCGGAGAGATGCCGGAGCGGCTGAACGGACCGGTCTCGAAAACCGGAGTAGGGGCAACTCTACCGGGGGTTCAAATCCCCCTCTCTCCGCCACTTTTCTCTTAATGACCATTCCCTTTCAATCACACCGTTAGCTTCAGGTATAACGCCTGCGCTGGGGTATCGCCATCATCATCGTCCTGGTTTCAGCGTAGAGACGCGGTAGCGCGCTTTATCCTTTTAGGACCTTATCGCCGCTTTTTGCCCGAACGAGCTTAAACGCATCATAAAGAGGGAAGGTACGCCTGGAAAGCGGCAATGTCGAAAAGAGTGATCTCAACGGAGCGGGAACATAAAAAAGCCCGCTGAACGCGGGCTTTGACGGGGATCAGAACTGATAGACCAGGCCGAGGGCGACGATGTCATCGGTCGCGATACCGCTGTTTTTGTAGAAGCGGTCATCTTCATCCAGCAGGTTGATTTTGTAATCCACATAGGTGGACATATTTTTGTTGAAGTAGTAGGTCATGCCCACGTCGACATACTTGACCAGATCCTTGTCGCCGTAGCGAGAATAGGTGTAGAGATCTTTACCCTTCGACTGCAGATAGGCGACAGACGGACGCAGCGGTAAATTAAAGTCGTCAAACTGATACTGCGCGACCACTTCGAAGTTCTGCGTTTTGTTGGCAATCCCACCAAAACTATCGTTGCCGTAGAAGGTCATGTTGCGGGTTTCAGCATACATGGCGGCCAGATAGATGTTGTTGGCGTCATATTTCGCGCCGACGGTCCAGGCGTCGGCTTTATCGCCATTGGCGTAGCGCTGGCTGCTACGAGCCTCTGCCAGCTGGTTATGGGTACGGTCAGAAGACGAATAGGCCGCACCGAAGCTGATGCCCATATCAAGATCGTAGTAGCTGGAGATACCGAAACCGTCGCCATTTTCCCGCGCCAGTTTACGTTTTCCGCCGTTATTAGTGCCTTCGCCAGAACCGGCGTTTTCATTATTACCCTGATACTGCAGGGCGAAATGCAGACCATCGACGAGGCCGAAGAAGTCGCTGTTACGGTAGGTTGCCACGCCGTTGGTACGGCCGGTCATGTAGACGTCGGTCTGGGTGTAGGTATCGCCGCCGAATTCCGGCAGCATATCGGTCCAGGATTCAATGTCGTACACTACGCCGTAGTTACGACCGTAATCCAGTGAGCCGTAGTCGGCAAACTTCAGACCAGCGAAGGCCAGACGGGTCCAGGAGTTTGCGCCTTCTTTTTCAGTGGTATTTGCCTGAATGTTGTATTCCCACTGACCGTAGCCGGTTAACTCGGAAGCGATCTGCGTTTCGCCTTTTATACCAAAGCGAGCATAGGTCTGATCGCCATCCTCTGAAGTGTCGTCAGAGAAGTAGTGCAGGCCGTCGACTTTTCCGTAAAGGTCCAGTTTGTTGCCGTTGTTGTTATAGATTTCCGCGGCATTAACGGCATTGGCCATTAATAATGCCGGTACCATGAGTGCCAGTACTTTTCTTTTCATTATATATTCCCTTTTAATAATAATTTCTATGAATTATGACAATCCCTCCGGAATGACTATCAGATACTAACGACTAAGTTCATTTTTATTTAAAATAAAAGATGTAAATAAATAATGTAAAATATTTCAATTTATTTCAATTTGGTTCTTCATGTTTTTTATGAATGATTTTGAGTGAGGTATTATTTTGTTATATAGCAATAGGATATGACTTGGTTTGATTGTTTTTGTTAACTTAATGAAATGAGTTGTATGAATTAACATCAAGGCATCATTCATCACGAAAATTGCTTTTAGGCCGGCAAAAATAATCAATAGATTATCAATGCAACACGCGACCTCCCGCGCCGGAATAAACTTTTTGCATGGGGCAAAGAATTAATAAAACACTTCAGCGCCCGCTCACCGGCAGCATAAGTCGCAGGTTGACGCAGAAGATGGGGATGAAACTGCTGCCTGCTGCACAGGTTGGCGGTATAATGTGATGCTTGTCACGTTTTGAGTGGCGGTAGTATGTTGTGTCACGGAGAGGAATGAGATGGAAGAGCAGGCAAAACGTAGCCCCGGAGGGAAGCTCGCGTTATGGGCGTTGTATGCTTTTTGCGGATATTGTGTCTGGGTCATCGTGCGTTACTGGTGGGTGGTCGGAAAAATTCACAGCGTTCCCGGCGCCAGCGTGGAGGGCGATTTGGGAACCACAGCGGGAAAATGGCTTGGCGCGCTGTTGGGGATGTTAGTCCTTGCGGGCATTGGCGCGATCCTCGGGGCGGTTGTCTGGTATACCCGGCCGTCTCGCGGCGAGCGGGATCATCAGCGGTAAAGTTGCTATGCTCGAGGCGGACCTTCACATAAAGGAAAGCCTATGAACCTGGTTGACTGGCAGCAACGATATGAGCACTGGATACTGACGCACCACGCGCAGGATGATGCCGCACACGATCTGTCCCATTTTCGTCGCGTCTGGGCCACGGCTACCCAGTTGGCCGCCGGGGAGGAGGTCGACCGACTGGTACTCCTCACGGCCTGCTATTTTCATGACATCGTCAGCTTGCCGAAGAATCATCCGGAGCGAAGCCGTTCCTCGATGATGGCCGCTGAGAAAACCCTCGCTATTCTACAGTCGTCATTTGCCGATTTTCCCGCGGAGCGTTATCCGGCGGTCAGCCATGCCATCGAGGCGCACAGCTTCAGCGCGGCGATCCCACCGCGCACGCTGGAGGCGAAAATCGTCCAGGATGCCGACCGTCTTGAGTCGCTGGGGGCGATTGGTCTGGCGCGGGTCTTCGCCGTCGCCGGCGCCCTGAATACCATCTTGTTTGATGCTGAAGATCCGTTTGCTGACCGGCGGGCGCTGGATGACCGCAGATATGCCCTTGACCATTTCCAGTGCAAACTCCTGCGCCTGCCGGAGACCATGCAGACGGCCAGAGGAAAAGAGATGGCGCAGCACAATGCCCGCTTCCTCGTCGAATTTATGGCCAAGCTTAGCGCGGAGCTGCAGGGGGAGCCGCTGGCGCTGGATGAAGCGGTTTTACGCCGCTTTGCACCGCAGGCGTCAACCGACCGGTGATTTATGGTACTCTCTGCAAAAATCGTCCGCGCTGGTTGAGGATATGCCGCAAAAGTTAATTAAGGAAAACAGGTCGTTGCCGCTGGCTGAGCAGGCCGGGGAAGAGGCTCAGGCGCTGCTGCGTCAGCTGATGACGATCTATGATGTGAAAACGCTGGTCGCCGAACTGGTAAGCGTCGGCGAACAGCACTGGAGCGCGGCGATCCTCAAGCGCGTGGCGGCGCTCTCCCGCGCGGCGGGGCGTTTGCGTCCGCAGGAGATCGCCCATCTGGCGACGCTGCTGCCGGCGCCGCCAGCTCATCACCCGCATTATGCGTTCCGCTTTGTCGATTTGTTTGCCGGTATCGGCGGGATCCGCAACGGTTTTGAAGCCATCGGCGGGCAGTGCGTCTTTACCAGCGAGTGGAACAAGCACGCGGTGCGTACCTACAAGGCCAACTGGTACTGTGATCCGCAACAGCATCGTTTTAATGAAGATATCCGCGATGTCACGCTCAGCCACCGCCCCGATGTCAGCGATGAAGAAGCGGCGCAGCATATCCGCGAGACGATTCCTCAGCATGATGTCTTACTGGCCGGCTTTCCCTGCCAGCCTTTCTCACTCGCCGGCGTCTCCAAAAAAAATGCCATGGGGCGCGCGCACGGCTTTGCCTGCGAAACCCAGGGGACGCTATTTTTTGATGTCGTGAGAATTATCGCCGCGCGTCAGCCGGCGATTTTTGTGCTGGAGAATGTCAAAAACCTCAAAAGCCACGATCAGGGGCGCACCTTCCGCATCATCATGCAGACGCTGGATGAGCTGGGGTATGAGGTGGCCGATGCCGGGCATACCGGGCCGGATGACCCTAAGGTCATCGACGGGCGCCATTTCTTACCACAGCACCGGGAGCGCATCGTGCTGGTGGGTTTCCGCCGCGACCTGCAGCTGCATGAAGGATTTACGCTGCGCGATATCGCTGCGCTCTATCCGGCGGTGCGGCCGACGTTTGGCGAGCTGCTGGAGCCGACGGTGGATGCCAAATTTATCCTTACGCCGGTGTTGTGGAAATATCTCTATCGTTATGCCCGCAAGCATCAGGCGCGGGGTAATGGCTTTGGTTATGGCCTGGTAGACCCCGGTAATCCCCACAGCGTGGCTCGAACACTCTCTGCCCGCTACTATAAAGACGGTGCCGAAATTCTCGTCGACCGCGGCTGGGACCGGCCGTTGGGCGAGCAGCATTTTGACGATCCACAGAACCAACAGCGGCGGCCTCGCCGGTTGACGCCGCGCGAATGCGCCCGGCTGATGGGCTTTGAATCGCCCCAGGGTTCACGGTTCCGCATTCCAGTGTCGGATACCCAGGCCTATCGTCAGTTCGGCAACTCGGTGGTGGTTCCGGTCTTCGCCGCGGTGGCGAAGCTCCTGGCGCCGCGTATCGCCCAGGCGGTGGCGCGTCGCGAAGCGGATGATAACGATGGCGGATGTTCACGATAAAGCCACGCGCAGTAAAAATATGCGGGCTATCGCCACGCGCGATACGGCGATTGAAAAGCGGATAGCGGCGCTGCTGACCGGGGCGGGATTCACCTTTGTCGCCCAGGATCGCGCGCTGCCGGGACGCCCCGATTTCGCCTTACCCGACTACCGCTGCGTTATCTTTACTCACGGCTGTTTCTGGCATCACCATGACTGTTATCTGTTTAAGGTGCCGGCCACCCGGACGGCTTTCTGGCTGGATAAAATCGCTGGCAACGTGGCGCGTGACGCCCGCGACCGGCAACAGCTGGCTGAGCAGGGCTGGCGGGTGCTTATCATCTGGGAATGCGCCCTGCGCGGCCGGTTGAAACTAAATGATGAGGCGCTCACCGAGCGTCTGGAAGAGTGGATCTGCGGCGCCGGGCACGACGCGCAGATCGATACGCAGGGGATCCGCGAGCTGGCGTTTACTTCGCCGCCTTGCAAGGAGTAGCTTCGCTGCGGGCGGGGAAGAGATATTTTCCCAGCGTCACCAGCACTACGGCGAAAATAATCACTGCCAGCGCCAGCCATTCAATGAGCGACAGGCTTTCACCGCCAAACCCGGTACCGAGCAAGACGGCCACCACCGGGTTAACATAGGCATAGCTGGTGGCTACCGCCGGGGTGACGTTGCGGATCAAAAACATGTAGGCGTTGATGGCGATTAGCGAGCCAAAGATAGCCAGGTAGGCCAGGGCGGCGATCCCGGACCACGAGGGGACATGGGTTAACGTCTCACCGGTCAGCCATGACGAGACCAGCAGGACGATCCCGGCGGCGAGCATCTCGATAGCTCCCGCCATCATGCCGGTCGGCAGCTCAATCCGCGACCCGTAAACCGAGCCGAACGCCCAGCTTAGCGAACCAATCAGGATCAGCAGCGCGCCCCAGGGGTTGCCGTTCAGGTTGCCACCGCTGTTGAGCATGACGATACCTGCCAGGCCAATGGCAATGCCCAGCCACTCCAGTTTACGGGTGGCGATGCCGAAAAAGCGGCTGAAACATAGCGTGAACAGCGGCACGGTGGCGACCATCACCGCCGCGATCCCTGACGGAACGTGCTGATGTTCGGCGAGAGTGACGAAGCCGTTGCCGACGGCAAGCAGCAAGACCCCGATCAGCGCGGCGTTAAGCAGCGGCCGGCGGGCTGGCAGCTTATGGCCGGGTGGCCAGCAGCCAGCCCAGCAGTAGCACGCCGGCAGAGAGAAAGCGAATACCGGCCATCATCAGCGGCGGCCAGCTGGCGACGCCGACGGCGATGGCAAAATAGGTAGAGCCCCAAATGATATACAGCGCAAACAGCGCCCCGATAAGCGGTAACAGCTGACGGGTAGACATACTTCCTCACGACGGTGCAGAGATAGAAAGGGGACATATAGTAAACGTGAAAACTATCGCGCTGGCGAGCGCTTAATTTGCGCGAGTTTGTTAAATTTATATTGACTAATTGTACCTTGGGCACCGGCCGTTTTTTAACGCATACTCGAAGGAGACATTGATGAAAAGAGAAGGAAATTATTTTGGCAGGAAGTAGTCTTTTAACGTTACTCGATGATATCGCCACGCTGCTGGACGATATTTCCGTGATGGGCAAGCTGGCGGCGAAAAAAACAGCCGGGGTATTGGGCGACGATCTGTCGCTCAATGCTCAGCAGGTGACCGGCGTGCGAGCGAATCGTGAACTGCCGGTCGTCTGGGGCGTGGCGAAAGGTTCGTTCATTAATAAAGTGATCCTCGTGCCGCTGGCGCTATTGATCAGTGCTTTTATCCCCTGGGCGATTACGCCGTTGCTGATGCTGGGAGGCGCATTCCTCTGTTTTGAAGGGGTGGAGAAGGTCCTTCACAGCCTGGAGGCGCGTAAGCACAAGGAAGACCCTGCGCAACGGCAGCAGCGTCTTCAGGCGCTGGCGGAACGTGACCCGCTGGCCTTTGAGCGTGACAAAGTGAAAGGGGCGATTCGCACCGATTTTATTTTGTCCGCGGAAATTGTCGCCATCACCCTCGGCATTGTGGCGGAAGCGCCGCTGCTCAATCAGATCCTGATCCTCTCGGGGATCGCGATTCTGGTCACCATCGGGGTCTATGGCCTGGTGGGGGTGATCGTTAAGCTGGACGACATGGGCTACTGGCTGGCAGAGAAACGCGCTGCGCTGGCGCAATGGCTGGGCAAAGGATTGTTAGCGGTAGCCCCCTGGCTGATGAAAGTGCTCTCCATCGTTGGGACGCTGGCGATGTTCCTTGTCGGCGGCGGGATTGTGGTTCACGGCATTGCGCCACTGCATCATGCCATTGAGCACTGGAGCGCGGGGCTGGGCGGGATATTGGCTTCCCTGCTGCCGGTCATTGCCAACCTGGTGCTGGGTTTTATCATTGGCGCAGTGGTGCTGGCGGGCGTGAAAGTGGTGAGCAGTCTGCGCCGGTCAGTGAAGTAGAGTGGCTGCACGCAGCGTGACGGCGCTGCGTCGTCTACGCTAAAAGCGCGCCCGGCGTCGACACCAGCCGGGGCGCTGATGTCGTCAGGTTTGCGCAACGTACTGCGAGATAATGATGGATAAGCCACTTCGGTTGAAGAGAAACAAGCTCCGCCACCTGACTCGCCCGGCGCATGTGGTTAACGTTTGTTTTATTGTGGTGCTTTTTTTCTCCACGTTACTGATCTGGCGTGAAATCAACGTTCTGGAAGAGGCCTATGTGGCCAACCAACGCAATAATCTGGCTAATGTCGCCCATGAAATGGATGGGTTGCTGCAGTTCAATATTGACCGGATGATGTTTTTTCGCCACGGCATGCAGTCTGCCCTTGAGCAGCCGCTCGATATCGACGTATTGCGTAGTGCCAGTCAGCGCTATCTGAGCCAGCGTCACCAGGAGGCCTGGCGAGTGGCGCTGCCGAATCGTCGTACGCTGCCGGTGTTTGGCGTCTCGGGGAGCGTCGTCGGTAACAACCCTATGCTGCTGAAGGACGATCCGCTCGCGGCTGATGAGTTGATGGCGACGCTGGAGCTGGGGTATCTGTTGAATCTGACGCAACATGACCGCGATTTCGCCGAGCGGATGCAGTATATCTCTCGCAGCGGCTTTTTCACCTCGACCCTGCCGCTGCGGGACGAGTCGCAGGTGATGACCCACTATTCGCAAGCCATCAGCGCCCTCTGGTTTACCCGACAGAGCCAGCGGAATAATCCGGGGCGGGGCGTTATCTGGCAAACCTTTCCTGACGATGACCCGCAGCTGGAAGAGCAGGTGGTCACCGCTTCGATACCGCTGGATTTCGCCGGTTACTGGCGCGGGGTGCTGGCGATGGATTTCTCGGTCAGTGAAATAAAAGCGTTTTTGGTCAGCGCCATGCAGGGCGGTCAGGAGGGGGAGTACCAGCTTTATGATAGCCATTTGAACCTGCTGGCCTCTTCCGCGCCGGGGAATGTCCTGACGCTATTGTCCCCCAGGGAACAGGAACTGCTCAGCCGCGCGTTTGTCCATGATAACCAGGGGGGACTGCGCTTGCTGACGCGCTATATCAGCTGGGCCAAACTGCGCAATTTTGATGGCGTGTTGCTGCGGATCCACACCCTGCGGGAAGGCGTGCGGGGCAATTTTGGCACCATCACCATCGCCCTGACCCTGATGTGGGTCCTCTTCACCTTGATGCTGTTGCTCTCCTGGCTGGTGATCCGCCGCATGGTCCGCAATATGAGCGTCCTGCAAACCTCCCTTGAATGGCAGGCATGGCATGATGCCTTAACCCGTCTGCTCAATCGCGGGGCGCTGTTTGAACAGGCGATGGCGGTAGCCAGCGCCTGCCAGCGCAGTGGACGGCCGCTGGCGGTGATCCAGCGTCAGCCCGCACAGCGTCACAT
>OCPI01000357.1_pt1 | contig 19434 bp, 23 predicted proteins | sample 1476291 | NCBI WGS metagenome assembly OCPI01 (sample SAMEA2580054, study PRJEB22360) | human gut metagenome | reverse complement strand
ATGAAGATGTAAATGCGCACCACACCCGCAAAGAATTAGAAGAAGCTGGCTTTGGATGGGTGTTTGATTGTGAGGGTATTGAAGTAAAGGAAGTGAAAGAATGATTCAAAGATATAGAGCATGGCATAAGATGTTTAAAGAAATTGGACAAGTTAAACGGATAAGATTTGATGATGATGGGAACGTGAGCACTGTCTTGTTTAAAGGCAAAGACTTTGGAGCTAATGCACATGTTGACGAAATAGAACTCATGCAATCAACAGGCCTTAAAGATAAGAATGGCAAAGAAATCTTTGAGGGGGATATCATCCGAACAAGTGCTTATGGCTGTATCGTAAGTTTTGGGGAATATACCTATTTTGAAGATGACGACACACAAACCACCGAAATTGGCTTTTACTTGTCATTTCTGAACGTCAAACCAGCAACTTATGCGCCGTTTGAAAAATTCTATTGGGATAATTGCGAAGTGATAGGAAATATCCACGAAAACGAGCTAGACTTGATAATGTATGAGGCTTATAAATACAACAAAGAAACGAGCGATGAGGTGGAGTGATGTTTGTTATTTTTAAAAATAATTTAGAGGAGCGTATTATAAACACTAATCTAATAAATTCAATCTTTCGAGATGAAGATCAAAAAGAACCATACTTTCGTGTCGAATATTTCGGAGGTAGGTTCGAATTTCATTCGATGGAATGGAATGGTTTTTTTAGATGCACGCCAACGCTAGATGATGTCGAGCTTGCGTTAATGGAATTTGAATAAATGAAAAAAAGGGGTAGATAATGGACCTATTAACTGTTATATTTGGCCTTTTGTCGATTGCGTGGCTGGGAGGCCTCGCGGTGATTGGCTTCTATATGTGGAAAGAAGGACGAGAAGATGACGAATAATGTAAAACTGTTTTTCGCAAATATCGTTTTTGTGCTTCTAGTACTCTTTGGAGTTTGCGTTAACTTAAACTCACGAGTTAAGACACTCGAGACGAGTAACGAATATTTACAAAAGGTGATTCAGTCTAAAAATGATGAACTGGAGAAGATCAAAGAAAAAAACACGATGCAAGACGTGATTATAAACAAATTGAACAATGATTATAACTCACGTATGGCACAGGAATTGCAAGATGTTGCCAATAGAAATGGGGTTGGAGGATGATTAAAGCGAAACTATTTAAAAGTCAGGTCATTCAAGGGAAATGGAAGGATGCTGCCGAACAGTTTGAAGATTTCATTAACAGTAATCTTATTAGTAATGTGATTGAGATTGAAGTAGTAAAACAACTAAAGAATTTTAAAGCGGAAGGATCGTACACAGAGGTTATTGAAATACTACTCATCTATCGTGAGGGTGACGAATGAACATAGCAAGTAGACTATCTGCATTAAAGTATATTGATATCAAAATCAAATCGAAACGGCAGGAGATCGAAAACCTCAAGTCTGCTATTCTAAAGGGGCAGGTCTATTCGGATGAGCCAAAGGGTAGTAAGCGTGGGAATGCCACGGAAGATTTAAATATTAAAATCATTGACGGGGCAGAGAAGATCCGTGCTGAGATTAACCAGCTTATGGAAGAACGCACGCGCCTTATTAATGCCATCGAGGATTTAGACGACCCGTTGGAGAATATCGTGTTGAGATTAATGTACGTTAATGGCTACTCATGGCAAGAAACCAGAAGAGAATTGAACTGTTCTCATGCTACAATCCAAAGAGCAAGAACGAAAGCGATTGAGCATTTAAAAATTGAACCAAACGTTAACAAATGATACACACAAGCTGATAATATAGTATACAGAAAGAAATTCGTAAGGCAGCAGAAACGTTCACAAGCCTACTTGTATTTTGTCTCCTTATTTTTAGTACCGATTGATCTGCATTAGCTTGCGGATCTCTTTTGTTATTTTAAAAGGTGATAATATGAGACCACAGAAGTTAACGATGTCAAGAGGTAAGCGAGTCTTATCTGACTATGGTTCAAGGCAAGACGAATACGCTGAATACAATCGTATGCGATGGAAGTACGATAGAGAAGTCAAAGCGTTTTATAATTCAAAAGAGTGGAAAGCATTATCTCAATTGGTTCTACTTGAGAATGATTATGTATGTGAATATTGTGGAGACGAAGCAACGATGAGTGATCATGTGATTCCATTGAAAGCAGATTGGAACAGAAGATTGGATAGAACAAACTTAAAAGCAAGTTGCAAAAGATGCAATGATAAGAGAGCAATTCTCTATCGTAACAATCTGTTGTGATTGTCAATGGTGTCAACCGACCGATGCGGACGGACGGGACTAGGCGAACAAGCACGGATGGAATTAAAAATAATGTTCGGAATTTACCCCCACTATTTTATTAACGGGGCTATATTGTTCGTGAATCAAAGGACGCGGCCTCTTTTGCACGAAAAATTCCGTTTTTAAAAAGTCACTTGAGTAAAGGAGGTGTCAATATGGGACGAAAAATGAAGCTGGTAGCAACTACTAAAAGTCATTTGACGAAAGAAGAGAAGATCGCACGTAAGAAGATTGAGGACAAGGCTTCTGATGGTTTGGAAGCATTGCAAATCACACCACCAAAACACTTTGATGCGATCGCTAAAGCAGAATACAAGCGTGTGATCAATGACCTCAGAAAACTACCCCTCAGAAATCTTGATCGAGCGATTTTAGAGACCTATTGTACTTGGTATGCGGTCTATAAAGAAATCTCTCGCGGATTGCAGAAGGAAGGGTACGTATACGAGACTAGTAGTGGTAAAGTTTTACCAAACAAAATGCTATACAGCCTGGAACGTGCGACTACAAATTTAACGCGGGCAGCATCACAACTTGGTTTGACCGTGGACAGTCGAATGAAATTGTATGTGCCACAAGTGGAAGAAAAGAAAACAAGTATATTTGATAAATTTGGCGGATAAAGCTATTTCTTAATGAAATGGCTTTTTATTTTAGGCTGTTGGTGTAGTGGCAACACGGCAAGTTCCAACCTTGCAGTCGTGGGTTCGATTCCTACACGGTCTGTATTTTGTCAGAAAGGAGGATTGAAACAATCGTAGATAAGAAATATCAAGACGTAGCATACAGATACGCTAAGGATGTTGTCGATGGAAAACGTATTGTCAGCAAGAAAGTTTATAAAGCGTGCTTGCGACACTTGCGAGATTTGGAAAATATTCCCAACAGCGACTACGACTACTTTCCAGACATGGCGCAGAACCCGATTGATTTCATTGAAATCCTCCCCGATGTCAAAACTGGCAAGCCTTATCCGCTAGCTGAATTTCAGAAATTTATCATTGCTAGTCTGTACGGCTGGCGCAGAAAATCAGATAAGACTATCAGACGTTTTAGAAAGGCTTTGATCTCGCTTGCTCGTAAGAATGGTAAGACTATTCTTGTGGCTGGTGTTGTGCTTTATGAATTTCTCTTTGGTCGTAATCCAGCGATGTCCAGGCAGCTATTCTGTACAGCTAATAATAAAGAACAAGCGAAGATAGCTTTTACTATGACACGAAAACAGTTAGATGCTTTGAGGGCACAAGATGAAGATGTGCGCAAGGCTACTAAACGAGTGCGTGAGGAACTAAGAAATCTGATAGATGAATCCTATATACGACCACTTTCCAAGGATACGGGGGCAGTTGATGGATTTGAACCGTATGTCGGTGTGTTAGATGAGTTTGCAGCATCGAAAACAAATGAGATGATCGAACTCCTCGAATCTGGGCAAGGTCAGTTAGATAATCCATTGATTTTGATTATTTCAACCGCTGGATTTGATTTGAATGTACCGATGCACACAATCGAATATCCATACATTGAACGGATTTTAAATGATGAGATCACGGATGATGGCTACTTTGCATTTATCGCAGAGCAAGATGATGAAGAAGAGATCAAAGATGAAGCCAACTGGATAAAATCAAACCCTATTTTAGAAGTCCCAGCATTGCATGATAAGATGATGAGTTATCTCAGAAAACGTAGGAAAGTATCTCTTGAGACTGGCACGGTAAATGAGGTGTTAGTTAAAAACTTTAATATGTGGCGACAATCATCTGAAAGCTCATACATGGATAAATCAAGTTGGCAACAGGCTAAACTTGATGAAAAACCAAACACACGCAAACGTAGAGTTTGGGTTGGTGTGGATGTAGGGAAGGTTAACGACTTATTCGCTATCTCCACCATGGCCCAGATGGATGACTATTGGTTTTGTGATAGTTTCTCCTTTGTGGCTACTAAATACGGTTTGGTGGCCAAAGAAAAGCGTGACGGTGTGTCCTATACGAATTTAGAGCGTATGGGCGAATGTGAGATCACAACTCTCGAAAGTGGTGTGATCGATGATGAGCGTGTCCTTGAGAAGTTGGAAGAAATGATTTATATGAACGAGTGGGAGTTACAAGCAATATGCTTCGACCCGTACCAGTTTAGTTCATTGATCGCAATGATTGAGAAACGACATCCAGAATGGCCACTAATCGAAGTCAGACAGAATACGATGGTTTTGAATATGCCTACCAGACAACTGAGAGATGAAGTCTTAAAAGGCACAATCAAGCACGCTGGTAATCAACTTCTTACAATGGCTATTAATAATGCGCGTGTCAAGGTCGATAATAACGGTATGCGTATTGATAAAGATAAAAACAGTAATAAAATCGACCCATTGGACGCTCTATTAGATGCTTATGCAGTGTGTTACCTCGAACCATTTGACGGTTCTGGTTACTGGACAAATGAAAAAATTCTGGGAGGAGGTAGCCTATTTTGATTTTACTGAAATATATACACACAATCCTATTGCTTATTGGCATAGGATTTTTAATTTACGGTTTATTTTTGGTCAATCCAATAGTTGGATTTATTTCAACTGGATTGATCTTGATAATTTTAGCAATCTATATTGATCGAGGAGGTGAGATTATATGAGTTTCTTTCAACCATTGGGATCATCTAAGCCCTCTTATGATGATTACATTTCTTCCGTATTATCTGGCAACTACTCCCCAGAATACACGGGAATTTCTGCGTTAAAGAATAGCGATATTCTGACAGCAGTCACCATCATCGCTGGAGACATCGCACGATTTCCACTATTGAAGAAAGATTTTACTGGGAATATCGAACAAGATGCAGATTTGAACTATCTCTTAAATGTTAAATCGACTGGTAACGTGTCAGCACGAACGTGGAAGTTTGCAATGACCGTTAACGCGATTTTAACAGGTAATTCATTCTCACGTATTCTACGTGATCCCAAAACTGGCAAGGCACTTCAATTCCAATTCTACAGGCCCTCAGAAACGACCGTAGAAGAGACGGACGATCACAGGCTAATATATACCTTTCGTGACCGTTTAACTGGCACAGAAGTCAAATGTGAGGCTTCTGATGTTATCCATTGGAAGTTTTTTAGTCATGACACCATTTTAGGACGGTCTCCATTGCTATCGCTTGGTAGTGAGATCAGTTTGCAAGATGGCGGACTGAATACCTTAATTAAATTCTTCCGTGATGGCTTCTCTAGTGGAATTATTAAATTAAAAGGCGCTCAGTTAAACGGTGAAGCCCGCAAAAAGGCCCGTATGGACTTTGAGAAGATGCGTGAGGGTTCGACTGGTGGCAGTCCTTTAGTATTTGACGATACACAAGAGTACACACCATTAGAAATTGATACGAATGTTTTGCAGTTGATTACATCTAATAACTTTACAACTGCTCAAATTGCAAAAGCCTTGCGAGTGCCAAGTTATAAGTTGGGTGTGAATAGCCCTAACCAGTCCGTGGATCAGTTGGCGAAAGACTACGTTACTAACGACTTGCCATTCTATTTTGACGCAATCACTAGCGAACTTGCTCTTAAAGTGCTGGGTGATGAAGAACGCAAGCTATTTAAGATCGACTTTGATACTCGAAGCGTGACAGGTCGTAACGTAGACGAAATCACGAAGTTGATTATCAACCAAGTCATCACTCCCAACGAAGGGCGCGTGGAACTTGGTAAAGAGCGTTCGTCTGATCCTAACATGGATCGTTACCAATCCAGCTTGAACTACGTCTTTTTGGATAAGAAAGAAGAGTATCAAGCAATGAAAGGGGGTGAGAATGAAAATGGCAAAGAGAATCAAGATGAAAGGACCACTAATTCCGAATAATAGCCAAGAAGCTTACGACTACTTTGGCTTGGAAGCGGTAAGTGCTAAATCTATCACAGATTCCTTCCCAGAAGACAATGGTGACATCATTTTGGAAGTTAATTCCAACGGTGGTCTTGTTACAGTTGGTAGTGAAATCTATACCGCTTTAAAAAGTTATTCTGGGGATGTAACTGTAGAAGTAACTGGAATGGCTGCGAGTGCTGCAAGTGTAGCAATAATGGGTGCTGATAGAGTGCTTATCAGTCCAACAGCCCAGATTATGATCCACAAGGCACTTTATGGATACGTATCTGGAAATAGCGATGATTTGGATAAAGCTTCTAATGCACTAAAATCAAGCGATCAAGCTATTATCAACGCTTATGTAGCTAAAACTGGTCTATCAGAAGAAGAAATTCTTGACATGATGAGAAATGAAACTTATATGTCAGCTAGTGAAGCGGTTGATAAGGGTTTTGCGGACGAAGTGATGTCCTTTGATGATGTTGGAGCAGTAGCAAGCCTTGAAAATGGATTGTTACCACAAGCGGTTATTGATGATTTTTACGCTAACCGTAGCAAGCGTAAGTCAGAAATTCAAAATATGCTACGAGAAGTAGAAAAAGAAGAATTACTCAGAGGGCTTTAAGCCCTTTTTTAAATACCGAAAGGAGAAATAAAGGTATGTTTAAAGAGAAAATGGAACAGATTAAAGCGCTAATTGCAAAAGTTGGTGCAGAAATCACTGCTAAGACAGAAGAATTGAAATCTGCCTTAAATACTGAAGATCTTGAAAAAGCGCGTGCAATTCGTAAAGATATTGACGCTTTGAAATCACAAAAAGAAGAAGCTAAAAACGACTTGAAGTCTTACGAGCTTGCAGAAGCTGGCAACGCTGAAAGCAAAGCTGGTAAAGCTCATAAAGTAAAAGCAGAAACTAAATCTTACCGTGAAGCAGTAAATGAGTACATCCGTACTAAAGGTGCAAAAGCTGATGCGCAGTTGAAACTTGAAGGCAAAGACCTTCTCATTCCAATGAACGTAGCAGTGGATCCTACTACTGATGGATTAAAGAAAGCTGGAACTGAAAAAGTAACTAGCAAAGAAATCGTTACGACTCCAATGCGTGAAGTTAAGACAGTTGTTGATCTTAAACAATTCGCAACAATCCACAAAGCATCTAAAGGTGAAGGCTCTTACCCAATCTTGAAGAAAGCTACATCTAAGATGGCAAGTGTGGAAGAACTGGAAAAGAACCCAGCTCTTGCTAAACCGGAATTTACAGGAGTTGACTGGAAAGTTAAGACTTACCGTGGTGCAATTCCATTGTCTCAAGAAGCTATTGACGATGCAGATGTTGACCTTTTGGCAATTGTTGCAGAAGCAGCACAACAAATCAAAGTCAATACTACTAACGATGCTATCGCTACTGTATTGAAAGATTTTGAAGCGAAAAGCGCTGCGAACCTTGATGAAATCAAGCACATCTTAAACAAAGATCTTGATCCAGCTTACAACGTATCATTTGTAGTTTCTCAAAGTTTCTACCAAAAACTTGATACTTTGAAAGATAAGAATGACCGTTACCTTCTTCAAGATTCAATCACATCTGCATCTGGTAAAGCGTTCCTTGGTCATCCAGTATTTGTAGTTTCTGACACAACACTTGGTGCTGACGGTGAAGCTCATGCATTTATCGGTGATATCCAACGCGCTGTACTCTTTGCAGATCGTCAAGAATTGGGTCTTCGCTGGACTGATAACGAAATCTATGGTCAATACTTGCAAGCAGTAGTACGTTTTGATGTTAAGAAAGCTGATGCGAAAGCTGGTTACTTCGTAACTATGCCCTAATGCTCCCCTTATTTCAGGGGGATCTCCTGCTAGTGCTACACCTTTAGCGGTGCCAACCGCAAGTAGCACCAAAGCCGACATCATGGCTTATCTCGATAGCAAAGGAATCTCTTACAACTCATCACAAACCAAAGAGCAATTGCTTGCATTGATTGGAGCGTGATGATATGGCTGTAACGGATTTAGAAGATGTAAAACTATACTGTAAGATCGATTTTGACTTTGAGGATCAAATGCTTGAAGAAATGATTGATGCTGCAGAAGATGAAATCTGTTTTGCTATTGGAAATGATGTAACTCCTCATGATTTAGCAAAATACGCTAAGTTTACTCTTGCAGTTAAAAAGCAAGTCAAGGAGGAATACGAACATCGCGGCTTATCTGCTGACACAGAACGTCACGGACTAGCGAACGGTGTACTTAATATTATCCATCAACTACGCACACGGAGGGAACTCGATGATAACAAGAGAAATGAATCAAAGAGTAACATTCTTCCGTGAAGTCGGAGGTCAGAACGAAGATGGAGAGGTTATCTCTCCAATTCGTGAAAACCTCTATACTTGCTGGACAGAGGTCGCTAAGACTTCCTTAAAAGACTTTCAAGAGGTGGCAAACCAAACTGCTAACAAGAAAGCAAAAGGAATCGTTTCTTCGAGTGAATTGAAAACCTTGTACGTCCGACATCATCCGAGACGGCCATTTGATAGCTCTGATCATGTCGAATTTAATGGATTTGAATATGACATCGTGTCTATCGATGTGGACGAATCATCATTTGATATGGATAAGATCAGTATCAAGAGGCGGACATGACAAAAGGAATAGATCAAATATTGTCACGTCTGACAGAACTACAAGCGAAGGCTCCAAAGGCTGCACGTTTGGCAGTAAAAGAAGCAGCAGACGAGACGGAGCAGATCCTTAAAAAGAACACTCCAGTTTATTATATCTTGGATAATGTCCACGCTAAAGATGATACAAGAGTGTCCAGTTTTAAAGGTGGCGACCATGGTTTGATCTCGAAAGATATTGGCTATGGTCGTGCTACTGGATGGCGGATACACTTCCCCGATGATGGTACAAAATACCAAAAAGGGCAAGGATTCGAAGAAAAAACAATAAACGAAGCAACACCAATTGTTAAGGAAATATACGCTACTAAAGTAAAGGAGGGATTGGGATTGTGACAATAGAAACAATAGCTTATAAGTTATTAAGCAATAGCGAAGAATTGAACAACTTACTCGATAAGCTACGAGGTAAGAAGTTTGGTCTTGGATTTAAACAAGGCATCTTTACCTACGACATCCCAGAGCGCCCTACTAATGCGCTAAGTAAAGATTTAGCGCCCTTTATGCGTATTTATCCAACGTATGAGAATGATGTTGAGTTTGCGGACGATAAAGCCATATCAACTGAACACAGGATCACAATAAATTATTGGTGCGTGAATGCCAAGCAGTCCGAACAGATTGCTGAATTGATGGATAAGATTTTAGAAAGTAATGGTTTTGACCGTTACACAACAAACGAATTGCCAAGATATAGAGATAACGATATTGACTTACTAGTAAACGTAAGAAAGTATCGTTTTTTTGATTGGCAATTAGAAAAATTAAGAAACGAGGAATAATGAATGTCAAAAGTTAAATTTGGTCTCCGTGGATTCGAATTCGGAGAAGTAACTGAAAACAACACAGTGCCTACAACAATGAAGTTGACTGGTATGAAGTCCGCTAAAATTGAAATTACAAACGAACTCGTAACGATCGCTGCTGATGATGGTCCATACGTAGTATTGTCTTCTGGTATCACAGGTACACAATTGGAAATTTCTGTACTTGATCTTCCAACTGAAGCACGTAAAGTGTTGTACGGAATCGAAGTTAAAGACGGTATGGAAGTGTATAACAAGAACCTCACACCTAAAGACGTGGCTTGCTGCTTCCGTACATCTACAGAAGATGGAAAAGCTATCTGGATCGGTCTCCTTAAAGGTAAATTCTCACTTCCAGGCATGGAAACTGAAACTAAAGATGGTGCGCCATCTCCTAAAGAAGACGCTGTTACAGGTAACTTTGTGGCTCGTGGCGATGTTGAAACTGGCGATGTAATGATCATTGCTCGCGAAGATAACCAAGCGTTTAATTTGCAAAAATTCCGTGACGCTGTATTTCCTAAAACAGCACCAGCTTCACCAGTAGTTGGAGGGTAATAGTCACTAAGCATGGAACTAATTCCATGCTTTTTATTTTTATTTTTAAACCAAAAAGGAGTAGGAAATGTATACAATCAAGCTAAAAATCGGTGGAATTGATAAAGAATTTACCAAAGAATATATCAATGTAGAAGATAATCTTCTTGCAACTGAACAAAACGTGCGACAATCAGCACTTCTTCGAGATGCCAAAAAAGCAAACGATCCTAAAGAGAATCGTAAGCTAAACGAAGCCTATCTTAAAATGTTTGTAGATATGTTTGGTGGTCAATTTAAAGTTGAGAATTTGAAGCAAGCAGATATTGGAATTTTGAAAACACTCGAAAAAATCTATCTTGCAGCGCTTGGAATCAAAGAAGAAGTTCTTGAAGAAATCGAGGATGACGAAAAAAAAAAGGGATAAGTCCAGAAGAAGCGCGTGACAATCTCTTAATCTGGTTCCAAGAGTTGATGCAACAGGGATATACAATCCTTGAAATTAAGCAAATGAGACTATCTGACTTTGATTTAATGGTTAAGGCTTTTGAAACGAAGAAAGAGGAATCAGAGAAAGAAACCACGCTTGACAAAGTATTTCCGCTTTTATTTGGTTAAGAAAGGAGGATAAATGGCTAGTAATTTAGGTGAATTAGTAGCAACAGCATCGCTGGATATCCAACCATTCATTGGAAATACTAAGCAATTAAGTACTTATATGCGTGGTCTTGACAAGTCTTTGTCAGCGATGGAGAAATCCTTTAAGAATGTTGGCAAGGGTGGTAAGGATCTAGCTGGAATGAGAACCGTTTTAGGCGAAACTGCAAACAGCATTAAAGCCTACGAAGGAATTTTAAAGCAACAGACAGAACACTACAACAATCTAAAATCAAAGATCGGTGATTTGAGTAGTGCGAGTGCAAAGAACAAGGAAGATTTGTTGGGCGCACGTAATGCGATGTTGCAGACCGCTACTACTTTATCAGATTTGAGGGGAAGATATTCGGATTTAACGAAGGAAATCAATATCCAGTCTAGCAAGTGGACACAAGTTGGAAATGGCTTGCAGTCATTTGGTGAGAAGATGAAGGGTATCGGCTCTAAAATGCAAGGTGTTGGATCAACGCTTACGAAAGGTCTGACTGTACCACTCCTAGCTGGTGCTGGGATAGCAGTAAAGGCTGCGATTGATTATGAGTCGGCCTTCGCGGGCGTTAAGAAGACAGTGGACGGAACTCCACAACAATTTGCTAAACTTTCTAACAGTATCCGTGAGATGTCCAGAGAGATGCCATCTAGTGCGGTTGAAATTGCACACGTAGCAGAAGCAGCGGGACAGTTAGGGGTTCCAATTGGAGCAATCAAGGACTTTTCTAAGACAATGATCAATCTTGGCGTCTCTACAAACCTAAGTTCAGAAGAGGCTGCATCATCTATCGCTAAGATCGGTAATATCATGCAAGTGTCTGGAAAAGACCTCGGCACATGGTCTGGACATTTTGGATCAGCCGTGGTGGATTTGGGTAACCATTTTGCAACAACTGAACGTGATATTGTCGAAATGACCAATCGTCTTGCAGCAAGCGGTAAACTAGCTGGTCTGACCGCGCCAGATATTTTAGGGCTTGCCACTGCCATGAGTAGCGTAGGGATTGAAGCAGAAGCTGGCGGAACTGCAATGGCGCAGACCCTTACTGGTATAGGTAAGGCAGTGTCTGGTGTCGGTAAAGACGCCAAGTCTAATTTACAACTTATCGCAAGCACAGCAGGAATGACCTCAGAGCAATTCTCCACTGCTTGGAAACAGAAACCAGCAGAAGCCTTGCAAGCCTTCATCAAAGGTCTACAACGTGCCCATGATGAAGGTAAGAATATGGATGGTATCCTTGATGAACTCGGTATGTCTGGAATCCGTCAAGGAAATATGCTGAAATCTCTTGCGTCTGCGTCAGACCAAATGGGTGAAGCAGTCCGCAGGTCGAATAGCGCTTGGAAAGAAAACAGCGCACTTACGAATGAAGCAAGCAAACGCTACGAAACTACTGAATCACAACTTAAAATCTTTAAGAACAAGCTTACTGACATCGCTATTGAATTTGGTGGGCCACTCTTAAAAGCATTAAATAGTGGTTTGGACGCTGCGAAACCGTGGCTACAAACCTTATCTGACATGGCTAAGAAATTTAGCGAAATGTCTACTGAGCAACAACAAAGCATTTTAAAATGGGGTGCTTTAGCTGCTGCAATCGGCCCAGCACTCAAAATATTTGGTAGTGCTGCAAGCGTGATTGATGGATTTTCTAAAGGCATCGGTGCAGTTGCTAAAGGAATCGGAGTATTTAGTGGCTTGCTTAAAACCATGTCAGATGGTGGCGGTTTTATCAACGGCATCAAACAAATGGCTACTGGAATGACTGCCACTGGAACTGCTGCAGAAACTGCTGCTGTAGGCGCTGGCAAGTTTGGATCCGTTGTAAGTCTCCTCGGAAATCCAGTCACTTGGGGTGTCCTTGCTGGGGGTGCTGCGCTACTGTATATCGGTAGCATTGCCAAAAGCATGGCAGAGGCAGATGAACGAACCAGAACATGGGGAACATCTGTCAACAAGGTACAAGCCGAAGAGTTGACCAAGCTTAAAGCTAAAGTAGACGATACTCATGAGGCTATGGTTGGCTTCGGTAATGGTGGTGCGCAAGCAGTAGAAAACGTCCGTAAGAGTGTCCAGGGGCTGTCTAATGATCTTCAAAAGGTAGTTGACAAAGACCTTGAGAAGACTTTGAAAGGTCTTGAGAAAATTGGAGCTTCTGATGAAATCCAAAAGCGTGCAGTCGCGCAAGCTGAGCAACAAAAGAAGAACATCCAAACAATGACGGATGAAATAATCCAGATTTATCAAAATGCATCTGACCAACATCGAAAGATCACTCGTGAAGAGCAAGCAGTTATTTACGATTACGAGAATCAATTTATCAGCAAACAACTAGAATTGCAGAAATACTCTGCAGATCAACGAACCGCCATCACAAAAGCAATGAATGGTCAAATCAATGATCTGAACGAAACACAGTTGTCTGTTGGGGTTGGTGTTGTTGAAAAGTGGATCAAGGATGAAAACAAGCTCTATAAGGAGCAAGTAGAAACCTTGAAAGATGCTCATGCTAAAGGTATCTATAGTCAGTCTGAATACAATCAGAAGATGGAAGAGTTAAACTCTCAACACAAGGCTAAAATGGAAGCGTTTGGACGTGAGTATGCAGCTCTTCAAAAAAGATTGAGCGAGAAATCCGCTCTTAAATTGAGTGATGAGAATCAACGTAAATACTACTTTGAAGGTCTGAGAAAGACTTTTGCTGATCTTGGTCTTGACTATGACAAGATGATGGCAAAAGCTGATCAATTCTCTGAGATTGTAGGTCGATCATCTGGTATGGTCGCTAAAAGTTTGGAAAATATGTCTGCTGAAACCAAGGATGCCAATTTAGCATGGAACAACTTGGTATTTGATCCTAAGACTGGAGAAGTCAAAACCAATGCGCAAGAGGAAGTGACTAAAGCTCTTCAAGCTGAAAATGGCTGGGAGAACATGCAGTTCATCCTCAAGCATGCTAATTTGGAAACAAATGCAAAAATGACCATCGGTGAAGCACTTGTTGAAATTGGCAAATGGAATAGCTTGTCTGTACAAGAGAAAGAACTTGTTGTAGGCAACAACCAAGGTATGAAAGCAGTTCTTGACAGCAAGACGTTGCTTGAGCAATACAATGCCATGCCAGCAGAAATCAAGGAACTCTTGATGAAGAATACAGACTTTCTTTCGTCTGGTGAGCGTGCGACCGCTATCATCGAACGCTGGAACACACTGACACCAGAACAGAAAGAGTTGATCTTAAAGGATGCTGCAAGTGATAAAGCTGAACGTGTACGACTAGCGGTTGACTCTCTCACTGGTATGGCTCACGTAGTCAGTTTAGACGCAGAAGATAAGACAAAAAACGCTATCGCTAGTGCGATGTCTAGTATTTTAACACTACCTACTGACCACAAGACTGATCTGATCGCAACTCCTGACGGTGTGACGCTTGGTAGTAACCTTGCTATGAGTGCACTTGGCTTGTTCAATAATTTCGCAGTGCCTGATAAGCATCTGAATGCCGATGCCAGCAATGCGACTAACGCAGCACAACAAGCAATTAACAAGCAACAAGAGTGGAATAATACACCAAGTCCTGTTAAGCCACAACTTGGAGATTCGACTGGCGCAGTAACTGCTGCGCAACAAGCAATCTACAATCAAAATGCATGGAATAATACTCCATCTCCTGTTAAGGGAATCAATGCTCAAGATAACACTGCAGGGCCTGTATGGAGCGCTCAAGCAAACATTGATAGTGTACAAGGTAAGACAGTATATCTTGATGTCGTTAAACGTGTGATAGGTGGAGCAGCAGCAGCATTAGGCTTTAAAGATGGTACAGACTTCCACAAAGGTGGACTTGCGATGGTCAATGACCAAGGCGGTACACTTTACAAGGAAATGGTAACGTTGCCAGACGGATCGTCATTCGTGCCAGAAGGTCGTAATGTTATCCTTGATCTTCCGAGAGGGTCAAAAGTCATGCGAGCTGGTTTGACCAAGAATCTCATGCGAAAATTAGGAATACCGAACTTTGCGGACGGTATTGGCTGGAAAAGTTCGGAAGTTGCGAACGTTACACAACGAATTAAGAATGTGAATGAATGGAAACGAGATAATGAGCAACGTGATCTTGTACCGTTTATCCAAGAGCTAATCGATCAAGTGAAACGTGGTAACGATCGTGAAGAACGGCCAAATCAAAACTATACATTGAATGTGCATGGAAATAGTAACGGTCAAGACTTGACACCAGAATTTATGAAACGCTTGATGCGTGAACTAGCTTATTATACTAATCAAGAGGGGAGGGGGTTAGCTTGACAACATTTACTTTTAACGGAAAGAAAAATACTGAGTTTGGCTTAACAGTCGCAGAAGGCAAGAAAATCGCTACTTCCAGTCCAGATGTGGAACGTATCTCAGTAGCAGGTCGGGACGGTGAGTTACTAATCAGTAACAACCGTCTTAATTCTGCTGAATTGAGCTTTCCTGTTAACTTCGTGAAAGAAAAGGGCTTGATCGCTACGGAAGTTTATAAAATTTCTGAGTGGTTGAACGTAGCTGGTTATAAGGATTTAACCATCTCTTATGATCCAGATTTTATCTATCGTGCTGCATACCTTGAAACGTTTAGTATTGAAGAAACCATGCGACAATTTGGTAAAACAACAATTAATTTTGTGTGCTATCCAGTCAAATTTTACAAGCAAGGTCGAGTTAAACAGACCCTCATGAATGGCGCAACGGTAAACGGAATTGGTAATGTCAATGCAAAACCGATCATCACACTACGTGGATCTGGTGATTGCACACTCACGATCAATGGACGCAAGACTAAACTACTAGGTGTACAAAACTCTATCGTGTTAGATATGCAAGCGAACCAAGTTTACTCTGGCAATCTTCCAGCGTGGAATAAGGTTGTGCGATCTCCAGAATTTCAAATGCCATACCTTGACTATGGGCGTAATTTGATTAGTTGGGATGGCAGTTTTACTGCTGAGATGATACCGAATTGGGGGGTTAAGCTATGAGACCTATACTGTTTAATAAAAGTGAGACTGCTTTTAATACGTATGGTCTCGGTGAGCTTAATGTAACAAAAGGTACAGTCACACGGGAACGTAACGGGAATTATACGCTATATGCTGAGATTCCCGTGAACGATCCAGCGGTTGCAAGCCTTGAGAAAGAAATGAAGCTAAAGGCTGACGCTGGGCTAAGAACCAAGAATCAGACTTTTGAGATCTCCCGTATCGTCAAAGACAGCAGTAACCTTGTCAAGATTTACGGGCAACACATCAGTCACAAGCTAGAATACATTGTATTACGAAATGCTACAGCATTCTCTGGGACAGCGTATAACGCTCTAGCTATCTGGAAAGGTGCTTTGATTGGCGATCTAACATTTGACGTATGGTCTGATGTTGATACTACTAATAAAGGTGTGTTTGGCATTTCTAAAATGGAAAACGCACGCTTGGCCCTTGGTGGTGTTGAAGGGTCTATTCTTGATCTGTACGGTGGTGAATATGAGTTTGACAACATGACCGTGCGATTGCATAAGCAATTAGGACGTACTGCACCAACCGTATTAGAGTATGGTAGGAATATCCTATCAGCAGAGCTAGATGAGACGATTGAAAGCTCATATACTAGCGTGTTGCCATTCGCAACATACACACCAGACAAACCAGAAGGATCAGCAGACGATAGTCAACCAGACCCTATCACGGTAACGATCCCAGAGAAGTATGTAGATAGTAAGTATAAAGCTCTCTATGCTCATCGTAGAATTAAAGTTGTAGACTTTTCGAGCGAATTTAGCACGGAAAACAAGAAGAAGAACATTCCGAATCCAGAGAAGTTGCGTAAGTTGGCAATGGATTACATGGAACGGAATGCGATCGGCAAGCCTAAGATCAATATCAAGATTGAGTATGCAGACCTAGCTAAAACGCTAGACTATGCTGATAATGGCTGGATCGAAGAGTTGGAATTATGCGATATTGTACCAATCTATTATCCTCAAATCGGGCTTACAGACGAGACTGCTAAAGTAACGACTGTTACCTATGACTTCGTTAACGAGCGCAACGAAAGCGTAGAGTTTGGTGATATTGGTACCAATGTCCGTGCAACAATGCAGAGTGGGCTTGCTGGTAAGATCGATGATATTGCTAAAAGTCAAGAGCGGTTTGAAAGCAACCTACCATCCTATCTTTTAAATGCTCAAGGAAATAAAGTCTGGTACAACCATCCAGACAATACTGAGCACAAGATCGGTGATATTTGGTTTGAGAAGAACGGTCTCTATGACCGTATGTACGTGTGGAACGGCAATCAATGGGAGAAACGTATCGACACGGAAGATGTTGATAAGGTCAAGAAAGAGGTCGATAGGCAACTAGAAGAAGCCAGGACAACTACTGACCGTGCTATTGCAGATGCCACCGCAAAGGCGCAAGAAGCTTTAACGAAAGCTGGCACAATCCCCGATACGTCCAAGCTATCCGACCAGATCAAGCAGCAGATCCTTTCTAGCCAAGACTTGCAGAACAAAGTCACGGAGGGGATCAAGAGCGTTGACGGTGACACGATCTATAATAAAATTTATAGGAACATTGAGCAGTCGTTTGCTCCAAGCGCGTATGCCGACTATTTAAACACCAAGCTTTCGGACACGCAAGGACAAGTAAGCAATTTAGACCGTAGGATAGCAAGCCAAACAATCGAGTTTAACAAGCTGACTGAAAGCAACAAGCTCTATGAGCGTATTATCGGTACAAGTGAAACAGACGCACCAGACAAGCTCTCACGCTTGGTTATGTCTAGCCAGATCTTCCAAACCGAAGTCGGGAAGTACTCAACTAGTGGTGGTCCAAATATGCTCAAAAACTCCCGCGCAGATGATGGCTTGAAATACTGGAACGGTGATCCTAGTAAATTTCATTTTACAGCTCACCAATTCTATTTAAACGGACAAAAACGAATGTTCTTGCTTTATAATGGCGCAGTCGTTAACAGTCCACGGTTTATCTTTAAAAAGAACACCGATTATATGCTCAACATGCTGGCGTTTGACGCTAACACAGCCCGTTTTACGGTCGAGTTAAGGAAGCGGAAGAAAGACTCTGCTAATCAAGATTATGACGAGATCCAGACTATCTTTGATAAGACTGGAAACCCAGCTTTTGATTCAACCAAAGCAGTTAAGAAATCGTTTAAATTCAACACAGGCGATTTTGACAATGGTTATCTATTGTTTTCGTACGAAGGAAATCCGACAGGCTGGTCTGGTCTATTTATGACTGAGCTTGACTTTTACGAAGGCTCTAGCCCTCGCTTATGGCAACCATGCCCAGACGATTCAAACGAGCCATTAGAAGCCGTCAGAACGCAAGTCACACAGTTAAATAATAGCTGGTCAGTACGCAATCTAAACAGTGCGGGCGACGTGTTGGGACAGATCAATCTCAATCCAGACGGATCAGTTAAGATCAATGAAGGCTTGCTTTCGATCGGTGAGAAGACCATTATCAAAGACGGTGTGATTAAGAGTTCCATGATCGGTAACGCTCAGATCGGAACGGCTCATATCGGCGAAATTGACGCAAGCACAGCACGGCTTATCAACGTATCAGCCAAGAATATCACGGCAGACGGACTGACAGCGAATATTATCAAGGGTGGAAAACTATCGTCACTGAATGGTGTGACTGACTTTGATTTGCAAACCGGCTGGATCGATATGAACACAGCTGCAGTAGGCATTAGAAATAGGTTCGAAGGAAAGGCTATGCAGTTTTTGATTTTTGGTCAAGGATCACTCAATGGAGTACCTTGTGCATATACTCAATTAATGAGTAACCGAAATCATGTTACAGGTATTGAACACACTTCTGCTGGTATCCAAATCTGGAATGGTCGGCAAGGTGGCAATATTCAAACAGCCATTACTTTCTATGGTAAAACGATGGACTTTATCCCGAATTCTCAAGGTGGAGGTGTTTCCCTTAATACCGAAAGCAGAAAGCTTTTCGGCATGGACGATATTGTAATTAAAGGAAGCAGTCTCTCAGTTATCTTAGATGAGATCTTTGATAATTTCCGCAATCTTAACGGTGTCCCTGGTAACTATAGCAGAGGTTACTATCCAAATTGGAGATAGAAAGGTAAATTATGAACACAGTAGATAAAATCGTAAACGAGATCTCGCAGAAACTCGCAAGCTCGATCGTAGAAGCCTCAAATTATAAGGTCTTATACGAAGAGACAGACAATGAATTAAAGCGCGTGAATGAGCTATTAAGCAAGTTTAACAGCGTTTTAGAAAGCGATCAAGCACTCAAAGACCTCTTTGATGAGGCTTCAAAAAAATTGGAAGAAGGTAAATAATTATGACTTTTAAATTAGTTAACAAGTATTTGCAAGAAGCAAACAAAACATTCGTAGCAATTCGGCAAGACGCACCTTATACGGCTTTTGACCGTGTGCTGATTGGTGACCGTACAAGCGAATCAGATGAATCTCTAATCCAGGCTGTACTTGGACAGGTTGCGACTGAATTTAATCCTGCTGATGGTGTTA
>OCPI01000333.1_pt1 | contig 20621 bp, 20 predicted proteins | sample 1476291 | NCBI WGS metagenome assembly OCPI01 (sample SAMEA2580054, study PRJEB22360) | human gut metagenome | reverse complement strand
GAGCGTGTGCTGGCCGCCCCCTGGGGGGCCCGGCGGCTGTTAGCCGATCTCGCCGCTGCGGGTGACGGTGCCGTCCGCGGGCAGAGTGAGCCCGGCTAGAACCTTGGTCATGGTGGTTTTGCCTGCACCGTTACGGCCCACTAGACCGATCTTGTCGCCCTTATCGATGCGGAAGGTGACCTCTTCCATGAGCAGGCGCGCGCCGGCGCGCAGTTCAAGGTTCTGTACAGCAATCATAGATATCTTTCGGGTGGGACGGTCTGCGTGGTGTTCATGCTCTGCGCCGGTTCCGGTGAGGTGAATCGTCGGGTCGGGCGAACGAGCACCCCATCAATTTTAGTGCAGGGATGCGGTACGTGCATGTGAGTTACTTTTATTTCTGTGGTGACGGGTGTACGATACATATCGAACACCGTTCAATGACCGTGTTTAGCAAGGCGTTCCACGCCACGCAATGACACACTACAAACTTCCCTTCCCTGGCTCTTTCCCGAGCCGACCCACCGAACCCGTACCCGAAGGAGTACACACCGATGTCCGAACCCGTACACAATTCCGCACCCCGACGCAACGACGCTGCCCGCACCTCGGTCGCCACCGATCTCTCCCTCATCGCTGTCTTCGCAGCCCTCATCGCAGCCCTGGCCATCATGCCCGCCATGAGCCTCGGCGGCATCGCGGTCCCCTTCACCTTCCAGACCCTCGGCATCTACATCACCGCCCAGGTGCTCGGCGGTAAGCGCGCCACCGCAGCCGTAGCACTGTACCTACTGGTTGGTTTCGCCGGCCTACCGATCTTTGCAAGGGGCGGTGCAGGCCTGGGTTCGCTCGCATCCCCGAGCGCCGGTTATCTGCTGGGCTTCCTGCCCTTTGCCGCGATCGCCGGTACCCTCGCCTACCTGTTTACGCGTAATACCCGTTCGGTCGGCGTCACTTTCCTCATGGCCCTGCTGGCGAATTTCTGCGGTTTTGTGGTGCTGACTGCCTGCGGTATCGCCGGTATGATGATGAACGCCCACATGAGTTTCGCCGCTGCGTTCAACGCGGCCATGGTATTCGTTCCCTGGGACCTGGTAAAGTCCGCTATTGCGGTTCTGGTTGGCTTGTCGGTACGCCGCGCCTTCCCGTCCTTGGCTCCCGCCCAGCATTAGAGACACTTTTAGAAGCCATCTGAGAGGATAGCTATGTTTTTTCGCCGCTCTCCGCGCCAGAATGCACCGCAGATCGTGCAGGGTGCTTCCGAGCAGGCAGCGAGCGCCTCTTCTAGCATGCCCGCCCTCGAGCTTGAATCGGTGAGTGTTTTTACCGAGCTACCCGAAGGCGGGCATCGCCGTATCCTCAAGAACGTGAGCATGCGCTTCACCGTAAAACGCACTGCGGTGCTGGGTCTCAACGGCAGTGGTAAATCAACCCTGCTGGGGCTTTTTAACGGTCTTACCCATCCGGATGAAGGTATTGTGCGCGTGAATGGTGTAGACACCTTGCAGGTGCCGGCCCCCGGCTCAAAGGGTGCGGGCTCGCAGGGCGCTTTCGAAGGCGTGGGTATGCTCTTCGCCCAGCCGGAGGCGCAGCTGATTATGCCCACCGTCGCTGAAGATATTGACCTGAGCCTGCGACGTGCCGCGGCCATTGAGGGAACCACGCTCGACGGCGAACAGCGTCGTGAGCGGGTTCACGAGCTCCTCCGTGAACGCAACCTCGAACGCCTGGAGAACCAGAGCGTTTTCACCCTCTCGGGAGGCGAAAAGCAGTTGGTTGCCCTCACCAGTGTTCTTGCGGCTCGCCCGCAGATTCTTCTGTTGGATGAGCCGACCACGCTACTGGATCTGCGCAATCGCGCGCGGCTACTGAAGTACTTGGAGTCCCTGGATCAGATGCTGGTGCTCAGCACGCACGACTTGGATTTAGCGGCTTCCTGCGATGAAGCCGTCATCATTCACGACGGGCGCCTGCTCGCTCAGGGGGACGCGACTCAGATGGTGCGCCAGTACCGTCTGTGGTGTGCTGAGGGGTTCCCGGATGAAGGCATCGCCAAAGGTACGAATACAGCCGGAGGCACGCATGAACGCTAACACGCCGCGCGCGAATCCTCGCATGAATCCTCGTCCTGTCTCTCATGGGTCTGATTTCAACCCCGGCACGCTGCTAGTTGGTTTCTACCAGCCATTGAATACGCCGGTGCATCGGGCGCCGCTGTGGCTCAAGGGTGGCCTTTTCTTTGGGTTGTTCATTGTGCTGGCGGTGACCGACTGGCAGGTGGCGCTGGTGGCTTTAGTGGCGTCCGCGCTGTGTGCATTGTGGGCTGGGGTGGCTGTCTCCCAGCTGTGGTTGGTGGTTCGTACGTTGGCGCTACTGCTGCTGATTATGGGTGTTTACTACGTGCTGACGGGCCAGTACGCCTCCGGTATGGATGCCATCGCAACCATGCTGACTGCTTTCTACGCTTCCCGCACTCTGCTGGTGAGTACTCCCCTGCCGGTCCTCATCGACGGTTTTGTGCGGCTGTGCTGGCCTCTGCGTTTCGCGGGTCTTTCGCCTGAGCGTCTGGGGTTGCTGATTGCCCTCATGATTCGTTCCATCCCGGCGCTTGTGGACCGTTGGGGTGCCCTGCAGCGGGCGGCGGTGGCGCGCAACCTTCCGAAGCGCATGTATTGGCGGCTGCTAATTCCGTGGGTAGTGCAGGCGGTGGATTATGCGACGGCGACCGCTCGGGCTTTGCGAGCGCGGCACGTGGATGAGCTAAAATAGCGCAGTAACACAGCGCAACAACTCGGAGCGGACCCGAGCAGATACGCGAAAAGGGCGGGGTGAACTCTATCGTTCACCCCGCCCTTGTGTAATCCGCTTTTCAGTTCAAGCAACCTAAGGGATCTCGACGACTAGTTCCGCTGGGAGCTGCTCCCACCATAGGTACCAGTCATGCTGGCCGTAGAGCGCCTCCACGAGCTTGTCGAAGCCGCGGTAGACGCGCACCGGCATCGCCGAGGAGACCATTGTGTGTTCAACCGCCAGGATTTCGGCGTCACGGCGGGTGGTTACAGGGATTGGCGTGTAGAACTCGATGAAGTCGGCCGCGATGACCGCCGGATAGGCGTCGTCACGCTCCAACCAGTAGCGGGCGATGGCCAGCATGGTTTCGGGGGCGGGGCTGAGGTCCCATCCGCCGAAGGGGAAGTACGCGAAAACGTCGGATGCAGCTTGAACCGGCATGTCCACGATGAGGAGTTCGGAGGCCCCTTCAATATCGGTGGTCTTAACCTTCTCGTTGATGATTCCTGCGGTCAGCTCAAAGGGATATTCCGTGCCTAGCGGTGCTTTGAGGTCTTCCTCGCTGAGATCTCCGTCATCCATGAGGTGCCGGTAGGCGTTCAGATAGGTGGTCTCGTTGAGGCTTCGAAAGGCCTCATGCGCGGCCCGTTCCACGCCAACTTCTCGTAGGTGTTCGTGCTGGGCCGTGAGGAGCTCAACCGCGTACTGCTGAATAATTTCAGCAGTAATCTCGCCGACGGGAGTTGAGGTGCGTACTGATACGTTGTTTTCAATGGTCCCGAGCAGGGTAGAGTCAAGGGCAACCACGATAGGGGTTACCCCCTTATTCTTGCCCTCGTAGAGGTGTTCGAGGTATCGCCGGTTCAGTTCGGCTCGTGGGGCGCCGTGGCGGACTCGCTCGTGAGGGTAGGGATACAGGGCGACGAAGTGCTCGTAGAGCTCTGCCATGGTGTTCTCCGATGTTTGGTTACCCACAGTTTAGCGCTTATTTCCGGGGAAAAAAGAGGGTTTTCAGCGCCCCGGGGGCGCCCCTTTGAATTGCGCATTTTTTTCATTTGATGAGCTGCTATCGGTGGGGCCTAAACGGGTCTAAACGTTCGTTATATTGGGCGGTTTTGGTGAACGGATCTTCCGAAAAAGATTGAATTTTAATGAGTCAATTACTGAGATATAGGGCGGGTCGCGTCGGTTGCGAAGGCCCGCCGAACGGGGTTATGCCAACGTAGCCTGAGCGCTCGCGGACCATGCATACCGCACCTACTGTTCCTTCGGCTCCCAAAACTTCTCCCCTGCGGGAGGATGCACACCATCAGGTGCGGAGGATAAGCTTCCTCCCCCTCCAGCTCCTCCTCATCGTCCGGTCACATCTACATATTTACGCATTCTTCCGGTGTTCCTCTGGTGGTATTTGATAGGGTGCCGTACAGTAGGGGTACCAGCTATCTATACCTCGGATTGTATAGCCGGTAGCGTCAATTGCTCGAGTCGTAACCAATGGAGGTTCTCGTGACGAATAGCTACTACAAAGAGATGATTCGCCTGGCAGACAGCATCGCTGATAAGGCGCATGAGGGGCAGACGGACCGCAACGGCTGGCCTTATATCTCCCACCCGCGTCGTGTTGCGTTGGAGGCACGCAAGCTCGTCTCTGATATGGCGGCTTCGACCTCTCCCGACACTTCTCTGGAGGAGTTGAAGGCAGAAGCGCAGATTGTTGCTCTACTCCACAATACTGTGGAGGATACCGGCGTGTCTCTGTCCTACCTGGCTCGCTACTTTTCCCCACAGATTGTGGATGCCATCGAGGCGCTCACCCGCCGCCCCGGTGAGTCCCGTGTTTCGTATCTGGGACGCGTGCGCGCCAATGATTTGGCTCGTCTGGTGAAGCGTGCCGATATCATGGACAACCTGGATCCGGACCGTCTGGCAAAGTTGGAAGAGCCGACCCGTTCCTGCCTGCACATCAAGTACGAGCACTCACTGGAGTTGCTGGGCCTGGGTGAGTAGCCTTTCGAGCCGTAGCAAACAGAGTCACGGAGTGTCATAAAGCCGCCCGGTGTGTGGATATAGTATCCACGCACCGGGCGGCTTCTAAATTATCTGTTGAATTAGTCCAGGTGAGAGACTGCGTAGTCAGCCTCTTCCTCAGTAAATCCTTCAGCAGATGAAGTCAGCTGGGAACGGATTGCTTCGGGAGACATGTTCATCGTCTTCTGGTAGCTCTTTGCCGATTCCAAAGCATTTGCGTTCCAGTCAGCCTTCACGTTATCCACGGCGTACTGAGCCGCCTCGGGGCTAAACTTTTCGGCAGAACTTGTCAGCTGGTTATAGATACCCTGCTTCGACATATGCATAAGGCGGGAGTACGACTGCGCCGACTTCAACGCTGATTTGTACTCGGTCGGTACTTTATCGCCCTGCTTTGCCTTAGATTCCGCCGCAGCGGTGGCAGGAGCCGCAGAGGTACCGGTATCTGCCGCAGAAGAGGTATCAGTACCTACCGCAGCAGAAGAAGCGCTAGGTGCCGACGAATCAACAACCGCAGAAGATGAGGGAGAGCTTACCGTGGTGGAGCTCTTCGAGCCGCCGCCCATCATCGAAGCGCAACCACCAAGAAGAACAAGAATAACGAGAGTGATAAACCACCAACGGAGATAGAAAGGCTTCTTCTTAACGTAGACAGAACCGTCAGCGGCAATAATCTTTTGTGCCATGATTTCCTTTCGGCATCCTCAAGCAGCCATTGCATAAGGAGCCTAATATGATGTGAGTGTATGATTCACAAGGAAATATACTTGACCCCCCCCCATTGTCAAAGCAGCAAAAAAATTGGCTTCGCCCATAACAAACACATCAACTGCCCACATACCCAGTACCTCACAAAAAATACCCGCCCGGTGCCGAAGGCATACACCTTCCGCACCGGGCGGGTACCTATCTGCGAGTCAGGAGCTTAGATGTTGAAGCCCAGCGCGCGCATCATGTCGCGGCCGTCCTCGGTGATACGCTCCGGACCCCACGGCGGCATCCAAACCCAGTTCACGCGCCAGGAATCCACCACGTTCTCCAGGTTGGCCTGCACCTGCTCCTCAATCACTTCCTGCAACGGGCAGGCCGCAGTGGTGAGGGTCAAATCCAGGATGAGAGTGCCGTCCTCATCCCAGCGCAGACCGTAAAGTAGGCCGAGGTCAACAATGTTGACGCCAAGCTCCGGGTCGATAACCTCCTTGAGGGCTTCCTCAATATCTTCCTGAGGAACACGACCCTGAACAGTCTCAGTCATAGTTCAGTCTTTCTTGTCGAATCCGGTGACGGAAAGCAGGTTACTTCTTACCCACGTAAGAGACGTAGCCCTCTTCCTCCAGGCGGTCAGCCAGCTCGGGGCCGCCCTGATCAACCATCTTGCCGTCCACGAACACGTGCACGAACTGCGGCTTGATGTAACGCAGGATGCGGGTGTAGTGGGTAATCAGCATGACGCCCATGTCGTTCGCCTCGTGCGCACGGTTCACGCCCTCAGACACGATCTTCAGTGCGTCAACGTCCAGACCGGAGTCAGTCTCATCCAGGATGCCGAACTTGGGCTTGAGCAACTCCAGCTGAAGAATCTCGTGGCGCTTCTTCTCACCACCGGAGAAGCCCTCATTCACGTTACGTGCGATGAAGTCGGGGTCAATCTCCAGGTTGTTCATGGCTTCCTTGACTTCCTTGGTCCAGGTACGCAGGGAGGGAGCCTTGCCGTCCACTGCGGTCTTTGCGGAACGCAGGAAGTTCGACATGGTCACGCCGGGAATCTCAACCGGGTACTGCATTGCGAGGAAGAGGCCAGCGCGGGCACGCTCGTCAACGCTCATCTCGGTGATGTCCTGGCCGTCCAGCAGAATCTGGCCGGAATCAACCTGGTACTTGGGGTGGCCAGCAATGGTAGAAGCCAGGGTGGACTTACCGGAACCGTTGGGGCCCATGATGGCGTGAATCTCGCCCGAGTTGATGGTCAGGTTAACGCCCTTGAGGATGGGCTTAGTGGTTTCGTCATCGAGGATGACCGAGACGTGAAGGTCCTTGATTTCAAGAGTAGACATTATTTCTCCTGGTAAAGCTTAGTTGTTGCTGAGTGCGAGCTCTGCCTCAAGGGCCTCGGTGAGCTGCTCTTCAAGTTCGGGAACACGAATCTGCTGAATAATCTCGTTCAGGAAGCCGCGCACCACCAGACGGCGGGCCTCAGCCTCCGGAATACCGCGAGCCTGCAGGTACCACAGGTGCTGTTCATCCAGCTGGCCGGTGGTAGATGCGTGACCGGCGCCCTCAATCAGGCCGGTCTCAATCTCCAGGTTCGGCACAGAGTCAGCGCGAGGGCCAATCTCCAGCAGCAGGTTACGGTTCAGCTCATAGGTATCGGTACCTTCTGCATCCTTACCGATGAGAACGTCACCAACCCACACGGAGTGCGCACCCTTACCCTGCAACGCGCCCTTGTAGGTCACGCGGGACTTGCAGTTAGGCACGGAGTGATCCACGAACAGGCGGGACTCAATGTGCTGGCCGGCGTCCACGAAGTACAGGCCGTACATTTCGGTCTCGGCGCCGGGAGCGGTGAACTTGGTGGAGGGAGTCACGCGCACCAGGTCGCCACCGAGGGAAACCACCACGTGCTTGAAGCGGGAGTTGCGGCCCAGCTTAGCGTACTGTGCGGAGGTGTGAATCGCGTCGTCAGCCCACTGCTGGACGGACACGACGTTCAGTTCAGCCTCGTCACCCACCACGAACTCGATGTTCTGTGCGAGCACGGTAGAGCCGGTGTGACGCAGAACCACAACAGCCTTCGAGAAGGGCTTAGCCTCAATCACGATGTGCTGTGCGGCAGCCTCGTTACCGGTGCCGGTGATGTCGATTTCCACGTGCTCAGACAGCTCAGCCTCAGCGGGGATGGTCACCACGGTTGCCTCGGAGAAGCTGGACCAGGCGTTCGCTGCCACACGGTCCTCAGGGATACCTGCGGAGCCGATGCGTGCATCATCGCGGGAGACGGTCTCAACCTGAACCTGCTCGGATGCAGTAATCTGCGGTGCCGGTGCGGTGCCGGTCAGCTTCTCCAGGTGCAGGCCACCCAGACGCTTCAACGGGGTGAAGCGCCAGTCCTCTTCACGACCGGTCAGGGGGGCGAAGTCCTCCACGTTGAATGAGGTCTTACGCTCGGCGCGGGATGCCTCCAGCACCTTCTGAATGTTGTTCGGGTTGGAGCCCTGGTGGTGCGCCTCGGTGGCACGGTACAGGGTGTCATCGTGGGCGAACTCGGTGGCGAGCTTCTCGCCCTCCTGGTCCATACCGGGGATGATCGGGGAGTGGTAACCCAGAGTTTCTTCGTTGGTCGGCATTAGCCCACAGATCCTTCCATCTGAAGTTCGATCAGGCGGTTCAGTTCGAGTGCGTACTCCATCGGCAGCTCGCGGGCAATAGGCTCAACGAAGCCGCGAACAATCATCGCCATTGCTTCTTCTTCGCTCAGGCCACGCTGCATCAGGTAGAACAGCTGGTCTTCAGAGACGCGGGAAACCGTCGCCTCGTGACCCATGGTCACATCGTCCTCGCGCACGTCCACGTAGGGGTAGGTGTCGGAACGGGAGATGGTGTCCACCAGCAGGGCGTCACACACCACGGAGGACTTGGAGTGCTTAGCACCCTCACGCACCTGAACCAAACCGCGGTAGGCGCTACGGCCACCGTTACGGGCCACGGACTTCGACACGATAGTCGAGGAGGTGTTCGGGGCGATGTGAACCATCTTCGAACCGGTGTCCTGGTGCTGACCCTCGCCAGCGAACGCGATGGACAGGGTCTCACCCTTAGCGTGCTCACCGACCATGTAAACAGCCGGGTACTTCTGGGTGACCTTCGAACCGATGTTGCCGTCCACCCATTCCATGGTGGCGCCCTCGTGCGCAACCGCACGCTTGGTCACCAGGTTGTAGACGTTGTTCGACCAGTTCTGAATCGTGGTGTAGCGAACGCGGGCGTTCTTCTTCAGCACAATCTCAACCACTGCAGAGTGCAGGGAGTCGGACTTGTACACGGGGGCGGTGCAGCCCTCAATGTAGTGAACGTAGGAGTCCTCGTCAGCAATGATCAGGGTGCGCTCGAACTGGCCCATGTTCTCAGTGTTAATACGGAAGTAGGCCTGCAGCGGAATCTCAACGTGAACTCCCGGGGGAACGTACACGAAGGAACCACCGGACCACACGGCGGTGTTCAGTGCGGAGAACTTGTTGTCACCAATCGGGATGATGGAGCCGAAGTATTCCTTGAACAGTTCGGGGTACTCGCGCAGACCGGTGTCGGTATCGACGAAAATCACGCCCTGCTTCTCCAGGTCCTCACGGATCTGGTGGTACACGACCTCGGACTCGTACTGTGCAGCCACACCCGCAACCAGCGAGTTACGCTCCGCCTCGGGAATACCCAGGCGCTCGTAGGTGGTGCGGATGTCCTCGGGCAGTTCCTCCCAGGAGTCAGCCTGACCCTCGGTCGAACGCACGAAGTACTTAATGTTGTCGAAGTCGATTTCGGAAAGATCCGCACCCCAGGTGGGCATGGGCTTACGCTCGAAGAACTTCAGCGCCTTCAGACGCATATCCAGCATCCACTGGGGTTCGTTCTTCTTCGCGGAGATGTCACGCACGACGTCCTCGTCCAGGCCGCGCTTAGCTGCCTGGCCTGCTTCGTCGGAGTCTGCCCAACCGTACTCGTAGTTACCAATGCCCTCGAGTTCGGGGTTCATCTCCAGGATCTCTGAAATGACGGTATCGTTGGCGTTCTGCCCAACTTTCTCAGTCATTACGGCCTTTCTTCGATGGTTATTACATTCTCTCCGCCACCTGCCGGATGCAGGCACGGTAGTCTTTGGGGTTCGAGCCGCCGGCTAGATGCTCGGCTTCTCAGCCGACGTGCCATCTTCGGGCTCGATCGGCGTGGCTGGTTTCGCCGACTTCGCGTTCTCCGCCACGGTCTCTCGGTTCAGCGGCACGTGCGTGGTACACACGTGCGCACCCGAGGCCATTGTGGAGAGCCTGCGAACATCAACGCCCAGAAGATCAGAAATAATCCCGGTCTCTTGCTCGCAGAAGACCTGGAAGTCTTCAGCCAGGTCGCGAACCGGACAGTGGCCCTGACACAGCTGGATACTCGCGAGGAAGTGCTCCGGTACGCTACGACCCACGGGAGGTTCGGTCACCTGCGCGGTGGCCACGAAACCGTCCCTGCTCATGGCCTCGGCGAGCGCCTTAGCTCGGGCGGCCACATTGTCTCCGGCGGCTTCCACTACCGGGCGGTAGCGCGCCTCCATCTCAGCCGCACGGGCCGAAGCGAAGGCCTCCAGTGCCCCGTCACCGACGGTGTCGCGCAGCATCTGCAGGGCGCTACGCGCGATGAGCAGGTAGTCGTTGCCGAGCCGCTCGTGCCCCTGCGGAGCAATCACGTAGCGGCGAGCCGGCCGACCGGCGCCCGCACCGTACTTCTTGATGGGGGCGACCTCAATCATATTGCTTGATTCGAGGGCGTCCAGGTGACGGCGGACCGCGGCGGGGGTCAGGCTGAGCAACTCCCCCAGGCTTGCGGCAGACACCGGTCCGTGGTTAAGAACGCCACGGAGCACGCGGTCTCGGGTACGTTCCTCAGCCTCGGCCTTACGTTTTGATGTGCGTGCCGCGGAGGACTTTTTACTGAAAGCACCATGAGAGCCCGATGCGGCACTGCGGGTGCCACTTCGGGTCTGCGACTCACGCTCGGAGGAGCGCTGGGATGTCTTGTTCACGGAATACACAAATAAAGTATGTCCTAATTGTTTTTTCTTTGGCTAGTTAGGTTTTCCTACTTACTAACTTTTTTACCTAAAGCTGAATGTTACTTACCTTCAAAATGTGCTGAGCACGTGAGGCAATGCATAAAATATAGGGGTATATCACGCGAATAAATCGAAAGTTATGCCCATGGAGACCACCACCGCACACGCGGACCATCCAGAGGAGACAGGCTCCTCCCCCACGGCGCGCAGGCTCACCGTCACCGAAGAACCGGCGCTGAGCGTCAAAGACCTTATTAAAGAATTCAAACCCTCCCGAGCGTTCCGCAATAAGCACCCCGAACGACTCACCGCAAGCGGCTACTACCGCGCCGTCAACCGGGTAAATCTGCGTGTCTTCCCCGGCGAAGTGGTGGTTCTTCTCGGCGCGAACGGCGCAGGTAAAACCACGACCCTCGCCTGCGCCCAAGGTCTGCTCAAACCCACCCGCGGCACCGTGCGCCTGCTCGGTGAGAACCCCCTCCTGGCAGACCCCGAACTGCGCGCCAAGGTAGGCATCATGCTACAGGACGGCGGCCTGCCCAACGCCATGCATCCCATCCCACTACTTGAGCACATCGCAAGCATGTACACCGACCCCTACCCGATTGAAGAGCTCGCACACCGCCTGGGTATCGACGCGTTCAACGGCACCACGATTCGGCGCCTCTCGGGCGGTCAGAAGCAGCGCGTGGCGCTCGCGGCGGCCCTTATCGGCAAGCCGGATGTGCTCTTCCTCGACGAACCTTCCGCGGGACTGGACCCGCAATCGCGTAACGTCGTGTTCGAAATTATTCGCGAACAGCGCGAGCGCGGCGTGGCCATCGTGCTCACCACGCACCTGATTGACGATGCGCAGAAGCTCGCCGATTACGTGTACATCATCGAGGACGGCACCACCGTGCAGGAAGGCACCGTCCCCGAACTGATCGCTAACGACGGCACAAACCGCCTGCGCTACACTCTGGATGCCCCCACCCCCAGGCGCGAGGAGCTGCTGCCGGCGCACCTGCGGGCCGGAGTGGAACTCATCGAGACGGTCCCCTACGTTCCCGCCTCGGAGGAGCACCCGGCTGTGACCGGCGAGTACGAGCTCGTCGGTCCCCTGCGCGCGGAGCATCTGGCGGCCTTCACCGCGGCCCTGGCTGAACGCTACCTCATGCCTATTTCTCTCAAGATGGAACCGAAGACCCTCGAGGATGTCTTCCTCGATATTTCAGGACGTGATATTCGATGAGCCCCACCGCTTCTACCGACCGCGTGCAGAACACGAACACCGCTGTGGATACTTCAGCCCGGGGCGTCGCCATCGATGAAGACGAGGAATACATCCCACCCCGCGCGAACTACCCGCTCGTGCGCGTGATTGAGCAGGGACGCTACGAGACGATGGCGATGCTCCGCAACGGCGAGCAGCTGATGCTGAACATTATCTTCCCCGTCATGGCGCTTCTGGGCCTGCGCTTTACGGGCCTCATTGACGACTACGCCCACTCGGTGGGGGTTTCGCGCATGGATGCGGCGGTCCCCGGCGTGCTGGCCCTCTGCGTTATCTCCACGGCGCTGTCGGGTCAGGGCATCGCGACGGGCTTTGATCGCCGCTACGGCGTGCTCCGTTTTCTGGCGACCACTCCCCTGGGCCGCAACGGTCTGATTCTGGGCAAGTGCATCGCCGTGGTGGTCGTGCTGATCATTCAGTTCGTGCTCGTGGGCGTAGTCGGGTACGGCTTGGGTTGGCGTCCGGACGCCATCGCCCTCTCCCGAGCCTTCCTCACCCTGCTACTGGGCGCGGCGGCCTTTACGGCGTTGGGCCTGCTGATTGCCGGTACGGTGCGCGCGGAGGCGACCCTCGCGATTGTGAATATCGCCTGGGTGGTTCTGGCAGGCGCCGGCGGCGTGCTGTTCCCGCTCAGCTCCTTCCCCGATTGGTACGGCGCGATCGTGTCATGGTTCCCCTCGGCGGCTCTGGGCGAGGCTCTGCGCGGCAACTTCATTCACCACCAGTGGATGGCGGACCCGCACTGGGTTCTGACGGTTTGGACCGTCATTCTCGGCCTGGTTGCCTCGCGCAAGTTCAAGTGGTCTGATTAGCCTGACCGACCCCCTTCGGCCGGTGCTTTACGATTGGTACCTCACCCGATGCCCCGCAGCTTTCGACATGTTCGTCAGCCGCGGGGCATTGCTGTGTCCGGGGGGCCGAGAACGAGAGCTTGAGGCGGGGGCGTTTGGAGAAGCATTCGTGTACGCCAGTCGAGGCACCCACACGGAACAACCCCGCGAGGGTTAAAAAGAAAGCCCCCTCCTGCCGAACCACGAGTCCAACCACCACAGCTGGACTCCATCACGTTCACGTTCGGAGGAGGGGCTTTAATCACCGAGGAGCGGACCGACCCAACCACTGTCTCAGTCCGCAACCTTCCTGCTCAACCTTAACATGAGCTTCACCACCCCTCAAAATCTCTCATAGCTGAAGAAAGCCCACACCGCACCGATTTGGGGCCGCTCCAACAGCGCTCCTAGACGGGCAGCGTTCCACCCTGTGAATGTACACACCGTCACATCAGATAGTGCGGCGGAGTGAACTATCCTGTTAAACGAAAAGGGCGTAGCCAGACCTCAGGGTACTAGCCGAAATGCGCCGCGCGGAATAAACACCGCCGGGGTACCGTTACGCCCTACGAACAGGGCGCCAACACCTAGCCGTTGGCGCATCCACTCACCCTTGCGAAAGGACACCCACGTGGCAGAAAACCTCCAGTGGACAGAAACCGATCAGCGAGCCGTTGACACCGCCCGCATCCTTGCCGCCGACGCCGTGGAGAAGGTCGGCTCCGGCCACCCCGGCACCGCGATGAGCCTAGCGCCGGTCGCTTACCTGCTGTTCCAGAAGGTCATGAACCAGGACCCGGCCGATGACCGTTGGGAAGGCCGCGACCGCTTCATCCTCTCCCCCGGCCACACCTCCCTGACCCTGTACACTCAGCTCTTCCTCGGCGGCTACGGCCTCGAGATGAAGGACCTGGAGGAACTGCGCACCTGGGGTGCCCTCACCCCCGGCCACCCCGAGTACAAGCACACTAAGGGCGTTGAAATCACCACCGGTCCGCTCGGTCAGGGCCTGGCCTCCGCTGTTGGTTTTGCTTACGCGCAGCGCCGTATGCGCGGCATGTTCGACCCCGAGGCCGCCCCCGGTACCTCCCCGTTCGACCACCACGTCTACGTCATCGCCTCCGAGGGTGACGTGCAGGAGGGCGTGACCGCCGAGGCGTGCGCGCTTGCGGGTCACCAGGAACTCGGCAACCTGATTGTTGTCTGGGACCGCAACCACATCTCCATTGAGGAAGACACGGACGTCGCCTTTACTGAGGACGTGGCTAAGCGTTACGAGTCCTACGGCTGGGACGTTCAGCGCGTGGATTGGACCCGCACCGGCGACTACGTCGAGGACGTCGCAGAACTGTACGCCGCCATTGAGCGTGCGAAGGCTGTCACCGACAAGCCCTCCTTCATCGAGTTGCGCACCATCATCGGCTACCCCGCACCGCACAAGCAGAACACCGGCGCCGTGCACGGCTCCAAGCTCGGTGCCGAGGAAGTTGCCGCCACCAAGGAGGTGCTCGGCTTCGACCCCGCCAAGAGCTTCTTCATCGAGGAGAACGTGCTTGAGCACACCCGCCAGTTGCGCGAGCGCGGTGCCGCCGCTCACAGGGCCTGGGACGAGAAGTTCGAGGCGTGGGCGAAGGCCAACCCCGAGCGTGCCGAACTGTACAAGCGCCTCGTCGCAGGCGAACTGCCCGCCGACTACAAGGCTGCCTTCCCCGTGTTCGAGGCCGGCACCTCCGTGGCTACCCGCGCGGCATCCGGCACCGTGATTAATGCTATCGCCGAGACCTTCCCTGAGCTGTGGGGTGGCTCCGCCGACCTGGCCGGTTCGAACCTGACCACCATCAAGGGTGCAGAGTCCTTCAACCCGGCATCGCGAACCACCGAAGACTGGACCGGTAACCCCTACGGCCGCGTGTTGCACTTCGGCATTCGCGAACATGCTGCCGCAGCAATCGTCAACGGTATTGTGCTTTCCTCCCCGACCCGCGCATTCTCGGGAACCTTCTTCGTGTTCTCCGACTACCAGCGCCCGGCGGTTCGCCTCTCGGCTCTGATGGGAATTCCCTCGCTGTACGTGTGGACCCACGACTCCATCGGCGTGGGCGAGGACGGCCCGACCCACCAGCCCATTGAGCACCTCTCCTCCCTGCGCGCTATTCCCGGCTTCGACGTGGTTCGCCCCGCGGACGCTAACGAAACCGCCGTCGCATGGCGCACCATCCTGGAGAAGTCCGACCGCCCCGCGGGCCTCGTGCTCTCCCGTCAGAACCTGCCCGTTTGGGCTCGTGAGGATGTACACGCGGACGCCGAGGGCGAGAAGTTCGCCTCCGCTGAGGGCACCGCACGCGGCGGCTACATTATGGCTGACACCGAGGGCACCCCGGACGTCATCCTGATTGCTACCGGTTCCGAGGTTGAGCTGGCTATTCAGGCTCGTGCAACCCTCGCCGAGCAGGGCATCGCGGCTCGCGTGGTTTCCATGCCTTCGCGCGAGTGGTTCGCCGAACAGAGCGAGGAGTACCGCGAGTCGGTCCTGCCCTCCTCGGTTGCAGCCCGCGTCTCGGTCGAGGCTGGCCTGGCCATGAGCTGGTACGACCTGCTCGGCTCCGCAGGCCGCGCCGTGTCGATTGAGCACTTCGGTGCTTCCGCCGATGCAAAGACCCTGTACCGCAAGTTCGGTGTGACCGCCGAGGCGGTCGTGGAGGCCGCTAAGGAATCCATCGCCGCCGCCAAGTAAGCGATACTCACACCCCCGGAACGCAAGGGTTCCGGGAGGCGCGACGCGAACGATCCGGGCGCCCCACTATGAGGGGCGCCCGGGCCCGCTATCGCGTCCCTCCAATACTTTTTTTCATTTCCTCATTCAAGAATCGAAGGTTTTACCCATGTCTGAGTCCACTCAGAAGCTTTCCGACGCCGGCGTCTCTATCTGGCTTGACGACCTCTCCCGCGAGCGTCTGACCAGCGGCAACCTCGCCGAGCTCATCAAGACCCACAACGTGGTCGGCGTGACCACCAACCCCACCATCTTCGCCGGCGCGCTCTCCAAGGGCGCCGCATACGCCGAGCAGATGCGTGAGCTGGCCGCCGCCGGTGCCGATGTTGAGGAAGCCGTCTTCGCCGCAACCTGCGACGACGTGCGCAACGCCTGCGACGTGTTCGCCCCCATCTACAAGTCCTCCAACGGTTTTGACGGCCGCGTCTCCATCGAGGTTGATCCCCGCCTGGCACGCGATGCCGAGGGTACCGCGAAGATGGCACGTGAGCTCTACAAGCGCGTGGGCCGCGAAAACGTCATGATTAAGATTCCGGCAACCAAGGAAGGCCTGCGCCCCATCGCTGAGACCCTGGCCGCCGGCATCAGCGTGAACGTGACCCTGATTTTCTCCCTGACCCGCTACCGCGAGGTCATCAACGCCTACATGCTCGGCCTGGAGCAGGCGCTGGAGAACGGCAAGGACCTGTCCACCATCCACTCGGTTGCATCCTTCTTCGTCTCTCGCGTGGACACCGAGATTGACGGCCGTCTGGAGGTCATCGGTGGCGACGCTCTCGAACTGAAGGGCCAGGCTGGTCTGGCTAACGCACGCCTCGCCTACGAGGTGTTCGAGGAGATGTTCTCCACCGAGCGTTGGGCTCGCCTGCAGGCGCACGGCGCGAACGTGCAGCGCCCGCTGTGGGCCTCCACCGGCGTGAAGGATCCCTCGCTGCCCGACACCCTCTACGTGACCGGCCTGGTGGCACCCAACACCGTGAACACCATGCCCGAGGCAACCCTGAACGCTGTTGCTGACCACGGTGAGATCACTGGCAACACCATCGTTCCGAACTACTCCGAGTCGAATGAGGTGCTGGACGCCATCGCCGAGCACGGCATCTCCTACACCGAGGTTGTCGAGAAGCTCGAGACCGAGGGTCTGTCCAAGTTCGATGTCTCCTGGGAAGAGCTGCTGCAGACCGTCCGCGAGGCGCTCGATAACGCTCGCTAAGACGCGCATCCGGTTGTTCCTCTTATGAGGTAACTTGTGAGGCGGCCGGATGCACGCCCCTGATCCGCCGGGTTCCGCTACGGAGCCCGGCGGATTAGGCCGCCCCCCCCAGCTAACGAACCCAGAAACGGTACAATACTGGGTGCACACCTTCCACGATGCGGCATCGCCACCGCGCGATATGGTACGAACCGCGCGCCGCACGCACCAACCAAGGCAATCAAAGGAATATATTGTGACTTTCGGTCAAGAAGCGAACCCCCTCCGGGACCCTCGCGACCGCCGCATCACCCGCATCGCGGGCCCGTCCGCGCTAGTTTTCTTTGGCGTGACCGGCGATCTGGCTCGTAAGAAGCTGCTTCCGGCAGTGTATGACCTCATGAACCGCGGTCTGCTCCCGCCGAGCTTCGGCCTCGTCGGCTTTGGCCGCCGCCCCTGGAGTGACGACGACTTCCGCGCCTACGTGCGCGAATTCGTTCGGGCAAACGCCCGCACCCCCTTCCGCGAGGATGTGTGGAACCAGTTCCAGCAGGGCATGCGATTCGTCGAAGGTGCCTTCGACGACGATTCAGCATTCGAGAAGCTCAAGAACACTCTCGCAGAGCTCGATGCACGCGGCGCTCACGGCAACCATGCCTTCTACCTTTCCATTCCCCCGAAGGCCTTCGAGCAGGTCCTCACTAAGTTGGCCGAGCACGGTCTGGCTTCGCACGATGAGGACACCGTCAACCCCGTCGACGGTTGGCGTCGTGTGGTCATTGAAAAGCCTTTCGGCCACAACCTCGAGAGTGCACGCGAGCTGAACTCCATCGTGGAGGCGGTCTTCCCGCCCGATGCCGTGTTCCGCATCGATCACTACCTGGGTAAGGAAACCGTTCAGAACATTCTGGCGATGCGTTTCTCCAACCAGATGTTTGAGCCGCTCTGGAACTCCCACTACGTGGATCACGTGCAGATTACTATGGCCGAGGACATCGGTATCGGATCCCGTGCCGGGTATTACGACGGTGTGGGTGCTGCGCGTGATATTATCCAGAACCATCTTCTACAGCTACTCGCTCTCACCGCCATGGAGGAGCCCCTCAGCCTGGACGCTAAGCACCTGCGCGCTGAGAAGGCGAAGGTACTTGAAGCAGTCCAGATTGACGACTTGCCAAACTCCTTCGCGCTCGGCCAGTACTCTGCCGGCTACCAGGGCGGCGAGCACGTTAACGGGTTCTTCGATGAGAAGGATATTCCCGCTGATTCTCGGACTGAGACTTTCGCCGCGCTAAAGGTGTCTATCGCTAACCGCCGCTGGGAGGGCACCCCCTTCTACCTGCGCGCCGGCAAGCGCCTGGGCCGTCGAGTCACCGAGATTGCCGTGATTTTCAAGAAGTCCTCCGACCGTCTCTTTGGTGAGAGTGAGAACCCTCAGGTCGGTCAGAACGCAATTGTTATTCGCGTGCAGCCCGATGAAGGTATGACCATCCGCTTCGCCGCGAAGGTGCCCGGCACCCAGATGGAAATCCGTGACGTCAACATGGACTTTGGCTACGGCCACTCCTTCACCGAAGAGTCCCCCGAGGCATACGAACGTCTCATCCTGGACGTTCTACTCGGTGAGCCGCCGCTGTTCCCCCGCCACGAAGAGGTTGAGCTTTCCTGGAAGATTCTCGACCCGTTCGAAGAGTACTGGGAAGAAAACCGCATTAAGCCTGAACCCTACGAGTCCGGTTCGTGGGGTCCGCGTTCGGCACACGAAATGCTCGAACGCGACAACCGCGCTTGGAGGCGCCCGTGATTTCGCATCTGCATAACACCAATGTTTCCGCTATCAACAAGGAACTGAGACAGCTGCGTGCCAACAACGGCAGCCTGAGCAGCGGACGTGTGCTCACCCTCGTCGTGCTGGCTGAGAAGGGCCATTCTCGCGAGGCCATGCGCGCGGCGGTTCGTGCCTCCCACGAGCACCCGAGCCGTGTCATCGTGCACATTTCGCACAACCCGCTCGACCCTGACCGGTTGGATGCAGAAATCCACCTGGGCGGCGACACCGGCGCATCCGAGATGATTGTTCTGCGCGGCTGGGGTAGCGCATCCCGCCCGACCGAGGCGCTCATCTCTGGCTTGCTGCTACCTGACTCCCCCATCGTGGTCTGGTGGCCGCACTCGGTACCCGAGAACCCGGCTCAGCACTCCATCGGCCGTATCGCTCAGCGCCGCATTACCGATTCGGCGCGCGCGGAGGACCCGAAGGCCGCCCTGACTCACCTGGCTGAGGTGTACCGCGCTGGCGATACCGACCTGGCGTGGACCCGCCTCACCCTGTGGCGTACCCAGCTGGCTGCGCTTTTGGAGCAGATGCCCACCTCCCCCGTGCGTCGTGTGGTTGTGTGGGGTTCGGGCAAGTCTCCGTCCGTGGTTCTGCTCGGTACTTGGCTTGGTTGGAAGCTTGAAGCGCCTGTGCACCTGGCCACTATCGGCGCGGCGAATCGCGGCCTGTACCGCGTCAGCATTGAGCGTGAAGACGGTTCAGTGACCATGTTCCGACCCGGCGTGTCGGTAGCGACGATTTCCACCCCGTATGCGCCGGATCAGCAGATTGCCCTGCCGGTGCGCACCCTGGCCGAGTGCATCTCTGAGGAGTTGCGTCGCCTCGACCCGGACGACACCTACGGTGACGTGCTGAAGCAAGCTCTGCACACCGTCACTCTTGTCGATGACACCTGCCAGCCCGAAGACATGCTGGACCTCAAAGAATATCCGGAGGTGTTCGATGCCTAAGATTCAGAATATGGGTTCTTCGACCCCCGTCCTGGTGGCGCACCCGACCCGCGAGGCTCTCGCAGCGGACGCGGTGACTCGCATCCTCGACATCATTGAGCATGTGCTCTCCGAACGCACGATTGCCCACATTTCGCTGACCGGCGGCACCATGGGTATCGCCACTTTGAAGGCGTGGGCTGAGAACGAGCGCGTGAAGGATATCGACTGGTCACGCGTGCACTTCTGGTTCTCGGATGAGCGTTTCGTACCCGAGCGTAGCCCCGAACGTAATGATGGTCAGGCCATTGAGGCGCTGCTCGCTCCCCTGCTTTCGCATGGCCTGGTGGTGGGTAATGTGCACCGCATGGGCCCCTCCGATATTTTCACCGGCCTTGAGGCTGCGGCTGAGCACTACGCTTTCGAAATGCGCGACTACGCCGGTTCTGCACCGGCTGTGACTGTGCAGATGCCCGAGGGTGCAACCGAACTGCCGCTGGCTGGCGGGCACGGTGGCGGTGCGGGTCACGAACACGGTGGCTCCGGCGGCTGTGGTTGTGGTGGCGGCGGTTGCGGTTCGTCCGCTCCCGAGCAGTCCCTCGAAGAGACCACTCTCGAAGACTTTGACGCTGCCGCTGAAGCTGCGGAGGCTGCCGAATCCGCCGGTGGTTGCGGATGCGGCGGCGGAGGCTGCGGTGGTGGCGGCCAGTGGCCCGCACCGGTCTTTGACATCACCCTGCTGGGCATGGGCCCGGACGGTCACATCGCTTCCCTGTTCCCGGGCCGCAAGCAGGTTCTGCTGGGCACCGGTCTGCCGGAGGATCCGGTTGCCGGCGGTAAGGCCGTGACTGTGATGGTTTCTGACTCGCCGAAGCCCCCGGCTGAGCGCGTGTCGGTGACCCTGCCGATTATTAACAACTCCCGCAACGTCTTCTTCCTCATCACCGGTGAGGATAAGCAGGATGCGACCAGCCGCCTTCTGGCTGGCGCCAAGTTGGACGCCGAGGATCTGAACGCGGAGCTGCTGCTGGAGACCCCGGCGGTGGGTGCGCGCGGTAAAAAGCAGACACTGATTTTTGTAACCGAGGAGTCGCTGGCTCCCGAGAACCGCCCGTAAGGTTCGGTTCTGAACTGCATTAGATAAAGGGTGGAGCCCCGGATAGTTTCGACTATCCGGG